>Ga0318554_10000343_pt1 | contig 16037 bp, 13 predicted proteins | sample GRESIP082b2f22_FD_203687 | JGI IMG/M metagenome (GOLD analysis project Ga0318554, IMG submission 203687) | Tropical soil microbial communities from Luquillo Experimental Forest, Puerto Rico - GRE.SIPMG.082b2f22 | ecosystem: Environmental > Terrestrial > Soil > Tropical forest > Bulk soil... | reverse complement strand
GCATCGGACTGTGCGTGAGTGGCTTCATGCCGTCGGCGGCCGCGTCCGCGCCCGTCAGCACGGCGATGACGCCGGGGGTCGCGAGGGCGCCACCTGTCTCGATCCGATCGACCTTGGCGTGGGCGTGCGGCGAGCGCACGAAGCACGCGTACGCCTGGCCCGGCACGTTGACGTCGTCGCTGTAGCAGCCTCCGCCGACGAGCAGGCGCGCGTCCTCTTTCCTCAAGATCGGTTTGCCGAAGCCTTCCCGTGCTGCGTGAGCTCGCGACTGGAGAAATGACATGGCGCGATGGATCGTGGCCCGGCGCCGCGACCATGTCAAGGCACGGGCGGACGGAGAGCGGACACGTTATGCTGCTGCGTGCCGGTCGGAGAGGCGTTGCGAGGAGGCGCGATGGGGAGGTGTCGAAGCGGATCCGCTCTGCTCGCCTTCACCCTCGTCCTGGGGGCCCTGACATCGCCGCTGAGCGCGCAGGCTCCGCCGGCGGGAAAGGCGTACCGGATCGGCTGGCTCTCCCCGGCGTCGGCGGAGAACGGCCGCCCGAACCTCGACGCGCTCCGCCAGGGGCTCCGTCAGCTCGGATACGCCGAGGGTCGGAACATCACGATCGAGCTCCGGTGGGCAGACAGCGCAACCGAACGCCTGGCGGAGCTCGCGGCCGAGCTGGTGCGGCTCAAGGTCGACGTCATCTGCACCGCGGGATCACAGGCCACGGGCGCGGCGAAGGGCGCGACCACCACGATTCCCGTCGTGTTCTCGAACGTGGCCTTCCCGGATCAGACCGGGCTCGTGGCGAGCTATGCCCGCCCCGGCGGCAACGTCACCGGAGTCGCGTTCGTCGGTCCCGAATATGGCAAGCGACTGGAGCTGCTGAAGGAAGTGAACCCGAAGCTCACGCGGGTGGCGTTGATCTACAACCCCGAGAACAAGGGCAGCGTGCTCGCGCTGCGCGAGACGGAGCGCTGGGCGAAGCCGCTCGGCATCGCGGTCGAGCCGCACGAATTCCGGGGACCGCGCGACTTCCAGCCGCTCTTCGCCGCCATCGCGAAGAAGCCGCCGCATGCCCTGATGACCACGGCCGATCCGCTGATCGCGTCGAACCGGGCCCCGATCGTCGAGTTCGCGGGCAAGCACCGGCTCGTCTCGATTTACCCGGGGCGCGAGTTCGTCGAGGTCGGGGGCCTCATGTTCTACGGTGGCAGCATCGCGGAGATGTATCGCATGGCCGCGGTTTATGTCGACCGGATCCTCCGGGGCGTCGCCCCTCGGGACCTTCCCGTCGAGCAGCCGATCAAGTTCGACATGGTCCTCAACGCTCACGCGGCGAGGACGCTCGGCGTCACGTTCCCCGAAACGCTGAGGCTCCGCGCCGATCAGGTGATCGAGTGATCGTGGATCCGCACGGGAACCCAGCAGAGCGGAGGTAAGCCCACATGAAGAGCTCACGACTGATCCTGCCGGGTGCAGCGCTCGCCGGCCTCCTCGTCATGGTCTCCGCCTGGCCCACGGCCCGGCCCTCGGCGCAGCCCGGGGGCGTGGTCCAGATCGACGGCGACGACATCGGCGGCGTCGTGACCGGCAAGACTGGGCCGGAAGCCGGAGTCTGGGTCATCGCCGAGACGACCGATCTCGGGACGCGCTTCGCGAAGATGGTCGTCACCGACGACCTCGGACGCTACGTGATCCCTGACCTGCCGCAGGCGAGCTACAGCGTGTGGGTGCGCGGGTACGGACTGATCGACTCGCCGAAGGTCAAAGCCTCGCGCGGCCAGCGCGTGAATCTCAGCGCGGTCGCGGCGCCGAGCGCCGCCGCCGCCGCGGAGTATTACCCCGCCATCTACTGGTTCTCGCTCCTGACCGTCCCCGACAAGAGCTTGTTCCCGGGCACCGGCCCCGACGGCAACGGCATGCCGGTCGCCTTCAAGAGCCAGGAGCAGTGGCTCAACGCGGTCCAGCTGAACGGATGCGGCAACTGTCACCAGCTCGGCGACAAGGCGACGCGCGAGTTCCCGACGGCCCTCGAGGCGTCGAAGGGCTCGTCGATCGACGCGTGGACGCGCCGGCTCCAGTCGGGGCCCGGCGGCGGGACCATGGTGAGGACGATCGGGACTCTCAACACCTCGGACGGCGGTCACATCCGTCGCCTCGCGGACTGGACCGATCGCATCCGCGCCGGCGAGCTGCCGCGCGCGGTGCCGCCGCGGCCGAACGGCGTCGAGCGCAATCTGGTGGTGACGATCTACGACTGGCTCTCGGCGAAGTACTACATTCACGACCTCACGCTCACCGATCGGCGCAAGCCGACCGTCAATGCCTTCGGTCCGATCTACGGCGCCGCCGAGCTCAGCACCGACGACTTGCCGATCCTGGACCCGGTCAAGATCACGAAGACGACCGTGAAGGTGCCGGTCCGAGAGCAGGACACCCCGAGCTCAGCGCTGGCCAATCCGGTCGTGGCGCCGTCGCCGTACTTCGGCACCGAGCAGGTGTGGGACTCGAAGGTCAACGCACACAATCCGATGATGGATCAGGACGGTCGCGTCTACTACACGGCCCAGTCCCGCTCGCCGAAGAATCCGCCGCGCTACTGCTTTGCCGAGTCCGGGCACCCCTCGGCGAAGATCTATCCGCTCACGGGCAAGCCTGACGGGTTCGTGCAGAACTCCCGACAGGTCACGGTGTACGAGCCGAAGAGCAAGCAGTTCACGTTCATCGATACCTGCTTCGGGACGCACCACCTGAATTTCGGCGAGGACGCGAACCACACGCTCTGGCTCAGCAACAATCTGCAGAACGAGCTCGCGATCGTCGGCTGGGTCAACACGAAGATGTTCTGGCAGACGCGCGACGCCGGAAAGTCGCAGGGCTGGACGCCGCTCATCGTCGACACGAATGGCAACGGCAAGCGCGACGCATGGGTCGAGCCGAATCAGCCCGATGATCCGGCCAAGGACAAGCGCATCGGTCTCGGCTTCTACGGTATCGCCTACAACCCGGTCGACGGCTCGATCTGGGGATCGAACATCGGCCACCCGGGCTATGTCTTGAGATTGCAGCCGGGCTCGAATCCGCCGGAGACGGCGCTGACCGAAGTCTATCGCGTTCCACTACCCGGCTACGGCATGCGCGGATTCGACATCGACCGCCGCGGTATCGCGTGGGTCACGCTCGCGAGCGGCCACATCGCGCGCTTCGATCGCGGTAAGTGCAAGGGGCGCCTCAACGGGCCCGGCGCGGCCGAGGGCAACCTCTGTCCCGAAGGCTGGACGTTCTATCCGCTGCCGGGCCCGTCGTTCGCCGGCCGCGACGGCGCCGCCGAAGCGCCGTACTACACCTGGGTCGACCAGCACGACATCCTCGGTCTGGGCGCGAACACGCCGATCGGTACGGGCAACTTCTCGGACTCGCTCCACGCGCTCGCGTACGGCAAGGTCGTCGAGCTGCGCGTCCCCTACCCGATGGGCTTCTTCGCGAAGGGTGTCGACGGCCGGATCGACGATCCCAAGGCCGGCTGGAAGGGTCGAGGGCTGTGGGTCACCTCGGGCAATCGCACGCCGATGCACATCGAAGGCATCGACGCGCCGACCCCGGGCGCGCCGGGGAAGACTTTGTCGAGCCCACTCGTCGTGCACTTCCAGCTGAGGCCGGATCCGCTCGCGCACTGAGAAACGAGCCGCCCACTGCAGGACCCTACCACAGCGCGAACCACCAGCCCGACGGATGCCAGAGCGCCGCCTGGGCCCGGATCGACGCGAGCTGCAGCGCGCGATAGCTCTCGGGCGTCGGGCTCACGCCCCGATCCCAGCTCTCGAGCAGCTGCTCGACACGCCGGCGGTCTCTTGCCAGGGCCCTGCGAAGCAGCCAGGCGACGCGCTCGCTCTTGTCGATCGCGCCGTAGAGCCGCAGCAGCGAGCGCGCGTCCGCGCGAGGGTCGGCGCGCCAGTCGCGCCAGCCGAGCTCGACGTCGACGTCCGCCGCGTGAACGGCCAGTCGCGCGACCCAGCGCGACAGCGCGCCCAGTCGCTCGTAGTCGACCGTGTCGGGCGTGTCGGCGGCGGTGTGATAGGTCTCCGTGCGTCCGGTCGTGAGAAAGAGAAACGGCCGCTGCCCTACCTCGCGCAGGCCGAAATAGTCGCTGCGCGCGAATCGGGAGCCGGGCCGGTACGGCATCACCTCGATCATCGGCAGGCTCAGCCTTATGGGCTCCACGCGCGGCGCCGGCGCGAGGTCAGCCACGAGCGAGACCAGGCTCGAATCCGCCTCGGCGCCGAGGACGAACAGCGCGTCCGCCAGGCCGGCCGCGCGCATCTCGGCCGACGGGCGGCCGCCCATGAGGTCGAAGACGAGCGCCAGGTCGAGGCGATCGAGCGGCAGCGGAGGATTGCGCCAGAACCAGGACGATCCCATCCGTTCCGTGCGGATGTCCGGCGGCTCCTCGGCATCCGGGAACAGCAGGACGACGTGGCGCCGCAGCGGCGGACGCACGCGGCCCAGCGAACGTCCCAGCGCCAGGAGCAGCGCCACCGAGCTCGCGTTGTCGTCCGCGCCGGCCTGGATCTTGCCGCCGACCACGCCGCGGTGATCGTAATGCGCCACGAGGACGATCCAGCGCGCGTCCGGCTCGAGGGCCCGATAGATCCCGCCGACGTTCACGGCGTGGGGTCCGGCACCGCGGCCGTTTGGATAGGTCGGCTGCTCGAAGCCGCCGCCGAAGAGCGGCGCGAGACCCGCCGCTTTCAGGCCGGCCACGATGTGCGCCCGGGCGAGCGCGTTGCCGTCGGTCGCGCGCAGCCGGCCTCGCAGCTCGGGCGACGCCAGGTAGCGGACGTCGGGCTCGATCGTGGAGACATCGACGGCGGCGGCAACGGCGTTCGCGCTCTCGGACACGGGCGACGGCCGAGGCGTCGTCGCGGCGCTATCGACGAACTCGTGGGGTAGAGGTCTGAACAGCCCCAGCGCGCACCCCGCGAGCGACACCGCGACGAGCGCGACGAGGACCGCGCGGCCGTGGGCCACGCAGCCGGCCCCCGTCGTCAACTAGACCGTCTGCAGAATCTCCGCCGAGGCCATCTCGGGCGTCAGGATCCCGCGCCAGTCGGCGTCGCGCGGCACCACGCCCTCGGAGGCGCGCAGCGGGTAGTACGCCGGGTTGATCCCGCGCGGCGCGCCGCCGTCGCGCACCGTCTTCACGGCCGCGAGCAGCAGGCGGCGGGCCTGGATGATCGCCTTGTCGGCCGGACCGAGGTGCTCCTTGCTGCGATCGACGACGCGGCCCATGCTCTCCTGGATGCCGCGGTCCTGCGTGTTGATGCCGTCGATCCCGGTGAAGGTCTCCGTCTTCTGCACCTGTCGATCGAGGAGATAGTTGTTCTGTCGATTCGCCTTCGAGCGGAAAGTGGTCTGATCGACGTGATCGGGGCCGTTGCCCGAGCGGCGCTCGAGCCGGTCCTCCTCGTTGAGCGGCTCTTCGGTCGTGCTGTAATGCCAGTTGTAGACCATCGTGGTGTGGTCGTCCATCGGCACCCAGATGTGACCGGCCACCGCGGGGAATCCCTTGTCCGTCAGATACGGGCGAATCTGATGGAACGGCATCACGAAGTGATAGGTGCGGATGTGGATCTCGCTCTCGCCGAGCGGCCGGATGCCCGAGTACTGGTAGCCCCAGTCCGTCAGGTCGACGATCAGCTTCGGCGCCTTGCCGCGCACGAACGCCGTCGTGGGATTGAGCCCGCCGCGCTTCGAGGTGGGCACCAGCAGCCGGTGCAGGATCGGCGCGTGCGAGGTGTCGATGCCGCCCTCGAGAGCCTGGAGCCAGTTGCACTCCTCGATCACCTTCGACACGTGGCGGTGCGACGCCGGCGCCTGCGTCCAGGCGAACTTCGGCAGAGGCGGTTGAAGATCGGGTGGCCCCATGTAGGCCCAGATGACCCCGCCGATCTCGACGGTCGGATACGACGGCTGGCGGATCTTGTGCTTGAAGGAGAGCTCTTCCGGCTCGTTCATCATGTCCACGCAGCGGCCGGTGACGTCGAACTTCCAGCCGTGGTAGACGCAGCGCAGCCCGCACTCCTCGTTGCGGCCGAAGAACAGCGAGGCCCGGCGGTGCGGGCACAGCTCTTCGAGCAGCCCGATGCGGCCTTCGGTGTCGCGGAACGCGACCAGGTCCTCGCCGAGGAGCTTCACCCGGACCGGCGGGCAGTCGGGCTCGGGCACCTCCCGAGCCAGTAGCGCCGGGATCCAGTAACGCCGGATGGTGTCGCCCATCGGCGTGCCCGGGCTGATGCGAGTGATGAGCTCGTTCTCTTCGTGGGTCAGCATGGCGTCTTCCTCCCCGCTGAACGCTCCACGGCCGAGCGCCCGCTCCGAATCTGGCCGATTATACTGCGGACGCCACGGTCCCCGCGCGGCGCGCCGTTTGCCCTTGACCGGCCTCTGGAACCGGGCCAATGTCCGGTGATGCCGAGATCGGTGGGCGTGCCCGTGTCGCTCGTGCGCATCGCGACTCGCGACGGTGTCTGGCTCGACGGCGCCGTCGCCGAGCCCCGAGGACGCCGCCGCGCCGCGCTCGTCTGGGTGCACGGTCTCGGCTCGGTGTTCTCCTCCGGCCAGCCGCTCACACGCGCGCTCTCCACGCGGCTCAACGCGGACGGCGTCGCCTTCTTCAAGCTCAACAATCGCGGCCACGACGTCGTCGCCGGCCGCGGTCGTCTCCTCGCCGGCGCGGCGTTCGAGCGCTTCGGGCAGAGCGTCGAGGACATCCGCACGATGATCGCCTTCGCGCGCCGGTGCGGGTACCGCCGCGTCGTCCTGGCCGGCCACTCGACCGGCGCCAACAAGGTCCTGCACTACGCCGCGCGGGCCCGCGACCGGCGCGTCGCCGGGATCATCCTGCTCGGTCCGGTCTCCGACGTGGCCGCCGAGGCCAAGCGCGTCGGCGCCCGCGAGCTAGGTCGCCGGGTGACGATCGCCCAGCGGATCGCCCGGCGCGACCCCGACGGCCTCGTGCCGAGGGCCTGGGGCTTCTGGAGCGCGCGGCGCTACATCAGCCTCTATCGTCCGGGCGAGGTCGAGGACGTGTTTCCCTACTACCGGCCGAATGCCCGGTGGACGGCCCTCAGAGCCGTGCGCCTGCCGGTCGCCGCGATCCTCGGCAGCCGCGACGAGTTCCTCGACCGCCCGGCCCGGGAGGCGATCGAGGCATTCCGCCGCAATGCGATCCGCGCCCGCTCGTTCACCGGACTGGTCGTCCCGCGCGCGCGCCACGGCTTTCAAGGGCACGAGCGCGAGCTGGCCGACCTCGTGGGCCGATGGATCGGTACGCTCCACGGCACGTAACGATTACCCGGTAACTTTGTCGGGCGGCGTCGACCGACGCGCGCCCGTGTGCTCCCTCCCGCCGCATCGAGGCTCAGGAAAAGCCGCGCCGATCCCGGGCCGCGAGCCGGCGGCGGGCGCGACGGCATGGCCCTTGCCTGCACCAGGCGGGTCGGCTCAGACGAACTCGACCCAGGAGGGTGTAGTGAAGAACGAACAGATCGCGGAGCTCTTGTATCAGGCGCTCGAAGCGGAGCAAGGCGGCGTCGAGGTGTACACGGTGGCACTCGAGTGCGCCATCAACGCCGATCTCAGGAAGGAGTGGGAGGATTACCTCGAGCAGACCCGCAACCACGAGCGCATCGTCCTCGAGCTGATGGACCAGATCGGGCTCGATCCGGATCTGGAAACGCCGGGCCGGTTGATCGTCCGCCACATCGGCGAGGCGCTGGTCGAGGCGATGGAGATAGCGCTCGAGGACGGGCCGCCGGAGGCCGCGCAGCTGGTCGCGTGCGAGTGCGTGGTCCAGGCCGAGACGAAAGATCACCTGACCTGGGAGCTCATCCACGAGGTCGCCGACAAGTCGAATGGCGAGTTGCGCCTGGCGCTCATGGCGGCCTACGACCAGGTCGAAGACGAGGAGGACGAGCACCTCTATCACACGACCGGCTGGTGCCGCGAGCTGTGGATCGAGTCGCTCGGCATCCCGGCGGTCCTGCCACCTCCCGAGGAAGAGCAGGAAGTGAAGACCGCGATCGGGGTCGCGCGGGCCAGGAAGGCGCGCCGGCAGATGCGGTAGCCCGCTCGCCGGGGCCTCGGCGCGAGGCCCCGGCCCGACACCCGCGGCGCGAACGCCTACGCCAGCTGCTCGAGATCGAAGCGGCGCCGGCGGTCGAGCAGCGGGGCCCAGAGGTCGCCACGCGCGGTCACGCGCGCGGGCACGTTGTCGATGCGGAAGTCCTCGATCGCGAGGCCGCGCTCGACTTCCACCCACTCGACCGGCGTCGACACGGCCGCGGCGGGATGCGGGCGCACCGAGTAGACCGACGCCAGCGTGCGGCCCCACGCGTTCTGGTTGTAGTCGACGAGCACGCGCTCGCTCGGACGGCGGGCCACCCGGTACTCGGCGGTGAGCAGGCGGGGATGGGCGCCGGCCAGCGACTGCGAGATGGTCTTGGCGACCGACCACACGTCCTTCTGCGTGGGGCCGCGCACGATCGGCACGTACACGTGAATGCCCCGCGAGCCCGTGGTCTTCGGATAGCTCGGCATCTTGAGGGCGTCGAGCGTCTCCCTGAGAATCAGCGCCGCCTCGCGGACCTGGGCGAACGTGGCGCCCTTCACCGGATCGAGATCGAAGTGCAGATAGTCGGGCCGGTCGGTGTCGTCGCACCGCGCGTACCACTGATTGAGGTCGATGCAGCCGAGGTTCACGACCCAGAGCAGCCCGGGGAGATCCTGCACGATCGGAAAGTCGATCACACCGGCCGACCCGTGCTCGATCGCACACGTCTCGATCCAGCCGGGCCGCGGCGACGGCGCACGTTTCATGAAGAAGAAGTCGCCGCCGGCGCCGTTGGGATATCGCTTCATCACCATGGCGCGGTCGTGCAGGTGCGGCAGGAGCGCCCCCGACACGTCGACGTAATACTGCAGGAGGTCGCCCTTGGTCAGGCCGCGCTCGGGCCAGAACGGCTTCCGGAGATTGGTCAGGTGGACGGCGCGGCTTCCGGCGCGCAGCTCGACCGTATCGACGTCGGTCGGGATCACGCGACCGGTCGTCGGGCCGCGAGCCGCCCACGCCGCCCGAGGGCGCTTGGCGCCGGCCCGACTCATCGGGTCGGCGGCGGCAGGCGCGGCGGTCGGGGGCCGCGGCGCACGGCGTCGCGCACGCCCACGTAGGTGAGCTCGGTGCCGGCGCGCGCGCAACGGAGCAGCAGGCCGCCGCGGCTCATGTCGCCGCGGCCGACGAAATCGGCCGGAAACCGCAGGCGCTCGCCCAGCACGGCCAGCAGCGGCTCGACGTACTTGGCGGTCGCGATGCTGCCGAGCAGCACCACCTCGCCCGCCACCCCGATGCGGCGGGCGAGCAGCCGTGCATCATGGTCGAGCGGCCCGCGATAGCGCGGGTCGTCGCCGGCGATGTCGACGGACGCGAAGCGCCGGAGCCCCGCCAGATCGACGGGCTCGTCGGCCGCCCACAGCCCGTCGGTTGGCGTGATGACGAACACGCCGGCGCGGCCGTCCGACGGACTGGCGAACGCGCGGGCGTAGGCCAGCTTGCCGCGAAAATAGAGGCCGCTCAGGAAGGAGAACACTTCGCCCAGCGGCGCCCCGGTGCCGACCCGCACACGCAGGGCGAGGGCGAACGACGCGCGCTCGCTCAGGACCATCTGCGCGCGCAGCCCCCCGCAGTGCGCGGGAGACAAGAGGAAGATCCGGCTCACCTCCGGCCCGCCGGCGCCACGGCCTGGACGAACTCCGCCGCGCTCCGCGTGTTCAGCACCTCGTCGCGCCGCACCCAGCCGCGCCGCGCCATCGGCACGCCGTACCGGACGTTGCCGAGCTCGCCGACCGAGTGGGCGTCGGTCGACACGACGAAGCGGATGCCGCGCTCGCGCGCGGCCTTCAGCCAGTGCGGGGCGAGGTCGAGCCGCTTGGGATCGCCGTTGATCTCCACGGCCGCGCGGCCGGCCGCGACCGCGTCGAGCACCTCCTCGACACGGCACTCCACCGGCGGGCGCGAGAGGATCAGCCGGCCGAGCGCGTGGCCCCAGATCTTGAAGCACGGCAGCCGCATCGTGCGGATCAGACGCTCCGTCATCTGGCCCGCGTCCATGCGGTGGCGGCGGTGAATGCTCGCGATGACGACGTCGAGCTGCTCGAGGATCGCGTCGGGATAGTCGAGGCTGCCGTCGGCCAGGATGTCGGACTCCGTGCCGCGCAGGAGCCGTACCGACACGCGCTCCTGGACGCGCGCGATCTCCTCCCACTGCGCCTTCAGCCGATCGACCGAGAGGCCGCCGGCGTAGGCGGCGGCCGGCGAGTGGTCGGTGATGGTCATGTACTCCATGCCGAGGGCATCGGCCGCCCGCGCCATCTGCTCGACGGTGTGCTGGCCGTCGCTGTACACGGTGTGGCAGTGCACGAACCCCTTGAGATCCTCCGCGGTGACGAGATCTCCCGGCAATGCGCCGGCGCGCGCCGCGTCGATCTCGCCCTCGGCCTCGCGAAGCTCGGGCGGGATGAACGGCAGCCCGAGCGTCCGGTAGATGTCGGCCTCGCTGTCCCCCTCGAGGCGAACGCCGCGCTCTCGGGCCAGGCGCTCGAGGTGCTGCACGTGGGCCGCCGAGCCCGTCGCTCTCAGCAGCGCGGGCGCGTACGCCGCGGGCGAGACCACGTGCACGCGGACCGGGAGCCCGCTGGCCAGCCGGCCCTGGAGGCTGTCCTTGTCGTGTGAGGTGACTTCGGCCAAGAGCGGCGCCCGGAGCGCGTGCTTCAGCGCGTCCGCGGGCCGCTCCGAGCCGATGATCAGCGAGAGCTCGCCGATCGACTCCGTCCAGCGGCGGAGCTCGCCCGCGACCTCGGCGCTGGCACCCGTGGGCGCCTTGTCGAGATGCGCGCGCATCGCGTCGGCGATGGCGAGCGCCTCCGGCAGGAGCACGCGCTGGGCCTCGGGCTCGCGCAGCCGGCGAATCGCCTCGAGAATCCGGCGCTCGGTCTTCTCGCCTATGCCCTTGACCGAGCGCACGCGTCCGGCCACGCACGCCGCCTCGAGGTCGTCGATCGTCTTGACGCCGAGCGCGGCGTGGAGCGCCGCGATCTTGTCCAGACCCAGACGCGGGATTCGGGAGAGCTCGACCGCGACCGCCGGAACGCGCCGGCGCTGCTCCTCGAGCGCCTCCGAGCGGCCGGTCTCGTGGAGATCGGTGATCATGGCCGCCAGCGCGGGGCCGATGCCCGGCAGGCTCGTGAGCCGCCGCCGCGCGACGAGATCGCCCAGGTCGACGTCGAGCCGTTCGAGCACCTCGGCGCCGCGCGCGTAGGCACGGGCCTTGAACGTCTCCTGACCGGACGCGTCGAGGAGCCCGGCCATCTCGCGCAGCGCGCGCACGATGGTCAGGCGATCAGCGTGCGGTGCGCCTCGCTCGTCTTTCATCTCTGCCGATCAGTATGCCAAGCGCACCGCTCCACGACACGCCGCCGGTCACACCGTGGCGGGCTGGAACTCCAGCGTGTTGCCGTCGGGATCGTTGCACAGCATCTGAACGCGTCCGCCCGGCTGCGTGTTCTCGACGTACTTGATGCCCTCGCGCTCGAGCGTGCCCTTCATCGCCTCGTAGTCGACCACCTCGAAGCACGTGTGGCGGCCGAGCGGGCTGATCGGCGCCGCGGCCCCGGGCGGCTGCATCTGCGACTGGATGATGTGGATTTGCGGAAAGATCCCCGGCGTGCCGAGCCAGTAGCCGCCGGACGTGAACGCCGGCCGCGGCAGCACCTGGAACCCGAACACCCGGCAGTAGAAATCCTTCGATCGCTCGGCGTCGGACGTCGCGATCCCCTCGTGCTGAATCCGGAACACGTGTGTGCCCGTTACCGGTCGAATCGGCTCGCGTGAGGTCTCCACCGCCATCGTCGGCCTCCTCTGTACGCGTCGTTGATGCGCGCCACTCGGTGCGCTGCGCCGATTATACGTGCCCACCCCTCGATCTGGCGAGCACGGGGGCGACCGCCGGGATTTGCGGTCGGCGCGCCCCTGGCGCATCATGGGCGCGCGCGCGTGCCGGCCGTTGCCAGGGCGCGCGACGCGGGGAGAGGACCCATGACGGCACGCTCGAAGAACCACGACTGGCTCGCGCAGACCGTCGAGACCGCGCTCGAGCCCGATCTGCCGATCTGCGACCCGCATCACCACCTGTGGGATCAGAACACAGCGCGCACGGCGTCGCGCTACCTGATCGACGAGATCGTCGCCGACGTGACGGCCGGCCACAACATCGTCTCGACGGTCTTCATCGAGTGCGGGGCCATGTTCAAGCAAGACGGGCCCGAGGCCTTGCGCGCCGTGGGCGAGACCGAGTTCGTGAACGGGATCGCGGCGATGAGTGCCTCCGGGCTCTACGGCAAGACGCGCATCGCCGCCGGGATCGTCGGCACGGCCAACCTGCGCCTGGGCGACGCCGTCGGCGCCGTGCTCGACGCGCAGATCGCTGCCGGCGGTGGCCGGTTTCGCGGCATCCGCCTCGGCGCGGCGTGGGATCCGAGCCCGTCCGTGCCGAGCCATCGCACCAATCCCGGCCAGGGGCTCCTGCTGCGCGACGACTTCCGCGTGGGCTTCAAGCAGCTGGCGCCGCGCAAGCTCACGTTCGAGGCGTGGCTCTACCATCATCAGATTCCCGACGTCAGCTCGCTGGCGCGCGCGTTTCCCGGCACCACGATCATCTTGAATCACTTCGGCGGCCCGCTCGGCATCGGGCCGTACGCCGGCCGCGCCAAGGACATCTACACGGAGTGGAAGAAGTCGATCACCGAGGTCGCCACCTGCCCCAACGTCGTCGCCAAGCTCGGCGGGATCAACATGGAGATCAATGGCTTCGGCTGGCACGAGCGCTCGCGCCCGCCGGGCAGCCAGGAGCTCTGCGACGCCACACGACCTTACTACGAGTACACGATCGAGAAGTTCGGCGTCGATCGCTGCATGTTCGAGTCGAACTTCCCGGTCGACATGGCGAGCTGCAGCTACACGGTCCTTTGGAACTCGTTCAAGCGCCTCACCGCCGGCTTCTCGGCAGCGGAGCGCGCCAAGCTCTTCCACGACACGGCGGCGCGCGTCTATCGGCTCTGAGCGCCCTGTATCCGGCAGGCTGTATTGACGGCAGACTCGCCGCGGCCTCGGGTTGAGACGTGGGTCACATTCTTCAGCGCGTGAGGCCCTCGGCCGAAAAGGCGGCGACGGTCAGCATCGGCTTCACGAGCGCGTCGTGAAGCGCGTAGAGCGTGAGGAACGGCGTGATCACGCCCGGCGTCTCCGCGGGATCGAACCAGGTCGGCGCGAGCGTCACCGTCGCGGCGAACGTGACCTGGCCCGCGGGCGCTTCCGCGCGCCCCACGGGCACGTCCGCGCGCCCCGCGGGCGCCGGAGCTTGACCCGACGCCGGGAGCACGAAGGTCAGCACGAGCGCGACGGCCGACACCGGCGACGACCAGCGGGCCATATCGTCCTCCTCATCGATCGTGAGGGCGATGCCACGTCCGCCCTCACGCGCGTGTACGGGGAGTCGCGACGTTATTGCGCCCGATTGTACGCCGTCCGCGCGACCGCCGGCCGGGCTGAGTCGCGCCGCCGCAGCTCGCCGCGCGTTTGGGGCTCAGCCGCGCGACGATCCATCACTACGTGACCACGCTCTATCGTCGGTTCGGCGTCACCAGCCGTGGCCAGCTCCTGGCCCTGATGATCAGGCGAATCCAGCGCGACGGATGGAGCCGCCTGTCGCCGGGGGCGTGAGGCGGCGTGCTCGTTCGTGCGGCCGCGTCCTAGGGGTGGATCACCGTCTCCGCGCGGCTGATGACGAACGCCTCGCGGCGCTCCAGAAAATCGCTCACGACCTCGCTGAACGCCTCCGGGCGATCGGTGCTGATCGCGTGGGCCGCGTCGTACACGAAGACGAGGTGGCAGTTGGGCATCAGGTCCTTGTAGATCCGGCCCATCGCCGGCACGATCACGCCGTCGAGCGTGCCGAACAGCACCAGGGTGGGCGTCGAGAGATCCTGTAGCCGACCTTCGAGGTCGGCGTCGCGGTGCGGCCCGAGAAGCCGCTGGACCAGCGGCTGCGCCTTCGCACGCAGCGCCGGATCGATCGGAGGCGCCGACACGCGCTCCGGGTGCGCGTACAGTCGCCGCGCGATCTCGTCGGGCGTCCCCGACGGCGCCGCCGCCCCTTCCTGACGGATCGCCGCCGGCGCTTCGAGCACGAGCGCCAGCACCCGCCCGGTCTGCTGGAGCGCGAGCCACAGCGCGGTCTTCCCGCCGAACGAGGTGCCCATCAGGTTGAAGGTATCCAGACCGAGCTTGTCGATGGCGCGCGCCATGGTCGACGCGAGCTCGGGCATGCTCTCCGTACGCGTGTTCACCGGCGAGGTCCCGAACCCCGGCATCTCGAAGGCCACCACCCGGAAGCGGCGCGCCAGCAGCTCGTGCGCCGGGGTCAGGCGCAGCCCGCCGGCGCCGTGCAGGTGCACGAGCGGCGCGCCGTCGCCGGCTTCGAGGTAGCGGATCGTGAAGCCGTCGGCGTCGACGTGATGCTCTCGGAACTTGGTCTCGGCCATCCTCGTGAGCCCCTAGATGTCGCGGATACGCGGGAGCACTTTCTTGCCGAACAGCTCGAGCGAGCGCATGAGCGGCTCGAGATCGCTCGACCCGGGCGGGTGGAGCGAGATGTCGATGACGCCCGCCCCGACCACGTCGCGACAGCGGCGAACCTGGTCGACGACCGTGTCCGGGCTGCCGATGAACGTCGTGGGCAAGGCACCGCTCACGATCGGCGACCGCGCCTCGCCCGCGATGTTGCGCGAATCGATCGTCATCATCGCGTCGCGAACACCCGGCCGCATGGAGAACGGCGCCGTCCCCGGCAGCTTGCGCAAGGTCTCGTGCGCGTTCTCGTCGGTGTCGGCCAGGAGCATGTTGGCCCGATAGATGATCTGCTCGGGCGAGGGCTGCCAGCCGTGCTGTGCACACTGCTCGCGGTAGTACTTCGTGGCCCGGCCCACCCCTTCGAACGATCCGTAGGAGACGCCGCACCCCAGATGGTGGCGCGCGGCGAACTCGCAGGCCTCGCGGCTGGTCCCCAGCGAATACGTCGGCGGGTGCGGCTGCTGGAGCGGACGCGGCCAGATCGACACGGTGCGATACCGGTAGTGACGGCCCTGCCAGCCGAACGGCTGCGGCTCCGTCCACGCCTTGAGGATGAGCTCCATCCCCTCGTCGGTCCGCTCACGAGACTCGGCCGGGTTCAGATCGTACGTCAGCGACTCGTTCGAGGTCCCGCGCAAGAGGCCGACGACCAGGCGTCCCTCCGCCATCGTGTCGAGCATCGCGATCTCTTCGGCCACGCGGACGGGATTGCTCTGCGGCACGATCGGGCCGAGCAGCGCGATCTTGATCTTCTTGAGATGCGCGGCGAGGAACGCCGCCGAGACGATCGGCGACGGCGTCAGGATCCGCGGCGAGTAGTGATGCTCCGAGACGCTGACCCAGTCGAAGCCGAGATCCTCGACGAACTCGAGCCGCTCGATCATGTCGCGATAGGCGCGCGAGCCCGCCTCGGGATCGTAGACACCGGACGGCACCGGCCATTCCGACGGCAGGGGCTTCGACGCCCGGTACCGCACGGTTTCGAAGAATGAGACCTTCATGGCGTCGCTCCTCGCGCTGGACGTTAGCACGAGCGGCGCGCGAAGGCTACGGCGCGCCGGGAATCTCGTGGTTGGCCGGGATGCGCGATACACTCGCGGGCATGCGGCGCGGAGACCGCCGGACCGCGGTGATTCACTACCCGACGCTGAGGGCGCTCGCCGCAGCGATCGTGGTCGCGGGTGTGGCGTCCACCTCCGGCGCGCAGCCCGATCCGAAGATCAATCCTCGGGCCATTGTCATCGTGCCCTTCGATGCGTCCGGCCTCGCGTCCGCTGATCGCTGGATGGGCGAAGCGTCAGCACAGAC
>Ga0318554_10000339_pt1 | contig 16074 bp, 9 predicted proteins | sample GRESIP082b2f22_FD_203687 | JGI IMG/M metagenome (GOLD analysis project Ga0318554, IMG submission 203687) | Tropical soil microbial communities from Luquillo Experimental Forest, Puerto Rico - GRE.SIPMG.082b2f22 | ecosystem: Environmental > Terrestrial > Soil > Tropical forest > Bulk soil... | reverse complement strand
CAGTTCGGGCCGGGGGCCGTGCCCGGCTCACAGCCAGGTCGCGCCGATCCCAGGTCGCGCCCGGGCAGTGGCCCGCACACCAGCCCCGGCAGTGGGCCGTACCCGCGCCCCGCCAGTGGCCCGCACACCAGCCCCGGCAGTGGCCCGTACGCGCGCCCAGGCAGTGGCCCGCACACCAGCCCGGGTAGCGGCCCATACACCAGCCCGGGCGGTGGACCGCGCTCTGGCCCGCACCCAGTTGCTGGCCGCCCATCACGGGCGGCGCCGGAGTATGGCCAGCAGCCAGGGCGCGAGGGCGATCCCCGAGTGGCCGCCTACCAGGCCACCCGTGACCGCCCGGCTGACCACGACGTGCGGGCTGATTACGCCGATCCTGGGCCGCCGCCGGAGACCCGCCGCCGGGGCCGCCGCGACGCCCGCCCGCGACCACAGCCAGCCGAATCTGGCCCGGACGCGCGAGGCCGGCCAGCTGACCCGGCCAGCCGCCCGCGGCGCGGCTTGACCCGATCACGGATCTGGCTGCTGGCAGGGGCGGCCGGGCTGCTCGTCGTGCTCTCGCTGCTGCTTGGCGGAAGACTGCTGGGCCATAGGGGCCCGGCACACATCCTGGTCACACCGGCCAGGCTCGGCGCCTTTATCCGCAGTCACCAGCTCGAGCAGCAGATGGGGGCCAGGAACCTGCAGCAGCAGGTCATCTCCAAGAGCGCCGGGCAGGCCAGCCATGTCATTTACGCGGTGTATGAGAACGCCGCGAACGCGTCTGGTGGGCCGCAGGTGATCCTTTTCATCGGCGGCCATCTGTCCGGAGTGGCGCCGAGCGGCTTCATCTCTAGCTTCAGCACCCAGTTCAAGGGGGCGCACAGCACCAGCCCGGGGAGCATGGGCGGCAGTGCCGCCTGCGTCAACGCCAACGCCAACGTGACCGGCCAGGTTGCTCTGTGCGCCTGGGCGGACAATGACACGTTCGGCGTGGTCGCCTCGCCGACGATGAGCTCCGCGCAGCTGGCGGCCCAGATGCGCGTCATCCGGCCGCAGGTCGAGCATCCGGCGAAGTAGCCGCGGCGCAATCCCTAAATTACTCGGCTGGATCCTTGCTGGCCGGCGGGTCTTTGCTGTGCTGCGGGGAAGGCCTGCGCAGCGAGAGCCGGGCCACGGCGATGGTGACCGCGGCGGCCAGCACGGCGAGCCCGACAAGCTGACCGCCGATCAGCCGGGTATCGAGCGGGAACGAGGCTGAGACGTCGGTCATCCTGGCCTCGTGGGCCGGTGGGCCGGTGGACGGCCCGGGAGTGATCTTGGGGAAAGTAGCGCCCGGGTTCGTGGCCGGGCTCGGCAGCAACGGCAGCGAACCGGCCGGGAGCGATCCCGGCGCGGTGCCGGGGGGCAGGCTCAGGCCAACCCCGGCCGGCGCCGGGACGGTCGTGCGTGGCGCTGGGGTGGCGGCCGGATGGGTATGCGTGGGCGTGGGCTTCGGGGTGTGGGTCGGTGTCGGAGTGGGCGTGGGAGATGGCGGGAACGCGGCCACCACGCTGGCCGATCCGGCGGCAATGCCGGCTGCCTGCGGTGAGGTGCCAGCCGCGGTCAGGCTGATGGTGTCGCCCAGGGCGCTGGTAGGGACTGCGATAGCAGCCTGCACCTCGTCCAGCTGGCCCGCGGTGAGGGTGAGTGCGCACTGATTCCCGATCAGCGATGGGCAGACCGTGAAGCTTGCTGCCAGCGTGCTCGGTGCGGCGGCCAGGCTGACGGTCGCCGTACCGTTCACGGTCCCGGCCAGCCAGACCCAGATGGCAAAGCCGGCCTGCCTGCCCGGTATCACGTCCCCCGAGGTGTCCTGCGAAGCGACGGCCACGCACAGGACGTCTGGTGGCTGGGTGCTCGCGCCCGGGCTGGGGGCCGGCGTGGTCGCCGCCGGGAGCGGGGACGGGGCGGTGATCGTCGTGCCGCTGAGGTGCAGCTGGGCGGCCTGTGCCGCGGTCAGGTGCAGCACACACGGGTTCTTCGTTGGCGGCGGTGACCCCGAGCCGGGGGCCGCCGTCAGGCTGGGGCTGGCGGTTCCGGCCAGCAAGGGGGCTGCCAGGAACAGGCCGGCTACTCCGACTGGGATCGCAAACAAACCAGACAGTGCATGCCAACCATGACCTCTGGTGAGGCGTGTGCTCATCGCCGCGCCCCTGCCGTCCTGATCATCCCGTCCGCGTCGCACTTGCTCCCGTGTGGTCTCTCACTGGGCGAACATTCCCCACCAACTTGAGCCCGACACCTGGGGTGGCCGCCGGATCACTGCCAGCGGCCAGGCCCGCCGGCGAACGGGTGATGGGGCCGTGGCGGGTGATTCGGCTCTGCGGGGAGTGGGCGTGTATGCTCTGCTGGCGCGGATGGTTGGCTGGTCGAGCCCGCCCCGGGCGGCTTGGTACCACGCCTTCTGGTGGCGGACCGGATGCCCGGCCGGACGTGTGCCCCCTTAGCTCAGTCGGCAGAGCGTCTCCATGGTAAGGAGAAGGTCTACGGTTCGATTCCGTAAGGGGGCTCCCAGGTGGCGTTGATGTTTCGTTGTTAGTCCATCATCTCCCAGGCTAGTCTGCAGCCACGCCGTCACGAAGATCATCTACATCAGGCAGGGCGCGGGAACTTGAGCTGGCCCCTCTGGTCGCAAGACGGCACGCCAACCAGTTGATGTGCGTACCAGCCGACGGGCTTGGCCCTCGGCAAGGCAACCCACACAGCGGCGGGCGCATCCTTGGCAGCTCGGTTACGGTCCGCTGGTGCGCTCAGCATGAGTCGGGGCGAAATGCTGGGGGAACGCCAGGTTGCGGCACCGCTGATGGCGCCGCGCGCCGCAGACGGGGCACTCAGACCGGCTAACCGACGGTTCCAGCCGGGCGAGAGTGTCGGCGTCTAGCTTGCGGGGCTCTCGATGAGCAGGAAGCCTCACCGGCCCTCGCAATGCAAGTTCGGACACGAAGCGCTTGTACTCGGGTTCGCACTCATCGCACCGGCAGCCTTGCGCCCAGGCCAGCACTGTGCCGTGCGGCGGCAGCGCGGGTGGCAGGTTGCCCCATGCGGTCATGCATCCACGGTAAGGCAGCAAAATCTCTGGCTGGTCCTACGAGGCGGGGGAGCCGTGAGAGAGTCTGCAACGTGACGGGTGATAGTGCGAAGCGCGCGCCGCTAGCCCCAGCCGGACGCGCATGGGTGCTGGGGTGGTGAACCTACTGTGACTGGTGAGGCTGCCCCGAGCGCTGGGGACGTGTCCAACGGGAGCCGCAGGCTGGCCATCTTGCTGGCGATGGCGATGTTCGTGCTGGTCGTCGACACGTCGGTGATGAATGTCTCCATCTCGGCGGTGGTTCATGACCTGCACACCACCGTCAGCGGGGTTCAGTCCGCGATCGCGCTTGAGGCACTGGTGTCGGCGGCGTTCATCCTGATCGGCAGCAAGGTGGGCGACCTGATCGGGCGCAAGCGCGCCTATGTGCTGGGCCTGCTCGGCTACGCGATCGGGGCCCTGGCCATGGCTCTGGCGCAGGGCCTGACCGCGGTCATCGTGTTCTGGGCGATCGTGGGCGGGATCGGCGCATCGCTGCTGCTGCCGGCGATGCAGTCACTGATCCACGGCAACTTCGAGGGCGCGGCCCAGCGGAAGGCCTACGCGCTGGTCGGCGCCGCGGCCGCGATCGCCGCCGCCGTCGGCCCGCTGCTCGGCGGGTTCATCACGACCTACCTGTCGTGGCGGATCGCGTTCCTGCTGGAGGACCTCATCATCGTGGTCGTGCTCGCCAACATCAGGATGGTGCACGACGTTCCCTACACCGGATCCCGGCAGGTGGACGTGGTGGGTGCCATCCTGTCCATCCTGGGCATGGGCGGCATCGTGCTTTCCATCCTGGTGTGGCAGGAAGGTGGCGAAGCGGTAGGGGCGCTTCTTGCGGTCGGCGCGGTCTCGCTGGGGAGCCTGGCGTGGTGGCTGGTGCGGCGCAAGCGGGCGGGCAAGGCGGTGCTGCTGGACCCGGACCTGTTCAAGGCCAAGCTGTTCAAGTTCGGGGTGTCCGGGCAGGTGCTGCAGCAGATCGGGCTGGGCGGGGTGATGATCGCGCTGCCGATCTACCTGCAGATCGTGCTCGAGTACAGCGCGATGGGTGCGGGCCTGTCCATCGCCCCGCTGTCGCTGAGCATGTTCGCAGTGGCACTGATTGCCGGGCGGCGAGGGGGGAAGCGCCGCCCGGCAAGCCTCATCCGGGCGGGGTTCGCGCTGTTCACGGTCGGGATGATCGTCATCGAGCCGATCGTGCCCCGGGCGACCTCAGGCTGGTACCTGGTGGTGCCGTTGCTGATCGCGGGCTCTGGGCTGGGCCTGATGGTCTCCCAGCTGAACAACCTCACGCTGGCCCCGATCTCTGAGGAACGCGTCAGCGAGGCCGCCGGGGTGAACTCGGCCGGAGGGTCGTTCGGGCTGTCGTTCGGGCTGGCGTTCGCCGGCGCCATCCTGCTGGCGGCGCTGTCCCTCAGCTTCACCAGCCTCGCCCAGTCCAGCACCGTGCTCACCCCGGCGGAGCAGCAGCAGGTCGCCAAGACCTTGGAGCACGACGCCCAGGTGGTCAGCAACACTCAGCTGGAAGAGCAGCTCGCCGGCCAGCCGCAGAAGACCCAGGATGAGATCATCCGGATCAACACCGAGGCCAGGCACCTCGCCCTGCAGATAGCGCTGCTCGTTCCGATCCTGGCCGGCCTGGCCGGGCTGGGCATCTCGTTCCGCATGATGCGCCTGCCTGATCCTGAGCAGTCGGGTTCCGGCGAACAGATGGTCCTGGGCTGACCCGGGTAACCAGTCCCTTGTCGCGGGGCCTTGGTCATAGTTCGTCGTGGCGCCGGAGCCACACGAGTGCTCCCCAGCCCCAGATGGGGGGCAGGTATGTGGTGCAGAGACGGTAGAGCAGGGTCGCCGCGACGGCCACATCCTCGGAGATGCCCAGCAGTGTCAGCAGGGAAATGTAGCTGGCCTCCATGACTCCCATGCCGCCAGGTACCGGCGCGATGCCCCCGAGCAGGGACGTCAGCGTGCACACGATGATCAGCGACCCGAACGAGGCCGACGCACCCACCGCGTGCAGGGCGAACGACAGGCCCGTGGCCAGCAGCAGCTGGGTCAGGGCGGCTCCGGCGAACAGGCGGGCGAGCTGGCCGGGGTTGTTGACCAGGTTGCGCAGGTTGGCCCAGGCCGGCGCGAGCCGGGGCTGCAGGCGGGTGGCCGCCAGCCGCCTGACCTTGGGCACGAGGAAGGCGACTCCGCCGATGAGCCCGGCAGCGACGATCGCGTAGAGGACAAGCTGGAGCACTTCGGCCCCGGACCCTTCCGGTCCCGCTGGCGTGCGGTGAAATTCATCGGCCGCGAAGAAGAGGGCGGTGACGCTGAGGACGACCTGCACGCAAAAGCCGCCCACGCTGTAGATCAGGCCCGAGCTGACGGCCACGATCGGAGCGAGGCCGCGCTGCTGGTAAAAGCGCACCACGGTGGCGGTTCTGGCGGCGGTTCCGCCGATCAGCCCGGTGAACCACATGGCCATCCGCAGCAGCGCGAGCGGCCCGATGGGAAGAGGGGCAGGCACCGCCCCGGACATGGACACCGCCTCGCTGACCGCGGTGGTCTGCGTGATCAGCAGGGTGGCGACCACCCACCACCACGCCGCGCCTGCCAGCACGTCACTGATCTCGCCGAACCCAACGAATTGCTGAACCAGCAGCCACAGGCCAAAGAACGTGGCGGCCAGCATCAACAGCTGGGAAAGCCGGACCCGGACCAGCGGCACCGGCTCCACCGGGTCGATGCCGAGGTATCCCGCCGCTTCCTTGCGCAACGCCGAGAGTTCCTTCTTCAGGTGGGGCGGCGCCCGCCTGTCCGGGCCCGACGGCATGGCCCGGGGCTGGATGAGGGGAAGCAGTTCGATGACCCGGTCGCGGCCAATGGCGCCAGCAGCGAGGGCGACTGCCCGCTGCGGGCCGGCCGCTCTGGCCGTGGCGGCGAGCAGCGACGCGGCATCAGTCAGCCGGGCCGCCGGCTCCGCCATTGCCTCTCCGGCGGCAAACTCGGTGAACGCCACCTGCTGACCCGGGCCGATGACCAGGGTGTCGGCCCGCACGGCGTTGATGGCGATGCCCGCCGCGCCGAGGCACTGCAGTGACCGCCAGGCAGCACGGATGTCATCATCGCCGACCGTGCCGGGAGCCATACCGGACAGCGGCTGCCCGGCCGGCGGGCGTGTCACCAGCACCACATCACCGGCCGGTTCGGTACGCCTCGCGGCCACGACGGCTGGGGCGCCGACTCCCAGCGCTCTCGCCCACAGCATGAGGCCTGCCACATGCCCGGCATGGTCGGCCCGGCGGAGGCGCAGGTCCAGCGTTGAACGGCGGATCCACACGAACCGCCACAGGCGCGAGAGCAACTGGCCTTCGGGAGCGTCCCGGCCGTAGATGTCGATGTCCAGCGGGTAGCCCTCATCATCGAGGGCGGTGAACCGTGTCACGCCCCAGGTTGGCGGGTACGGTGCCGGGCGTATTTCGCGGGCCTTCACCCCCAGCTGGCTGGCCAGGTCCACCACGTTGACCTGCGCGACACCGCCGTAGGGCGTGCCGAACGCAAGCTGCATGACAGCCCCGATGAGGGTACCCAGCCCGGCTGCGGCGAGCGCCCCGGCAGGAACGAGGCCGCCCGCCACCACCTGAGCACCCGCCCCCGCGAAGACGACAGCCCATGACCAGGCCCGCACCGGGACGGCCAGCGAGCGGATAACGAGCATGGCACCCGCAAACGTGGCGGCCACCAGGGGTGGTGCGGACTGCTCGCCAGTGCCGAGCCCGTGTGCCACCGCGACGCACCCGACAGCCGCCACGCCAGCAGCCAAGATCAGGCGGATGAGCAGAGACCAGCGCCCAGCCAGCGCGCAAACGAGCACCGACACCCCGAGGAAGACGCTCGTCCCGGCCACTGCCACAAGCGTGACCAGCCAGGACACAGCGGGCCCCAGATGTGCCGCCACGGGTGTGCCCGAGCCCGCGGCCACGGCCAGCCAGCCACCCGCCGCGATAGCCGCACCGAGCAGCGCCCCCACCACGTCGCGGGGCAGTCGCCGCCGGCGTGGCGCCGGGGTGGCGAGCAACCGGGTGTGCCAGGTCCCGGACTGGGCCAACGCGGTCATCTGCACATGTGCCCCGGAATCTCGAGGACCGTTCCCTGCGGGTTCAGGTGGTCATTCGCCGGCTGGCATGAATACCCTGCCCAGCGTCTCGATGCCCGCGGGCCGCCGGATACGCAGGATGCTAGCGACAATGGCCCCCAGGCACAGCCACATCAGCGCGGTGAAGGGCAGCACCCAGACCCCGGCATACCCTGCCCCCGGTCCGCGGTGCGGGCCAGGTGGCTCACTCAGCCTTCTCGGCGGCCAGTGAGTCCGCCAATCCGGGGGCCTTGCGGCGGCGGGCATACCTGACCGTGAGCACAACGCACCCGGCAGCGACCGCCAGTCCGGCCAGCAACAAACCCAGGCTGCCCCCGTCCTGCTCGCCGGCCACAATCTTGCCGGCGGCGTAACTGGCGGGCCCGACCGCCAGTACATACACCGCGCCATCGATGAAGTTCCACACCAGGAACTGGGCGTACTTCATTTTCAGCATGCCACAGACAATGGTTGAGATGAGGAAAACGGCCAGCCAGCCCCATTTCGCAAAGATGCGCTCTCCCCGGGCAGCCATCCTTCGCCGCCGTTCCTGCCAGCGGCCCGGGCGTTCCAGCAGCCGGCGGCCCCACCGGGCACCAATGCGGTAACCGGCCATCCCCCCGACCTCGGCGCCCACCATGGCCACGGCCAGCACCAGGCCGATGTTCAGCTTTCCCTGGCTGGCCAGCACAGAGGCCCAGCCCACGACCAGCGCCCCGATCACCGGAATGCCAGCGAACGCCACCACCATCAGCACGAAGACGGCCAGGTAAGCCCAGAGGCCGAGCTGCTCCGTCTCTGCGGCCGCTGCGATCGCATGCATGCTGGATGCCCGGCGGGTTGGCTGCTGGCCGTCGTCACCCAGACGACGGTGCCACCAGCTGCACGTGGACGAGTTCCAGGCCCAGACCCGTGATCCGGAGCACGAGCCCAGACAGGGCTGCCTGGTCGGGCAGGTCGGCGCGGAGAGTTGTGGTGCCGGAGCCCACAGTGACCTCGCAGTCGTCGAACTCCGCGCGCAGTGCGCTGCCTGCCTCACCCGCGAAAGTGATCTCATACGTCTGTGATCGCACCGGGTCACGCCTTGCATCTGCTGGTCAGTCCGTGCCGACAGCATGCTCGGCGACAGGGCCTGCGTCATCACCCCTCTGAGGGTGACATGGGACCCACGGGCCACTCCTGAAGATCAACATTCTCACCATGGACGTCTGTGAGACACCGGCAGGACAGCCAGAGTTCACCTGCGATTGGACGGTGGCCGGATGGCTTATGACCCATACTCAAACCTAGAAGGTAAAGAGCGGGCTTAGCGCTACCCATGGGGTGAGAGCCGGCGAGAGTTGTGCCTGTGCTGAAGAAAGTGGCGGGCGCGCGCGGTGCCTCACCCGGCGCGCTGTTTGCGCTGGCCAAGTTCCGGCCGACGGCGCTGCCCACCACCCTGGTCACCAGACCAGGGCTGCACGACCGGCTGATTGCGGGCGCCGCCAAGCGCCTGACCGTGGTGGTCGGCTCGGCCGGCGCTGGCAAGAGCGTACTGCTGTCGAGCTGGGTCGCGGCCAGGCCACCTGGCCACACGTCCTGGCTGTCCTGCGACCGGGCCGACGCCGACCCGGTCCGCTTCTGGACCGGCTTCATCCAGGCCGCGCAGATCCTCGCCCCAGGATTTGGCGCTGATGCCGCCGACCTGCTCGCGATGGACAAAGCCATGTCGGCCGATGCCATCGCCTCCATTGCCAACGATGCCGCGGGCCTGCCCGCCGGATCGGCGGTCATCGTTGACGATTTCCATGCCGCAGCAGCCGCGGTATCCGGCGACATGACAGACCTCGTCGCGTGCTGGCCAGCGGAGACCGCCCAGCTGGTACTGGCCAGCCGGGTCGACCCCCCGCTCCGGCTGCACCGGCTCCGGATAGCTGGTGAGCTGTGCGAACTGCGCGACCGTGACCTGTATTTCTCGCTGCGCGAATGCGGTGACCTGCTGGCGAACTTCGGCGTGCAAGTCGCCGTGGATGACCTGGCGCTGCTCCACCAGCGAAGCGAGGGATGGGCCGCGGCGCTGCAGATGGTGGCACTGTCGTTGCGCACCACCACCGACCCGGTGCGGGCGGTGCGAGCGCTCGATGTGCGCAGCCAGGCCATCGCCGAGTACTTCATCGATGAGGTCCTTGCCCAGCAGCCGGTCGAGGTTGCCCAGTTCATGCTCGAAACCTCAATCCTCGGCGAGCTGACCGTGGACGCATGTGAGGCCGTCACCGGGCACCAGGACGCGGCAGCGCTGCTGCACCGCATCTACGCGGCCAACCTGTTCCTGGTACCGCTTGACGATGAGGCCACCAGCTTCCGCTACCACCATCTGGTGCGGCAGGTGCTGCGCGCCGAGCTGCGGGCCAGGGATCCGGCCCATGAACAGAAGCTGCAGCTGCTGGTGGCCGAATGGCTGGAGGGCGCTGGTGACACCCGGCGCGCGGCCCGCCACTTCCTCGCGGCGCAGCATGCCGACCGGGCGCTGGCGCTGCTGCAGGACCGGGTTGTGTCCGACTACCTGCACGACCCGGTCACCCCGGCGCCGCTGGATCTCACCCTGATCGATGCCGCACTATTCACGGACGCTCCTGACCAGCTGCTGGGCCTGGCCTTCGACCTGCTGCTGTCGGGTGATGTGGGGCAAGGCGGCGAGTTCCTTGACATGGTGGACCATGCCGGGCCGCAGATCATGCCGGGATCCAGGCTGGCAGGCCGGGCCGCGGTGGTGCAATGCTTCCGCTGCGCCCTGACTGGCCAGCTCGACGAGGCCGTGGGCCACGCGCTCACCGCCAGAGCCATCGGAGATCACACGACGCTCGGCGATGAGTGGGACGCCGTCGTTCCGCTGGTGCTGCTGCGCGTCTATCCGTGCCTGGAAGACCTGCCGGCGGTCGAACGTGAGGCGGCGGCTACGCTTGCGATACCCGGGCTCCCGGAACCGGCCAGGCTGATCCTGGTGCCGAGCGCACGGGCGCTGGCATGGTTCGAAGCAGGCCGCATCAGCGACGCCGCCGACGCCGCCACAGCCGCGGAGCAGCAGGCCAGGCGACTGGGATTCGGCCAGCACTTCTTCGCCGTGGATTACCTGCGCACGCTGGCGGGCCTGGCACTGGAGCGGCGGGACCTCGACGCTGCGGAGCGGCTCACCGAGCAGGTGCTCTCGATTTCCGAGCGGCGGCGGCCCCTGTTTGAGTTCCTCGCGCTGCTGGACCGGGCCGCGATCTGGGCCGCCCATGGGCAGGTCCGCGAGGCGCTGGCCAGTGTCGAGACGGCGCGGCTCGTCCTGGGCGGAGCCGGGTCACCGGTGCTGCGGGCACGCGCAGATGAACTGGAGGCGCTGCTGCGGCTGTCGCTTGGCGACCTGCCCTCGGCCACAGAACTGGCCAGGGGGCTGCCGGCCGGCCGCCGGAGCCTGCTGCGGGCCAGGATCGCGCTCGCCGCCGGCGATCACCGGAGCGCGCGGGCGCTTCTGCCGGACCCACCGCCGGCTGAGCTGACCCCGCGGCGTGCCTTGGTGCGCCAGATCCTGCTGGCAGCGGCTGCGATCGAGCGCGGCGACCCGGCCGCCGCCGGAATCCTCGGCGGCGCCATCCAGGCGGCCCGCGGGGAGGGCTTCCTCAACACCGTCGTCACGACCGCACCGCAGGTGACGAGCTACCTGGTCGAGCACGCACCCGAGATGCGGCGGGATCCATTTACCGGGCAGCTGATCGCGGCGGCTCTGCAGGTGCGGGCCACCCATGCGGATGGCTCCCCGGCCCGCCGTGGGGTCACCCAGCAGCTGACCCCCGCCGAACTGCGCATCCTCAAGCTCCTGCCGACCAGCACCTACCTGCAGATCGCGGCCACCCTCTATATCTCGCGCAACACCGTCAAGACCCAGCTCCGGTCCGTGTACCAGAAACTCGGGGTGACCTCACGTGCGCAGGCCATCGAGCGGGCAGTAGAGCTTCGCCTTATCTGAATCACCCCCGGATGGGTGACGACACCCCCCGGTGGGCCGGACAGGCTTCGGAATGGCGTCCCGGGAAGGCGTGACCGCTGGAGGCTGACATGCGGATCGTGATCGCACTGGGTGGCAACGCGCTGCTGCGCCGCAGCGACCCGATGACTACCGAGGTCCAGCGGCGCAACGTGGCGATTGCAGCCCAGGCGATCGCGCCGCTGGCCGCGGAGCACAGCATCCTGGTCGTGCATGGCAACGGGCCGCAGGTAGGCCTGCTGTCCCTGCAGGCGGAGTCCTACCAGGGGGCCGAGCCGTACCCGCTGGATGTGCTGGACGCGGGCACCCAGGGCATGATCGGTTACCTGATCCAGCAGGAACTCCGGAGCCTGCTGCCGCCACAGAGCCAGGTGGCGACCCTGCTCACCATGATCATGGTTGACCCCGGCGACCCGGCCTTCGCCAACCCGACTAAATTTGTCGGGCCCGTCTACGCCAGGGAGGACGCGGACGCGCTTGCCGCCGAGAAAGGCTGGGCGTTCCGGCCGGACGGTGCGGCCTGGCGGCGGGTGGTGCCGTCCCCCGAACCCCGGCGCATCCTGGAAATCGAGCCCATCACCTGGCTGCTCGAACGGGGAGCGGTGGTCATCTGTGCGGGCGGCGGTGGCATCCCCACCATGCTCCCGGCCTCGGGCCCGGGCGAGCTGGTGGGCGTCGAGGCGGTCATCGACAAAGACCTGGCGGGCGAACTGCTCGCCGAGGACGTGCGCGCGGACCTGTACCTCATGGCCACCGACGTCGACGGCGTCTACCTGGACTGGGGCACACCACAGCAGCGGCGGCTTGACCGGGTGACGCCAGCTGAACTCGCCGGCCATCAGTTCGCGGCCGGGTCCATGGGCCCCAAAGTCGAGGCGGCCGGCCGTTTCGCGGCGAAGACGGGCGGCCGGGCGGCGATCGGCTCACTGGCTGACATCGCCGGGATCGTGGCCGGCACGGCAGGCACGAGCGTGATCGCCGGGGCGGGGGCCGGATGACGGCGCCGGCCGGCGCGCGCCTGCCCGCCCCGACACCGGCGGATGGCGGGCCGAGCTGGCACACACTCAGTGCTGATCAGGTCCTGCTGACGCAGGGGGTAGACGGCCAGCGCGGCCTCAGCGCGGCCGAAGTGACCACGCGGGCCGAGCAGTTCGGCCCGAACAAGTTCGCCGAAGCCAAGGCCGAGCCCCGGTGGCGTGCGTTCGTGCGCCAGTATGCCGACCCCATGCAGATCGTGCTGCTGGTGGCGGGCATCGTGAGCCTCTACCCGCTCAAGGAACTGGAGACCGGCCTGGTCCTGGTCTTCCTGACGCTGTTCAATGCGGTCCTTGGCCTGCAGCAGGAGGGCAAGGCGGCCGCGGCCGTGGCCGCTCTGCAGAAGATGATGATTGTCAGGGCCAAGGTGACGCGCGGTGGCGAGCTGACGCAGATCCCGGCTGAGCAGCTTGTTCCCGGCGATATCGTCGCGATCGAGGCGGGCGATATCGTCCCGGCCGACGGCAGGCTGCTGAGAGCAGCGACACTGGAGGTCGCGGAGTCGGCGCTCACCGGGGAGAGCCTGCCGGTCGCCAAGGGCACCGACCCGGTGGCAGGCGCCAGCACGCCGCTGGGTGACCGGACCGACATGGTCTACCTGAATACCAACGTCACCCGCGGCTCGGGCGAGTTCGTCGTCACCGCGACCGGGATGGCGACCGAGGTCGGCCATATCTCAGGCATGCTGCAGGCGGAGGAGGCCGTCAAGACGCCGCTTACCCGCCAGCTCGACAAGCTCACCCACCAGATCCTGTGGATCGCCGGCGTCGCGCTGGTCGTCTCGATGGCGCTGAACCTGGCCCGCGGTGACACCTTCACCGCGGTCTTCACCGCCGCGGTTGCGTTCGCCATTGGCGCCTTGCCGGAGAACCTGCCCGCGGTTGTCACCACGATCCTTGCCTACGGGACACAGGCGCTGGCCAGGGCCGGTGCGATCATGAAGCGGATGCAGTCGACAGAGACCCTCGGGTCGACCTCGGCGATCAACTCGGACAAGACCGGGACACTCACGCTGAACCAGATGACCGCGGTCGCGATGGCGGTCGTCGGCCGCCGGTATGCGATCGAAGGCAGTGGCTATACGGCGGAAGGACGGATCAACCGGGTGGCGGGGGAGGCCGAGATCCCGCTGGATCAGTTCCTGATGCCGTTGGTGCTCGCGTCAGACGCGGTGATCAGTGACGGCGAGCTCATCGGTGACCCGACTGAGGGGGCGCTGGTCGCGCTGGCGGCCAAGGGCGGGGTGGATGCCGCCTCGACCCGCCAGGCGTACCCGCGGATCGCCGAACTCCCCTTCGATGCCGCATACAAGCTGATGGCCACGTTCCACAGGATGCCCAGCGAATCAGGCCGGGAGGTGGTTCGCTGCTTCGTCAAGGGCGCGCCCGACCAGCTGCTCGCGCGCGCCGCGACGGTCTTCGACGCCGACGCGGGGCCGGTGCCGGCCGACGGCGAGTTCAGCGAGCGTTATCTGGCCGAGAACCAGCGGCTTGGCGAACAGGGGCTGCGGGTGCTGGCCACCGCCCGCAAGGACTTCGACCCGGCCACCTTCGATCCAGGCGCTGACCTGCTCCCGCTGGTGACCGGCCTGGAGATGCTGGCCCTGGTAGGGATCGTGGATCCGCCGCGACCTACCGCCAAGGCATCGATAGCGACCGCCAAGGCCGCCGGCATCAGGATCCGGATGATCACTGGCGACCACGCGGTCACCGCCGCCGCGATCGCCCGCCAGCTGGGCATCGACGGCAAGGTGATCACCGGGGCCGAGTTCGGGGCGATGAGCGACGCCGAGGCGCTGGCCGCGATCGACGGGATCGGGGTGATCGCCCGGGTCACACCCGAGCACAAGGTCCGGCTGGTGGACATGCTCAAGACGCGGGGCCAGATCGTGGCCATGACCGGTGACGGCGTGAACGATGCGCCGGCGCTGAAGAAGGCCGACATCGGGATCGCGATGGGCATCACCGGGACCGAGGTGACCAAGGAAGCCGCGGTGATGATCCTCACCGACGACAACTTCTCCACGATTGTCAAAGCGGTGGAACTCGGCCGCGGGCTCTACGACAACCTGGTCAAGTACATCCGGTTCCAGATGGGGTGCCTGTTCGGCTTCATCGTCTCCTTCCTCGGCGCCAGCATCTTCAACATCACCGGCGGAGTGCCCTTCCTGCCGCTGCAGACGCTGTGGATCAACTTCACCACCCTGCTGTTCCAGGCCGTCGGCCTCGGCTACGGCAAGCCAGCCGCGGGCCTCATGGACCGCAAGCCGCGTCAGCCCGACGAGCCCATCCTGCCCCGCAGGCTCTTCATGTGGCTCGTCACTGTTGGGCTGATCGTGGGCGCCGGCACGCTGGGTGTCCTCAGCTGGGCCGAGCAAGTCCGCACCGAGGCGGTCGCCCACACCATGGGGGTCGTCACGTTCTCCCTGTTCGCGCTGTTCTTCTCGATCGCCACCAAGGATGAGCAGCGGACGGTGTTCAGCCTCGATACCTTCGCCGACAAGACCTTCAACATCGCTACCGTGGTGTCGGTGCTGACACTCATCCTGTCCACCGTGCTCGGGCCGTTCCAGAAATTCCTCGCCACGACCAGTCTCGACGTTCAGCAATGGCTCATCTGCACGGGCGTCGCGCTGTCGATCATCGTCGTCTCGGAAATCCGGAAGGTGATCCGGCGGCGAAAGGCCGCCGGGGCCGCTCCGGCTGGGCAGGAAGCGCCCGCGCCAGCAGCGGCCGCCTGAGCACTGAGCGCCGTTCACGGCGTGCCAGAACCACGCCCATCGCCCCTTAGCAGCCGCGGGCGAAGCAGCTGAAATGGGCATAATCACCCTCGGAAGGGTGACGACTCCCCGCCCCGCCTGGCACAGAATCTGGGCTGCGGGTCTGGAACGGTAGCCGGCCGCTTTGCGCGTCACCCGGCGGTCAGCTAGGGGTAGGCAATGGCGGATCAGGTGAACATCCCCGGTGAAGCTGCCGGTGCTGCGGGCGGCGCGTCACCGCCGCAGAAGTACCTGTCAGTGCGCCAGGCCGCCTTCATCGGTGTCGGGGCGATGGTGGGCGCGGGAATCTTCGCGCTGCTGGGCGCGGCCGGTGAAGTGGCCGGGGCGGCGGTCTGGGTCTCGTTCCTGATCGCCGGGGCCATTGCGGGGCTGCAGGGGTATTCGTTCGCCAAGCTCGGCGCACGCTACCCGTCAGCGGGCGGGTTGCTGGAATACGTCGCGAAGGGCTTCGGCGACGGCCATTTCACCGGCATCACCGCGTGGCTGACGTACGCGGCGAACGCGATCGTGACCGCGATGGTGGCCGTCTCATTCGGCAGCTATGCCAGCTCGATGCTCACCGGGGAGGAGAGCGGCGTCTGGATCAAGGTATTCGCCGCGGCCATCATCATCGTGATGACGGCGGTGAACGTCGTCGGATCGCAGCTGGTGGCGAACGCGCAGACGGTGATCGTGTACATCGTGCTGGGGATCCTGTGCGTGTTCGCGGTGGTCACGCTCGCCAACATGACCCCGTCGCTGCTGGCGCCGTCGAAATACCCGCCGCTGCGCGACATCATCTCCAGCGTGGCGCTGACGTTCTTCGCGTTCCTGGGCTTCGGCATCATCACCTTCACGGCCAAGGATTTGCGGAAGCCCGCCCGGCAGCTGCCCCGGGCGATGTATCTCGCACTGTCGATCGCCACCGTCATCTACGTCGCTATCGCGCTCGGCGTGTTCGGCACACTCACTGTCGAGAAGGTGATCGCTTCCGGCGGGACCGCGCTGGCCGTGGCCGCCGAGCGCGGGCTCGGCAAGGCGGGTTACTGGCTGATGAGCGTTAC
>Ga0318554_10000334_pt1 | contig 16111 bp, 15 predicted proteins | sample GRESIP082b2f22_FD_203687 | JGI IMG/M metagenome (GOLD analysis project Ga0318554, IMG submission 203687) | Tropical soil microbial communities from Luquillo Experimental Forest, Puerto Rico - GRE.SIPMG.082b2f22 | ecosystem: Environmental > Terrestrial > Soil > Tropical forest > Bulk soil... | reverse complement strand
TGGCCGCCGGGCAGGTTGGCATGCCGCCTACGCCACCCGGCGTTGATTTTCAGCTCACCATCCAGCTTCAGGGGCGGCTCAATGATGTCAGCGAATATGAAAATGTGATCGTCAAGACCGGCAGCAATGGGGAGGTCACGCGGCTGCGCGACGTCGGCCGCGTCGAACTCGGTGCCCAGACTTACAGCCAGTATTTCACCCTCGACGGCAAACAGGCCGCCGGCGTCGGCGTCTATCAATCGCCGGGAGCCAATGCGCTCGACGTCGAGCACGCGGTGAAGGCCAAGATGGAGGTGCTGGCGCGCGCCTTTCCCCAAGGCCTCACTTATACGGTGCCATTCGACACGACGATCTTCGTGAAGGCCTCGATTGATGAAGTGTACAAGACTCTGATCGAGGCGGCGGTCCTGGTTCTGATCGTCATTCTTCTGTTCCTGCAAGACTGGCGCGCGATGTTGATTCCGGCGACCACCGTGCCGGTCACCATTATCGGCGCTTTCGCCATGATGTGGGCGCTCGGCTTCACCGTCAATTTCTCGACGCTGTTTGCCATCGTGCTGGCAATAGGAATCGTCGTCGATGACGCCATCGTCGTCGTCGAAGGCGCCGCGCATAACATCGAAAAAGGCATGAGCGGGCACGATGCGGCAATCCGCGCGATGCAGGAGCTCTTGGGCCCGATCATCGGCATCACGCTCGTCCTGATGTCGGTGTTTCTGCCTGCGGCGTTCCTGCCCGGATTGACCGGCCGCATGTATGCGCAATTTGCCCTGGTGATTGCGGCGACCGCACTGTTGTCCGCCATCAATGCGGTGACGCTCAAGCCCACGCAATCGGCGCTATGGTTGCGACCGGCAGTGCCGCCCGAGCGGCGCAACGCGTTCTATCGGGCATTCAATGCCGGCTACGGACGGCTCGAGCGTGGCTATGCCAGTCTCATTCGCCACATGGTGACTCACGCCGGCGCTTTCACGCTGGTTGCCTTTGCCATAATGGGCTTGGCGTTCTGGGGCTTGGCCCGCGTGCCGACCGGCTTCCTGCCGATCGAGGACCAGGGCTATGTGCTGGTGAGCGTGCAATTGCCCGATGGCGCGGCGCTGGCGCGCACGCAGGCAACGCTCGATCAGGTGTCGACGATCGCGCGCAAGGATTCGGCTGTCGCCCAGGTCATCAGCATCGCCGGGGTCTCCGTCCTCGATAACAACGCGACACTGGCCAATGCAGGGGTCGCCTATGTCGTGCTCAAGGACTGGAGCGAGCGAGACGATCTGCGCGCGGTGTTCGCGCGGCTTACTCCCGCGCTCGATGCCGTGGATGCGCGCGTCTTGGTGCTGCCGCCGCCGCCAATCCAGGGCATCGGCAATGCTGGCGGCTTCACGCTTCAGATCGAGCTGCGCGACGGCAGCACGGATTTTGCCAAGCTGCAAAATGTTACCAACACCGTCGTGGCCAATGCACAGTCGCAGAGCGCATTGCAGCGCGTTTCAACGTCGTTCCGCGCCTTCGCCCCCCAATTTCGCATCGACATCGATCGCGTGAAGGTAGAGACGCTGCATGTATCGGTAAACCAGGTCTTCTCGACGCTGTCGACTTATCTCGGCTCCGATTACGTCTCCCAGTTCAACAAATTTGGCCGCGTGTTTCAGGTCTACGCTCAGGCCGACGCGCGATTTCGATTGCGGCCGCGTGACATCGAGAATCTTTCGATGCGCAACCAGCAGGGCCAGATGGTTCCGCTGGGAACGATTGTGACGATCGAGCCGGTCGTCGGCGCGCCGTTGATCAGCCTCTATAACCTCTACCCGTCATCGAGCGTGATCGGCTTGCCCGCGGCAGGCTTCAGCTCCGGCGAAGCCATTCGCCTGATGGAGGAGGATGTGGCGCATACTCTTCCTCCCGGCATGGGCAGCGAATGGACCGCCATGTCCTACCAGGAGAAGCTCGTCGGCAATCAGATGTATTTCGTCTTTGCGATGGCCTTGGTGCTGGTCTATCTCGTGCTCGCCGGCCAATACGAAAGCTGGTACGCGCCGCTCGCCGTCATCTTTTCAGTTCCACTGGCCTTGACCGGACCGGTCCTGATTCTGGAATTGCTGCGCATCGACAACAATCTTTACACGCAGATCGGCATTATCCTCTTGATCGCGCTGTCAGCCAAGAATGCGATCCTGATTGTAGAAGTCGCGCGCGAACAGCGCGTGCATGGCGGCCGGCCATTGTTCGACGCCGCGGTCGGGGCGGCGATCGCGCGGCTGCGCCCCATTATCATGACTTCGTTTGCGTTCATTCTCGGCGTCGCGCCGCTTGTCATTGCCAGCGGCGCCGGCGCCAGCGCCCGCAAATCGATCGGCATAACCGTGTTTTCCGGGATGATCGCGTCGACCTGTCTCGCCGTCCTGTTCGTGCCGTCACTCTTTGTGGTGGTGCAGCGCTTCGAGGAATGGCGCGCCGCCCGCAAGCGCCCGATCGAAGCGCCCTCGCGCTGAAAGCTCTCCGGGCAAAGCTCGGAGCCCGCTCATCGCCCGCGGCGTTGTTCGAGTTCAAGCGTCACCAGCCTGGCCAAGAGTGTTGCCGGATAGAGCTGACCGATAATGGCTTCGATGTTGGCCAAGCTGCGCGCCAAAGGATGCAACGGGACGATGTCGCCGTAGCCAACCGAGGTGAGCGTTACGAAGCTGAAATAGATCAGATTGCCGGCAACGGAGAGGTTGTCCTCGAGCGGTGGAAATCCCGCAAATGCATTCGGCGCCAGCAGCGCCACGAAACAGAACAGCGCCACAAAAATCAGTCCAATAACGAGATACAGCAGAATCCGCGGCGCGGTGCTTTTCATTAAACCAAAGGCGCGCCCGACAGCCTCTCCGGACATTTCGTCGCGTTCGTCTGGAGCGTGCCGCCGCTTCACGCCTGCGCGCGTTTGTCTGTCCCAGCGGCCAGGCTCGAATGCCCGCCGAGCCCCTGCGAATCGGGGATGGCGGCCAAAGCCAGCTCTTCCGGATAAAGAAAGAGCCTTTTGGCGTCGCGGTCGAGCAAACTCAATTGCTGCCGCAGCTCGTCCTGGCGGTGGCTTGGCAGGGTCTGTCCCAGATTTTCGATCATGGCGCGCATACGGCGCATGATCTGGAGATTGTTGCCGCCATAGGCGCGTATCTCACTGAACGCGAGATGGACGAAGTCTTCCCAATTCGGCGTCCGGAAAATGACCCGCAATTGGCCGGTGCCGTCGAGTATCTCATCGGTTCGGAGACTGCGGCGCCCGACGGAACGGAGCATGCGATGCAGCTGGTCGATGGCAAGCACCGCAGTCGTCGGGTCGTTTATTGCTGGCGACAGCGCCTTGATCGCAATATCGATGACAATGCGAAACGCGAATGTCGGATCTTGCTCCAATGTCCGCTCGGAGCCAAACGCGATTGCCGTGCGCAGCACAGCTTCGTCAATTCCCTGTGCCTTGCCGTAGAGATTGAATAAAGGCTCATCCACGGCGACGAAATCGCCGACTTGTGGCACAAGCTCGATCACGCCGTCGGTTTTTTCCGCCGCGGCCCGCAGCGCCTTGATATTCGCCGCCAGCACGATGCCGGAATTGTCGCGATGGTAGATGACGCGGTCCGGCGTACCGAGCTTTTGGCTTTGGCCTGGCGGCATGCCCGGGCCTAGGCTGAGATCGGGATAGACGCTCGCAATGACGTCGAGGCCATCATTTCCGACGCGCGTAAGGATCGAGATCGGGCGCAGCAGCCGCGACGCGTAATCAATCAGGTACAGAAACGCGGCGAAGCACAACAGCGACAGCAAAGCAGCGACAAAGAGCGGTAGCTGGTGGACGTTAGTTTCCATGCGATTTTGCACGCCAATCGCGAACAAGAACGTGAATATGAACAGCCCGACGGTGTAACGAACGACGTTGATGCGCAGCAATGTCGTGGCGATTATTCGAGGCGTCATCTGGCCGCTGGCGACCTGAAGAGCGACCAGCAAAGAGCCGAACGTAAAAACCAGAAAGGACAATGCTGCTGTGACAGTCGCTTGCAGCAGGGCCTCGGCGCCCTTCACGCCGAAACCCAAAAGCGTCCATTGCAGGCGCAAATCCAACCAATGAGCGAGCCGGGTCGCAAACATCGCAAACGGTATGGCGATTATGGGAACGACCCAGAGCGACGATCGTACCGATTGGCGGACCTGATAAAATTCCTGCCAGAACATCTGCCCCTCCGCGAGTCCCGCAGCATGCGCGGCCGACCTGCCCGGTCCTTGATCCAGGTCAAACTCCCCGGTTACTTGCCAAACTAAAAACTTTCTGTGCAGAGCGAGACATCGGCACGCATTGCGGCGGCGACAATGACCGAACAAACCACGCTTACGCGGGCAAACCTGAAGACGCCCAAGGCGGCGGCGATCGCCGGGATGATCTTTTCAGTTCTTTTGATCGTGGTTCTTTGGTTATTGCGGATTTCCGTACCCGATGACCCTCAAGAGCCGGGCTCATGGCTTAATTCGCAGTCAGGCACCGTTGCGCTCGCGCTCAACCTGGTTCCTTTCGCCGGCATCGCCTTTCTATGGTTTATCGGCGTGTTGCGCGATCGTCTCGGTCAACGCGAGGATAAGTTCTTCGCTACGGTGTTCTTCGGCAGCGGCGTCTTGTTCTTGGGCATGCTGTTCGCCGCAGCCGCAATCGCCGGTGCGCTTCTCATTTCATTTGAGGCGGCGCCGGCCCAGCTAATCAACTCTGCCACGTTCCACTTCGCCCGCGCCGCCGCCTACAGCGTAATGAACGTCTATACCGTCAAGATGGCGAGCGTCTTCATGATCACAACCTCGACCATTGCGATCTATACCGGCTTTGCGCCGCGCTGGCTGGCGATCCTGGGCTATATCTTTGCTTTGATGCTGCTGTTCGGGAGTTTCTACCTAAGCTGGAGCTTTGTCGTTTTCCCGCTGTGGGTGCTGGCGCTGAGCATCTTCATTTTTCTCGACGATCGCAGACGAAGCGCGTCGTCCGCCGGCTCATCAGAGCTAAAACGAACATAAGCGACGAACCGCGAAGCCCGGTCCGGCCGGTGCAAAGGGACAGGGCCCCGGATTACGGGGCCCTGCTGTTTTCAGTCTCGATTTTTGCGCGGGCTCAGTAGCCGGTGTTGAATTCGGCACCCGAGTCAAAATTGGCGGCGCTTCCGGTTTTCTCGGCGCCGTTCGGATAATGTTCGGCAGGAGCAGTCTGCACGGCGGCATGGCTGACCGGACGGTGCAGCCGCTGCGCCAAGGCCGGTGTCGCAACAATGACGAAACCGAGAGCGGCCAGCGCAACCTTCGCATTGAGCGAGTTCATTTCAAAACTCCGTTCTGACAGTCGCCCGCGCCAGACAGCTACCCTCATTCTTGCGTCGCACAATGACACGATCGGTCACGCCAGCTTCACGTTTTATTTAATGTGCTCAATATCTTACATTAACTTTCGGTAACAGCGCGCGGCGGCCAATGATGCGTCGCGACATGCTCAAAATCTGGGCTGCTGGAAATCCTGCAAAGTCAGTTTGTTACGCGATCTCTAGCGGGCTTCTGCTTACTTCAACGGCAGTGGCCGTCGCGCTTTGCGAATGGCATTCGCGTTTGCATCCGGCCGATTGCATCGTAGCTATTTCAAATTTGCAGAAGCGCGATTGCGCCGCGAGCGTCGCCCTGATTGCGGGCAACGCTCGGCCGAACTTGTGAACCGATGCCTTAATCCAGCGGCTCAACCTTGACCAAGGCGTGCGCGTGGTTGGAGCCGACCCAGAACGACACTGGTGTCGTCGAATTATCGACGTACAACGTCCGCATATTGGTCTCCGACGGCATCAGATATTGCTGCGTCTCTCCGGTCTTCGGATCCATGCGCACGACGCGGTCGGTGGCCATTGTGGAGGCCCAGATGTCGCCATTCCTGTCGATATTGGCGCGGTAGGGGAACGTGTAGGGCGGCAGCGGAAATTCCCTAAAGGTCTCCGACTTTGTGTCGAATAGCGCGACCTTGTTGCCGCGATACTCCGTCACCACGATGCGGTCCTGATCGTCAATCTCCATGCGCCGGGCGCGGGCATGCGGCGTCGGCAAGGCAAACCATTTCACCGCATGCGTCTTAGCGTCGATGGTGCCGAGATAGCCCTCCTGAAATTCGGCCATCCACAAGTTGTTTTTGGAGTCCGATATCACCTGGTACATGCTGTAGCGACGGCCGGGCGGCAGCGCACTGGTCGGATGAAATTTTTCCCAGGTGTTGGTGGCGAGGTCGAGCCGGAAAATATCCTGCGTGCCGACGCTCTTGGTCCAGACCTTGCCGTCGACGTCGTGGCGCAGCCCGACGAAGTTCAACTGCACGCGGTTGTCGTTCCACTCCGCGGCCAGCGGGTAAAACTTGGTCTCTCCCGTTTTCGGATCGATCGTGCCGAGCGCGCCCTGGTACATCGTGTCGAACCAGAGCTTGCCGCCTTTATCGAGCGCGAGCGAGAGATTTCCCTCAGGCGCATCGGGCTTGAATTTCTTGGTGGGATATTCCGTGAGTTTCAGCGTCTTCGGGTCGAACTTGGAGATGAAGAGCTCGCCGAAATCCGAATACCAGACGTTGCCGTCCTTATCGAGCACGACATCGTGCGGCTCGGTGGTCGGCCGAACCACGTCATATTCGGTAACGATGACGTGGGTCGAGCGCCCGGTCGGGCGCGCCAGCGTCTTGAGAGGATATGACCAATGGTCGCTCGCGCCCAAATTGATGGTGGCGAGATATTCGGCCATCGTGCGGTATTCTTCCGGTTTCCCGGCGCGATCCGCATCGAGCATGAGCTGCGGCTTGATCGGCTGGCTGACCGCGCCGTAGCCTTTCATTCGGCTGACGACCTGCATCCACTCGTTGACGTCGTGCGTCGAGCGTACGACGCGTTCGAGGGTGTGGCAGCCCATGCAATCGAGTAGCATCGCCTTCTGTTCTTCAGTGCCGGGGATGCTCATCATCCATTCGGCATTGCTGAGCTGGCTGGCGAGGTCTCCGGTTTTTTTGAGCTTCAGATCGACTTTGGCGGTCTGTTCCGCGATGACATTGGCGGTTGTCGGCCCGCCGAGCTCATAGCCGATCGCGCGGATCGCGATGATGTAACGACCGGGCTCGAGCCGGTTTTCGGGAAAGACGTAGCGTCCGGCGGCGTCGCTGGTCACGCTCGTCGATACGATCGAGTTGTCCTTGCGCGCGGTGACGACGACGCCCTCCATGGCGTCCTCGGCTTCCGAAGTGACTTGGCCGGTCAGGGCTGCCGAAGCGCGCTCGTCCGCGGAGAGCATCGTCGCGCCGAGCGGCAAAGCCAATGCGGTCGTCACGCCAAGGATGTAAGCGACTTTCATGGAATGCTCCCTAAAAATAAAATTGTTGTTTTATCGGCGACAAGCGCGAACTGGCGCGCATAACAAGACTCGGCGCTTATCCTGCGCCCCTCCCGATTGAGCGACAAGCCTAATCCGACGCAGATCCAGCCTGCATAAAAGCATCGCGCTGAGTGCGCCTTACGTTTGAACGACCGGCGCCGCCGATAGTTCGGAACCGATCAGGCATGCCGGGGCTCAGTCGAGCGGCGCGGCGTTTACAGCGGATCGGACTTAAGTTCCTCGACCGCCATCACGCGCATGGTGGTTGGATTGCGCAGGCCGCGCTCGGCGAGTTCAATTATTTTCTCGGCGACGAGCTTGGTTATCGGGTCGGCGTGGTCGGCCAAGCCAAGCGCGCTGCAAGTGTCGAGAAATGCCGCACCCATCGCTTCGACCAATTCCGGATCGAAGGCCTGCCCGCGTAGAAAGGGTGTGATTGGCACGATGCTTCCGTGATTGGTTTTCTGGCGCGGAGTTCGGGGCGCTATTCGTTGAGCGAGCTGCTTTAGCGAATTGCTTTCTGGTTTGTCGCGGAGAAATCGGTCAGCCGCTCGGAGAACTCGAAGCTGCGCGCCAGCGTCAGCCAGTGCCACTCCAGATCCAAATAGTCCTGCTTTATTCTCGGATCAGTTTGCGTCGCCCGTTTCCGAGCGCAGTATTCTGCGTGCTCGTAGCACTCACGAACGTGTTCACTCACATTGCTAAGCATTGCACTTTGTTCGGGTTCGCACGCAGGAGCACGATCGCTCCAATGCCTCACAGGCCACCTGACAGATCACGTTGCGCCGTAACTAATGTCCGACGCAATCCCACAAAGTCTAACTTGACTATCTATGTGTTGCGGGTAAGACCGGTCCCCTTGGCCGCCTTGAGCACGTTGTAGTCGCGCGATTTGACGCCTGCATTCTCCATCACTGCGCCTATCGCCCCCAATCCATGCCGCAGCAGCTCGCGCACCGCGGCCGCCCGGCTCGGCATGCGATGAGCAAATCGGTAATTGTCCACGGCCTTAAGCTCCTCGGGCGACAACATGATCTGGAGCCGCTCTTCCCGCACCAGCCCGGCTCCGCCCCTGGCATTCTTCATGGCGTAACCTCCTACAAGGTAGGAAAGACCCGCAAGGTGTATAAGACCATTAAGTGGAGCTTGTAAGTTACTTACTCATTTGTGTCAATCTTGTTCCGCGGAAAAGTTAGAAACTACAGCTTCGGTGCGGGAAAGCGCGCATGGGGGACCTGCGGTCTTGCGACGCCGCAGGCCTTTAGTCGCGGCCTTGTTGGGAACCGGACTTGGCTGAAATCGATTTTTACTGAAAGTGCGTCAAAATGCGTAGCGGTTGCTCAATGGCAGATGCCGGTGACGCCCAGAGGTTGCGAGCGCGAGGGAGGCGAATGCTCGAACTCGCCAACCGCGCCTATTGCGAAGAACACTACGATTTCGCTCGCCTGCTCACGCTCTTGGCGACTGAAGCTTTTGAGCATGCCAGCGAGATGGATCGACCCCGCGAGGAGAATCGGATCGCCGCGCGGTGAGGCGGCCGGCCTTGGTCGTCCGCGAAAGCGCTTGCGTCAGTGGGGGGACAATTTATCCTCTGCCCAGCAATAACTGCCCGCCTCGTAAAGGCGGGAGATTATTGAAAAGGGGGCGACGCACATGACTACGATAGCCTATGACTCGCTGTCAGCGGCCGATCACAGCCGCGAACTGCGCAAGGCGGTGATTGCCGCGACGGTCGGCACCACAATCGAATGGTACGACTTCTTCCTCTACGGGACCGCCGCGGGGCTGGTCTTCGGCAAGCTCTATTTCCCGAACTCGGACCCGACCACTGCCACGCTGTTGGCTTTTAGCACCTACTTCGTCGGCTTCGCCGCCCGCCCAATCGGCGCGGCGATTTTCGGCCACTATGGCGATCGCATCGGCCGCAAGGCGACACTGATTGCGACCCTGATGCTCATGGGCATCGCCACCTTCCTGATCGCCTTCGTGCCCACCTATGAATCGATCGGCATCTGGGGCGGCATCATCCTCACGGTGCTGCGCGCGATCCAAGGCGTCGGTGTCGGCGGCGAATGGGGCGGCTCAGTGCTGTTGTCGATGGAATGGTCGCGCACCGGCCAACACAATCGCGGCTTCCTGGCGTCATGGCCGCAATGGGGCGTGCCTGCCGGCCTGTTCCTGTCGACCGTCGTCATGCTCGCCGCCACGGCCTGGTCGGGCGACCAATTCCTCAACTGGGGCTGGCGCATCCCGTTTGTCCTTAGCATCGTGTTGGTCGGCATCGGCCTGTGGATTCGGCTCGGCATCCTCGAGACGCCGGTTTTCCAGAAGCTCGTCAACGAGAACAAGATCGAGACCGCACCGATTGTCGAGGTGCTCAAGAAGCAGCCGAAGGAGGTCTTGCTGTCGGCGCTTCTCCGCATGGGCCAGCAGTCGCCGTTCTATATCTTCACCGCTTTCGTCTTTGCCTATGGCGTTGGCACGCTGAAGATGTCGCGCGACTTCATCCTCACCGCCGTGCTGGTCGCCTCGGTCGTTTCGTTCTTCTCGATCCCGATCTTCGGGCATCTCTCCGACCGCATCGGCCGGAAGAAAATGTACCTGATCGGCGTAGTCATCTGCGGCCTGTTCGCGTTCCTCTATTTCGGCATGCTGGATACCGCTGTTCCGTGGGCGGTCTTCACCGCAATCGTGATATCGCTCATCCCGCACGACATGATGTATGGCCCGCAAGCCGCGCTGATCGCCGAAGCCTTTACGCCGCGGCTTCGCTACAGCGGCTCCTCCCTCGGTTATCAGTTCGCTTCGGTGATTGCCGGCGGCCCGGCGCCGTTGATCGCCACCGCGCTGTTCGCGCAGTACCACACCGGCTATGCCATCGCGGTCTATCTGGCGATTTGTGCCGTGATCAGCTACGTCTCCACGGCCTATATGCCGGACTATACGAGCAAGGACGTCCACGCCGAATACGATTCGGCGGCTTGATCGAACCGTGATTGAACGAAGTCAGAGCGGGACGCCGCTCGAATACCGTCTAAGACTTAAGTCGCACAAAAAAGAGCGGGGCGCTTTCGGACTTGGCGTGCTGGACTTGGTGTGCTGGCGGAGTTTTAGGTCAGCGCTGAAATCCTACAAACGCGTCACCACCACGAGACGCTTTACATCATGCCTGAGATAGGCCTGGAGGAAAGCATTGTAGTCCTTGAACGATACGCAGCCGTTGGAATCGCCGTTCGGCCCGAGCATGTAGGTGTGGGCGAGAATCCCGCTCCGACCGAAGGTCCTACTTTCGTCTTGCGGAATCATGCGCAGCGCGCGCACGCCATGGAAAGGTTGTTCGCGCAGTTCGAGGTTATAAATGTTCGGCGGGGTAACGCCGCGCATTCTTTGATCCGCATGTTGCGGATCGTCGAGCCAACTGCCGAGGCCGGAATGCGCTTCGAGTCTGGTGCCGTCAGGCATGTAGACCGTGTGCGCAGTAATGTCGTAGACCGCCGTCTGGCGGTCGTATTGTCCTGAGCCGATGCTCCTGCCGCCGCCAAGACCCGCATCGTCGGTCGCGGCATAAGCAAGCGTGACCGGCGCCGGCTTGCCGAAGAGTTTCTCGAAAAACGTTCGCGTGTCCGCCACCGCACCAGAGCCGGGCTGGTTGGCCTGGGCGTCGTCATGCGCCCCGGCGCGCGATGCCGCAACGAGCCGCGTCCCGGCGCTGCGTTTGGCGGCCTGATCGCCGCGCGAAGGCAGGGATGCGACCGCGCGTGCGTTTCGGTTCGCCTCCGACAATGACGGCACGAGCGGCGGTGCCGCCTCGCTGTCGTCGCCAAGCGGCGTGTCGTTTACGAAGCCCGCCGGCGCGCCACCAAGCGAGAAGTGGGAGTCGAACAGCGATGCATAGAGGTTCGCAACCGAGAGGCCCGGCCTCGCCACATGGAGCCGATCGCCGCGCGCGACGCGTACATCGAGCTTGTCGCCGCGGACGGCAACAAGATCGCCGTTGCTGGCGAAAACGTCGGATTGCCGGGCGCCTTGATGGCCACCAACAATAGCCCAGGCGCCCACCGCCGCCAGCAATGCCGCAGCTGCGCCGCGGATGAAGGTCGGCGGCGGTCCATATGCTGGTAAGTGTCGGTGGTTAGGCGCGCGATAGCCGATACGCCGTTCGGTGCCGAACGTCATTCCCCCGTTTAGTCCCCCACTTGTCGGCCAATGATCCCCCGGCCGAAACCGCGAAAAGTCGAATACAACCGATACCCGCCCCAACAATCTCGGAGATCTGCGGCGTGATTGAGGCAGAAACCCCCGTTGTTAACCATTGTGAAAAGGGCCGTTTTAGCGCAGCCAAAGCATCAGAACGCTAGCGAATACCACGACCGCAGTGAGGCCCAGCAGGCACAAATTGCCTTTCCACCTCGGCCGCAAACGGATGTGCGAGCCGATGCGGTCGGAAGCCCGCTGGTAATGGCTCATCATTGCCCCCGTCCCCCGGCGAGGCTGAGCGCGGCCAAGGTCGCCGCGCGGCAAGAACGCCACGCGCCGGCTCGCTACCCGCAAAGATCGCCGGACCCCAATCCCCGTCGCGGCTAGTTCACAACAGCGTCGCGGCTAAATTGTGGGACGCCGCTGTCCAAAAAAGGTTTTTTCCACAGAGCGGCTGTGGCTGGAAGAGCCTTTGATGCGCGATGCGATCGCGCTCGCAACGCGTGTCGACCATCATTTTATTTGGATCGTCTCGAAGATAGAAGAAATAATACAGCGAGACACGAGTCCGATTGAGCCCCTCCTGCCCACCCGACGTAGTTGACTTCCTCTGCACCCAGCCGAAACTTGAAGGCGCGATAGGGAATTCGCCTCGTGAATTTCAGTCCTCAGTCCGCTTCGGATGCAGTTGCAACGAAGCCGCCGTTCCGCGCCGAACATATCGGCAGCCTGCTGCGCCCGCCGGAATTGATGCGCGAACGTGCCCGCTTTGCCAAAGGCGAGATCGATCAAGTCACACTCGCCGCCGCCGAAGACAAGGCGATAGTCGAGGCGATCCGCCTGCAAGAGCGGCTCGGCTTCAAATTCGTCACTGACGGCGAATTCCGCCGCCGCTCCTATCACAGCTTCTTCTATGGTGCGCTCGGCAAATTGCGCATCGATACGATCGGCGGCGCTGATGCGGTGGGTGCAAGCGGTGCCGGCGGGCGCGGTGCACAACCGACGGCGATTGTCGGTAGCCGCGTGCAGTGGACCCAACCGATCAATGGGCCCGACGCGAGTTTCTTAAAAGCGCATTCCAACCGGTCGACGAAGATCACGATCCCGGGTCCATGCGCGCTGCACTTCCGCGGCGGCGACGCGGCGGTGATCGCGAGTGCCTACCGGGACATGGATCAGTTCTGGTCCGACACGGTGGACGCTTTCGCGCGCGAGCTTCACGCGCTCGCCGCGGCCGGCTGCCGCTATGTTCAGATCGACGAGACGGCCTTTGCCAAATTCGGCGACGCAGCCGTGCAGGCGACGCTTGCCGAGCGCGGCGACGACTGGAGCGCGCTGATCGACAAGTACATTGACGTCACCAACCGGGTTTTGCGCGCCGCGCCCAAAGGAATGCATATCGGCATGCACCTCTGCCGCGGCAATCGCGGCGGTCATTGGCATGCGGAAGGCAGCTACGAGGAAGTGGCGGAGCGGCTGTTCAATGCTCTCGCTGTCCGCTTCTATTTCCTGGAATACGATACGCCGCGCGCCGGCAGTTTCATGCCGCTACGCTTCGTGCCGAAGCATAAATCGGTCGTGCTCGGGCTTGTCTCCACCAAAGTGCCGGAGCTCGAGGACAAAGCGGCGCTCGAAAGGCGCGTCGAGCAGGCGACCAAATTCGTGGCGCTGGATCGGCTCGGCGTGAGCCCGCAATGCGGCTTTGCCAGCCTGGATACCGGCAATCCGGTGACGGCAGCGGTGCAATACTGCAAGCTCGAACTGGTCTGCGAACTGGCGCGCGACATTTGGAACGAAACATAGCGAACGCATAAGACACAGGTGAGATCGATGATTGCTCGGATCTTCGGTACGGCGGCGGCATTGTCGTCGCTGTTAGGGCCGGCTCATGCGCAAGATGCGAACTATCCGACGCATCCGGTCCGCGTCATTGCCGCTTCGGCCGCCGGCGGCAATCCCGACGTGCTCGCCCGGATCCTCTCCGCGCGCTTGAGCGAAATGTTCAACAATCCATTCGTGGTCGAAGACGTGCCGGGCGTCGGTGGCGTGATCGCGGCGAAGCAGACGGCGGCGGCGCGGCCCGATGGCTACACGCTCGGCCTCAACGATTCCGGCTCGCTCGGCATCAGCATCGCCATGAATCCTGACGCCAATTATACGCTGAAGGATTTCACGCCGATTACCGCATTGGCGCGCTTGCCGACGATCCTGGTCATCAAGCCCGATATTCCGGCCAACACGCTCGCCGAATTTGTCGCGCTCGCCAAGTCGAAGCCTGGTGCGATGAGCTTCGGCTCCGCGGGCACCGGCTCGATTCATCAGCTGACGATGATCATCTTCGCCAAACAGGCCGGCATCACGCTCCTTCATGTGCCCTATCGCGGCGGCACTGGGCTGGTCAATGCGCTGTTGACCGGAGAGGTCGATGCCGGCTGGTCGGGAATTCCGAACGTTGTTTCCCTTATCAAGACCAGCAAGCTACGCGGACTCTGCATCAGCGTCTTGCAGCGTGACGAATCGCTGCCCGAAGTGCCGACCTGCGATGAACTCGGTTACAAGGGATTCGATGTCGCAACGGTGCTGGGCTTGCAGTCATCGGCCGGGGTGGCTCCCGAGGTCGTCGCCAAGCTGCAATCGGCCGTCGCAAAAGTCCTCCGCGAGCCTGAGATCGCGGCGCGGCTGAAGACGCTCGGAATTCATTTGGCTGAAAACGGCACCGCCGCATACACGAAGTTCATGCAAGATGAGCTCGAGCGCTACACCAAAGTGGTCGATGAATTTCACTTGCGGATCACGCAATGATCCGATGCCGCCTGTTGTTCAGTTATCCGGTGTGAGCCGATATGCCTGATCGGCCGTACGGCCGGTGTGAAACATTGGCCCGGTCAAGGCCGGAACGCGTGGGCATATCCGGGGAGCGCCCGACTTGTTGGGACCATCCTGAGTTACGGTGAGGGTCTGGCCGGTGTGCGGTTGCCGGGGAAGAAAATTCGCGCCCGGTTCCACCTTGTCTCACTGGATCTTTTCTACGGCGGCGAAAACAACCGCTTTCAATCACTGCATCAGGGCGGATACGATATTGATGGTGAGCGCCAGCACGGTGACGTTGAAGAAGAAGGAGATGACGCCGTGCACCGTCGTCAATCGGCGGATACTCTTATTGGTGATCTGAACGTCCGACACCTGCGCGGTCATGGCGACGACCAGCGCGTTGTAGAGAAAGTCCCAATAATCGGGGTCTTCGTCGCCGGGAAAGATCAGGCCGCCGGTCCGCTTGCTGCCGGTCCCGCCGTAGAATTGGTGGCGTAATGCAAAGCGAAGATCGCGTGCATGAAGGTCCAGGACAGCAGGATCGTGCCGATGCCGAGCACAATCCGGTAAGCCTGCGGCGTGCGGCCGAGTTCGACCAAGACCGCGGCGAGGCCCGCCAGCGCCGCCGCCGTCGTCAGCACCAGAACCGCGATCGCGCCCTCATCGTTGATGGCGGCCCGCCGGCGGATATTGGCGACCGACGCGTGCGCGGTGGCACGATAAGCGAGCGCGAGATAGAGCGCGACGCCGCTGTCCCAGCCGATGAGGACGCGGGCCGACATCGGCCAGGGCACGGCCAATAGTATCAGCGTAACGGCAACGCCGAATGCGGCGGAAAGAAACAGCCGCGCATGCAGGTGCCAGAGCCGCGCGAGCGGTCGCCACTCGTTTGGCTCAAGCTGCGCCAAGCTGGAATCGCGAGTTTTGGATTTGGTCAAAAGGCCACCACGGACGATTTCGCCTGTCCATAAGATACATTATCGGCTCGAGGGTCGCTCTTTCGGTGTGGAGATCGGCTAGCTCGCGGCGGTGATGACGTAAGCGCGAATGCAGCCTTCGATGGCGCCTTCGCCAAATCGCTGTGCCAAGGCGGCGGCAGCGCGCTTTGTTGCATCCTCAAGGCGCGCGCCGTTGCGCGATTCGATCTCGTTGCGTAACGGCGTGCCCTGGCAGTACGCAATTGCCGCCTCAAGCGGCGAACGCGCCCGGCTTTTTGCCTCGACCGCATCGATCGATATGTCCTTGAAGCCAGCTTTCGTCAGGTCTGCGCGAATCTGCTTCTGGTCATGATAGCCATGCGGCGTGCGGACAAAGAATAGCGGGGGGTCGGTTGGAAAGACGGCGCCAAGCGCGTGCGTTACGGTGTCGGCGAAGTCGTTTTCCGAGATTTTGTCCCATACGTTGAAAAAGAAACTGCGGCCCGATTTCAATACGCGCCGCGCCTCACTGAATCCCTTGATCCGATCGGGAAAGAACATCGCGCCGAACTGGCAGGCGACCGCATCGAAACTCTGATCGGCAAAAGGCAATGCCGTTGCATCGGCCTGTTGCCATTGGATTCGTTTATCCGCGCCCTGGCGCGCCCGGGCGTGGTCGAGCATCGGTTGGCTGAAATCGGTTGTCGTCATGCGGGCATCTGCGGGAAGGGCGGATGCAATTGCCCGTGTCAGCACCCCGGTTCCTGCGGCCGTCTCGAGCACATGTCCTGGAC
>Ga0318554_10000329_pt1 | contig 16184 bp, 16 predicted proteins | sample GRESIP082b2f22_FD_203687 | JGI IMG/M metagenome (GOLD analysis project Ga0318554, IMG submission 203687) | Tropical soil microbial communities from Luquillo Experimental Forest, Puerto Rico - GRE.SIPMG.082b2f22 | ecosystem: Environmental > Terrestrial > Soil > Tropical forest > Bulk soil... | reverse complement strand
GGAATGGCTTGCGCCTTGGCCCATTGAATGAAATCCGCGACGATGAGGAAATAGCCGGCATAGTGCATATTGACGATGACGCCGAGCTCGAATTCCAGTCGCTCGCGGTAGTCCTCGACGGCATGCCCGGGCGCGCTGCCGTAGCGTTGGAGGCGCGCTTCTAGGCCCGCCCGCGCGACACGGCGCAGCTCTTGCGCCTCGGCCGCTTCTGCTCCGTTGTGACTATCGGCACGCCCGGCGGCAAAGCGCGGCAGGATCGGCGCGTGGGTGCGCGGGCGAAACACGCAGCGCTGCGCGATCTCGATCGTGGTCGCGAGCGCCTCCGGCAAGTCGGCAAACAGCGCCGCCATTTCGGCGCGCGTCTTGAAGCGATGCTCCGCCGTTAATTGCCGGCGATCGGGATCGGCGATCAACTTGCCTTCGGCGATGCAAAGTAGCGCATCATGCGCTTCATAATCGTCGCGGCTTGCGAAGAATGGCTCGTTCGCTGCCACGAGCGGCAGCCGCCGCGCATAAGCAAGCTCGATCAGGCGCGGTTCCGCAATGCGCTCCGACGCCATGCCGTGACGCTGCAATTCAATGTAGAAACGGTCATCGAACATTTCCTGCAATCGCTCGCAACGCCCGAGCGCTACGGGATTCTGTCCGGCAACGATCACGCCATCGAGCGGTCCACCTGGTCCGCCCGAAAGGGCAAGAAGCCCCTCGTTGGCATCGCCAAGCCACGAGATTTTGATATGCGGCTGCTCTTGCGCAGTCGTCTCGAGATAAGCGCGCGAGCATAGCCGCATCAGCGTGCGGTAGCCGTTCTCATCGGCGGCGAGCAAAATCAGCCGCGGAAAGGCCTGCTCGACACCGGTGCTCCGCGTTTCCACATCCCCGAAATCGACTGCGATCGCGCAACCGACGATCGGCTGGACGCCATAGCCGGCGAGTTTCTCCGAGAATTCCAAGGCACCGAACATGTTATCGGTGTCGGTTAAGGCGAGCGCCGGCTGGCGGTCGTGCTTGGCGAGTTCGGCCAAGCGCACAATGGTCAGTGCGCCTTCCAAAAGCGAGTAAGACGAATGCACGTGCAGATGCACAAAAGCGGGTTCGGCTGGCATGCGGTTAAATCCGCTGGATTAGGGGCACGATAAGTCGCGACCGGACGGGTAGGATTAGAACAGCGCCGTGATTCTGGCCCGCTTCGCCAGCCGCTTTTCCCCGCTATGCCTGCCTTGCGGCACCCCTCATCCAGCCCGCTCGCATGGGCGCGCGAAGCTTCTCCGCAGATGGCGACCAATTGGACCACCGCGCGGATGGTCTTGAGCGCCTAGAGCACCCCAAGAACCTGGGCCCACACCGCGACCGTTGCGAGAAACAGGCTCAATGACGCGAGCGCGATTACCTCTTCGAAAACCGACCGGACCATGACCTGACCCTTCTGAACATAAAGGGAACATAGTTCCATATATGTTCTCAGGTCAAGCGATTTTGTGGAGGCCTTGGTCGGCACACGAGCCTTGGCTAACGCGCCTTTAGAGCCGGCTGCCGATCCTTCGCACGCACGTGTTCGCCGCCCACTATGCCACCGCAGATTGAACTCAAAAGTCGAACGGACGCTCTCCTCGACTGAAGCGATGCGGGAGGAATACCCATGAAAATCGTGCTTAGCCTGCTCGGGCTACTCATCATGACCAGCGCGGTCGGCACAAAAATTATCCGTGTGCGCCTATTACAGCGGCCGCGGCTTCGGCGGCGCGACAAATCGCAGCTTCACAAGATTTCAGCGATGCATGGCGACGGTGAGCGGCATCGGCGGGTTCTGTCAGCTCAACAATATGTATGTACCGCCGCCTGGACCGCATCGCTGCTGCGTCCCTATCGGTATCCGTACTGAACGCGCTTCGCCTTCGGGGGCAGCCGCTAAGACAATTCGACGACGAGCCCATCGCGGATCGTGACCCGACGATCCATTTGCGCTGCGATGTCGAGATTGTGCGTGGCGATGATCGCGGCGAGGCCCGAGGCGCGGACGAGTTGATTAAGCGTCGCGAACACATGGTCTGCCGTGTGCATGTCAAGATTGCCGGTCGGCTCGTCGGCGAGCAGAATTCGCGGCGCATTGGCGACCGCACGGGCGATAGCGACGCGTTGCTGCTCGCCGCCGGACAATTCCGCGGGACGATGCATCAGCCGTTCTTTGAGACCGAGATAGCTGAGAAGCTCGGCGGCGCGGTTGGTCGCCTCTTCGCGCGGCAGGCCGCGGATCATCTGCGGCAGGACGACGTTTTCGAGCGCGGAAAATTCCGGCAGCAGATGATGAAACTGATAAACGAATCCGATCTCAATGCGCCTGATCCGGGTGCGCTGCGCATCTGAAAGATGCGAGGTTGCGACCGTATCGATATAGACCTCGCCGGCGTCGGGGTGTTCGAGCAGGCCGGCAATGTGCAACAGCGTCGATTTGCCGGCGCCCGACGGCGCTATGAGCGCGACCGATTGGCCGGGCCACACCGCAAGCTCGGCGCCTTTGAGAACATCGAGCGTGGACTCGCCTTGATGAAATTGCCGGCTAATGCCGTGCAGAAAAACGAGCGGGTCAGCCTCGTCCTTGGCTGCCGACGTCATTGGCTGGCGTATGGTCGTGGTGTCGTCCATCGCACCTGATCACTCGTAGCGCAGAGCCTCGACGGGATCGAGCCGCGCCGCCCGCCAAGATGGATAAAGCGTCGCCAGCAAGGACAGACCGAGCGCCATGACGAGGACGGCCAAGGTCTCCTTCATGTTCATGTCCGCCGGAAGCTTCGAAAGGAAATAAAGCTCCGGCGAGAACAGCTCGGTATTGGTCAGCCACGACAGGAAGCGGCGGATTTCCTCGATGTTGAGGCAGACCACGGTACCGAGCAGGAACCCGACGACGGTGCCGACCACGCCAATCGAGGCGCCGGTGATGAGAAATACCCGCATCATGGCCCCTTGAGTCGCGCCCATCGTGCGCAGGATGGCGATGTCGCTGCCTTTGTCTTTCACCAGCATGATCAGGCCGGAGACGATATTGAGCGCCGCCACCAGCACGATCAGCGTGAGGATCAAGAACATCACATTGCGCTCGACCTGAAGCGCGTTGAAGAAGGTCGCATTGCGCTGGCGCCAATCGATCATATAGATCGGCCGCGCAGCGGCATCCGTGACCGCCTGGCGGAAGCGGTCGATGTTATCCGGATCGTTGGTGTAGATCTCGATCGCGGTGACATCGCCGGTGCGATTGAAATAGGCCTGCGCTTCCGACAGCGGCATGAACACGAAAGCGGAATCGTATTCCGACATGCCGATCTCAAACACGGCGGCGACCTTGTATGCCTTGATGCGCGGCGTCGTGCCCATGGGCGTCACCGCGCCGCGCGGGGCCACGAGCGTGACATTGTCGCCGGCACGGAGCGAAAGCTGCTCGGCGAGGCGGCGGCCGATCGCAAGGCCCTGGCCGCTATCGAAGCCGTCGAGAGTGCCTTGCTTGAGGTTGTTGGCGACCTGCGACAGCTTAGCCAGGTCGGCGCCGAGCATGCCGCGCACGACCACTCCGGACGCATTGAATGGCGATGAAGCGAGCGCCTGGCCTTCGACCAGCGGCGCAGCGAGATAGATGCCGTCAACCTTGCTGACACGATCAGCAACCGTGGCATAGTCGGTCAGCGGGGATTCGAGCGGCTGGATCAACAGGTGACCATTGAGCCCCAAAATCTTCGTCAGCAGCTCCTGGCGGAAGCCGTTCATGACCGCCATGACGATGATTAGGGTCGCCACGCCGAGCATGATGCCGAGAAAGGAGAAGCCGGCGATCACGGAAATAAATCCCTCCCGTCGCCGTGCTCTTAAATAGCGCAGCGACAGCATCCACTCGAACGCGGCAAAGGGATGGGTGCCGGTCGACTCGGCCATCTCGGTGGGTCCCCGCGAATGCTCGGAGTTTCACACGATTCTGGCGCTTTCAAGCCGCGCAAAATAGGGCCAAAGGCGCACCACGCACAGCTTCATGCGGTCAGCCGGACCACAGCATCGGCCGGCGACAGGAGTTCCCGCTGCCCGTCGGCGCGCCGCTTTAATTCCACCTTGCCTTCAGCGAGGCCGCGCGGGCCGATCAGGATCTGCCAGGGAGTACCGATTAAGTCGGCGGTCGCAAACTTGGCACCCGGGCGTTCATCGCGATCGTCATAAAGCGTGTCGATGCCCTTGGCGCTGAGCTCGGCATAGAGGCGCTCGCATGCCGCGTCGGTGTCGCTGCCGCCCTGCTTGAGGTTGAGGATCATGGCCCGGAACGGTGCGACGGGTTCCGGCCATTTGATGCCGGCCTCATCATGGAAAGCCTCGATGATCGCGGCAACGAGCCGGCTCGGGCCGATTCCATAGGACCCCATATGGACCGGATGCTCCACCCCATCGCCCCCGGTGACGGCTGCCTTCATCGGCTCTGAATATTTTGTGCCGAAATAGAAGATGTGACCGACTTCGATGCCGCGGGCGGAAATACCTTTGCCGGCGAGCTTGGCGAAGACGCTGGCATCATGTTTTTCGGATGTGGCCGCATAGAGCGACGTCCACCTGTCCACGATGGTCTGCAGGGTGGCCACGTCGTTGAAATTCACATCCGGCCCCGGTACTTCGAAACCCAGATAATCGCTGTGGCAGAACACCTCGCTTTCGCCGGTATCCGCCAGAATGATGAATTCGTGCGAGAGGTTGCCGCCGATCGGCCCACTTTCGGCGACCATCGGGATCGAGCGCAGTCCCATGCGCGCGAAGGTGCGCAGATAAGCGACGAACATGCGGTTATAGGCGTGCTTGGCGCCTGCGAAGTCGAGGTCGAAGGAATAAGCGTCTTTCATGAGAAATTCGCGCCCGCGCATCAGCCCAAAGCGTGGCCGCACTTCGTCGCGGAATTTCCACTGGATGTGATAGAGATTGAGCGGCAAGTCCTTGTACGAGCGCACATAGCTGCGAAAAATCTCGGTGATCATCTCCTCATTGGTCGGCCCGTAAAGCATCTCGCGGTCGTGGCGGTCGCGGATGCGCAGCATCTCCTTGCCGTAGGCCTCATAACGGCCGCTCTCGCGCCAAAGCTCGGCCGGCTGGATCGTCGGCATCAACAGCTCTATCGCGCCGGAACGGTCCTGCTCTTCGCGCACGATCGTGCAGATCTTCTGTAAGACGCGAAAGCCGAGCGGCAGGAAGGCGTAAATGCCGGCCGCTTCTTGGCGCATCATGCCGGCGCGCAGCATGAGCCGGTGTGACGCGATTTCCGCCTCTTTCGGCGTTTCACGCAAAATCGGCAGGAAGTAGTGGGACAGGCGCATGGATTCCCGCGGCAAAGGCACTAAAACGCGATTTGATCGAGCTGAAACGCTATCGATCCGTAACACTTTCTTTGCGCATGACCTTATCCGAAAAACGGTTCCCAGCTTTTCGGGATCATGCGCGAGCGCGGCGCAGTCAAGCCGCAAGCGCGCTGCAAATACAAGAGTTCCGCTCGGCGAACTTGGAATGCTCGCCAACATGAATCCGAACAGATGACAACGGTCAGAAGATCGATTAGGAATATCCACTTGGTCCAAGTCTCGGGAGGACGACCCGCGCAACCAAAAAGTGTCGCGAGCCGCACCGGTAACGAATAAAGATAAGCGTGGTGTTCGGATGAGAGAGTTTCAGCAGGGCTGCGGCCCTGCTTTTTCTTTGCGGACGCGGCCACCTGCGTAAATTAAATTCGCAGGAACATACGCTAAGCTATTGATTCAACTTCTTTTACCGAGCACACCCATCAGACCGTCAATGGTCACCCAATGCTCCGCATAGACCGCGTAGGCAACGGCATAGATCGCGGCCGCGACTAACGTCGTCCAAGCCAATTTCCAGCCGATCTTGGCTCTGGTTGGTGCGCCGGGATCCGTTCCTGGCACCATGTCCTGACCTTCATGCTGGCTGTGGATGCCCCAGGGAAGCACCGCGAACAGCACCACCCACCAGATGAGGAAAAAGATGGCGAGCCCAGTAGCGACCGGCATTTTCAGGCCTGTTCGAGTTCGATCAAAGTGCCGGAAAAGTCCTTCGGATGCAGGAACAGGACCGGCTTGCCATGGGCGCCGATTTTCGGCTCGCCGTCACCGAGCACCCGGGCGCCGGCCGACTTGAGCGCGTCGCGCGCGGCGCGAATGTCGCCCACCTCGTAGCAGATGTGGTGAATGCCGCCATCTGGATTGCGCTCGAGAAATTTGGCGATTGGCGAGCCGTCGCCTAGCGGCTCGAGCAGTTCGATTTTCGTATTCGGCAAAGCGACAAACACGGTCGTGACGCCGTGGTCTGGCTGCGGCACGGCGGCCGAGACATCGGCGCCGAGCACGTCGCGGTACAGCGCGGCGGCCTTGCCGATATCCTGCACCGCAATGGCGACGTGGTTGAGCTTGCCGATCAAGTCTCATCTCCTGCGCTTGCTGCCCGTCCTATACGACGATGACGTGCACATGGCAGATCGGTTTTTTGCCCCAGCGCTCGGCAATGGCGGCGCGAACTGCCCGCCGCAGACTTTCGGCAACCTCATCAGGGTCGCGGCGCCGCGGCTTTGGCAGTGTCTCAAAGCCCTCCTCGACGGCGCGGCGCGCCACCTCCGCCAAAGCCGTTCCGCCGGCATCGGTCTCCGGTAGCCCAATGAGCTCGACTTCCGGATAACCGGCGAGCGCTCCCTTCTCGGTCATGGCGATCGCGACCGACACGATGCCGGAAAAACTGAGCCGCCGCCGCGCGGCAATGGTCCGCGCTTCAGCCTCGATGACCAGCGAACCATCCTTGTAAAGCCGGCCCGAAGGAAGTTGGTCGATGATCTCTGCGTTACCGAGCGCGAGCCTGACCAGATCGCCGTTGCGGCAGAGCAGGACCTGCGGCACGCCGGCGCGGCGCGCAAGCGCTGCGTGTTCTGCAAGATGCAGCGCCTCGCCGTGGGCTGGGATTAGAATTTTCGGCCGCACCCAGCCGATCATATCACGCAATTCGTCGCGGCGCGGATGGCCGGAGACGTGGACCAGGTGAGTGCGATCGGTAATGACCTCGATGCCTTGTTCGACCAGGCCGTTCATCACGCGAGCAATGGCTTTCTCGTTGCCGGGGATTGGACGAGCCGAAAAAATGACCCGATCGCCGCGCGACAGCGCTACATCGGGGTGCTCTTCTTCGGCGATGCGCGCCAATGCGGCGCGCGGCTCGCCCTGGCTCCCGGTGCACAAGGCGACCACTTTTTCGGGGGGTAGATAGCTGTAGCTCTCGATGCCGCGAAATTCCTGGACGCCATCGAGATAGCCGGTCTCACGCGCCACTTGCACGACCCGCTCCATCGCCCGCCCTACGACGACAACTTCCCGCTCGGCGGCGCGCGCGGCATCCGCAACGGCGCGTAAGCGCCCGACATGGGACGCAAATGTCGTCACCGCAACGCGGCGCGGCGCGTTGCGGATCAATTCGCTCAACGTTTTGGCGACATCGGCTTCGGACGGCGAGCGGCCGTCACGGACCGCATTGGTGGAATCTCCGACCAGCGCCAGCACACCCGCGTCCCCAAGCGCCGCGAGCTTGGCGACGTCGGTGAGGCCGCCAATCAATGGTGTCGGGTCAATCTTCCAATCACCGGTGTGCAGCACAGTGCCGGCGGGGCTGCGGATCGCGAGCGCATTCGATTCCGGAATGGAATGCGCCACGCTTATGAAATCCAGGGCAAAGGGGCCGATCTGCAAATGACCGCCGAGCGGAACGACTTGTATGGGAATCTTCGGTGCGCCCGGCTCGGATGCGCGGCGCGCCTCGAACAAAGCTGCGGTAAAGGGCGTGGCATAGATAGGCACTTTCAAGCGCGGCCACAAGTCGATGAGCGCCCCCATATGGTCCTCGTGACCATGGGTCAGCACCAGCGCAAGAATGTTACTTCGCTCTTCGATCAGATAGCGGATATCCGGCAGAATGAGATCGACGCCCGGCAGATGCTCTTCTGACGCGAACGAGACGCCGCAATCGACGATGATCCATTGTCGCCGTCGCTCGTCGCCGAAGCCGTAGATCGAGAGGTTCATCCCGATCTCGCCGATGCCGCCAAGAGCGGCGAATACCAGTTCGTTCTGCGCCATCGCCTTTAGCTCGACGGATCGCCAATGCGGCGTCGGTCGCGGACCGTGAACGGAAAGACATCTCCCGCCGATATCTTCGTCATGGCGCCATTGCCCAACTCGAGCACCAGGCGACCGGAATGATCGACGCCGACAAAACGCCCCTGCGTCCCTGCCCCGCTATTGCGGACAGTTATATGTTCGCCGACGCCGCGCGCGTGCGAGAGCCAGTCGGCAAGGATCGCATCGAACCCGCGGCTACCGTTCCACTCAGCGAGTCGCCGGCACATTGTTACGGACAGCCGGGCAAATAATCGTTCCGGCGTGATATCGGCGCCGTGCGCGCGCAAATCGGTTGCCGGATAAGCAGGTTTCTCCTCGAACCTCGGTGATCTTGAGGCTTCAGAAGCAGGCAAGCTTGGGGCGGGCGGATGACTGACGCAATTCACGCCAATGCCGATGATGACTGTGAGCCGGTTCAGCATCGCGGGACCGTCAGCGAAAGCGGCCTCGCCCTCGATGAGAATACCGGCGCATTTGCGACCGCCGAGCAGCAAATCATTCGGCCATTTCAAGCCCAGTTGCGGCGCGAGCGCAGTTGCTTCAGCGACGATAGCATCGCGCACGGCCAAAGCGGTGACGAAAGCGAGCTGCGGCGCTTGCTCGAACGGCGAAGGATCGGTCAGCAGCAGACTCGCATAGAGATTCCCCGGCGGCGAAATCCAAGTACGGCCGTACCGCCCGCGTCCCGCGCGCTGCATCGTGGCGGTGATCCAGAGCGGGCCGCGCTCGCCCTGCTGCGCTCGTACGCGCGCTTCGGCATTGGTCGATCCGATCGCGGCCAAGGCCTCCAGCCGCACCCCCTCCTCGACCACAATGGGATCAAGTTGCATCAGAACAAGGAATGCGCAGCGGCGCTGGCGATTCCGACGAGCGGCGCGGGATAAACGAAGAAGAAGATGTTGAACAGCCCGCAAATCGCTAGCACAACGCGCAGCTCATAGGGCATCTGCTCAAATTTTCCGACCGGCTCGTCGAAATACATGATCTTGACGATCGACAGATAATAATAAGCGCCGATCACACTTGTGACCACGCCAATCACGGCAAGCACGTACAAGCCCGCTTTGATGGCAGCGAGGAAAACGTAAAACTTGGCGAAAAAGCCTGCGAGTGGCGGGACGCCGGCCATCGAGAACAAAAGCATGGCGAGGAAGAACGCCATAGTCGGCTGCGTGCGCGCAAGTCCGGCGAGCTGATCGATGCTTTCCACCATGCCGGTCGTGCGGCGCATCGAAAGGATGACGGCGAACACGCCGAGCGTCATGGTGATGTATATCGCCACATAGACGAGAACGCCCTGGACGCCTTCGCTTGTGCCCGTCGCGAGCCCGACCAGCGCAAAACCCATATGACCGATCGAGGAATAGGCCATCAGCCGCTTGAAATTGCGCTGGCCGATCGCGGCAAACGAGCCGAGCCCCATCGACGCGATGGCGACGAAAACGACAATCTGCTGCCATTGCGAGGTAATGCCGGGAAACGCCATCACAGCGGCGCGCACGAACATGGCCATGCCGGCCACTTTGGGCGCGGCGGCGAAGAAGGCCGTAACCGGCGTCGGTGCACCTTCGTAGACGTCCGGCGTCCACATGTGGAAGGGCACGGCGGAAACCTTGAAACAGAATCCCGCGAACAGGAATACGATTCCGAATATGAGCCCTATTCCCCCCTGCCCCGCGGCTTGTGCGATCGCGGTAAAGTTCACCGTGCCAGTGAAGCCGTAGACCAGCGAGGCACCGTAGAGCAGCATGCCGGACGACAGCGCACCAAGCACGAAATATTTCAAGCCGGCTTCCGTTGAACGCAGCGTGTTGCGATGGCTTGCCGCAATGACATAGAGCGGCAGGCTCATCAGTTCGAGACCGAGATAAAGTGCGATGAGGTCGGCGGCCGAGATCAGCATCAGCATGCCGAGCGTGGATAGCAGGATGAGTACCGAATATTCGAAGCGCTGTTGCGCGTGCCGCTTGGCATAATCGAGCGACATGACGATCGCAGCAGCCGAGCCGAGCAGCGCCAGGATTTTGAGAAAACGCGCAAACTCGTCAACGATGAAACTGCCGCCGAAGGTCGTCAGCCTACCGGCGGGCATGAACGCGACGATGACGCCAGCCACCAACAGCAGCACAATCGCTGCACCGTCGACGAACTCGCTGGCGCGCGCCGATCGGTAGGCGCCGATCAGCAGTAGCGCCATCGCGCCCAGCCCGAGCACGAGTTCCGGCAATAGCGGCAAGAGATTTGGCACTTGCGCCGCGTTCATCGCTTCACCGTGTTAAAGCGGCGCTATGCAACGCGCCAACCGCATGTTGATAATTATCGATGAGTTGCATGACCGAAGCCGACGAAATATCGAGCACGAGATTCGGATAGACGCCGAAGACGATCGTCAGAACGACGAGCGGCGCCATGATCGCGATTTCGCGCCAGCCGACGTCCTTTATGGTGAACAGGGTCGCTTTTTCCAGCTTGCCGAAGATGATTTTACGGTAAAGCCAAAGTGCATAGGCGGCCGAGAGAATAGTGCCGAGCGTTGCCAGGGTCGCTACCCAATTGTTGACGCGGAAGGTGCCGATCAGGCTGAGGAACTCGCCGACAAATCCTGACGTGCCCGGCAGTCCGACATTGGCAAGCGTGAAAACCATGAACACGAAGGCGTAAAGCGGCATGCGATTGACGAGGCCGCCATAGGCCGCGATCTCGCGCGTATGCATGCGGTCATAGACAATGCCGACGCAAAGGAACAAGGCGGCTGAAACGATCCCGTGCGACACCATCTGGAAAATGCCGCCGGCGACGCCCTGCGCCGTCACCGCGAAAATTCCCATGGTGACGAAGCCCATATGCGCCACGGAGGAATAAGCGATCAGCTTCTTCATATCCTCCTGCATCAGCGCTACGAGCGAGGTGTAGATGATGGCAGTGACCGAAAGCGCATAGATGAGTGGCGCAAGCTGCGCCGACGCCTCCGGAAACATCGGCAGCGAAAAGCGTAAGAAACCGTAGCCACCCATCTTCAACAGGATCGCCGCCAGGATCACCGAGCCGGCGGTCGGCGCCTCGACATGGGCGTCAGGAAGCCAGGTATGGACCGGCCACATCGGCAGCTTGACCGCGAATGAAGCGAGGAACGCGAACCACGCCCATTTCTGCAATGTCAGCGGGAACGAGTGATGCAGGAGCGAGGGAATATGGGTGGTGCCGGCCTCCCAGTACATCGCCATAATGGCGAGCAGCATCAGCACCGAGCCGAGCAGCGTGTAGAGGAAGAACTTGAAGCTGGCATAGACGCGGCGCGGCCCGCCCCATACCCCGATGATCAGGAACATCGGGATCAATCCGCCCTCGAAGAAAAGATAGAACAGCACGAGGTCGAGCGCGCAAAACGTGCCGACCATGAGCGTTTCCAGGACCAGGAAGGCGATCATGTAATCGCGCACCCGGTGCTGGATTGCCGTCCAGCTGGCCAGGATCGAAATCGGCAGCAAACCGGTCGTCAAGACAACGAACGGAAGCGAGATTCCGTCGATGCCCATCGCATAGGTGATGTTGCCGCCCAGCCAGGCATGCTTCTCGACGAACTGGAAATCAGCCGAGCTCGGGTCGAACCGCCAGATCAGGATCAAGGAGATGATGAAGGTGACAAGCGTCGTCCACAGCGCCACCCAGCGCGCATTGCGGATGCCGGCTTCGTCTTCCGCCAGAAACGCGATGAAGAATGCGCCTGCCAGAGGCAGCAAGGTCACCACCGAGAGGATCGGCCAACTCGTCATCAGTGTGGCCCCGCAAACATGAACCAGGTGATCGCCGCGGCGACGCCGATCAGCATGGCGAAGGCATAGTGATAGAGGTAACCGGTTTGCAGGCGAATGACGTTGCGCGTCACGTCAAGAACGCGCGCGGACACGCCATCAGGTCCGAAGCCATCGATGATGAAGCCGTCGCCGCCTTTCCAGAACAGGCGCCCGAGCCACATCGCTGGCCGGACAAACAGGAAATCGTAGATTTCGTCGAAGTACCATTTGTTGAGAAGGAACCTGTAGAGCAGGTTCTGGTCGCGCGCCAAAGCGGCCGGGATGTCGGGCCGGCGCATGTAGAACTGGTAGGCCACCAGAAAACCGCCAATCATCATCAAGGTCGGCAAGAGCGAAAGAGTGAGCGGCAGACTTTCCGCGCTCTCGAATAGCTTCTCGGCCGATCCAAGGCTCAAGGACTGGCGGAAAAATTCGCCGGCGCCATGCCCGGTGAACAGGCCCAGCGCCGGATAACCCGCCGCGATCGAACCGACGGCAAGAAACGCAAGCGGCACCAGCATGGTCTTCGAGGTTTCGTGCGCGGCGTCATAATGTCCGCGATCGTGTGGCTCGCCGTGAAAAATCTTGAAGATCAACCGCCACGAATAAAATGCCGTGAGCGCCGCGGCGCCCAGCGTTGTGATAGAGCCGTAGCTTGCCATCGGGCTGTTGGCGACGAGCGCGGATTCGATAATGGCGTCCTTGGAGAAATAACCCGCCGTGAACGGAAAGCCGGTCAGGGCCAGCGTGCCGATCACCATCGTCGCATAGGTGAAAGGCAGCTTACGCCACAGCCCGCCCATGCTCCGGATGTCCTGTTCGTGATGCATGGCGATGATGACCGAGCCGGAGCACAGGAACAGCAGCGCCTTGAAGAAAGCATGCGTAAACAAGTGGAACATGCCGACTGAATAGGCGCCCACTCCCATCGCCACGAACATGTAGCCGAGCTGCGAACAGGTGGAATAAGCCACGATGCGCTTGATATCGTTTTGCACGAGCGCAACGGTAGCGGCGAACATGGCGGTCGTGGCACCGATGAACGTCACAAAACCCGAGGCGTCGGGCGACAACGCGAACAACGGCGACAGTCGCGCCACCATGAATACGCCCGCGGTCACCATGGTGGCAGCATGGATGAGCGCCGAAACCGGCGTGGGTCCCTCCATGGCGTCGGGCAACCAGGTATGCAGGAGAAATTGCGCCGACTTTCCCATCGCACCCATGAACAGAAGCAGACATACTGCGGTGAGCGCATTGACGTTCCAACTGAGGAAATGAAGGGTTTTGCCGGCGAGCGCCGGCGCCTGCGCGAAAATGGTGTCGAAATCCACCGCGCCGGTGAGATAGAACACGGCGAAAATGCCGAGCGAAAAGCCGAAGTCGCCGACGCGATTGACCAGAAAGGCTTTGATGGCGGCAGCATTGGCTTCTGGCTTGTGATACCAGAAGCCGATCAACAAATAACTTGCCAGCCCGACGCCTTCCCAGCCGAAAAACAGCTGTACCAGATTATCCGCCGTCGCCAGCATCAGCATGGCGAAGGTGAAGAACGACAAGTAGGAAAAGAACCGCGGTTTGTACGGATCCTCTTCCATGTAGCCGATCGAATAGATGTGGACGAGCGAGGAGATCGTCGTGACTACGACCAGCATCACGGCGGTCAACCCATCGATGCGGAGTATCCATTCCGAGTGCAGATCGCCGAACGTGATGAATGTAAACAGCGGCACGCGCGCTTCATGCCGGGCAAAGCCGACGTCGAACAGCGCAAACCACGACAACACACAGGAAATGACGAGAAACGTCGACGTGGTCAGCTCGGCCAGGAGCGATCCTGCGGCTGACGGGGCGTGCTCGGGGTCCTCGGCACCGGTATTGGCGAATGCGGCGTGCTCGGCATGCGGCGATGGCGCGCCGCGTGGATGATCCTCGACGACAAGCGGAGCGGCATGATCGTACGCCGGCGCCGGCGGATCCTCGCCCGGAAATCGGTTGCGCGCGCCAGCAAGCGAAATGACGCCGGCGATGACGGCGCCAAGTAGCGGCAACAGCACGATCGCTTCGTACATTCGCCCCTACCCCTTCAACAAATCAATGTCTTCGACCGCGATCGAACCGCGGTTGCGGAAGTAAGCGACAAGAATAGCCAAGCCGATTGCTGCTTCCGCGGCCGCCACCGTCAGCACGACGAGCGCATAAACCTGGCCGACGATGTCGCCGAGAAAACTCGAAAACGCAACCAGATTGATATTGACCGAGAGCAGGATCAGCTCAATCGACATCAGGATAATCACGACGTTCTTGCGGTTGAGGAAGATGCCGAGAACGCCGAGTGTAAAGACGATCGCCGCAACCGACAGGTAATGACCGAGCCCGATCGTCATGACAGTCCCTGTCCCGACTTGACTTTGACGATCTCGATTGCGGTGTTCTTACTCCGCGCGATCTGCTCCGCGATGATTTGACGGCGCACATTCGGCTTGTGATGAAGCGTGAGCACGATGGCGCCGATCATCGCCACCAAAAGAATAACGCCAGCCGCCTGGAAGAAATAAATGTAGTTCGTGTAGAGGACGAGGCCGAGCGCGGTCGTGTTCGAGACTTGGCTCGACGGCGGGATTGGCGCGGTGATCGATTTGGAGACGTCGGCTCCCACGGCCCAGGCGCCGACGATGATCAGAAGCTCAACGAGCAGCACAGCGCCGATCAGGGCGCCGATCGGCAAATAGGAAAGCATGCCGCTCTTGAGTTCGGCAAAATCGACGTCGAGCATCATGACAACAGACAAGAACAGGAGCGCGACAGCCCCGACATAGACGATGATCAAGATCCAGGCCAAAAACTCGGCGCCCATGAGAATGAACAAGCCGGCCGCATTGACGAAGGCGAGAATGAGGAACAACACCGAATGGACCGGGTTGCGCGAGGCGATCACCATCACCGCGGAGGCGACCGTTACGCTGGCAAAGAGATAAAAGAAAATCGCGTGCAACAGCATCGGTATCTAGTCTCAGCGGTATGGTGCATCGAGCGCGATGCTCTTGGCGAGTTCGCGTTCCCAGCGATCGCCATTAGCGAGCAGGCGCTCTTTGTCGTAATAGAGTTCTTCGCGAGTTTCCGTGGCGAATTCGAAATTCGGGCCTTCGACGATCGCGTCAACCGGACAGGCCTCTTGGCACATCCCGCAATAGATGCATTTGACCATGTCGATGTCATAGCGCGTGGTGCGGCGCGTGCCGTCGTCGCGGCGCGGGCCGGCTTCAATCGTGATCGCTTGCGCCGGGCAGATCGCCTCGCACAATTTACAAGCGATGCAGCGCTCCTCCCCGTTCGGATAGCGCCGTAATGCGTGCTCGCCGCGAAACCGCGGCGAGATCGGATTTTTCTCGAATGGATAGTTCACCGTCGCCTTCGGCTTGAAGAAATAGCGGATGGACAGCAAAAGCGCCTGCCAAAACTCGGCGAGAAACAGCGAACGGGCCGCCTGATCCAATCTCATCTCAGCCCCCAGTCGCGCCAAGCATCTTGCCGGCAATGATGTCGCCGATCCAATAGCCGAGAACCGCAAGCACAGCGACATCCAAGCCCAAAATGACCCGGCGCATGAGCGAGAGTCTGTCCTCGAAGGCGGAGCGTTGTTCGGCGGTTTGCGCCGGATTGGCAACGCGCAGGCGTCGCTCGGCGATGCGGATTGCCGGACCGTAGATCGCGGCCGCCACGATCATTCCACAGAGCGCGCCGAGCCAGGCCGGCAGCGATAACTCCATGCCGCCCTCCATTCATTTAAGCGCCCATCCAGCGATTTGCAGCACGCCTGCGACGATCGCGACCATGGCGAGCGAGATCGGCAAAAAAACTTTCCATCCGAGCCGCATCAACTGGTCGTACCGGTAGCGAGGGACGAATGCCTTGACCATAGCGAACATGAAGAAGGCGAAGCCGGCCTTGAGCACGAACCAGATGACGCCCGGCACCCAGGTGAACGGGGCGACCGGAAACGGCGGTAGCCAGCCGCCAAGAAAGAGGATCGTGAGCATGGCGCACATAGTGCAGATGGCCACGTACTCGCTGAGCATGAGCATCATGTAGGGCGTCGAGCCATATTCGACCATGTAGCCGGCGACCAGTTCCGATTCTGCTTCGACGAGATCGAATGGTGGACGATTGGTCTCGGCAAGTGCCGACACGAAGAAAATGACGAACA
>Ga0318554_10000327_pt1 | contig 16212 bp, 15 predicted proteins | sample GRESIP082b2f22_FD_203687 | JGI IMG/M metagenome (GOLD analysis project Ga0318554, IMG submission 203687) | Tropical soil microbial communities from Luquillo Experimental Forest, Puerto Rico - GRE.SIPMG.082b2f22 | ecosystem: Environmental > Terrestrial > Soil > Tropical forest > Bulk soil... | reverse complement strand
GCGCTGGAGCAGGAGCCCGACGTGCACCGGCAGGCGGATGGTCCGCGCCTGGTTCGCGAGCGCTCGCGCGATCGCCTGGCGGATCCACCAGGTCGCGTACGTCGAGAACCGCGTGCCACGGTCGGCGTCGAACTTCTCGACGGCGCGCAGAAGTCCGAGGTTACCTTCCTCGATCAGGTCCGGCAACGGCAGGCCACGGTTCACGTAGCGGCGGGCGATCTGGACGACGAGCCGCAGATTGGCCTCGGTCAGGCGCGCCTTCGCGGCCGCGTCGCCGTCGCGCACGCGCCTGGCCAGCTCCCCCTCCTGCTCGCGCGTGAGCAGCGCGATCCGCCCGATCTCCTTCAAGTAGACTCTGAGGTTCTCGCGGCTCGTCGCCCGAGTTTCTTCGCGGACCTCGTGATCCTCTTCGTCGACGAGCGTGTCGAGCGGCTCGTCGGGGACGTCGGCCTCCTCACTCATGCGGCGTCTTGGCGATCTCGTCGACCTGCGCGATCCGCGGAGGCATCGGCAAGAGGTAGAGCGGATTGTAGGCCAGCCCGTCGCGCCGCACCTCGAAGTGCACGTGATACGTTGTCGCGCGCCCGGTATTGCCGACGAGCGCGACCAAGTCGCCGGCGTCCACCCGGTCGCCGACTTCGACGAGATTCACATCGTTGTGGGCATAAACGGTCATGAAACCCGCCGTGTGCTCGATCTTCACCACGAGCCCGTAGCGAGTCTCGCTACCGGCCGTCACGACCACGCCCGGCGCCGCGGCCTGCACGGGCGTCCCGAGCGGCGCCTTGATGTCGATCCCCCCATGCCAGCCGCCCCGGCGATGGCCGAACGTCGAGACCACCGGACCCTCGGCGGGCCACCCGAGGGGCGGCGCGTCCCCGGCGAAATCGGGTACCGCAAGCGCGAGCCTGGGCGGGGGCTGAGAGGCCGGTGCCGCCGCCGAGCCTGCCGCCGCGGCCACACCCGGCAGGGCGACACTGCTACGGTGCGCGGCCGCCGTGGCCGTCTCCGAAGCGGGAATCGCGAGATGCTGACCCACCTTGATGGCCGGGTTGACGCCGGAGAGCTTGTTCGCCTTCACGATCGCCGCCACGGTGACGCCGTAGCGCTTCGCGAGCGATGTGAGCGTATCGCCGGGCTTCACCTCGTGCACGCGCTGTGCGGCGCGCGGCCCCGCGGCAGGCTCGGCGGCGGCCTGTGCCGGGCCGAGCGCCACGATCAGGCCGAGCGCGGCGGCGCCGAGTCGCATCGTCGTCGCGCTCATTGCTCGAACTCCGCGTAGCGGATGCCGAACTCGTCGAAGCGCCCCGAGGCCGGCAGCCAGTGGACGGTGAGGTTCTCGACGCGACAGAGCGGAGGGCCCTTGCCGAGCTCCTGGATGAACTTCTCGATGACGGGACGCGGCCCCTCGACGCGCGCGCGCACGCGACCGTCCTTGAGGTTCATGACGAAGCCCGCCAGCCCGAGGTTCGAGGCGCGACGCTGCGCATAGTTGCGATAGCCGACGCCCTGCACCCTTCCGGCGACGACGATCTCGGCGGCCGATTTCGATCCGCTCACTGATGGTGGCTCAGATGCTCAGCGATCGTCCGGCAGCCCAATCGCGGCCGCCGGACGATCAGAGAGATGGTCGGGGCGAGAGGATTTGAACCTCCGACTTCACGGTCCCGAACCGTGCGCGCTACCAGGCTGCGCTACGCCCCGACGCGACGCGACTTATTGTACAGGGTCGTCGGACTTGTACAAGGACGTCAAGCGTCCCAGGCGTACTTGCCGACAAGCTTGACGAATTTGCACTCGCCGCAAGGGCGAGTCTTCATCTCGCCGCCGACCTTTTCCACCACCGTCAGCGTCTGGTTGGCGATGTCGCCGATGGGGACGACCATGCGGCCGCCCTCGCCGAGCTGCTGGAAGAGCGGCGGCGGCACGGATGGCCCGCCGGCGGTGACGAGGATCCGGTCAAAGGGCGCCTCGTCGGGCCAGCCGAGCGTGCCGCTACCGACGCGCACCCAGACGTTGTCATACCCGAGCCGCTCGAGGAGCGCCCGCGCGCGCTCGGCCAGGCGCGGCAGCCGCTCGATCGTGCACACGCGGCGCGCCAGCTCGGCCAGCACTGCCGTCTGGTAGCCGGATCCGGTGCCGACCTCCAGGACCTTCTCGTGGCCGCGCAGCTCGAGCAGCTGGGTCATGAGCCCGACGATGTAGGGCTGGGAGATCGTCTGCTCCTCGCCGATCGGAAGCGGATGATCGCCGTGGGCCCGGTCGCGCAGCGGCCCCTCGACGAACAGATGGCGCGGCACCCGGCGCACCGCGGCCACGACCCGCTCGTCGGTGACCCCGCGCTGCACGAGCTGCTCCTCGACCATGCGGGCGCGGGCCGTCTCGTAAGCGTCGCGCAGCCGCTCCACTACCCTCTCCGTGGCTTCCTCTTCGACGGGGGCGGCGGCGCGGGGAGCGGCGCGCGACGGGGCCCACGGCCGGTCTCGCTCAGGAACTGGGCGTTGAGGCCGCCCTGCCAGTCGCCGAGCTGGACCATCGCGCGGTGATTGGTGAGGTCGAGGTGAAGCGGCGTCAGCGCCACGAAGCCGTCGTGCACCGCGCCCATGTCGGTGCCCTCGAGATCGTCCCAGCGGGCCTCGCCGCCGCCCAGCCAGTAGTGGGTCCGTCCGCGGGGATCGGCCTGCTCGACGATCTTGTCCTTGTACACGCGGTGGCCGAGCCGGGTCATGCGGATGCCGCGGGGCGGCTGCGCCGGGACGTTGACGTTGAGCAAGGTATTGTCGGGCAGCCCGCCGACCAGCACGCGCATCGCGACCAGACGCGCCACGCGGCCGGCGATGTCGAAGTCGCCGCCGTCCGCGAGTGACACCGCGATCGACGGCACGCCCAGGATGGTCCCCTCCATCGCCGCCGAGACGGTGCCCGAATACGTGACGTCGTCGCCGAGGTTGGTGCCGTGATTGATCCCCGAGACGACCAGCACCGGCGTCGAGGACAGGAAGCCGAGCACGGCCAGGTTCACGCAGTCGGACGGCGTGCCGTTCACGGAAAAGCGGCGCTCGCCGAGCTGCAGCGGCCGCAGCGGCCGATGCAGGGTCAGCGCGTGGCCGCAGGCGCTCTGCTCGCGCTCGGGCGCGACAACATAGACGTCGCCCAGCTCGGCCAGCGCTTTCTCGAGCGCCGCGAGGCCCTGGGCGTGGACGCCGTCATCGTTCGTGAGGACTACGACGGACATGTTGCTTTTCGCGTTGCAGGCCGTCGCGGGGCTGGGGCCCCGCCGGCCAAGGCGCGACTATCAAGTTGTTTCGAGAAAGGAGGAGAAAAATGGTCGGGGCGACTGGATTTGAACCAGCGACCCCATGACCCCCAGTCATGTGCGCTACCGGGCTGCGCCACGCCCCGACCGTCAGGCGTGAATTGTCGCAGATAACCCGGGGCCCTTCAAGAACCGAGGCGCGCGCGCAGGACGCCGAGGCGGTCGCGGATGCGCTTGAGCGTCTCCGCGTACGTGGCCTCCTTAATCCCGAGGTCGAGCTGGTCTGTGCGGCGCGACTCGCTGATCAGCCGCTTCTTGGCGCCCTCGAGCGTGAGCCGCTCCTCGTAGAGCAAGGTCTTGATGCGCTGGACCAGCTCGAGATCGCGCGGCCGGTACAGACGCTGCCCCGCGGGATTCTTCTTGGGCCGAAGCAGCTTGAACTCCGACTCCCAGTAGCGCAGGACATAGGCAGGGATACCGGTGATCGACTCCACTTCACCGATACGATAGTAGAGCTTTTCGGCGACTTCCGTGGTCACGCCGTTGCGTTGATCCGTTGTTTGAGCCCCTTGCTTGGTTTGAAGGTGAGCACCTTGCGCGCGGTGATCTCGATGGATTCGCCGGTCTGCGGATTACGTCCGCGCCGCGACGCCTTGCGCCGGATACGGAAGTGGCCGAAGCCGACGATCTTCACGTCCTCGCCCTTCTCGAAACAGCGGAAGATGATGTCGAATACGGATTCGACCACCGAGGACGACTGCCGCTTCGAGAGTCCGTGGTTGGCCACGGCATTGACCAGATCGTTCTTCGTCACGGTTGGAAGTCACCTCCCCCTGGGGACGCGGCGCCCTGCGCCCACGCGTCCCCGGCGGTCACTGCCCGCCTCGCGCGATGAAGGGCTGGTATCCCTTCTGCTCGAGCTCGCGGAGGGTCGACGTCGCGGTCGACTTATCGTCGAATGGACCGACGCGAACGCGATACAGGGTTTCATCGGTCATGGCGATCGGCGCGCTCGGCGCCGCGGCCGGCGCGGGCGCCGAGCCCGCGGCGGCGCGACGGACCTGCACCTTGAGCCCGTCGACCGCGAGATCCTTCGAGAGCGCGACGGCATCGCGCAGCGGCATGCTCGGCTTCACGACCACGCCGCCGCCCGACGGCTCGGCGCTCAGGCCCTTGGCGGAGAGCTTGGTGTTGAGCTCGGCCGGCGCCGCGCCGCTCACGTGCACGTCGTAGCGATCGCTCGGCGTCGCGGCCGCGGGTGGCGCGGCGGCGGGCGGCGCGCTCGGCGGAGCGCTCCGCGCCGACTTGACGGTCGTCGTCGCCGACGTCTCTTCCACGTTGTACTTTTGCTCGCGCAGCCGGACCGCGAGCTTCTTGGCCGTGTCGGGATTCTTGAACGCGCCGACCTGAACGAAGTAGTCGCCTGTCCCCGCCGCCACGCTCTTGCTCGCCTCGGATTTCTTCGACGGCGCGGGCGCGGGCTTCTCGGCTGCGGGCGTCATGGGTGTCGGCGCGGAGGTCTCGCTCGCGGCGGATTTTTCGGCGGACGCGGGTTTCTCCGGCGGCGCCGTTTTCTCCGGCGCGGGCGCCGAGGGCGCGGGCACGCTCGCGACCGGCGGCGGCGCGGGCTGCGCCACGGGCGCGGGCGTCATTTCCGGTTTTCCGAGCGCGGCGGTCTTGGGCGCGGGCTGATTCGCGAGCTCGAGCACGTACGGAACCGCGACGGCGACGACGACGCCGAGCACGATCACGACGAGAATCGCACGGAACCACAGTGCCGAAAAAATCGAGCGCCGTCCTTCGTCCTCGAAGCGCTCGTCGTCGTACTCTTGATCGTCGTGGGGACGCTCAGGATCCGCCATGCGCGTCATCTTAGCATAGACGTTGGGGTTTCCATGCTTTCAGAGCGCGTCCGGGCGAAGATCAGATCGCCGATGAGGGCCTCGGCGGCCTCCTTGGTGTCGTTGGTGTCGATCATGAGGGCGACCTGGCCCACCCGGGGGGCCGGGCGGCCGAAGAGCGCCGCGTAGTCCTTGGCGACGTCGCGCTGCTCGACCCGCCAGGTGTCGGCCTGGCCCCGGCCCGAGGCGACCACGATGATCTTGACGTTGGCGGCCTGGGTGCTGGTCACCTGGGTCCCGACCGGCGCCCGGCTGTCCCACACGTAGCCGACCACGTCGCTGTTCTGGAGCGGCGCGGGCCAGCGCGGGAAGATCACGTACACCTGTGCCGCCTGGTCGTCGACGGCGCGCTCGCGGACGTCGCCGTCGGCCGGCATCCGAACGACCTTCCAGGCCCACGTGAGGAACGGAAACTCGTTGAGGTCGACCACGACGTCGCGGTAGAGGGCGAACGACGACCGCTCGCTCTTGAGCCTCACCGCCAGACGCGCCTCGTCGCGGACGAGCTCGACCGACGCTTGCCCCACGAACTCCCTGGCTGTCCAGCCTGCCGGAATGCCCTCGGCCGGAAGCCGGGGCGGTACCCGGTCGCTGACGCGCACCCGGATGCGCCCCTCGGCGTCGGGCAAGAGCGGCCGCCTGCCGGGCACGGCCTTGGAAGGGGTGGCGCTCGCCTGCGCCGCGGTCGCCGACCGCGCGAACGGGGGCGTGGCCGGCACGGTCCCCTGCCCGAAATAGAAGGTGCGCAGACGGGGGACCGTCACGATCGCGAGCGCGCCGGCCAGGACGACGACGATGACGGACAGGCGCCAGAGGCCGAGCCGCGCCAGTCCGTCCCTGAGCCTCACCGCCGCACGCGCCTCGCGCGCGCCCGCAGCCCGGTGGCTTTCCGAAGAGAGAGACGGATCGGCGTGCCGGCCAGCCCGAACGCGTGCCGGAGCGACTTCACCAGGTAGCGCTCGTAGGAGAAGTGGATGTCGTTCGGCCGGTTGACCCTCAGCGCGAAGGTCGGCGGTTCGACGCCGACCTGCGACGCGGACTGGATCATCAGCGGATCCCCGCGCAGGGACGCCGGACGGCGCGCCACGGCGGCCCGCAGGGCCTCCGTCAAGGCCCCGCCCGGGATGCGGCGGCGCGCCTCCGCGGCGACCTGCGCGATCGTGTCGAAGAGCTCGGGGATGCCCTCTGCGCGCGTCGCCGACGTGAAGCAGACGGGCGCGTAGTCGAGGAACGGGAGCCGGTCGCGGATTTGCTCGACGACCTCGGCTCGACGCACCATCCCGCGCGGCACCAGATCCCACTTGTTGACCACGATGACTGCGGCGCGGCCCGCCTCGTTCGCGTAGCCGGCGATGTGCGCGTCCTGGGCCGCGAGAGCCTCGGAGGCGTCCACGACGATCAGCGCGACCTGACACCGCTCGAGACTCTTGAGCGCCATCACCACCGCGAGCTTCTCGAGCGGCTCCTGCACGCGCCCCTTGCGCCGGATCCCCGCGGTATCGACGAGCACGTAGGTGCGCCCCTCGTAGACGAGGGTGGTGTCGACCGCGTCGCGCGTCGTGCCCGGCGCCTCGTGGACCAGCACGCGCTCGGCGCCGACCATCGCGTTGACGAGCGAGGACTTGCCGACGTTGGGGCGCCCCACGACCGCAACGTGCACGGGCGCCTCCGTCCGCGACGGCGTCAACGGAGCCGCCGGGCAGCGCGCGCGCAGGATCTCGAGTAGCTCGGCGACACCCCGGCCGTGCTCGGCTGAGACGGGCACCGGGTCGCCGAAGCCGAGCCGATAGAGATCGGCCAGCGCCCCCTCTTGCGTCTCCGCATCCACCTTGTTCGCGGCCAGCACGACGGCGCGGTTGCCCACTCTGAGGATCTGCGCGATCTCGAGGTCGAGGGCTGTGGGGCCGTCGCGCGTGTCGACGACGAACAGGACGAGATCCGCCTCGTCGACCGCGGCGAGCACCTGGCGGCGCACGCCCTCGATCAAGGGCTCGTCCGACGAGGGATCGAAGCCGCCCGTGTCGATCACCGTCGCCTGCCAGCGCTCGAAGCTCACACGGCCGTAGAGCCGGTCGCGCGTCACGCCGGGGGTGTCGCGGACGAGCGCCTGGCGCCGGCCGACCAGACGGTTGAAGAGTGTCGACTTACCGACGTTGGGACGACCGACGATCGCGATGATCGGGCGGATCATCCGGATCGCTTCCCGTCAGGAATCGCGGATCGCTCTGAGCAGCGCGCCCGGCGTCGGCTGGACAACTCGGACGGGCACGCCGAGGTCCCGCGCCAGGTCGGCCGGAGTGAGGTCGTCGAGGAAGGTTCCGTCGCCGTCGCGGACCGCCACGGCCGGTACCAGCACCGCGCGGCCGAGCTCCGGCGCCTGCGCCAGATGACGCTGGATGTCGCGCCCGGTCAGGAGTCCCGCGACGCCGATGGCCGGCCCGAAGAAGTCGTTGGGCACGGCCGCCACGCGAACCGTCGCCGGATCGTAGCCGCCGCCGGCGAGGAGCGAGCGGAGTCGTAGCGCAAACAGCTCGCCCGTCACGAGCGTCAACGCCTCGCCGCGTACGGGCCTCCGTCGGCGCGCGATCGAGCGGGCGAAGCCGTCCTCGAACCGGCGCACGAGACCGATGCCGTCCTCGGCGACCGGAAAGCCCTCGTAGGCCCGCGCGTCGGGCAGCGGCAGCCCGGCCAGCAGGTAGATCTCGTCGGCGAGGAAGACGAACCGGCTCCCGAGCTCGGCGAGCCCGCGGCGCTGCCATCCGTCGGCCGCGGCCACGAGCGCGCGCGCCTCGTCGGGCGTGAGGCTGCGTAGCGCGGGCAGCCGCTCGCGGTGCCGCGTGAGCCCGACCGGCACGATCGCGGTCGTGGCGACGTGAGGATGAAGCGGCGCCAGCTCGGCGACGGTGCGCTCGAGATGCACGCCGTCGTTGAGATCGGGACACAGCACGATCTGCGCGTGCATGCGGATCCCCGCCTTGGCCAGCCGCTCGAGCCGCGGCAGGATCTCGGCCGAGTGCCGCGGACGGCCGAGCAGCGCGTGCCGGAGCTCCGGGTCGGTCGCGTGCACGGAGATGTAGAGCGGCGACAGCCGCTGCTCGATGATCCGCTCGAACGAGGCCTCGTCGAGATCGCTCAAAGTGATGTAGTTGCCGTGCAGGAACGACAGCCTGAAGTCGTCATCCTTCACGTAGAGGCTCCGCCGCATGCCCTTCGGGAGCTGGTGGATGAAGCAGAACACGCACTTGTTCGCGCACGTCGCGATGTCGCCCGGGCGCGGCGGCGCCAGCTCGAGCCCGAGGTCCGCTCCGCACCGCTCGAGGCGCCTGGGCGCCGTGGCGCCGCCGCGCTCGACCGTCAGGGCCAGTCGCTCGTCGCCGGCGTGGAACTGGAAATCGATCGCATCGCGAAGCGGGTGACCGTTGACGGCGACGATGCGGTCGCCGGGCGCCAGACCCGCCCGCGCCGCCGCCGAGCGTGGCGCGACCGCGGCGACGGTCACACCCGCGGGCTCAGCGGTACAGGGCGTTTTCAGGGGACTCCTCCCGCTCGACGGCGGGAGAGGCGTTGAGGAACCGCATGCCCTGCACGATGTACTGCAGCCCCGAGATCACCGTGAAGCCCGCCGCGAGCCAGAGCACCGCGGCGGTCGCGACGTGCACCTGGAAGAAACGCGCGAGGAGACCGCTCAGCACCGCGAGGACCTGGAACAGGGTCGCCGCCTTTCCCGCCCACGTCGGGCGCGGCCGGATGCGGCTGCCGAGCATGTAGATCAGCAGCGCGCCGAAGACCAGGATCGCGTCGCGGCTGATCACCAGCGCCGCGATCCAGAACGGAAGCGCCTTCAGGTAGGTCAGGGTGACGAACGACGACGTGAGCAGGAGCTTGTCGGCCATCGGATCGAGGAACGCGCCGAGCGAGCTCTCGTCCTTCCAGTGGCGCGCCGCCCAGCCGTCGAGCAGGTCGGTGAGCGCGGCAACACCGAACACGATCAGCGCCGCCCCCGGCCGCCGGTAGACGAGCAAGGTCACGAACACCGGGATCAGGAGGATCCGGAGGAGCGTCAGCCAGTTGGCCAATCCCATAGGGGCGCTCAGTCTACCACTCCGGGGGTGGGGTCGGACTCGGCGACCCGATAGCGCGCCAGCGCGCCGAGCAGCCCGATCGGCAGATCGACGTCCAGCTCGACGTGGCCGGGCGTATCGCGACGCGCGAGCACGCGCCCGCGCTCGTAGCACAGCGCCAGCGAGGCGCCCTCGCCGTGGGGAATCCGCAAGGTCAGGGTGCCCACCGGCGGCAGCGCGCGCTCGATGGCCGCCAGGAGCGTGTCCATGCCGATGCCGTCGGCCGCCGAGATCGCGATCGCGTCGCGACGGGCCGCCAGGACTTCCGGGTCGGTCTCGAGCCGATCGACCTTGTTCATGGCCAGGATGGTCGGACGATCGGCTACCCCGAGCTCGCCGAGCAGATCATCGACGGCCTTCATGTGATCCTCGAACGCCGGATGGCTCGCGTCCACCACGTGCAGCAGCACGTCCGCGTCGGCCAGCTCCTCCAGGGTCGCGCGGAACGCCGCGACGAGCTCGTGCGGAAGCTTGCGGATGAACCCGACCGTGTCGGTCAGCACGAAGCGGCGCCCGCCCGGCGGCTCGACCAGTCGCGCGGCCGGATCGAGCGTCACGAAGAGCTGATCGGCGGCCGTGAGCTGCGAGCCCGCCAGACGGTTGAGCAAGGTCGTCTTGCCGGCGTTCGTGTAGCCGACGAGCGCGACGACGGGAACCCCCGCCCGCCGCCGCCCCTGGCGCTGCAGGCGCCGATGCACCTGCACGCTGTCGAGCTGCCGGCGAATCTGCATCACCTTGCGGCGGATCACCCGGCGATCGGATTCGAGCTGGGTCTCGCCCGGTCCGCGCGTGCCGATGCCGCCACCCAGCCGCTCGAGGTGCGTCCACTGCCCGACCAGACGTGGCAGCAGGTAGGTGAGCTGCGCGAGCTCGACCTGCAGCTTGCCCTCGCTCGTACGCGCGCGCTGGGCAAAGATGTCGAGGATCAGCGCCGTCCGGTCGATGACCTTGATGCCGAGCGCCTGGGAGATGTTGCGCTCCTGGATCGGCGAGAGCGGATCGTCCGAGACGAAGAGCACCGCGGAGGCGTCGCGGGCGGCCTGGCCGATCTCGTCGATCTTGCCGCGGCCGAAGAAGAGCCCGGGCGCCGGCGCGTCACGGTCCTGGGTGACCCTGCCGACGACCGTGCCGCCGGCCGCGGTCACCAGTCCCGCCAGCTCCTCCAGCGACTCGTCGATCTCGAACCGGCGCTGCGAGGGCCGGCGCAGCGCGGCGATCACCGCACGCTCGCGCGTCGCCCGGGTGCTGGTCGCGCCCCGCCTCATCCGCGCACGCGTCCCCGGGCCAGTGCCGCGGCGATCCGCTCGGCCGTGGCGCCGATGCCGCCGGCCTTGTCGACGTCGATCCACTCGAGGCCCGGCTCGCGCGCGAACCAGGTCCACTGGCGCTTGGCGTATCGCACCGTATCACGCTGCATCAGCCGGAGCGCCTCGCCGGCGTCGAGCCCGCCGCGTGCGACCCGGACGAACTCGCGATAACCAATCGACTGCAAGGACGGCAGCGACGGCTCGAAGCCCTTCGCGAGCAGGCGCTCGACCTCGTCCCGCAGGCCCGCGTCGACGAACGCCGCGGCCCGCGCGGCCAGCCGGCGCGCCAGCGTCTCGCGGTCCATCGTGAGACCGACGTACGTCACGTCGTAGGTGTCGACCGGCTCGCGCCACCGCTCCTGCTCGACGGGGCTGGCCCCGGCGCGCGCCAGCTCGAGCGCCCGCACGACTCGCACGTGATCGTTGGGGTGCAGGCGCCGCGCGACGGCGGGCGCGGCGAGGCTCAGCCGGGCGTGGAGCGAGGCGCGACCCTCGGCGGCCGCGATCGACGCGAGCTCGCGCCGGAACGCGGGATCGGCCGGCGGCGCCGGGTCGAGCCCTCGGAGCAGAGCCCGGATGTAGAGACCGGTGCCCCCAACGACGACCGGCAGCCGACCGCGCTCGCGGATCTCCGCGATCGCCGCCGCGGCGTCGCTGCGGAATCGCGCGGCCTGGTAGCGGTCGTCGGGGTCGACTACGTCGACGAGATGATGGGGGACCGCCCGCCGGATCTCGGCGCTCGGCTTGCCGGTCGCCACGTCCATACCGCGATAGACCTGACGGGAGTCCGCGCTGACGATCTCGATCGCCACGTCTTGCGCCAGCGCCGCCGCGACCGCGGTCTTCCCAACCCCGGTGGGACCGGCGATCACGACCAGAGGAACCTTCGCTGCGGCTCGCACACTCTTTTTTTCGGGCTCGCCTCGGACGGCGGGGCCCCAGCCCCGCCACGTCCTGCGGCTCCCACCACCAGTGTATCAGCCGAGTTTCCGGCCATTCTGCCCAGGCCTACCAGGTGCGCTTCAGCTCCCGGCGAATGTCGTGGAGCGAGACGCGGCTGACGATCGGCCGGCCGTGCGGGCAGAAATACGGCGTCTCCGTCACCGAGAGCTCGGCGACCAGGCGATCCATCTCCTCGCGCGCGAGCGGCATGTTCGCCTTGACCGCCGCCCGGCACGCGACGAACGCGAGCGCCCGATCGAGGGTGGGCTCGCCTACCCCCGGCCCACCGAACTCGTCCACGGCGGCCTCGATGAGCCGCCTGGGCTCGCTGCCCTTGAGCAAGGCCGGCACCGCGCGCACGACGACCGTCGCGGTGCCGAGGCCCTCGAACGCGAAGCCCAGGCGCTCGAGCGGCGCACGCCAGCGCTCGAGCAGGGCGCACGAGGCCGGGGCCAGCTCGAGCGGCTCCGGGAAAAGCAGGCTCTGGGCGGCCGGTGTGCCCTCACGCAGCTCGCGCTGCAATCGTTCGAACAGCACTCGCTCGTGCGCCACGTGCTGATCGAGAAAGAACACTTCCTCGTCCGAGGTCGAGACGACGAACGTGTCCTGCACCTGGCCGAGGACGCGGCCGAACAGGGCCCGCGGCTCGACCGCGGCCGCCACGCCGAATAGCGCCGTCTGCTCGGCGACGCCGCCCGGCACGGGCTCGTCGAGCCGGCCTCCCTCGGCGCGCGGACTCACGTCGGGCATGACCGCCGGACGGCGCAGGCCACCGAGCGTCGCCGCCGCCACCATCTCGTAGATCAGCCGCGGGTGCCGGAAGCGCACCCACGCCTTCGTGGGATGGACGTTGACGTCCACATCGGTCTCCGCCAGGGCGATCGCGAGCAACGCCACCGGGAAGCGGTCGCGCGGCAGCAGCGGCCGGTACGCGTCGAGCGTCGCCTGCAGGAGCGCCGGGTCGCGCACCGGCCGGCCGTTCACGATCAGGACGATCTCGTCGCGGTTGCCCCGGGCGAGATCGGGCGGGCTGATCAGCCCCTGCACGCGCACGCCGTGCTCGGTGCGGTCGACGGCCAGAAGCCGCTCGGCGACGTCGTGACCCCAGACCGCGCCAACCCGGGCGCGAAGCTCGGTCGCGGCGGGCACGGTCAGCACGGCGCGCCCGTTGTTCGCCACGCGCACGTGGGTTCGCGGATGCGCCAGGGCCAGCTGGGTCAGCGCCCGCAGGCTCGCCGACAGCTCGGTCGCCGACGACTTCAAGAACTTGAGCCGCGCCGGCGTATTGAAGAAGAGGTCGCGGACCTCGACGCTCGTGCCCGCATCCGCCGGCACCTCGAGCCGCTGCTTCACCGTGCCCCCCTCGCCGGCCAGGCGAAGCCCCTGCGAGGCGCCCCGCGCGCAGCTCGTCAACGTGAAGCGCGACACCGCGCAGATGGCCGCGAGCGCCTCGCCGCGGAACCCGAGGGTCGCGATCGCGTCCAGGTCTTCGTCGCGCGCCAGCTTCGACGTCGCGTGACGCTCGAGGGCCAGCGGCAGCTCGTCGGCCGTCACGCCGATGCCGTCGTCGGTGACGCGGATCAGCGCGCTGCCGCCGTCACGCAGGTCGACCGTGACGGTCAGGGCGTGGGCGTCGAGCGCGTTCTCGACCAGCTCCTTCACGGCCGAGGCCGGGCGCTCGACGACCTCCCCGGCGGCGATCTTGTTGACGAGGTGGTCGGGCAGCCTGCGAATGCGGATTAGTGGTCTCCGAGCCGTTGCTGCCACTTCGCGAGGATGTTGAGCGCCTCGAGCGGGGTGAGATGGGCCAGATCGAGGCTCGCCAGCTCGGTCAGCACCGGATCGGGCGCGGCCGGGGCGAAGAGGCCAAGCTGCACGGCGTCGCTCGCGTCGGTCCTGAGCTGGCCGGCCTCCTCCAGCTCGGCGAGGAGCGCCTTCGAGCGGGCGATCACCGCCGCGGGAAGGCCCGCGAGCCGTGCGACCTGGATGCCGTAGCTGCGATCGGTGCCGCCAGGCTGCACCTTGTGCAGGAAGACGATCTCGTCGTTCCACTCGCGCACGGCCACGTGGAAGTTGCGCACGCCGCCGAGCCGGCCGGCGAGCCTCGTGAGCTCGTGAAAGTGCGTCGCGAAGAGGACCTTCGCGCCGTGCCCGCGATCGTGCAACGCCTCGACGACTGCCCAGGCGATCGCGAGACCGTCGAACGTGGACGTCCCGCGGCCCACCTCGTCGAGCAGCACCAGGCTTCGCGGCGTCACGTTGTTCAGGATCGTCGCGGTCTCGATCATCTCCACGAGGAACGTGCTCTGGCCGCGCGCCAGGTTGTCCTGGGCGCCGACCCGGGTGAACACGCGGTCGATCACGCCGATGCGCGCCTCGCGCGCGGGCACGAAGGCGCCGATCTGGGCCAGGATCGCGATGTGGCCGGTCTGCCGCAGGTAGACGGATTTGCCGGACATGTTCGGGCCGGTCAGGATGACGATGCGCGCGTCGCGATCGAGCGCCACGTCGTTGGGCGTCACCGGGCTGCCGGCGCGCGCCTCGAGCACGGGGTGGCGGCCTTCGACGATCGCCAGCGCGTCGCCGTCGTCGACGGTCGGCCGCACGTGGCCGCGGCCGTGGGCCACCTCGGCCAGCGACGCGACGACGTCGAGCCGCGCCAGCGCCCGCGCCGTCGTCAGGAGGTCCTCCGCCCGCGCGGCCACGCGTCGGCGCACCTCCTCGAACAGCTCGTACTCGAGCCGCCGGCGCCGTTCGTCGGCGCCGAGCGCCTTCGCCTCGTACTCCTTGAGCTCCGGTGTGACGTACCGCTCGGCGCCGGTCAGCGTCTGGCGCCGCACGTACTCGGCGGGCACGCGCGCGGCCTGAGCGTGCGTCACCTCGATGCCGTAGCCGAACACGCGGTTGAAGCGCACCCGCAGGCTCGAGATGCCGGTGCGCGCCCGCTCGCGCTCCTCGAGCCCCGCGATCCACGCGCGGGCTTCGCGCGCGTCGCGCACGATCGCCGCCAGCTCGGCGTGCCAGCTCTCGCGGATCAGCCCGCCGTCGTGCAGGGCGAGCGGCGGCTCGTCCTCGAGCGCGGCGTTCAGGAAATCGTGGAGGTCGTCGAGCTCGGCCAGGTCGCGGGCCGCGTCGGCGATCGCGGGCGCGGCGATCGACGCCGCCAGCGTTCGGATCTCGCGCAGCGGCGCCAGGCAGCCACGGAGGCCGACGAGGTCGCGCGCGTGCGCCTGGACGCCGGTCTGGCGCGCCGTGATCGCCGCGGGATCGAGGAGCGGGCGCAGGAGCCACTGGCGCAGGAGGCGGGCGCCCATCGGCGTGACGGTCTCGTCGAGCACACCGAAGAGCGACTCGCGCGTGCTGCCGCCGCTCGAAGTGAGGAGCTCGAGGGTGACGACGGCCGTCTCGTCCAGCACCATCGCGTCGGTGGCCGTCAGGCGCTGCAGGCGCGTCAGGTGGCCGAGCGCGTCGCCCTGGGTCGCGCGCAGGTACGCGAGCGCGGCGGCCGCGGCGCCGAGCCCGGCCGTCAGATCGGCGACGCCGAACGCGGCGAGCGACTCCACGCGGAAGTGCGCGCAGAGGTCCGCGGCCGCACGGCGGGGCGCGAAAGTCTGCGGATCGCAGAAGGTCAGGGCGGCGCCGGTGGCCTGGAGCCGCGCCAGGAGGGCCGGATCCTCGCGCGCCGAATCGGGCACGACGATCTCGGCCGGGCGGCGCAGGAGCGCCGTCGCCAGCACCTCCGTCTCCTTCGCCGCGTCCTCGCCCGCCCAGAACTCGCCGGTCGAGACGTCGACCAGCGCGACGCCCGTCGCGTCGCGGCCGGCGATCAGCGCCATCAGGAAGTTGTTCGCGGCGCCCTCGAGGTACGCGGTATCCGTCAGGGTGCCGGGCGTGATGATGCGCACGACGTCGCGCCGCAGGAGCTTCTTCTCGCGCCCGGGCGCCTCCAGCTGCTCGCACACCGCGATCTTCTGGCCGGCGTGCACGAGCCGCGCGATGTAGCCGTCAGAGGCGTGGTGCGGAAGGCCGGCCATCGGCGCGCCCTGGCGGGCGGTCAGCGTAATCTGCAGCAGGCGCGCGGCCAGCTCGGCGTCCTCGAAGAAGGTCTCGTAGAAATCCCCGAGCCGGAACAGGAGGACATGATCCGGGTAGCGCCGCTTGAGATCGCGGTACTGGCGCATCATCGGCGTGAGGTCGTCGCGATCAGTCACGGAGCCGGGCCTTGAGGCGATCGTACGTGGTTTCGAGGTCCTCGGGAAGGACGCGCGTGTCGCCCACCACCGACATGAAGTTGTTGTCCCCGCTCCACCGGGGCACGACGTGCAGGTGCAGATGATCGACGATCCCGGCGCCCGCGCTCCGCCCTTGATTGAGCCCGACGTTGAACCCCTCCGGGCGGTACTCGGCCGTCAGGATAGTGATCGCCAGGGTCACCAACTCCATCGCGCCCGTCACCTCGCCCGGGGTCGCGTCGGGCAAAGTCCCGACGTGCCGGTTGACGACCGCCATGAGGTGACCGGCCGCGTAGGGATAGCGATTGAGGATCAGGAACGCCTCGGTGCCGCGGGCGAGCAGGAGACTCTCACGGTCGTCCGATCCGGAGAGAGCTTCACAGAACACGCATCCGCCGGAGGTCTTGGCGGCAGCGATGTAGGTCATGCGCCAAGACGCCCAGAGGCGATTCA
>Ga0318554_10000326_pt1 | contig 16214 bp, 14 predicted proteins | sample GRESIP082b2f22_FD_203687 | JGI IMG/M metagenome (GOLD analysis project Ga0318554, IMG submission 203687) | Tropical soil microbial communities from Luquillo Experimental Forest, Puerto Rico - GRE.SIPMG.082b2f22 | ecosystem: Environmental > Terrestrial > Soil > Tropical forest > Bulk soil... | reverse complement strand
GCTCTCGCGATCGGACGATGACCCGATCGTGTCCGGATCGAGCAGCATGGCCTGCCGCAGGATCAGGTCGGTCGCCTGCAGAGCCCGTGCAGCCTGCTCGGCCAGAGCCCCGGCGACGTTGTCGTGCTGACGCTCGGCGAGCGCAAGAGTCTCCTCGCGATCGTGCAGCGTATCGAAGAAACTCGACAGCGAAACGGCGGCGCACACGGCAACCACGATGAGCACCAGGCGCAGCCGCAATGCGCGGCGCCGGGCACCTTCACGGCGTGCGGCATCCGCCGTGGCACCGAGCGCAGGTGTCAGTGGACCGGGCTCAGGCCGAGAGCTGCCCATAGATCGGTGCGCGTGAAGGGCTTCGCCAGGATGCGCGTCGCCCCGAGACGCAGCGCCATGGCATCATTTGCCATGTCTCCCGGGGAGAAGCGGCCGGAGGCCAGCACGATCGCCGCCTGCGGATAGGCGCGCCGCCAGGGCAAGAGGACCTCATGAGCCTGCTGTTGACACGCCACGTCGACCAGTATCGCATCGATGTCCGCCACAGATTGCTGTGGTGCTTCGGGCCAGATCGCGAGCGCGCCGCCGGCCGCCAGCCACTCACCGATCAGCTCACGGTGAAGCCTATCATGCTCCACGACCAGCACGTGCTTCATGGGCGGCTCCGGCAGTGAGCAGCGTGCCGCGACCGCACGTGCTGCTCGTCGACGACGACGAATCGGTACGGCGTCTGGTCGATGACTACCTGGTGCAAAACGATTTCCGCGTGTCCGCAGCGGTAACCGGCGGTGAGCTGATGAGCGCATTCGCCCGGGAGGTGATCGACCTGGTGCTGCTCGACCTGCGGCTGCCGGGTGAAGATGGGATGCAGCTGCTGCGCCAACTGCGCGCGCAGTCGCAGATTCCGGTGATCATTCTCACCGGGCGCAGCGAGGAAGCCGACCGGGTCATGGGACTGGAGCTCGGTGCGGATGACTACCTCACCAAGCCCTTCAGTCCGCGCGAGTTGCTGGCCCGCATCCGCACCGTCCTGCGGCGTGCCCATGCGGGACAGGAGGTGCACGGAGCACCCGTTTGCCGTGCCTACCGCATCCCCGGCTGGGAGCTCAACCTGCGCACCCGCCGGCTGACTGGAGACGACGGCGCCCAGGTCGCACTCAGCAACGGGGAGTTCAACCTGCTGGCCGCGCTCCTCTCCACCGCCAACCGCGTGGTGACCCGCGATCAGCTCATCGAAATGAGTCGCCGCTACGACAACGAGGTCTATGACCGCGCGGTCGACGTGCAGATTCTGCGCCTGCGTCGCAAGCTCGAACGCAATCCCGCCGAGCCGCAGATCATCATTACCGAGCGTGGCGCCGGCTATCGCATCGCGGTTCCCGTGGAAGCGGTGTACTGAGGGGCGTTCCATCATCCTGAGCCTGCGGGGCTGGTAGTGCATGCGGCGTGGCCTCTGGCCGCGCTGCCACCGGCAGTCTCGGCGCTTCCTGTCGCGCCGCTCTTGCAGCGCATATTTCACCTGTAACACGCGTGGGTCGCAGCGTAACCGGTCGCGAACGAGCCTCCGGTATCGTAGGGCGCGCCATGTGGATCGTCCGACTGGCGCTGCGGCGTCCTTACACCTTCCTGGTGCTCGCCATCGTGATCACGCTGCTCGGCGTGTTCTCGATCCTGCGCACGCCGACGGACATTTTTCCCAACATCAAGATCCCGGTGGTGGCCACCATCTGGCGTTACACCGGCCTTTCGCCCGAGGAGATGGCGACCCGCATCGTGCTCGGCACCGAGCGCAATGCACAGACCACCGTGAACGACGTCGAGCACACCGAGTCGCAGAACGTGACCGGTACCTCGGTGGTGAAGTACTTCTTCCAGCCGAACGTCAACGAGGAGCTGGCGTACGCGCAAATCACCGGCGTATCACAGACCTTGCTGCGCTCGGCACCCCCGGGCACCACGCCGCCATTCATTCTCGCCTACAACGCCTCCTCGGTGCCGATCCTGCAGCTCGCGCTCTCGAGCGAAAAGCTCTCGGAAGCGCAGCTCTTCGACCTCGGCAACAACGTCATCCGGGTTGGCCTCGGCACCGTCCAGGGCGCTTCCATGCCTTACCCGTACGGCGGCCTGCAGCGCCAGGTGCAGGCGGATCTCGATCCGGACGCCCTGCGCGCCACCGGCCTGTCCGGCAACGATGTCACCGCAGCCATCGCCGCCCAGAACTCGATTCTCCCGGCCGGCACCCAGAAGATTGGTGACCGCGAGTACTTCATCACCGTCAACGCCAACCCGCGCAGCGTGGCCGAGCTCAACGATCTGCCGGTCACCACGCGCAACGGCAGCGTCATCTATGTGCGCGATGTGGCGCATGTGCGCGACGGTTATCCGCCGCAGACCAACATCGTGCGCCGCGACGGGCACCGCGGCGTGCTCATGAGTGTGCTCAAAACCGGCGGCGCCTCGACACTCGACATCATCAGGAACATCAAGGAGCGGCTGCCGGGAATCCGCGACCAGCTGCCGCCAGGGTTCAACGTCGATCTGGTCGGGGACCAGTCGCTGTTCGTACGCGCAGCCATCGCCGGGGTGGTGCGTGAGGCGGTAATCGCCGCGGCGCTCACCGCGCTCATGATCCTGCTGTTCCTCGGCAGCTGGAAGAGCACGCTGATCATCGCGGTGTCGATTCCGCTGTCGATCCTCACCTCGATCATCTGCCTGTCTGCGCTCGGCGAGACCATCAACATCATGACCCTCGGCGGCCTGGCGCTCGCGGTCGGTATCCTGGTGGATGACGCGACGGTGACCATCGAGAACATCAACATGCATCTCGAGCAGGGTCAGCAGGTCGAGGAGGCAATCCTCAACGGCGCCCACGAGATTGCGCTGCCGGCGCTGGTGTCGACGCTCGCGATCTGCATCGTGTTCGTGCCCATGTTCATGCTGGCGGGAATCGCCCGTTACCTGTTCGTGCCGCTCGCCGAAGCGGTGGTGTTCGCCATGCTCGCCTCCTATGTGCTGTCGCGAACGCTGGTGCCGACGCTCGCCAAGTACTGGTTGCAGCTTCACGAGGGGCATACGAGCCCGCCCCGCCATGCGGCGCAACGCCTGCAGCGACGCTTCGAGGAGTGGTTCGTGCGGACACGCGAGCGCTACCACGCACTGCTCGAGCGTGCACTCGCCGCCGGCCCCCGCTTCGCGTGGCCGTTCCTCGGCGCCATGGCGGCAACCGCACTGCTCGCCTTCCCGCTCGGGCCCTTCCTGCCCGGGCTCGGACAGGATTTCTTCCCGAGCGTCGATGCCGGCCAGATCAAGCTGCACCTGCGCGCGCCGACCGGCTGGCGCATCGAGAAGACCGCGGCGCTCTGCGACAACATCGAGGCGACCATCCGCAGCGTGATTCCAGCGCGTGAGATCACCACCGTCGTCGATAACATCGGCTTACCCTACAGCGGCATCAACCTGTCCTATTCCACTTCGGCGCCCGTGGGCCCGAGCGATGCCGACATCCTGATCAGCCTCACCTCCGACCATCACCCGACCGAGCACTACGTGCACGCACTGCGCGAGAAGCTCACCGCGCTCTACCCCGAAACCATCTTCGCGTTCCAGCCCGCGGATATCGTCAGCCAGATCCTGAATTTCGGCCTGCCTGCGCCGGTCGACGTGCAGGTGTCAGGCTTCGACACGAGCGCGACGCGCAAGTACGCGAACGAGGTTCTCACGCGCATACGCACGATCCCCGGGCTGGTGGACGCACGCATTCAACAGCAGTACGACTACCCGACCCTCAACGTGAGTGTCGACCGCACCAGGGCGGCGCTCCTCGGGCTGACCGAGACCGACGTTGCCTCCGACCTGCTGGTATCGCTCTCGGGCAGCTCGCAGACCACCCTCTCCTTCTGGATCGACCCGAAGACCGGCACGCAATACCCGGTAGTCGCGCAGACTCCGCAATACCGGCTGACATCGCTCACCGATCTCGCCACCACTCCAGTCACCTCTGGTGGCACGGCGGAAGCGAATGGCTCCGGCAGAGCGAGTGGTGCCAACAGCGCTCCACCCAGCAGCGCTGCCGGGGGTGGCGTCCAGCTGCTCGCCAACCTCGCCAGATTCGGCCGCAGCGAGTCACCGGCGGTGGTCAGTCACTATGACGCCCGGCCCGTCATCGACGTCTATGCCGGCATCGAGCGCACCGATCTCGGCTTCGTCGCGGCGCAGATCGAACGGGTCATCCACGACACGCACTCCCTGCTACCGCGCGGCGCGCAGGTCACGGTACGCGGCCAGGTGACCACCATGACGCAGTCCTTCAGGGGGCTGCTCATCGGACTCGCGGGCGCGGTGGTGCTCGTCTACCTGCTGATCGTCGTCAACTTTCAGTCCTGGCGCGATCCATTCATCATCATCACCGCACTGCCGGCGGCGTTGGCCGGCATCGTGTGGATGCTGTTCCTCACCCACACGCCGGTGAGCGTACCGGCCCTCACCGGTGCCATCATGTGCATGGGCGTGGCCACCGCCAACAGCGTGCTGGTCATAAGCTTTGCGCGCGAGCGCATGAACGCCGGCGATGATGCTGCGCATGCCGCGCTGCAGGCCGGCACCACCCGTTTCCGCCCTGTGCTGATGACGGCGCTCGCCATGATTATCGGCATGCTGCCGATGGCGCTCGGCCTCGGCGAGGGCGGCGAGCAGAATGCCCCGTTGGGCCGGGCGGTGATCGGCGGCCTGGTGTTCGCGACCATCGCTACGCTGCTCTTCGTCCCGACGGTCTTCAGCATCATCCATGGACGTCGGAGCGCCTGATGTCTGAGGTTTCGCAAACTCCACGCGCGCCGGTGCCGGCTTCGCCCTACCGCCGCTATCTGTGGGCGGCGATCGCGCTCGTGCTGCTGCTCGCGGTTTGGGGAATTCTCAGCCGGCTGCTTGCCCGTAACGCCCTGGCACACGAAGCCCGCGAGGCCGCGATCCCCACAGTGATCACCACCAGGCCCCACCAAGGCCCTGCCGCCGACACCCTGCTGCTGCCCGGGAGCGTACAGGCGTACTACGAGGCGCCGATCTATGCACGCACCAGCGGCTACCTGAAAGCGTGGTACACCGACATCGGTGCTCCGGTAAAGAAGGGCGAGCTGCTCGCGGAGATCGAGGCGCCGGAGGTCGACCAGCAGCTGCGGCAGGCGGAAGCGGATCTCGGCACCGCACGCGCCAACTCTGAGCTGGCGCGCAGCACGAACGAGCGCTGGCAGGGCCTGCTCGCGACCGAATCGGTCTCGCAGCAGGACGCCGATCAGCGTGCCGGTGATGCCGCAGCCAAGGCCGCCGCGCAGGCGTCTGCCGCCGCCAACGTCGCCAGGCTGCGCGAGCTCGAGGGGTTCAAGCGCGTCGTGGCACCCTTCGACGGCATCGTGACTCAACGCAACACCGACGTCGGCGCCCTGATCAATGCCGGGGAGACTCCCGGCAGCGCCCTGTTCCGCGTTGCCGACACGCATCGGCTGCGTATCTACGTCCAGGTGCCCCAGGTCTACGCCGCGCAGGTCCGTACCGGCATGAGCACATCGCTCGAGTTCACCGATCATCCCGGGCAGCACTTCGCGGCGAATGTCGCTTCGACCGCTCACGCCCTCGATGCCGTGTCACGCACGTTGCAGGTTGAGCTGCAGATCGATAACTCAGGCGGAGAGCTGCTACCGGGCTCGTATGTGCAGGTGACCTTCGCGCTGGCACCGAGCGGCGGAGCGCTGCGCGTGCCGGTGAACACGGTGATCTTTCGCGGCCACGCGCCGCAGGTGGCCACCATCGATGAAGCCCATCGGGTCCACCTGCAGGAAATAAGCGAGGGCCGCGATTTCGGTACCGAGATCGAAGTGCTCGCGGGGGTGAGCGCCAACGACACGCTGATAGTCAATCCGTGGGATTCCATTGCGGATGGGCAGCAGGTGCGTATCCAGCCGCCCCAGCCGCAACAGACCTCCGGTGCGCCTCCGGCGGAGCATTCGTGAACGCCCGTGGGCTGGTCGGTGCGCTCCTCGCCGCCGCCCTCGCTGGCTGCTCGCTCAGTCCCCACTACGAGCGACCCTCGACGCCGCAACCGCCACAGACCTACAAGGAAACCGGCGACTGGAAAGTCGCCTCGCCCGCCGATACCAGCGCGCGGGGACGCTGGTGGAGCATGTTCGGGGACTCCGATCTCGATGCACTCGAAGCGCAGGTCACCAGCGCCAATCAGACGCTGAAGGCGGGGCTCGCCAGCCTCGAGCAGGCGCGCGCTCAGACCCGTATCGCGCGCTCGGAGTGGTTCCCGACCCTCACCGCTCAGGCCAACGCCACTCGTGGTGAGATCTCGGTCTACTCCTCCGGCTACGTACCGGGCAGGACGCGCACCGGCAATGCCTTTGTCGTGAGCGGTGATCTCTCATACGAGATCGACGTCTTCGGCCGCGTGCGCAACACCGTCGCCAATGCGCGCGCCAACGAGCAGGCCACTGCCGGCGATGTGGCCGCACTCGACCTGTCGCTGCACGCCGAGCTCGCCACCGACTATTTCACCCTGCGTGGCCTGGACCTCGAGCAGCGTTTTCTCGATCAGACCGTCGCGGACTTCTCCCGGGCGCTGCAACTTACCCAGAACCTCTACAAAGGCGGCGCAGCGGCCATTGCCGATGTGCAGCAGGCACAGGCGCAGCTCGAATCCGCGCGTACTCAGGCGGAGGACACCCGGCTGCGCCGGGCACTCACCGAACATGCGATCGCCGTGCTGGTCGGACAGGAGCCCTCGGCTTTTTCGCTCACTGCATGTTCCGATGACAGCTTTCCGACATTGCCGGTGATCGACGCAGGCCTCCCCTCCCAGTTGCTCGAGCGGCGACCGGATGTCGCGGCCGCCGAGCGGCGCGTCGCCGCTGCCAACGCCAACATCGGCGTGGCGCGCGCCGCCTACTTCCCGGTGTTCGATCTGGTGGCCATCGCGGGCTCGCAGGCCGCTACCACTCCCAACTGGCTGACCGCGCCGAGCCAATTCTGGTCGATCGGGCCGCAGGCGCTCTTCACCATCTTCAACGGCGGGCTGCACGCGGCGCAGTCTGCGGCGGCACACGCGAGCTACGATCAGCAGGTCGCCAACTACCGCAACACCGTGCTCACCGCCTACCAGGACGTCGAAGACAATCTGGCGGCGCTGCGCCAGTTACAGCGCGAAGGGGTCAGCGAGGCGGCGGCCGTGAAGGCGACACAGGGGGCGGCCGATCAGGCCAACCTGCGCTACAAGGGCGGGATCGTCACCTACCTGGAAGTAGTGGCGACGCAGAGCGCGGCGCTGTCGGCACGGCTCACCGCAGCCGATATCGACATCCGCCGGGCGAGCGCGACGGTGCAGCTGGTGAAGGCACTGGGCGGGGACTGGAACCCGGCCGCGCCACCGAGCGCGGCTTACCTCAAGTAGGCGTGTACGATGTCGATGAGGTGCTTGGCGCCACGGGCTCGCCCACGATCGCGGTCCCGCGCCGGGTCCGAGACGTGCATGCGGATGTGATCCTCGAGCAATTTAGCCATCAGGCTGTTGGCGGCACCGCGTGCTGATACCGTAAGCTGCATCACCCGGGCGCAGTCGGCATCCCGCTCAAGGGCACGCTCGATGGCGTCCACTTGCCCGCGCAGCCGCCGTACGCGCTGCAGCAGGCGGGTCTTGTCCTCGATGGTGTGTGCCACGATGTCCTCGGGAGCTCTATAGGGTGGGGGGTATAGTATAGAGGTGCCGGGCACAAATACACCCTCGCCCGCCTGGGTGACCCGGATCGCCGCCGCCGGTGCTCCCCGGTACGCCCTGTTGCCCGGCTGCCTGCTGGGAAGTACCCCGGGGTGGGGAGCGCCACCGGTGCGCTTTTACGCCGTACGGCTGCATCTGGAGTACTAGCGCCGCAGCGTCAATGGGTGCGCGCGAAGTCTATGAACCCCCGCTGTACGTCGGTGTGTGTCAGCTGGACCCGCACGGTATCGCCCACGTCCAGCCCGGCGAAGCCCTGCACCAGGCGTCCTTCGGCCAGGGGCTTCGAAATTCGCACCCAGGTTCCCTTGTCGGAGACGCCGGTCACCAGCGCGTCGAACTGCTCGCCAACGTGCGCCTGCAGCAGCAACGCGGCGGCGGATTTGCGTACCTGTCGCTCCACTTTGGCGGCGTTGCGTTCCTGCAGCGTGCAATGCTCACCGAGCGCCGACAACTGTTCATCGCCGTAAGGCGCCGCCGCACCTGCGAGCGCCGCCTTGAGCAGCCGTTGTGTGATCACATCCGGGAAGCGGCGGTTGGGAGCGGTCGCGTGGGCGTAATCGTTCAGCGCGAGCCCGAAATGTCCCGCGCACGGCTGCCCGGGACGCTTGAGCACGTATTCACCGGCACCGAGCAGCTTGACGACGGCGAGTGACAGATCGGGGAACTGCGCGGGCGCGGCCTGCTGGCGTTTGAGCAGGAAAGCGCTCAAGGCACGCGCGGCGGGCGCGGCGGGCAGGCTCTCGCCGCAGTCACGTGCGAGCGCCACGATCCGGTCCCAGCGCTCGGGCGCCGGCAGCGCACGGCGCAGCGATGAGCGCCCGTGGCTCTCCAGAAAGCGCGCCACGACGCCATTCGCCGCGATCATGAAGAACTCGATGAGCTCCTTGGCGCGATTGTTTTCATCGGGCTTCAGATCGATGAGTGTCGCGCCCGCGTACACCGCCTGTGCCTCGAGCGTCGAGAGCGTGAGCGAGCCCTGTGCGCGGCGCACGCCCTTGAGCAGTTGCGCGACGCCATCCTGGATACGCAGCTGCCGATCCATACCCGCCACGGTGGCAACTCGCGCCGGGGGCGGTGCGCGGCCATCGAGCCACGCCGCTACGCCGTCGTAGGCGAGCTTGGCGCGATTGACCACCACGGCGCGGTAGATATCCGCGGCTGTGACGCTGCCATCGGGTTCTACCGTCATGTCGATCACCATGCTCAGCCGCTCCTGGTTCTCGGCCAGGCAGGTGAGATCGGTCGACAGCCGCTCGGGCAGCATCGGGAAGATCTGCGCGGCGGTGTACACCGAGGTGGTGTTGGCGCTGGCATGCGCATCGAGCGGCGAGCCCCGAGCGATCGATGCGTCGACATCCGCAATCGCTACCAGGATCTGCACCGCACCGCCCGCGAGTGGCTGCGCTACCGACAGCTGGTCGAGGTCACGCGAATCGTCGTTGTCGATCGAGCACCACAGCAGCGCGCGCTGGTCGCGGATCTGCGCTCCATGCTCCATGGCGGGCGCTGAGATCGCCCGCAACTGCGCCGCCGCAGCTGCCGGCAGATCGGGCTCGAGACCGTGCTCGAGCATGGCGCGATGCGCGATGCCCTTCAGGTCGAGCGCTGGCGGAGGGGGTTGTGACATCCGCGCATGATACGCGACACATAGACGAAGGGCGCCGCAGCGTGTCTCTGCGGCGCCCTCCTTCCCGGGCGAGGCCTCCTGCCTCGCCCGATTCAGGCTCTTCACATGCTCGGCATCGTCCCGATGTAATAGACGATCACGTACGCCTTGAGGGTGCCAGTGGTCGCGGGCGCCACTGGCGCCTGCGGCACGCCGAAGACCTTCACGGGTGCTCCAGCGGTCAGCCCCGCGGTGATCGCCGCGAATCCACTGCTGCTCGTAATGTCGATCGGGCTCACCGTGACTACCCCGTTGGCGCGGTCGATCTGGTAAACCAGTGTCGCCGAGCCCATGGCGGTGCTGACATCCACGGTGACCGGTAGCGTGCCGCCCGGCACGGTGACCGCAAAGCTGTTGGTGGAGAACGCCGTGCTCACCGTTCCAAGTGGCAGCGGGGTCGGCACGAGCACCGCATCGCGCACGTACCAGCCGCTCGCATTGCTCGCACCATCGCCCCAGGTGGCGCGGCTCTCCCCCCAGGCAGGCAACGCACCGACCGTGCCCCCGAAGTTCACCGCGCCCTCCGCAGCCGCAGCAAAGCTCATCGTGGCTCCCGTGCCGAAGGTCACCGTGGTCGGGAAGGTGAAATCCCACCACTTGAAGCCGGTGATCGGATTGCCGTTATCGTCGAATCCATTCGCGAGCGTCGCGGCGATGTAGCCGAGACTCACGGAGTAATTGTCGCCCACGGCAAGATACTGTGAGGTGTAGGTGAAACCCGTGTCGCTGGCGTTGGAGATATGACCACCGTAGGCGGCGGTCTCGATGTCGATGGTATCGGCGACCATGGGCACCGCCAGCGGATCGACCACGCTCACGTGCACCTTGAAGCCGCGTACCAGCTGCTGATTGTTGAGAAAGCCGGTGCCGGTGGCGATGGGAGTGGCGTCGGCGAGGGCATTCGCGGGAGTGCGAAAGAAGAACTGCGTCCCGGCATCCACCGTGACCGGCACCCCGCGCCCGTTCTCGTTGGCGACGGTGATGACATCGCTCGCGGTATCGACGTGCAACACGTGGCCTTCGGGACTCAGCCATACCTTGCTGAACTGGCTGCTCGCCCATACCCGCACCGCCACCAGCGAGCCGTTCTCCTGGTAGCGCGCGGCGATGCGTACGTACCTGCCGCTGAGCGATGATTCGCTGTCGAAGTTCTTGACCACCATGCGGGTACCGGCATCCAGATCGTAGACAATCGTGCCGTTCGCGCCGTCGGCGTCGATGGTGAGAGTCTGCGCGCTGGCGATGGCGGTCTCGGGATTGGTGGCCGGGTACACCGCGAAGTCCTTGGTGATGGCGAGCGAGCCGGAGCTCACTCCCGTCACCGTCCCATAGGTGTGGCGCAGCACCAGCCGGGTGATGTCCGGCACCGCGAGCCGGCGCACCGGACCGTTGAAGTTGACCGCCCACAGCGTGGCGCCGGCGGCCGCCGGGGGCGTGTGGCCAACGATGAACGCCGGGTGCGCCAGGTCGAACTCGAGATCGAGCGCGTTGCTCGTGCTCGTGCTCACCATGAGCGCGCTGTCGAATTTCACATTTACCGCGAGCGTGAGTGCGCCCGCGGATCCCTGCGCGCCCTGAATCTGGATCTCATCGGCCGGGACGCTGGTGCCACCGGGCAGCGGAAATCCGCTCTGCGGGTCGGCCGCCACGGTGAGCAGCACATCGCCGGGATTGGCAGCGATGGTCAGCACCGCACCGGAGTAGGTTCCGGCCGGCACACTGACGTTGCCGAGAATCTCGCCGAGCTGATCGAGCTGCTCGAGATTGATATAAGGGGCCGGAGTCGGCGCATTCCACACGGTCACAGGATTCCCTCCCCCGGCCGGCACGAGCGCGATGCTGAGCACACGCACACCAACACAGGCCCAGTCATCGGCGGAGGCGTCGCTCATGGTGATTGACATGCTCGCCATGGTTGGCGGCGGAGTGTTGGAGCTGGATTCACCCCCACCCCCGCAGGCCGCGAGGCTGCTGGTGAGACCGGTAACGAGCGCGCTGGTGAGCGCGCGACGCAACATATTGCGCTGCATAGCCAAGATCCCTCTCGAGTTGTTTCGCTGCGCCGGCAGGCCGGCTGTGCTCGCTATAGCGGGCGAGCTCGATGTTGGTTGACCGGTGTTGGTGCTGAGACCGCACAGCGACGGCTGTCGCGCGGCGGCGACATGCGTGCGTTCGAGGCGCCGATGGCGCTCAGTCGGCCTGCTGCAGCAGTTGCGTTACGTGTTGTTTGGCGCGCATGCACGCCGCGGCAAGGTCGAGTCCCGCGCCGAGGCCGGCAGCGATCGCCGCTGACAGCGCACAGCCGGTGCCGCGCCGTACGACGCCGATGCGTGGCGCGCGCAGCCAGCGCGGCTTCGCATCTCCGCTCAGCAGCAGGTCCGTGGCCTCAGGCTCCTCGGCGTGTCCGCCCTTGAGCAGCACGGCCGCAGCCCCGAGCGCGCGCAGCGCGGCCGCCTGATGCAGTAATTCCTGCTCGCCGCGTGCACAGGCTGCGCCAAGCAGCGCTGCAGCTTCAGGGATGTTGGGGGTGAGCACGGTGGCGCGCGGCAGCAGCAGCGTGCGCAACGCTTCGCGTCCGCCACGGTCGAGCAGCTCCCCGCCGGAAGTGGACACGAGCACCGGATCGAGCACTATGGGTGGCCCTTTCGCGGGCAGCGACGCGGCGACCGCCTGCACGGTAGCGGCGGTCGCCAGCATGCCGATTTTTATGGCATCGATGCGCGCGGTGGCGAAAGCGGCGGCGATCTGCGCCCGCACCAGCTCCGGTGGCAACACGTGCACAGCGCCAAAGCTCGCATCCGACTGCGCCGTCACCGCGGTAATGGCGCAAAGCGCACGCGCCTCGAGCCGTGTCAGCGTGCGTACATCGCGCGTGAGCCCGGCGCCACCGCTCGAGTCCGAGCCCGCGATGACGAGGACCGTGCTCACTCGCCGATCGCGAGCAGCGCGAGCTTATCGTGTCCCTGTCGTTGCAGCGCCTGCGCCGCGCGCCAGGCGCGCACCCCGCTGCGGCAGCAGAGTACGACGCGCGCCCCGCTGGGAAATTGCAACTGTGCGTTCTCGAGCGCCTCGACCTCGAGCCGCAGCGCGGTTGCAAACGGCGATACCGGCGTCTCCGTCAGGCTGCGCAGATCGATCACGATATCGGCGCTGCCAACCTCACTTGCGGCGATGAACGGAATGGACGGCTGCACAGGCTCGGTGGCGCTGCCAAAGGAGAAGCCGCCAACGTGCAGTGTGCGGAAGTCGACCGACAGCAGGCGGCCTGCCACCGAGGGCTGCCATGCGAGCAGCAGCGCGAGCGTCAGATGTGCCTCGAGTGTGCCCATCACCCCGACCGCGGTGCCGAGTACACCTGACTCCGCGCACGAGCCTGCGCTGCGTGGCAGCTCGGGAAACACCGCCCGGTAGCTGGGCGCCCCGCCGCAAAACGCGCCGACGTAGCCGGTCAGCCCGAGCACCGATGCGCTCACCAGCGGTTTGCGCAGACGCTGGCAGGTATCACTCAGAAGATAAGTGACTGCAAAACTGTCGGCAGCATCGATCACGACCTCCGCAGCGCTCACGAGGGACATGGCGTTGACCGAGCTCAGCCGCTCGAACACCGCTTCGATGCGCGTCCCCGGATTCAGCGCCTCAAGTGCGGCGCGTGCCGCGTGCACTTTCGGCTGCCCGAGGTCGCTCATCCGGTAGAGCGGCTGCCGATGGAGATTGGATTCCTCCACCCGGTCATGATCGAGGATGATCAGCCTCCCCACTCCGGCCGCGGTGAGATACTGCAGCACCGCACAGCCGAGGCCGCCCGCCCCTACGACCAGCACCGTTGCGGCGCCAAGCCGTGCCTGGCCCTCCGGCCCCACCTCGGGAAGGATTGTCTGACGCAGGTAGCGGTTGCTCATGCTCTCATCCTGCAATCTCAGGCGCTTGCGCGTTATCGCACGGCGCCGGCGACGACCCATTGCCGCACGCGCGCTTCAGGATCGCTCGCGCGCACGATGTCGGTCACGACTGCGGCCACATCGGCACCGGCGGCGAAAACCCCAGGCAGACGCTCGAGCGTGAGTCCGCCGATCGCCACGAGCGGAATCGAGCCGATGCGCCGCTTCCAGTCGCCAAGGCGTGCCAGCCCCTGCGGCCGCCAGGGCATGGCCTTCAGCAGCGTCGGATAGATCGGACCGAGCGCGATGTAGTCCGCTCGCAGCGCAAGTGCCCGCTCGAGCTCGCGCTCATCATGCGTGCTGATGCCGACCCGCACGCCGGCGCGACGTAGCGCCGCGACATCCGCGCAATCGAGATCGCCCTGTCCGAGATGCACGAAGTCGCATCCGGTAGCGAGCGCGAGCTGCCAGTAGTCATTGACGATGAGTTGCACGCCGGCGGCGCGGCACAGGGCCTGTGCGGCCTCGATCTGCGAGCGCACGCTCGCCTCCGGCTGCTCCTTGATTCGCAGCTGCACCAGGCGAACGCCCTGGGGTGCGAGCCGCGCCACCCAGGCGGCACTATCGACGATCGGATACACCCGTGGCAGGTTCATCCGCGAAACGCCGTGCCAATGAGAGGAGTCGAGGGGACGGCGAAATCACGCGGCTCGATCGGGCCCGCTGCGCGCGCCGCCAGCCCCGCCTCGACCGCCTGCGCGAAGGCACCCGCCATCTGCACCGGATCGCGCGCCTGCGCGACGGCGGTGTTGATCAGCACGGCGTCGAAACCAAGCTCCAGCGCCTGCGCCGCATGCGAGGGGACGCCGAGTCCCGCATCGATGACCAGCGGCACCTCCGGGAAGTGGGCACGCAGCGCCTTCAGCCCGAACAGGTTGTTCAATCCACGACCCGAACCGATCGGCGCGCCCCACGGCATCAGTACCCGGCACCCGGCCGCGAGTAAGCGTTCCGCCACCACCAGGTCCTCCGTCGTGTAGGGGAAGACTTCGAAACCCTCCGCGCACAGGCTGCGCGCCGCATCCACCAGGCCGAACACATCCGGCTGCAACGTATCTTCCTCGCCGATCACTTCGAGCTTGATCCAGGACGTGCCGAACACTTCGCGCGCCATGTGGGCGGTCGTGACCGCTTCCTTCACCGAGTGACAGCCGGCGGTGTTGGGAAGCACCCGCACGCCGAGCTCGCGGATGAGCGCCCAGAACGCCTGGCCCGCGCGTTCGCCGGACGATTCCCGCCGCAGTGAGACGGTGACCACCTCGGCACGCGCCGCCCTCACCGCATCGGCCAGCACGGCAGGCGAGGGATAGCGCGCGGTGCCGAGCATCAGGTGCGAGCGCACCTGCGTCTGGTAGAGCTGCAGCATCAGCCACCCTGCATGGGCGAGAGCACTTCGAGCCGATCGCCCTCGGCGAGCAGGGTGCGCGCACGCTGGGCCACGGCGATGAACTCGCCGTTGACGGCAGTGCTCACGACGCTTGCGCCGTAGCCGAGCTCTGTCAGCGCCCGCTCGAGCTCCGCAGCCTGTGTCTCACGCCAGGCGCCGTTCACCAGGATCCTCATCCATCACCTCCGGATAGTGGCGGCCCTCGAGCAGCACGGCGGCAGCGCGGCGCGCCAGCGCCGGCGCCAGCAGAAAGCCGTGGCGGTAGAGCCCGTTGACGTGCAGCGTCCCGCCAACCTGGCGCAGGCGCGGCAAATTGTCGGGAAATGCGGCGCGCAGCCCGGTGCCGATTTCGATGACCTGCGCTTCCCCGAACGCCGGGTGCAGCGAGTACGCCGCCGACAATAGCTCCAGCATGGAGCGGGCAGTAATGCGGGTGCCCTGGTCGCTCTCGATCATGGTGGCCCCTACCATGAAAACCCCCTGCCCGCGCGGCACCACGTACAACGGGAATCGTGGGTGCAGCAGGCGCACCGGGCGATTGAGGGTCAGCTCTGGCAGGTGCAAAAGCAGCATCTCCCCTTTCACCCCGCGCAGATCTGCAAGCCGGGCGCGCGCATCGAGCCCGCTGCAATCGAGCACCACCTGCCCACGTCGTTGCGGCCCATCTGCACCAAAAGTGACGGTGACCCCCCGCTCGGCGAGGCGAGCGGCAAGCGCGGCAAGCGCGGCCCGCGGATCGAGGTGCCCCTCCTCTGCGAAATACAGCCCCTGGCTGAAGCGTCCGGCGAGATCCGGTTCGAGTGCGGCGATCGCTGCGGCGGAAACGCTGTCGAAGTGCGTCGTGCGGCGGCCGAACTGTGGCAACTCCCCCGCATCGCGCGCATGTGCCACGACCAGCGTGCCGTTCACCACGGTGCCGGCGAAGTGATCGCGCCACCAGCGGAGACTCTCTGCGCCGAGCTCGGCGATGAGCGGCCCCGAGCTCTCGCGCTCGCACCACGGCGCGAGCATTCCACCGGCAAACCACGAGCAGCCCGCACCGCCCAGTTGTGGCGCGCGCTCGAGCACCTCCACGCTCGCGCCGCGTGTGCTGAGCTCGAGCGCGCAGGTGAGCCCGGCAATGCCCGCCCCGATGACGCTGACGCGCACGCCCTCAGCTCCCGGTGCTGGGAGGGGCAAGCGAGGGAACCGGCACGTACAGCTCGCCCCCGCCCGCGCGGAAGCGCGCGGACATCTGCGCCATGCCTGCGTTGCGCGCCTCGGCCCGCACCTCGTGAGAGATGCGCATGGAGCAGAATTTCGGCCCGCACATCGAGCAGAAGTGCGCCACCTTGTGTCCCTCCTTCGGCAGTGTCGCGTCGTGAAAGGCGCAGGCGGTGTCCGGGTCGAGCGAGAGATTGAACTGGTCCTGCCAACGGAAATCGAAGCGTGCGCGCGAGAGCGCATCGTCGCGTGCGCGCGCCC
>Ga0318554_10000320_pt1 | contig 16294 bp, 14 predicted proteins | sample GRESIP082b2f22_FD_203687 | JGI IMG/M metagenome (GOLD analysis project Ga0318554, IMG submission 203687) | Tropical soil microbial communities from Luquillo Experimental Forest, Puerto Rico - GRE.SIPMG.082b2f22 | ecosystem: Environmental > Terrestrial > Soil > Tropical forest > Bulk soil... | reverse complement strand
GAGATCCGGGCTCAGAGCCCGTTCCGGCGGGTGGCCGAGGCCGAGGAGATCGCGGCCGCGGTGCTGTACCTGGCCTCGCCGCAGGCCGAATGGGCCAGCGGCGCCATCCTCGACCTCAACGGCGCCTCCTACCTGCGGTCCTAGGCGCGGCGCCGGATCAGCCTTGTTCGAGGGCGAGTTCCACAGCGTGCCCGCCGCCTCCGGCGGATCCGCCCTGGGCCCAGGCCTCCTCGAAGGCCGCATCCCCCAGGCGGGAGCGCAGCGCGCCGATGACCGAGTCGCCATTCGGGAACCGCGGCACGTACGCGTGCAGCCATCCGCTGCCCCGGGCCTGCTGCAGCGCGTCGGCGGCGGCCAGCAGTCGTACCGCGCGTTCCGGGTTGTCCCGCAGCCTGGCCACCGTGGCCAGGCCCTCGAGGTAGTAGGCCGCGCTGGTTTCGTCGCCGGCCTCGGCGGCCAGCGAGAGCCCGTCCTTCAAGTGCTGGGCGGCCGCGGTGAGATCGCCCTGCCCTTGGCTGCTGAGGGCCAGGTCGTAGTGCGAGATGAGGAGGGAAATCCAGTCCGGCGTACCGCGGGCCACACCGAGCCCGTCGCTGAACAGCCGCGCCGCACCGTCGTAGTCGCCCTGGCTGAGCTGGATCTGCCCGCAGAAGTTGTCCACCAGAGCGAGGGTCAGCAGACGCTGCTGGTGTTCGATCCCGCCGGGCTGATCCTCGCCGGCCTCGCCGAGCACAGACCGGCTTCTTTCGAGCAACTCGCTCGCGGCACCGTAGTCGTGTCGCAACCCGGCGTGGCGGCCCAGAATGCCCAGGACGGTCGCGGTCAGGGTTAGGCCCAGCTTTTCCTGCGCCTGGCCGTACAGCAGCAGGCTCTGCTCGAAAAGAGCCCGCGCCCTCGCGTTATCACCGTTGGCGGCGAACAAGAAGCCGGTTCCGGTCAGCGCTATGGCGTGCTGATACGCCGGAAGGCTCTCGCTTTCGGCCACGATCTTCTCCCCCAGGCCGGTCAACTCCGCGACGTGGCCGCGCAGCCACCAGAACCGCCAGGCCACGAAGAACAGGTGCACCGCCTGCTCGAGCTGCTCGGCGTCCACCAGCCAGGACAGCGCGGCACGCAGGTTGTCATGCTCGGTCTCCATCCGGTCCAGCCAGGCGAGCTGCCCGGGACCCTGCAAGTCAGTCTCGGTCGGTTCGGCGAACGCGAGGAAGTACGTGGCGTGCCGGTCGTGCGCATCCTGCCACCCGGCGCCTTCGCGGAGGCGTTCCCGGGCGTAGTCCCGGATGATCCCCAGCAACCCGAACCGGGGTTCGGCACCGCGCGTTTCTGGCCGGACCAGGCTGCTGTCCACGAGCGAACTCAGGGTCTCTATGACCTGTCCGTCCACGCCCGGATCTGGCGGGGCCGGATCGGCCGGGGCGGCCCCGCCCCGACCGCAGACCGCTTCCACGGCCGGCAGGCCGAACGTTCCGGCGAACACCCCCAACCGCGCGAACATCGCCTGCTCGGTAGCGGACAGCAGGTCATAGCTCCAATCCAGGGTGCTCCGGAGGGCTCGCTGCCGCTGCGGCAGGTCGCGCGCTCCCCTGGTCAGCAGCCCCATCCGGTCATCAAGGCGCCTCAGCAGGGCCGATGGCGGCAGCAGCCGCACCCGGGCGGCGGCCAGCTCGATGGCCAGTGGCAGCCCGTCCAGCCGACGGCAGATCTGGGCGATCGCCTCGGCGTTGTCGCCGGTGAGCTCGAAGCCGGGGACCGCGGCGTGCGCCTGCTCCACGAACAGCCGCACCGAGTCGTACTCCCCCACGTCACCGGAGCCGACGGGCGGCACCGCCAGCGGAGCCACCGGGAACTCGTGCTCGCCGGACAGGTGCAGCACGGCCCGGCTGGTCACCAGCGCCACCAGGCCCGGCGCGATGCTCAGCAGCTCGGCTACCAGCGGGGCCGCCTCGGTGAGCTGCTCGAAGTTGTCCAGCAGCAGCACGAGCCGCCGGGGACGCAAATACGACTCGACGTCGGTGAGCAGCCGAGCGCCCGATGTGCTAAGCCCGAGCCCGGCCGCCACGGTGGCCGGCACGACGTCGGCGTCTTGGACCGAGACGAGGTCGACGAACCGGACCCCGTCGGGGAAGCTTGGGCGCAGCCGGCCGGCGGCCTCCACCGCGAGCCGGGTCTTCCCGACCCCGCCGGGTCCGGTGAGGGTGACCAGGCGTACGCCCTCCCCGAGCACCAGGTCACAGACGGCCGCCACCTCTTCGCCGCGGCCCACCAGCGGCGTGGGCGGCACCGGAAGCGCCCCGCTGAGGGACACCCCCTCTATCGTGCCCTCGCGCGATCCCGCCATCTCGAAGCGCTCGCTGAGCAGCACCGCCAGGTCGTTCTCGACCAGGACCCGCAGCTCGTCGAGGCCGGAGAAGTGCTGATACGAGACCTCATCGGCGTCCCTGATCCCGGCCAGCATCTGCTCCAGGCGCGGGTCACGATCCGGTGCCGGCGACTTGACGTAGAGGAGCCGGGGCAGGCCCGCCGAGAGCCGGTACTCGTCCTCGAGCCCGGACACGTCCTCACCGGGCGCGACCCAGCCGTAGCTCTGCCAGTACACCCCGACGAAGACCTGGCTCTGGGCCAGGTAGGCACGATAGAGCTGCCTGGACGGATGCGGCCGGGCGCTCTGCTCGAACATCACCGGGACCAGCCGCAGGCTCGTGATCGCGTCCCGCGCCGCCTCGCGCTCGGCGGCCAGTTCCTGAAGCGTCGAGCTCACGAAGACCCGCAGCCGCTGATCGGGCGTGCGGATCACACCGGTCTCGGCCACGACCAAAGCCTAGGCCGACCCGGCAGGCCCGGCGCCGGCCTAGCCGGCGGTGCGGCCGAAGGTGACGGTGACCTGCCCGAATCCGAGTGAGCGCAGCATGCCGTCGAGCGTGCCCGTGGTGTTCTTCTCGGCCTCGGCGAGCAGCGGGCTCCGCCGGGCGGCATTCTCGATCTTCTGCTGGGCCAGGATGTAGACCTGCTGCTGGCTGTTCGGGTTACCGGAGAAGAAGTTCGCGATCCGGTTCAGCAGCCCCTGCTGCTGCGCGTAGACGTAGGACTGGCTGACGTTGAGCACGGCGGGGTCGAGCTGGGCGGGCGGCAGGCTGACCGTGACCGACGTGCGGTCCGGCGAGACCCGGACCTGCCTGCCGTCCAGCCGGGAGAAGTCGACGAACGCGATCTCGGTGCCCTGCCCGATGAACAGCGTGTCGCTGCCCGGCCGCGGGGCGGGCGCGCCGACGGGAGCGGGGTGGGGTCGGCGCGCCCGCGCTTGTCACATCTGGGAGGGGCCCACCGGCTCGGTAACGGGCTCGGCGGTCTCGGTTGTCGCCTCCTTGCGCCGGAGCGCGAACCTCCGCGAGCTGCCGGTGCCCGTCGTGGCGGGCGTGTCAGCCGTGGCCGGCTTGCGCGAGGCGCCGGTGCGCGTCGCCGCGCCCGTCGTCACCGGCTCGGGGGATTCGGCCGGCTCGGCCGGCGTTTCCGGCTCGGCCTTCCTGGCGGGCGCGGCCAGCCTGGCGTCCCTGACACCGATCACGGAGAAGCGGCCCAGTGCCATCCCGGCCACGAGCACGATCACGACGCCCAGGCCGGTGAAGAAGCCGATCTGCTCCAGCGCGCGGGTCGCGGAGCCGCCGACCGGCGTCCCGGTGGCCATCTGCGCCCCGATCCAGGTCGGGCCGATCACGCTGCCCAGCGCGAACCAGGCACCGCCCAGCGCGGCCAGCCACGCGCCGAAGTGCGCCAGCGGCCGGGAGGCGCTGATCAGCACGATCAGGCCGCCGAGCACCGTGACGGCCCCGGGCAGGACCTCCAGCCAGAAGCGGCCCGTGGTGTAGGTCCAGCCGTGGTCGGGGGTGTAGGCGTAGTGGAAATAGGGACCGACGAAGGGGACCAGAGCGCCCCAGGCGCCCAGCAGCACCAGCAGCAGACCGCTGAGCACGCCGCGGCTCCGGGGAACCCGCAGCATCCCGTTCATATGGATCACATCTCCCTCTGCAGGCGGGAGGGTTGTGTTAGGCGCCTGCGCGCGCTCAGCTACCCTGCCGGCGAGAATCCATGCAAGGCGCGGGTAAGAACCGGCAATGCGCCTGATCGCCGGGCGGACGGTCCGTCCGGTGCGTGAGAGACGTCGAGGAGAGCCATGGCGGTGCCGCTGGCAGGCCGGATCGTAGCGGCCGTCATCGGTGCGGTGCTGGTGTTCACCGCGGCCCGCAGCGTGATCGGCACGGTGATCGTGCCGAGGCCGGTGGGCAGCTGGCTGACCCGGTGGGTCGACAAGATCGTGTCCTTCTGCTACGGCATCGCGTCGAAGAAGATCAAGGACCACAAGGTGCGCGACCGGGTGCTTGCCGGGCAGCCAGCCACGATCCTGCTGCTCCAGCTGGTCGCCTGGCTGGCCATCTTCTACATCGGCTTCTCGCTGCTGCAGTGGCCGTTCACTTCCCGCGGCATAACCTCCGCGTTCGACATCGCGAGCCCCGCGGTGTTCGGGCCCAACGACGCCTTCGGCGCCGCTCAGCGGACCATCGCCGATCTCGCGGCGGTAGCGGCGCTGGTCACGGTCTCGCTGCAGATCGCCTACCTGCCCACGCTGTACTCGGCGTACAACCGGCGCGAGACCGAGGTGACGCTGCTGAACGCGCGGGCCGGCGTCCCGTCGTGGGGCCCCGAGCTGCTCGCGCGTACCCACTACGCGCTGGGATCGGGGGTGTCGACCATCGATACCCTGCCCGATCTCTACGAACGGTGGGAACGCTGGGCCGCCGACGTGGCCGAGAGCCACACCACCTACCTGCCGCTGGTCCGGTTCCGATCCCCCAAGCCGATGTCGTCCTGGGTGACCGCGCTGCTGGCCGTCCTCGACTCGGCCGCGCTGATCCTCGCCCTGTCCCCGACGAAGGCGCCGGTCGTCGCGGCCCGCCAGTGCCTGCGCGGCGGGTTCTTGTGCTTCGGCGACGTGGCCCGGGCGATGGGTATCGACATCCCGGCCGAGCCCGACCCGAGCGCGGGGATCAGCATCACCTACGAGGAGTTCCTGGACGCGGTGGCCCGGATGCAGAAGGTGAACTTCCCGACCGATCGCGAGCCCGAGGACGCGTGGCCGGACTTCGTGGGCTGGCGGGTCAACTACGAGCAGGCCGCCTACGCGCTGACCTACGCGCTCGACGTGGTGCCGGCGCTCTGGTCCGGCCCCCGGCCCAACCCTCGTCCCCAGATCTCCCCGATCCGGCCGCCCGAGGGCAAGCCGCCCAAGTAGCCCGCGATGAAGCCTGCGGAAGAGCGCGCCCTGGCCGGGATCCGGGCCGAGCTGAACCGGGTCATCCGGTACGACGACGAGTCGATCGTGAACCGGGTCTGGGTCATGCAGCGCTACGACTGCGGCTGCTTTCCCGGCCTGGCGAAGGCCCGTCAGGCCACCGTCGAGACCGCCTGGCACGAGGCCGGCCACGCCGTGGCCGCGCTGGCGGTGGGGGCGCGCTTCAGTTCGGCCAGCATCCGCCACGCCTGCGGCCAGGAGGGCCGGGTCCACGGCGTCAGCGGGGCGGCCGACCGGGCGTTCGTCATCGACGCGGCCGGCCAGATCGCGGAGCGGCTGCGGAACTGGACCATGCTCGAGCACGACGACGAGCTGCGCACCTGGCTGCCGACCTGGAAGAGCGACGGCGGGGACGCGCGGCGCTTCCGCCGCGCCCTGGGGCGGCGAGGCGAGCGGTTCAGCGGCGACGAGTGCGGCGCCTGGCGGTACAGCGAGCAGCTGCTCACCCCGTTGCGGCTGGCGATCCGCGAGGTGGCCAGGGCGCTGCTGGTGCATCCGCGGCACCTGCCCTACGCGGTCGTCGCGGCGATCGCCGACAGCGGCTGATAGCGGCCGCCGACCCGGAGGAGGCCTGATGACCTGGGACGAACTGCTCGCGTACTGCCTGGCCAAGCCCGGAGCGTGGCAGGACGAGCCCTGGGAGGGCGACGTCGTGGTCAAGGTGGGCAGCAAAGTCTTCGCCTTCCTCGGGTCGGGCACCGCGGTCGGGCTCAAGTGCGGCCCGTCCCGGGAGGCGGCCGACGAATGGCTGCTGCGCTATCCCGACGACGCGTCGGCATCGGCCTACATCGGCCGGTCCGGCTGGAATAGCCTGCGGCTGGGCGGCGCGATCCCCGAGGACGAGCTGCTCGAGGCCGTCGACGCCTCCTATGACACCGTGGTCAGCAAGCTGCCCAGGAAGGACCGCCCCGCCCGGTCCTGATTACAAGGCCAGCGCCTCGGCCAGCTTCCGGTAGCCGTCGAGCGGGTCCTCGCCGGGCGCGGTGAGCAGCTGGACGGCTACGTGGTCGGCGCCCGCGTCGAAATGCTCGGCGAGCCGCGCGGCCACCTGCTCACCGGTGCCGTGGGCGACCAGCGCGTCGATCAGCGCGTCGCTGCCGCCGTCACTGAGGTCCTCGTCGCCCCAGCCCAGGCGGCGCAGGTTACTCGTGTAGTTGACCAGCCCGAGGTAGGGATTCTGTACCCTCGGGCGCCCGATCGCGCGGGCTCGCTCCGGGTCGGCCTCCAGCACCACCTTCTGCTCCGGGGCCAGCAGCGGCCCGGCGCCGAGGATGGCGCGCGCCCGCCGGGTGTGCTCGGGGGTGACCAGGTAGGGAATGGCGCCGGCGGTCCGTTCCGCGGCCAGGCGCAGCACCTTCGGGCCCAGCGCGGCCAGCACCAGGCTGTCGGCCGGGACGCCGTCGCCGAGCAGCGCGTCCACGTAGCGTGCCAGCGTTTCGTAGGGACTGGCGTACTGCTGCGTGGCCTCGCGGTGGCCCGCGCCCACGCCGAGCAGGAAACGCCCGGGGTGGCGGCCCTCGACCCGGGCGAAGGACTCGGCCACCACATACGCGTCGTCCTGCCACATGTTCACGATGCTGGTGGCCACGGTCAGGGTGGTCGTCGCGTCGAGGAACTGCTCGGGCGCCGTGAGCTGGCCGCTGGGCGAGCCGCCCAGCCACAGCGTGCCGAAACCGAGCCGTTCGAGGTCCGCGGCGAGTTCCGGCGTCACCTGGCCCGAGCTCCGCCAGATCCCGAACCGGCCCAGGTGATCACGTGCGCGCTGAGCCATCGGTCACCTCCCTGGTCCCGACTGCCGCCTCACCGGCAACAGCGTTACTTCCTGCCCCGCTGTTCCCGCTCCGTCCCGCGAGCTCCGGGCCGGCCAGCCGGAGCGCAGCCATGACGATGAGCGCCGTCAGCGCCCAGCCCGCGACCACGTCGGTGAACCAGTGGAAGTCACACCAGACCAGGGCCACGCCGACCAGGAAGCACAGCGCCGCCATGACCGCCACCGCGGCCCGCCGGGTCCTGGCCGGAAGATCAGGAGCCAGCAGCAGCAGGGCCAGCGCGAGGCACACCCCGGCCGTCGTGGTGTGCCCGGAGGGGAACACGCCCATGTGCCCCGGGGCGACGGCCGGCTGGCCCGGCCCGGACCGGGCGATCAGGATCTTCGCCGGAATCACCGTGACCAGCAGCAGCACCACGCCCGCGGCCGCGGCGAGCAGCGGACGCAGCGACCGGTGCCGGACGGCCACGAACAGCGCGCTGAGCGCGAGCACCGGCAGGGCGACCTGGTTGTTGCCCAATTCGACGAGCATCCGAACCGGGGCGTGCCAGCTATCACCGACCCACCGCCAGGTGGCGGAGTGCGCCTGGGCCTGCACGACCGCGCGGATCCGCCGGTCCGCGCCGCCCAGCGGGCCGTCGGCGAGCACGTCGACCGTCAGCAGGGCCAAGATCAGCAGCAGGCCGCCGGGCACCAGCCACGCCGGGCGCCGCCTGGCGCGGCGCAGCGGGGCGACGGTCGCCGCCCGGGAGTCGTCCATCCGCACCGAGGCTACCGGTGGCGGCAGGCCTCCAGGCCGGGTGAACGGCCCGTCACGGCCGGGGCGAGCCGGGCATGCTGGCCACCAGCGCGGCCACCTGGGCTTCCAGCGGGACGGCGGCCGTAAGCCGGTTATCCACGGTGACGTGCGGGGTGGCCGGCTCGGTCCCGAGCCGCATGCTGGCCGCGAACGAGCCGAAATCGGCCAGCTTGGCCGTGTCCCGTCCGGACCCGCGGTCGGCCAGGCGGCGGCGCAGCGTGTCCGCGTCCGACCGGATCCAGACCAGGCGCACCTGCGGGCCGCCGAGGTCGGCTGCCCACGACCGCCAGAGGCGGACGTCATGGATCTGCCGGGTGAACGGGCCGGACAGCAGCACCGGGCAGCCGTGGGAGCGGATCTCGCGAGCGGTGGCGGTCATCCCGGCATACTCATGGACCTTGATGTGCGCGTCGTACCAGGGACCTTCGCGTTCCCCGGGCGGCCGCCCGGCCGCGGTGAGGGTCGCCGCCACGAACGAGCCGTACATGGTGTCCTTGTCGAGCAGCGCGGGCACGGGCGTCAGCGACGCGAGCAGGAGGTCGGCGACCGTGCTCTTCCCGGCCCCGGGCGGGCCGGCCACCACCCACGCGGTCGCAGGTCCGGTCATGGCCACCGACAGTACCTAGGCACGGCCCGGCGCTGGCCCCGGGCGGTCCGGTCCTGCCCGGCTACCGCGCCGCCAGGTCGTTGCGGTGCGCCCACGCGCCCACGTCGCCGCCCTCGATCGCCACCGCGAGCAGGTCGGGGAACACATCGGGCGTGCAGGCGAACGCCGGGATCCCGAGCCCCGCGAGCGCGGCCGCGTTGCCGGAGTCGAAGACCGGCGCCCCGTCGTCGGACAGCGCGAGCAGCACCACGACCTGTACCCCGGCCGCGTCCAGGGTGGCGAGCCGGGACAGCATTTGCTCGCGTACTCCGCCCTCGATCAGGTCCGAGATGAGCACGAACATGGAGTCCCGCGGCCGGGTGATGAGCGTCTGGCTGTAGGCGATCGCCTTGTTGATGTCGGTGCCGCCGCCGAGCTGCGTGCCGAACAGGACATCGACCGGGTCCTGCAGCTTCTCGGTCAGGTCGACCACGGCGGTGTCGAACACCACCAGCGAGGTCTTCAGCGCCCGGATCGAGGCCAGCACGGCCCCGAACACCGACGCGTACACGACCGAGGAGGCCATCGACCCGGACTGGTCGATGGCCAGGATCACGTCCCGGGCCACGACCTGCTGCCGCCGCCCGTACCCGACCAGGCGCTCGGGTACCACCGTGCGGTGCTCGGGCAGATAGCGGGACAGGTTCGCGGCGATCGTGCGGTTCCAGTCGATGTCCCGCAGTTTCGGCCGCCGCGACCGGGCCGCCCGGTTCAGCGCACCGGACACGGCGGCGCGGGTGCGGTTGGCGATCCGGCGCTCGACCTCGGCCACGACCGTGGCCACCACGTGCCGCGCGGTGGCCTTGGTCGTCTCCGGCATGATCCGGTTCAGGCTGAGCAGGGTGCCGACCAGGTGCACGTCGGGCTCGATCGACTCGAGCAGCTCCGGTTCGAGGAGCAGCTGCCGCAGGTTCAGCCGCTCCACCGCGTCCCGCTGCATGACCTGGACCACGGTGGACGGGAAGTAGGTGCGGATGTCGCCCAGCCACCGGGCCACCTTCGGGGCGGAGGCCCCCAGGCCCGCGCTGCGCCTGCCGCGCTCGCCGGAATCCTGGCCGCCCTCGTACAGGGCGGCCAGCGCCGCGTCGACGGCCTGGTCGGACTGGCTCAGGCCAGCGCCGGAGCCGGCGCCGAGGCCGAGACCGGGGGCGGCCGGGGCGCCGAGCAGCAGCCGCCACCGCCGCAGCCGCTCTGTGTCTTCTGCTCGCCTCCGGGGTGGCTCGGTCATGGGTTTCCTGCCAGGATCGCGGCGACGGTGCGCAGCGCGCCGTCGGCCCGGCCCGCGTCGAGCGGCTCGCCCGCGTCCGCCCGGTCCGGGGCGCCGCCCGCGAGCTGCCTGACTGCCGTGGCGATGTTGGCCCGCTCGGGCGCGGTGAACCCGCCGAACGTGCGACGCAGCAGCGGGAGCACGTCCATGAAGTCCCGGTCGGGCAGCGCCGCGATCCAGCCGTCGAGGATGGTAAGCAGGTCCCGGTCGTGGACCAGCAGCAGGCCGCCGCCGGACAGGAAGCCCTCGGCCCAGGCCGCCTGGCCGGCCGCGGGGATCCCGATCGAGAGATGGGCCGCGAACCGGCCGGCCGCCTCCTCGCGGGGCATCGCGCCGGTGTCGGTGAGTATCCGGACCACGCGCCCCGCGAGCAGGCCGTGCACGTCGCGGCGGCCGGCCAGCGCGGTCAGCGCGGCCGTCCACAGGTCGTAGGCGGCGCGCCCCCGCTCGTCCTGGGCGTGCAGCGCGAGAGCGGCCTGCATCCCGTTCAGGGCGGCGCGCAGCTGCGCGGCCGCGTCGTCGGCGAGGCTGCCGGCGGCGGCCGGCAGCCCGGCGCACACTCGGGCGGCGAGCGCGTCGACGACGGCCGACAGCGAGGCGGTACCGGTGCCGCGCACGTCGCCATAGCGGACGGCGCGCACCAGGGCAGGAACCGCCGTCATCAGGTGGACGACGTCGCAGTCCGCCGCGGCCTTCTCGTCCAGGGCCCGCAGCACCGGGCCGAGGGCGTCGGGCAGGTCGGCCAGCAGGACCTGCTCGACCGCGGCGGTGACCGCGCCGAGCCCGGGCGCGGAGGCGGCCGTGTCGATGATCTTCGCGGTGGCCGCGGTGTCGATGGTGGTGCCCCAGCGGGCGGCGTCGATGACCGCGACCGCCAGCTCCGGGCGCCACCGCAGGGTCCAGGTCTCGTGGAACGTGCCGCTGCCGCGGACCTGGTCCGCGGTGACCGCGGCCCAGCCGATGCCGAGCAGGCCCAGCCGGTGCAGCAGCACCGAGCGCGACCGGTCGGTGTCGCCGCGCAGGTCGAGCGCGAGCGTCCGGTCCAGCGCGTCGATCTTCAGGCGGAGCGTCCTGGCCTGCGCGCGCAGGTCGGCCTCGAGCGGGACGGCCGGGGCACAGGCGGGAACCGCGCCGAGCTGCTCCCCCACCACGAGGTCCCGGGTGACGAACGCGGCCGCGAACTCGTCCCCGTCGCACATGACCGACTTAGCCGCCTCGCTCACCTCGGCCAGCCCGGCCAGCGGCCGGGCGCGCAGCGCGGCCAGTGCCTCGGCCAGCCGGGCCGCCTCGATGATGTGCGCGGAGGAAACCGGAAGGTCGTGATCGCGCAGTACCCCGGCGACCTTGGCCAGCCAGCGGATGACGGTCTGCTCGGGCGTGGTGAACAGGTGGTGGTACCAGCCCGGCGAGGTCACCCCGGCGCCGTACCCGGAGGCCGACGCCAGCCGCGAATGCGTCCACGGCACCCAGGTGAGGGTCGTCTTGCGTTTCGGCATCCTGCGCAGCAGCGCGGCGTCCGCCGACGCCGGGGGGAGTTTCCCGGACAGGGCCGGGGCATGCCAGGCGCCGCACACGACCGTGACCGTCCCGGCCGTGTCCTTGAGCGCGGCCCGCAGGACCTGGCGCATGTGGGCCTCGCGGCGCTGCTCCTCGCCCTGCTCACCGGGCGGGCCCGCGGGCGCGTCCGCCCGGAGCTCGGCTATGGCCTCGGTCAGCGCGGCGAACGGTGACCCGGCGTCCAGCCGGGACTCGATCACGCTGTCCCACCAGCGTTCCGGGTCGTCATAGCCGGCCACAGCCGCCAGCCGCGCGATCGGGTCACCGCGCAGCGTGACCGGCTCACCGTCCGGCCCGGCCGGTCCCGGCTCGGCTTCGGGCTCGGTGCCGCCGGCCAGCATCACCGAGGCTGGCAGGTCACAGAACCGGGCCGGCACATGGTGCGCGGCCGCCCAGGCGAGGGCCTGCCACTCCGGGGAAAACACTCCGTAGGGCCAGAACGCGCAGGCTCGCGGCTCGTCGGGCGCGTAGGCCAGCAGGGCCACGGGCGGGACCATCCCCGGGTCGGCCGCCAGCGCCAGCACCCCGCCCGCGTCGGCCGGTCCCTCGATCAGCACGACCGCGGGCTTCTGCCGCTCCAGTTCGGCCACCACCGAGCGGGCCGATCCCGGCCCGTGGTGCCGGATCCCCAGCACCGAAACCCGGTCTGTGCTCGGGCTCACTAGCTCACCTCGCGGCAGGCCCGGTAGAAGTCGCCCCAGCCGCGGCGTTCCCGCACGACGGCCTCGAGGTACTCGGCCCAGGCGGTCGCGTCGGTGACCGGGTCCTTGATGACCGCCCCGATGATGCCGGCGGCCATGTCCGCCGGGCGCAGCACGCCGTCGCCGAAGTGCGCGGCCAGCGCGATGCCGCTGGTGACGACCGAGATCGCCTCGGCGGGCGACATGGTGCCGGTCGGGGTCTTCAGCGTTGTCCGCCGGTCGGCGGTCACGCCCGAGCGCAGCTCGCGGAACACGGTCACCACCCGGCGGATCTCGTCCAGCGCCGAGGGCACCTCGGGCAGCTCCAGGGCGCGGCCGAGCTGCTCCACCCGGCGGGCGACGATGTCGACCTCCTCGTCCTCGCTGGCGGGCAGCGGCAGCACGACGGTGTTGAACCGGCGCCGCAGCGCCGACGACAGGTCGTTCACGCCCCGGTCGCGGTCGTTCGCGGTCGCGATGACCGAGAAGCCCTTGGCCGCCTGCACCTCGATGCCGAGCTCGGGCACGGGCAGGGTCTTCTCCGACAGGATCGTGATCAGCGCGTCCTGCACGTCCGAGGGGATCCGGGTCAGCTCTTCCACGCGGGCGATCCGTCCCTCGTCCATCGCGGTCATCACGGGGGAGGGCACCATCGCCGCCCGGCTCGGCCCCTCGGCCAGCAGGCGCGCGTAGTTCCAGCCGTACCGGATCGCCTCCTCCGCGGTGCCGGACGTGCCCTGCACCAGCAGGGTGGAGTCGCCGGACACGGCGGCCGCCAGGTGCTCGGATACCCAGGTCTTGGCGGTGCCGGGCACGCCGAGCAGCAGCAGGGCCCGGTCGGTGGCCAGGGTGGCGACCGCCACCTCGATCAGCCGGCGCGGCCCGACGTACTTCGGGGTGATCACGGTCCCGCCGGGCAGGGTGCCGCCGAGCAGGTAGGTGACGACCGCCTGCGGCGACATCAGCCACGACGGGGGGCGCGGCCGGTCGTCGGCCGCGATCAGCGCGGTGAGCTCGCGGGAGTAGACCTGCTCGGCGTGCGGGCGCAGCAGCGCGCCTGCCGCGGCGGCAGGCGGAGTTTCGGTGATGGCGGTCAACGGATCTCCTCAAGGAAGGCTCGTCGCAAGGCGACGGTGTCGGCGGCGCGGCGTAGCGCCCTCGACCAGTACGTGGGGCAGTTGTCGATGCTGGCCAGCCGCCTCAGCGCCGCGGCGTGGTCGGCCGGGCCGGTGGCCGGCAGGCTGCGCCCGGCCGCGACCGCGTATTCATCGCTCCAGCGGGACAGGCCCGCCGGGCTGCGGTACCTGGCCGCCACGGTGACCGCGCGGCGCAGCGCGGCGATGACCGCATCGGCCAGGCAGTCAGGCCAGGGCCCGGGGCAGCTGCTGATCTCGGCCAGCGCGTCGAGGCTCTCCGGCGCGTCGGCCAGGATCGCCGCGGCCCGCGCCGCGCGGGCGACGGGGGCCAGGACGGCGGCCAGCTGGAAGTCCCGCGGCCAGGCGTCCAGTGGGCGCCGGCTGGCGTCGCCCGGCTCGGGCACGGCCAGCAGCGCCTCCGCCCACGGCGAGCTGGCCTGGTCGATGGCGGCGAGTCGCCAGCCGGCGTGCACCTCCACCCGCAGGTCCCCGGCCACGGGCAGGGTCACGAGCTGCTCGGGATCGAGCCCGAGGCTGGTCACCCAGCCGTCCAGCGGGGCGGCCGAGATCATCTGGATGAGCAGCCACGTGCCAGGACCGATCGCGGCCGTGGGCGGCCGGGCGGTGATCCCGTCCCGGGCCGCGGCTGCGTCCGCGCGATCGGGCCGGGTGACCACCAGCTGCGGGCGCCGCACCCGGTGCTCCAGCCGCAGCAGCGGGGCGGCCCGTTCCGCGGCCCGGCGGGTGAACGCCGAGCCGGGCAGCCGGGCCAGCAGCCGGCGCGCCGCGGCACGGACGGACGCCTTCCGGTCATCGAGCGCCGTCTCGAGGAACTCCTCGTCGGCGGCGGACAGGCCGCGGGCGAGCACGTCAAGCAGGTCCGCTCGGTCGTCCCCGGTTTCCCGGGACCAGCCGGCCGCGAGCAGTTCCCGGCCGGCGGCCGGGTCACGGGCCCGCAGAGTCGCGAGGTAGCCGCGGCGCTCACTCCGGCGGCCGGTCTCCCAGACGCCGGAGTCATCGGCGGCGGCGCCGTCTGCGGCCGCACCGTCTGCGGCCGCACCGTGTCCGGCCGTGCCGGGTACCGCCGCGTCGGCCACCCACTGCCAGTCGCGGCGGTACCCGGCCAGCCAACGGCCGCGGGCGCCCAGCACTGCGGCCACCGGATGCCGCAGGGCCCGGTCTTTCACGGCCGCGTCCAGCAGGGCTGGCAGTAGCGGGACCGCAGCCCGGTAGCCGAGGCTGGCGGCCGTGGCCAGCAGGCTGGCGAGCAGGACCGGGTCGGCCAGGCGAGCCTGCTCCACCAGGTCCGCCGCGCGAGCGGGCAGCTCAGCGGTGGTGTCCTCGGCCGCAGGCGCCGGGCAGGGGACCCCGGCTGCGGCCTGCGCGCCCGCGCGGCGGGCGGCGACCATCAGGGCCGCGGCATCGAGCAGGGCGGCGGCCTGGTCACCGGAATCGAGCACGCCCGCGTGCTCGCCCGCCGCGCCGGTGAGCCCGGTCACGTGCAGCGGGCGGTGGGACAGGCCGACGGTCGCCGTGGCGACCAGGTCGTCGTAGGACACGGTGGTCATGGCGCCACCGCCGCACCCGGCGACATCGGATCCGGTGACACCAGGCCTGGCGACACCGAGGCCAGGGACACCGCCCGGTCTCCGTGCCAGGCCGTCAGCGCGGTCAGGCCGGCCGGGCTCCATTCGCCGGCCACCGTGACCGGATGCCCGCCGGAAATGGCCAGCAGCGGCCACAGCGACTCCCCGCCCAGCAGCGGCAGCGCCGCCCCGGCTGAGTCGACCAGGTACCACCGGCCCCCGGTGGCGGCGGGCGTGCCGGCCAGCAGAGCCGGCCACTCGGTCAGCCACGGGTCCTGGGCCAGCGCGGCGGCCCAGTCACCGAGCAGCGCGGCGGCATCGCGGGCGGCGCCCGGGCGCGGCCCCGCCGCCACTCCGTGCCGCGCCCCGGTGACGGCACGGACCGGCGGCTGCCCCGGGTAGTAGTGCACCTCGGCGTGGAGTTCGGTGCCCGGGACCAGGACAGCGTCCGGGTTCGCGCCGAAGTTCCCTCCGGCCGCGAACGACAGCAGCAAGGCGAACCGGCCAGTGTCCCGGCCGCGCAGCCAGACGCGGCGCGCGGGGACCGGCCCGGACAGCACGTCGCGGGCCGCGAGCACCTGCCACCGGTCGGTGACCGCGGGCGACGCGAGCACGTCCTCCCGGCTGGTGGTGTACCCGACGCGGAACCTGACGACGGCGTCCAGGCCGGGCGGCAGCGCGCCGAGCCGGTCGTGGGCCCGGGCCAGCAAGTGCAGTTGCGCGTACTCGTCCAGCAGCCGGCCCGGCCACCCGTCCCCGGACGCCGGGATCGCCGACAGCCTCCGCAGGGCACTGGCCAAACCGGGCGCCTGAGCGTCGACCATCCGCGCCGCGATCGCCTCCGCGTGCCGGTACCCGCCAGCGGCCGCACCCGACAGGCCGGCCCGGACCTGGTCCCGCAGCCAGGTCTGCAATTCGGCCAGGCCGGCCGAGACCCGCCGCGCGCGCTGCCCGGCCCGGCGGGGCGCGACGGCGTCGTCCTGGCCGACCGCCGAACCGTCCGCGGCCTGGCGCCGCCCGGCGGCGCGCCGGGACGCGGCGGCCGCGCGGCTGGCCTGCCAGGCCTGCGCGTAGTCGGACGGCCCGGCCTGCTCGGGCACCGTGCCGTGGGCCCAGGCCAGCAGCAGCGCGAGCACGTGCTTGCACGGGAACTTCCGCGACGGGCAGGAACACTTGTACGACGGGCCGGCCACGTCGGCGACGGCCTGGTAGGGGTCCTTCCCCGACCCGGCGCACCACCCCCAGACCAGGCCGTCGGCCGTGCCGGCGCCGCTCCAGGACGACGGGCCCGCGAGGCCGGCCGCGGCCCGCCGCGATGAGGCGTCCGGTGCCAGGGCCAGCACCTGGTCGGTACTCCATCGGGATGCCACGGCGGTCACGCTATCCGGTGCCACCGACAAATCCGGTTCGCACGACAAATCGAATTGATGGTCACGACCAGCACGGCGGGGGCCGGCGCCGGGCGCCGCAACCGGCAGGCAAGGCGGGGCCGGCCGCCGCTCTGGCCGCGG
>Ga0318554_10000316_pt1 | contig 16414 bp, 14 predicted proteins | sample GRESIP082b2f22_FD_203687 | JGI IMG/M metagenome (GOLD analysis project Ga0318554, IMG submission 203687) | Tropical soil microbial communities from Luquillo Experimental Forest, Puerto Rico - GRE.SIPMG.082b2f22 | ecosystem: Environmental > Terrestrial > Soil > Tropical forest > Bulk soil... | reverse complement strand
GGGGTGGAGCGGTGGGCCAGGGACCGGTGTGGCCGGCGGGTGTTGTAGCAGGCGGTGAAGGTGCCGGTGAGTGCCTGCAGCTGGGCCAGGGTGGCGGGCTGGGGATGCTGGGCGGCCAGCCATTTCTTCTGGGTCTGCTGGAACCGCTCGGCCTTGCCCTGGGTCTGGGGATGGTTGGCCTTGCCGTTCTTTTGCTGCACGCCGAGACGGCGCAGCTCATTCTCCAGGCCGTTGCGGCCGCCTTTGCCGCCGGAGAACCGGGTAGTGAACACCATCCCGTTGAGTTCTTAAGCGGTGTCAAGTGTTTCGGCTGCGGGCCGTAGCGTTGGGTTGGGGGCGGGCCGGTGTCGGAGCGCTTGGCGACTCCTGGTGTCGCCGGCCCGCCTTCGCGCTGAGGTGGCTGGTGCGGCGTAGTGCGCGCAGTTCGTCGGAGACGTGATAGCGCTGGGTGACGATCGCGCGGGCCTGGGCGGTGGTTAGGGGTGTGCCGTCGAGGTCGCGGATCTGGTAGGGGGTGCCGGCCCGCCAGCAGGCGATGATCCGGGTGAGCACGGCGGTGGAGATGTGGCAGAGCGCGGAGTTGTGGTGCTTTCCGCAGGTGACCATGAGCCGGTGGTAGCGGGCAGCCAGGACGGGGTCGATCCGGCGGGCCTGGTTGGCGGCCATGAACAGGGCCTCGCGGAGCAGGGCGTCGCCGGATTTGGTGGGCGGTCCGTGGCGGCCGCTGGTGCCGGAGGCGGTCAGGGAGGGGACCAGGCCGGTGAAGGACCGGGCGCCGGCCATCGAGCGGAACCGGGCGGGGTCGGTGAGGCGGGCCAAGATCTGGGCGGCGCCGATGGCGCCCACGCCTGGGACGGTGGTGAGGATGCCGGCCGGGTCGGCCTGGTGCAGCAGGGCGGCGATCTTCCGCTCGAGGTCGCGGATCTCGGTGGTGAGCGTTAGGGCCAGGCGGGCTTCGGCGGCGATGTCTTCGGCCAGGTCGGGGTAGGACAGCTCGCCGTCCCACAGCTGCAGCGTCTCGGCAGCGGCGGCCAGGATGCCGGCCGCGTAATGCTCGCCGAAGGCGCCGTGGGAGTACCGCCAGGTGAACCGGGTCAGCCGGGCCAGGCCCAGCCGCCGGACAGCGTGCGGGTCGGCGTAGCCGGCCGCCAGGAGCCGCAGCGGGGTGATGTTGGCCAGGTCCCCGCCGAAGGCCGCATGCCAGGCCGGTCCCAGCAGCTCCAGGTAAGAATCGAGCCGGGCCAAGATGACGTGGCGCCGCTTGACCAGGCTGGAGCGCAGCACCGAGGCCCGGCGCAGCGCATCGGCCGGGCCCAGGCCCTCGGCGGGCCGCAGGCCCTCGGGGTGCAGCAGCGGCAGCCGGGCCAGCATCTTGGAGTCCAGCCGGTCGGACTTGGCGTGCTTGGAGTAGTAATCCCGCAAGTCCGCCGATTGCTCCGGCGGGACCATGATCACCGTGGCGCCACGGCGGCGGAACCAGGCAGCCAGCAGCACCCAGGCGTTGCGGGTCGGCTCCATCACGACCAGCACTGCCGCCCCGGCCGGGATCGATTCCCACAGCTGGTCCAGGTCCGCGGCCGTGGTCCGGAACTTACGGCCCGACCAGGCGAACCGGCCAGTTTCATCGGCCAGGCTGGCCTGATGCGCGGCCCGGCAGGCCACGTCAATCCCGAGCGTCATCTGCACTGCGAGCTCCTCTCCGATCACGGCCTGGACGGCAGACCGGCGGATCGGCCCGCGCGAGGAGGCAGCACCAGACATTCGCTAACAGGGATCCGGCGTCAGCCGGTCACCGGGTTCTCAACAGGGCATAGCCATCCTCGGCGGCACCCCTGCCCGCCCCGTGATCAACAGGCAAGAAGTCACGCGGGCCGCGCGCTCCGATCGGTCATCAGCGGCGGCGGGCAGGCGCCGGTCACCAGGAAGCCTCACACCGCCGGCCGGACCATGCGTGGCTTCCCAGGGACAAAGACAGCTTGAATATCGGTCAGCGTTGACGCGGGGGTGCCGTGCTGCGCGCCGGCGGCGCGGAACGCGGCGACCACGATCGGGCCGGTGACCCGGTGGTGCGCGGTCACCCGCAGCGCGTACCGGGAATGGTCATCCAGCCAGGTCAGGATCTCGGTGCCGGTGCCGCCGGCGAGCCGGTAGTGGGTGAAGTCGGCCTGCCAGCACTCGTTGGGCTGCTCGGCGGCGAACCGGATATAGGAGGACTTCGGCCGCTTCCTGGGCTCCGCGGTGACCAGCCCGGCCCGGGCCAGGCACCGGCTGACCGTCGAGGCTGAGACCGTGACCTGGTGGTGGTGGCACAGGTGCCAGCAGATGGTGTGCGGACCGGCGTCCAGGCCCTGCCCGGCCAGTTCCTTGCGCAGCCAGACGATCAGCTCCACGGTGGCGCCGCTGACCGCATTCGGTGAGTTCCCCGGCCGCCGCGACCGCGGCTCGAACGCCGCCTGGCCCTCGGCCCGGTACCGGGCCAGCAAGGTGCAGACCCAGGACCGGGCGGCCCCGTAATCACGGGCGACCTCGCTGACCGGCCGCCCTTCAGTGATGACAGCTGTGATGACAAGCCGGGCTTTCGACATCCCGGCAGGCTCTGCCCCAGCTGTCCTCCATGTCGTGAGACATGCCGTACCGATGCCGGGCTTCCTCGCCCCAGCCTGTCCGGGATGTCTTGAGACACCTGTCCTGTATGTCCTGAGGCTAGGCACTGGTACCCCAGCTCTGGTACCCCAGCTCAGCGCGCTGGCAGCACACATTTCAGAGGTCCGCGAGGCTTCGCTGGCCTGCCCGCCAGCGCCAGGCTGGGGAACAGCGGGCGGGCGGCACCGCCGTTTGGCGGGACCTGCTAAGTACGCTACCGTTCAGTGGCTGGCCCCGTCGTCTAGCGGCCTAGGACGCCGCCCTCTCAAGGCGGTAGCGCCGGTTCAAATCCGGTCGGGGCTACTTCGCAAGTAGCAGATCATGGGCCTGACCGCTGGCCGCAGTGGCCAGGCCCGCCTGGCAGCCAGCGCCCGGATCTGGGGGCGCAACCCGGTGCCGCCCGGCTGGACCCGCCCGCTATGGCTGGACGGCCGGCCCGCCGCTGGCCGCCTTCCACCCTGGCTTGCGGAGCCGGTCCAGCAGCAGCGGGGGGAGAACGCCGATGGCAACGATCCCGGCGAATATCACGGCGGCGTACACCAGCGGGTTGGAGTGGCCGAACTGCGACGGGGGGATGAACCCGATCACCAGCGCGGCCAGCGATGACACGGCGCCGGCCAGGCAGAGCAGGCCCAGCGCCGGCGCCCGGTAACCGCGCGTGTGGCCCGGCTGCGAACGGCGCAGCCGCAGCGCCGCGATAAACATGAGCAGGTACATGATCAGGTACACCTGCGTGGCCATCGCCGCGAAGATCCAGTAGGCATGCGAGACGCTCGGGATGAAGGCATAGAGCAGGGCGATCAGCGTGATCACGGTGCCTTGCGCGGTGAGGATGCGCACCTCGATGCCCTGGCGGTTGACCTGCTGGAAATAGGGCGGGAGAAACCCCTGCTCGCGCCCAATCCGCAGGAGCCCTTCCGACGGGCCGTCCAGCCAGGCCATCATCCCGGCCAGCGCTCCGACCGCCAGGGCGATCGCGATCAGCGGCACCGCGAACGAGAGGTGAAAATAGGTCAGCAGGCTGGTGAAGGCCTGCATCAGGCCGGTAGTGAAGCTGATCAGGTGAGCGGGAATCACCCATGCGATCACCAGCGTGGGGAAGATGAAGACCGCCAGCACCAGGATCATGGCGAGGAATATGGATTTCGGGTAGTCGCGTCCCGGGTTGCGGAGCTCGTCGACGTGCACGGCGTTGACTTCGATGCCCGCGTAAGTGAAGAAACTGTTGACGATCAGGACGATGCTGGCGAGCCCATGCCAGGGCGGCAGCAGGTGGCCAGCGGTCATCGGCGCGGCCGAAGGTTTCCCCCGGAGCAGGTACGCGGCGCCGAGGGCAACGAGGATCGCCCCGGGGATCAGCGTCCCCAGCATGGTCCCGCCCGACGACAGCGCGGCCACGATCGCCTGCCCGCGCGCGGACACCAGCACGCCGCCCCAGAACAGCACGATGATGACGGCTGCGTTATACACGCCATTGCCCGCCAGGCGGGGATCGATGACATAGGCGAGCGTGCCGGCGACATAGGCGAGCAGCGCCGGGTAATAGAAGATCGTCTGGGCGAACTCGCACCATACCGCGAGGAGCCCCATCGGAGCGGAGATGCCCTCGCGCACCCAGTTGTAGACACCGCCCGGCCAGCCGGAGGCCAGTTCAGCGGCGACCAGCGACACCGGCAGCAAGAACACAAACGCAGGCAGCACGTACAGGGAGACCGAGGCGAGCCCGAAGACCGACAACGCGGGCGCCGACCCGAGGTAGCCGACCGACCCAACCGTCATCATCGCCAGCGCCAGCCAGGTGATGAACCGCCGTCCCGGCCGCGCCGCCGCCCGGTGGGCCAGTAGCGGCCGGCGGCGAGCAACGGTGATGTCGTGGGCGAGCCCTGCCCGCGGATGCCGGCGTCTTCGCACCCACATGAGTTACCGCTGCTGGCCGCGGACGGGGCCTGGGTCGACGCAGGCTGGACCGGGTCTCATCAGGGATCCTGGTAGTGACGGCGCACCGGCATCAGCCGGCGGGCACCTTCCGGCGCGATCTGCAGATCCTATCGGCGCGGAGGTTCGCCACCGGCCCGCATCAGCACCGCGGGGGCAATGACGCCCTGTTGCTGCAGGCTGTCTTCCAGATCCGGAAGATGCGGCGCTGCCGTTTCTTATCCCGGCCCTGGCTGGCCCGGGGGTGAACGGCCACTTAACCTGCTGCCTGTGCGGGAGGTGAGCCGGATGCGGATGGCATATCGGCGGGCGACGGCGCATGGATACCCACGGGCGGCGCTCCGGGTGGCCCTGGCATGACGGCCACGGACCGGCTGGCGGCCCGGCTGACTGTCGGCGTGCTCGGGCTTGGTGAGGCGGGCAGCGAGATAGCGGGCGGCCTGGCCGCGGCCGGGGTGAGGGTGCGTGGCTTCGACCCGGTACAGCCCGCGCCGGCGGGGGTCGACATGGCGGCTGGGGACGCCGATGCCTGCCGCGGCGCCGCGCTAGTGATCAGCCTGGTCACTGCCGAGGCGGCCGAGGACGCACTGCGGATGGCACTGCCCGGGCTGGCCGGGAGCACGGTCTATGCCGACGCCAACACCTCGGCCGCTGGGCTCAAGCAGCGGCTCGCCGACACCGCCGGGCAGGCTGGCATCACGTTCGCGGACGTTGCCATCATGGCCCCGGTCCCCGGTCGCGGCCTGGCGGTGCCCATGCTCATGTCCGGGCCCGGTGCCGAGGCCGCCAGCGCGATCCTGGGCGCCTGCGGCGGGCGGGCCGAGATCGTGCCCGGGCCGCCCGGTACCGCGGCAACCAGGAAGCTGCTGCGCAGCGTGTTCTACAAGGGCATGGCGGCGGCGGCGATCGAGGCGCTGCAGGCGGCCCGGGCGGCGGGCAGCGAGGACTGGCTGCGTGAGCACCTGGCCGCGGAACTGGCCGCGGCAGACGCCGCCACCCTGGCCAGGCTGGAGGAAGGCAGCTACCAGCACGCCCGCCGCCGCGCCCAGGAGATGGCCGCCGCCAGCACTATGCTCGGCGAACTCGGCGTCCCGGACCGGATCGCCCGCGCCAGCCAGCAATGGCTGGCGGACCTCGCCGCCCGCCGCCCCGGCAGCTAACTGCGGCGCGGCGGCCCGTGCCGCAGCCACAGGTAAGCCAGCAGCGCGACCAGCACCCACGGCAGGTAGGGCCGCACCAGCGCCTGCCAGCCGAGGAAGACCACTACCACCGCCGCGATCAGCAGCAGTACGCGGTAGTACCTGTGCCGCTCGGGCGGGCGGGCCGGCTGGCGGGCCGGTTCGAGCCCTGGCAGGTCCGTCAGCAGCCAGGTCAGGTCGGACTGGGTCTTGGCTCTCATCGCCCGGTCCAGCCGCTCGTTGAACTCAGCCTGGTCGAGCCTGCCCTCGCCGTAGTGCTTGGACAGGTGGTCGGCCATTTCGGCACGATCGGCATCGGAGATCCGCATGCCGGGGTTGGTGACGCTGGCACGGCGTCGGACCATAGTGGTGTTCCCCCTGTTCAGTTAGCTTGCCGGGACTGGATGAATCCGCCCGCGATGGACTGCTGGGCACCTTCCTCCGGGATGAGCAGCCAGCCGGCCAGGTAGATGGGCACGCCCGCGCCGCCCAGCACGGCGAGGACGGCGAACAGGATCCGCACGATGGTGACATCGACGTCGAGGTAGCGGGCGATGCCGGCGGCGACGCCCGCCAGCATCCGGTCGGAGACCGGCCGGGACAGCTGCCGTGGCTGGATAGGGCTGGATGCCCCGGTGTTCGGAGTGACTGTGTTCATGCCGCCAGCCTGGCCGGAGCGGGCGGGCCGGCACATCAGGAAGATCCCCCATTCGACCCTGATGCCGCACCGGGCAGGATCAGGGCCGGCCCTGATGGCCGGCCGGGCGGCTGCGCGCGATGATGGGAATATGGCACGAACCCGGCCCGGTTCCCCGTGGCGGCCCGCTCGCCAGGACGGCGGGCCCCGGCCTGCCCCGTGGCAGGTAGATGGCGCCGGTCAGCGCGGTGGCTGGCAGTCACCAGCGGTATCAGGGCTGCCTGCTGGATCGGGCCAGCCGGCTGGTCCGGGTCAGCAGGGTGGTCCTGGGCTGCCCGGTGGTTCCGGCGTGCGAGCCGGTACCAGGCCATCGGGCGCGCACCCGGGCGGGGGCGGGCAGCCGGACCGCCGCCGGGGCTCGCGATGGGCCCGGGTGCCCAGGGATACCGGACCGGTACGGCGGCGGCCGGACGAGCGGCTGGCAGGCGGGGTGGCAGCTGGCCTGGCCGCCCGGACCGGGGTGGACGTGACGGTCATCCGGGTGCTGTTCGTGCTCGTCACCGTGGCTGGTGGCTTCGGGCTGGCGGCCTACGTGCTGGCCTGGCTGCTGCTGCCGGCGGCTGGGGAGGAAACCAACATCGCGAGCCGGGCGCTGGCCGACCGCCGGGGGCTCACCCTGGCCGCGGGCGTGGGGTCGCTGCTGGTCGCACTGCTGATCATCGCGTCCTTGCTCGGGGTGGGCTGGTTCGGCACGGTGGCCTGGCCACTGGTCATCAGCACTGTGGGCATCGTGCTGATCTGGCGCAATGCCTCCCCCGGCGAGCAGGAGACCCTGCACCGACTGGCCGAGCCGCTGATGTCTCAGGGTTCGGAAACCCACCGGCGGTGGACGCTGTGGCGGACGGGCATCGCGCTGGTCCTGCTCATCTGGGGCCTGGTGACGTTGCTGCACACCAGTCATGCGGTGCTGCGGCCGTTGAGCGGGGTGGCCCTGGTCATCGCCGCCATCGTGGTCGCCTTTGGCCCGTGGTGGCTGCGGATCGCGCGTGATCTGGTGGCCGAGCGCCAAGCCCGCGCCCGCGCCGAGGAGAGGTCCGACCTGGCCGCCCGGGTCCACGACTCAGTACTGCAGACACTCGCCCTGATCCAGCTCCGGGCGAATGAGCCGCAGCAGGTCATCCAGCTTGCCCGGGCCCAGGAGCGGGAATTGCGGTCCTGGCTGTTCGAGGGCCGGGCGCCTGGCTCGCCCGCGGGGGACGGGATGACGATCGCGGCCGGGGTGCGGCTCATCCAGCAGGAGGTGGAGGAGCAGCACCGGATTCCGGTGGAGGCGGTCACGGTCGGCGACTGCGAACTGGATGACGATCTGGCGGCGCTGCTCGCGGCCGCCAGGGAGGCGACGGTGAACGCCGCGAAGTGGTCCGGCGCGCCCGTCGTCTCGCTGTTCGCCGAGGTCGAGCCCGCCCGGGTGTCAATCTACGTGCGCGACCGCGGCCGCGGGTTCGACCCGGCGGCCGTGCCTGCCGACCGCAAGGGGCTGGCTGAATCGGTCCGGGCCCGGATGGAGCGCCGGGGCGGTACCGCCACCATCCGCAGCGCGGCGGGGCAGGGCACCGAGGTGTCGCTGATCATGTCCCGGCCGGCCGGGCGGCGCCAGCAGGGCCGGACATGACCGGGCCCGCCCGGCCCCGGGTGGTCATCGTCGATGATCACGGCTTGTTCCGGTCCGGAGTCCGGTCCGAACTCGGCGACCGGGTCGAGGTGGCAGGGGAGGCGGATGACGTCGGGCCGGCCATCGAGCTGATCGCCCGGGTTCTGCCGGACGTGGTGCTGCTCGACGTGCACCTGCCCGGTGGCGGCGGTCAGGCGGTGGTCTCGGCTATCCGGCCCGCCCACCCGCATGTCCGGTTCCTGGCCCTGTCGGCCTCCGACGCCCCCGAGGATGTGATCGCCGTCATCCGGGCGGGTGCGCGCGGGTACGTCACCAAGACGATCTCCGGCCCCGACCTGGTGGACGCGGTGTACCGGGTCGCGGCGGACGACACCGTCTTCTCACCGCGGCTGGCTGGGTTCGTGCTGGACGCGTTCGCCGCCCTGCCCCCAGATGGCCAGGCCAGCCCGCGGTTCGACCCCGAGCTTGACCAGCTCACCACGCGGGAGCGGGATGTGCTCCGGCTGATTGCGCGGGGCTACACCTACCGGGAGATCGGGCGGGAACTATATATCTCGGTCAAGACGGTGGAAAGCCACGTGTCCTCGGTGCTGCGCAAGCTCCAGCTGTCCACCCGGCACCAGCTCACCCGCTGGGCGGCTGAGCGCCGCCTGACCTGACCCTGGCCGGGAATCGAGCCTGCGCGGCGCCGTGTTCCAGCAACTGACGGCACCGACGCGGGTAAGGAGCACAAGATGAGCAAGGCGGCAGATGGCAGCGAGCCCGCCAGCGAGCTAGAGCATCTGATCGCGGACCTGTCGGCGTCCGGGGAGCTGATCTTCGTCTTCGGCGACGGCTTTACCACCGCGCACCTGGCCGGCACGACGGCACCGCTGTTCCGCGGGCCCGCCGACGAGCGGTGGTGGCACGTCACTCTCGGCGACGACGCCGCGAGCTGGACGATGGACGTGCGGGTCGATCAGATCACCGGGGTCCGGTTCGTCCGCGAGCCCTACCCGTTCGTCCCGCATTTCCGTGGGCACGAGGTTCTGGTAGTGCTGTTGCTGGGGCCGGGCGACGACACGGTCCTGCACTGCTATGTGGGCGACTTGTATGACGGCCGGCGAATGCGGCCAGAGAAGCTGGCGGCCTGGCAGGCGCTACGCGAGCGCTACGGCAATCGGGACGGGTCGAGGGTCGAGCACGGCACCCTCGTGGCCCCGGCCACCTCACCCATGGTGACCTCCGGCCCGCAGGGGTAGCACCCGTGCGCTGGCGAATCGCCAGAATCCGGTGACCTTTCGGATAACTCTGCCGGGTTCGCGTGGGCAGGGAGCCAAATACGCGCCGCGCCCTGGTGGCTGCGTGATACTCGGAGCTGAGCAGGCGTTCCCCCGCGAGGTGCCGATGGAAGATCCGGACGACCCGTATAGCCCGGACAATTTGTCATGGAACTGGCGGTTCGGGGGGCCGAAATGGCGGCCGTTCAGCGGCCGCTGGATGCGCGGGCCGCGTCTTCCACCGCCGCCATGGGCGAGGTCGCCGAGGCCGAGTGAGGCAGAGCGGGAAGAGGAAAAGCGCGCCGAAGCACGAGCAGAGCGGCTGCATCTGGCTGGCCTGACCAGCGCCGCGGTGATCATCATGGGCGTGGTCCTCGGCGCGATGGCGGTCGTGCTCGTCGTGGTGCTGGTCAGCCATCATTAAGGGCTCAGTGCATATCCCGGCTGGCCTGGGAAGACCAAACGGGCGCCCTGGGTCGTGTCGAACTCGGACACGCACCCTGTTCGGTGGTCTGACCTGCGCCGCGGTCATGACATGACCTGGCGGGTCGTTCCTGATCCACAATGACCCGGACCCGCTCGGTGTGGGGAGTGGCGCCGTCACCTGCCTGCCCGCTGACGGCCGCGCAGGCCGGCCCGAAGCTGTTCGCCCACCTGGCGGCGCACCCGGCGCGGAGGTGTCGTAACCGGTGGCGGTCCGCCGCGCTTGACGGCCATGTCAGCAGCGGCCGCCAAACGTGGCGAGGTCGCGGGCGCGCGTCACCAGGTGGTCTACTGCAACGCCGAGCCTGGCTGCCAGTCGCCGTAGTATCGGCCGCGGGCTAGGTCTCGCTGACGACGAAGGCCTGACGGTGGCTGGCGCCGTCCTCGTAGCGCCCGCCGGCGCTGCACTTACCCGCTGCGGCACACGACACGGAGATGATCTCGGCGTTCCCGCCCGTGTTGAGTGCCGCGGTGCCGGGCACCTCCCGGGCGGCGCCCCAGGTGCCGTTGGCCTCGCTCACGACGAACGCCTGACGATGGTGGGAGCTGTCCGTGTAAACTCCGCCGGCACCGCAGTTGCCCGCCGAAGCGCACGACACCGCGGCGATCGCGGCGTCGCCGCCCGTGTTGAGGGCGGCAGTGCCGGGCACTTCCTTCGCGTTGCCCCACGTCCCGTTGGTCTGTCTCACAACGAACGCCTCAATGTTCCCGAAGGCGTCCCGGTAGAACCCGCCGGCGCTGCAGTTGCCGACCGAGGCGCACGACACCGAGGTGAGCTGGGCGGCCCCGCCCGTGTTGAGGGCGGCGGTGCCGGGCACCCTCTTCGCGTTGCCCCACGTCCCGTTGGTCTCCGTCACGGCGAAGGCCTGCGCGTGGCCGGAACCGTCCAGATAGTCCCCGCCGGCGCTGCAGCTGCCGACCGAGGCACACGACACCGAGGTGAGCTGGGCGGCCCCGCCCGTGTTGAGGGCGGCAGTGCCGGGCACCTCCTTCGCGTTGCCCCACGTCCCGTTGGTCTCTGCCACGTCGAACGCCTGCATATGGCCGGAACCGTCCCGGTAGGACCCGCCGGCGCTGCAGTTGCCGACCGAGGCGCACGACACCGAGGCGACCTGGGCTGTTCCGCCTTTGTTGAGGGCCACAGTGCCGGGCACCTCTTCCGCCATACCCCACGTGCCACCGGTCTCGCTCACGACGAACGCCTGTGCGTGGCCCGAGTTGTTCAGGTAGAACCCGCCGGCGCTGCAGTTGCCGACCGAGGCGCACGACACCGAGGTGACCTGGGCTGATCCGCCTTTGTTGAGGGCCGCGGTGCCGGGCACCTCTTCGGCCATACCCCAGGTGCCGTTGGATTGGCCGACGACGAACGCCTGATTGCGGAACGAGCCGTCGGTGTAGTCCCCGCCGGCGCTGCAGTTGCCGACCGAGGCGCACGACACCGAGGTGACCTGGGCTGATCCGCCTTTGTTGAGGGCCGCGGTGCCGGGCACCTCTTCGGCCATACCCCAAGTGCCGTTGGATTGGCCCACGACGAACACCTGAATGTGGAACAAGCCGTCCCGGTAGGACCCGCCGGCGCTGCAGTCGCCTGGCGAGGCGCATGACATCGCGGTGACCGCGGCGGCACCACCTGAGTTGAGGGCCGCGGTGCCGGGCACTACCTCCGCCGTGCCCCAGATGCCCATCAAGCCGGCGGGCGGGGCAGAACCCGCCGCGGATGTTCCGGCCGCGGTGCAGATGCTGAAGAGCAAGACCGAGCAGACAGTCGCGGCCACGATTGCCAGGCGTCGCCTCATTTGTGACACCCCCAGATCTGTGCTGGGCGCGTGCCCCCGGGCCTCCTGGCCCCGCCTGATGGCAGCACCCTAGAGGCGGGGCAGCAGATCAATCCAATCCGGGTCGTCGCAGCCAGCGCCGCCCGGTTCACGATTGCCTCCAGCTGGTGCCGTTCCAGTGCAGCAGCAGGGTCTTGTCACCGGGCGACGGGCCGCCATTCACGGAGAAATTCCCCGCGGCCCAGGCGTCGGCGGCGGAGCGCGCGCTCACCGCGGTCAGGGCGGCGCGGAAGCCGGGGCTGGGGCTGGCAACCTGTCGCCAGGAGGTGCCAGTCCAGTGCAGCACCAGGCTCCTGGGGTCGCCGCTGCTGGTCGCAGACTGGCCGACAGCCCAGGCGTCCGTGGCCGACCGCGCGCTCACCCCGCCCAGCGAACTGCTGATCGCGGTGAGCGGGTTCGGGCTGGCCACCCGCTGCCAGCTGGTGCCGTTCCAGTGCAGCACCAGCGTCTTGGCCACGTCCGTGCGGCTGACGTAGGTGCCGACGGCCCACGCATCGGACCCGCTCACCGCCGACACTCCGGCCAGGCCGCTACGGAGACCTGGAGCCGGGCTGGGGACCAGCTGCCAGCTGGTGCCGTCCCAGTGCAGCACCAGGGTCTTCGTGCCGCCGGCAGCCGTCTGGTAGGAGCCCACGGCCCAGGCATCGGACGCCGACACCACACTCACTGCGGCTAGCACGCTGGAGCTGGCGGCGACCGGGTTCGGGCTGGCCACCTGCGTCCAGCTCGTGCCATCCCAGTGCAGTACCAGCGTCTGGGTGGTGCCCGCGGCACGGGGGGCGTCATCTCCCACCGCCCAGGCGTCGGAGGATGACAGCACGCTCACCCCGGTAAGGGCATCGGCGACGCCCGGGTGCGGGCTGACCATTATGGTCCAGGCGCTGCCATCCCACCGCAGCACCAGGCCCTGCGCCCCGGTGCTGGTGAGGAAGTCACCCACCGCCCAGGCCTGGCTCGGCGACTGTGCGCTTACGCCATTCAGGATGCTGCCCCGGGTTCCGGAACTTGGGCTGGGTACCTGCTGCCAGCTCGTGCCGTCCCAGTGCAGCACCAGGGTCTCATCGCCGTCGGTGGTGGTGGGATGGAAGCCCACCGCCCAGGCGTCGGACGCCGCCACTGCGCTCACCCCGCGCAACCCGCCGGCCTCCGCCGTGACCGAGGAGTCAGTCTGATGCGGAACCCCCCCGGAGGCGACGGACAAGATCAATGCCATCCCGGCGACCGGGACCGCACCCAGGCCTGCGAGCGTCCATCTGTGCATCGCCATCACCTGAACCCTGGCGGCGCGCGGCCACCGCGCGGCGGGGCCTGGCGCGTGACCGGCGGGGCCGCGGAGCGGCGGCGCGCACATAGCTATCGCCCTTGCCACGGATGGGAGGCCAGCGCAGTTCACCAGTTCCCGGTCCGCCCGAGCCCGCCGGGGTCCACCCGCGCTTCCTACCTCACAGCGGGAGTCAAAGTTGCAGGTCAGAGCCGTTATCGAGCGATAACCGCAGGCAGCGAAGTGGCAGCTCTCAGTTGATGTCGAACTCGTTGCCCTCGGGATCTTGCATGGCGACCCCGTAGTGGTCGAGCCCTTGTTGGCTGAGCACGCGGACCACTGAAGCGCCGAGCCCGGCGAGGCGCTCGGCCTCGGCGTCGACTCGCTGGCGCCGCGTTTCGATCGGGAACGCACGGCCGCCGCTGACGGAGATATCCAGGTGCAACCGGTTCTTGACTTCCTTTGGCTCGGGGACTACCTGGAACCAGATGCGCGGGCCGCTGCGGTCGGGATCGATGATGCAGTCCTGGCCGATCCCCAGCTCATCCTCGCTCACGCCGACATCACGCCAGTAGTCGTCCCAGGTCGGGAAACCCGCTGGTGGTGGCTCGAAGTCGTATCCCAGGGCTGAGGCCCAGAAACGCGCAAGCGGTTCCGGGGCCCGGCAGTCAATGACGATCTGGAACCGGACAGCCATCGAGTGCTCCCTCGCGGTGCGGTCGGTGCCATGACAGTGTGCACGAGGCATCCGACATTGACCGCTGGGCAGCCACCAGATCATGGCGCCGGGCTGGTGCTGGGTCGGGTGCCAGCCCGGCGCCGGCTTTGCCTTCTGCAGAGCGCGCTGTGGTGCTCACTGCAGGTCGAACACCAGCCGGGCCTTGACCTGGCCGCTCTCCACTTCCTTAATGGCTTCGTTGACCTGCTCCAGCTGGCGCTTCTCGTAGACGACCTCGGTCTTGCCGGCCGCGTGCAGGTCGAAGACCTCCTGCAGGTCCACCCTGGTGCCGACGATCGACCCGCGTACCTGGGTACCGTTCAGCACCGTCTCGAAGATCGGCAGCTGGATGAAATTGTCCGCCGGCAGCCCGACGAACACCAGCGTCCCGCCACGCCGCAGCGAGCCATAGGCCTGCTCGAACGCTTTGGGGGAGACGGCCAGCGAGATGGCCGCATCCGCGCCGCCGAGAGCCTTGATGGCGGCCGCCGGGTCCTCGTTGCGGGCGTTCACGGTGTAGGCGGCGCCGAGTTCCCGGGCCAGCGCCAGCTTCTCGTCGAACAGGTCGACGGCCACCACCTGCGCGCCGGCGATCAGCGCGTACTGGAGGGCCAGATGGCCGAGCCCGCCGACCCCGAAGATCGCCACCAGGTCGGAGGACCGGGCACCGGAGACCTTCACGGCCTTGTACGTGGTCACCCCGGCGCAGGTCAGCGGGGCAGCCTCGAACGCGTCGATGGCGGCCGGCACCTTGCCGACGTAGGCGGCGGACGCGACTGCGTACTCGGCCCACCCGCCGTCGATGCCGTAACCGGAATTCAGCTGTTTCTCGCACAGGGTCTCCCAGCCGGAGGTGCAGTATTCGCACTCGCCACAGGCCCAGCCGAGCCACGGGATGGCCACCCGGTCGCCCTCCTGCAGGCGGGTGACCCCGGCGCCGACCCGGGTCACGGTGCCGACGCCTTCGTGGCCAGGGACGAACGGCGGGCTGGGCTTGACCGGCCAGTCCCCGTTAGCGGCATGGATGTCGGTGTGGCACAGGCCGGAAGCCTCGATCTTGACCACCACCTGGCCCGTCCCGGGCTCGGGGATCGGCCGGTCCTCGATGGCCAGCGGCTGATGGAACGCGTTGACGACGGCGGCTTTCATGATCTTTTCCTTTCGGCGCAGATGAATAAGCGCCATCCTGTCCGGCCGCCGGGATCCCGGATCAGGGGCGGACGACGGTAACCGCCGGGACCTTCGTCCATCCGGAATGGCCAGGGGGTTCCGGGCACAGAAGGTGAGGTCAGCCGTAGACGTACGTGCCCGGCGCAGGCCCGAGCGGCGGGTAGGTACGGCTGCCCAGGGAGGCGGGGGCCTTCTTCTCCTGGCCGGAGTGCTCCAGCAGCCAGGCGGACCAGCGCGGCCACCAGGAACCATGTACCAGCGGCGCCTGCGCCAGCCACTGGTCGGGGTCGGCGCTCACCGGGGGAGCTGTCCAGTAGTCGTACCGGGACTTCTCCACCGGGTTGACGAATGACTGGATATGCCCGGATTTGACGACGACCATTTCCATGTGTTCCTTGTCGCCGCCCATGACCTGGCTGGCGGCATAACAGGCCCGCCAGGGTGAGATGTGATCGGTGTAGCCCGCGACGTAGAAGGTGTCACAGTCGGCCTTGGCCAGGTCGATCGGAGTGCCCAGGACCGTGAGCCCGCCCGGCACGGCCGCCCGGTCGCCGATCAGCGCCTCGGCGCTGTCCAGCGAGAACTTCGCGGTCATCGCGGTTGCGTCGTCGTTCCACGCCAGCACATCGAAGGCCGGCGCATCCTGGCCCAGCAGCCACCCGCTCACCAGGTAGTTGAAGACCAGGTCGTTCGGGCGCAGCCAGGCGAAGGTGGCCCGCAGCATGTCACCGGGGATGATCTGGCCGGCCTCGGCGGCCAGCCGCAGCATCTCGCGGGACGCACCGCTGCTCAGCTGCCCGACGATGTTGGGGCAGCTGTTGGTCAGCATCGTGACGACGAAGGTCGCCGAGTTCACGTACGGCTCGCCGCGGGCGGCGCAGTAACCCGCCAGCAGCGCGGTGGTGATGCCGCCGGCGCACAGCCCGAGCCAGTTGATGCTCTCGGTGCGGGTGATCTTCCGCACCACATCAGCCGCGCGCAGCTGCCCGGCGATGTAGTCGTCCATCCCCCAGCGGCCGTGGCCCAGTTCGGCCTGCGGATTGCGCCAGACCAGCATGAAGGTCTGGATGCCGTTGGCGACCGCGTACTCGACGACGCTCCGCCCCGGGCTGAGGTCGAGCACGTAGTAGCGGTTGAGCTCGGGTGGCACCATCAGCAGCGGCCGGCTCCGCACGGCGGGCGTCACCGGCGTGTACTGCAACAGCTCGAACATGTCTTCCCGGTAGACAACCGCGCCAGGTGTGCAGGCGAGCTTCTCGCCCACCGGGAACGGCGCCCGGTCCACCATCTTGGGCATGCCACCGCTGGCCAGGTCGCGCAGCATGTTCTGGCCACCGCGCAGGACCGACTGGCCGCCGGTCTCGAAAGCCCGCTTGATGGCGGCCGGGTTGGTCCAGAAGAAGTTGGTGGGCGCCAGGCCGGCGGACAGGATGCTGGCCAGGTAACGGGCCCGGGCCCGCCGGACCCACGGGACGTCCATGTCATCGACCAGCCGACGGAGCCATTGCTCGAGCAGGCAGTAGCCCTGGCCCAGGGTGTGGAAGAACGGGTTCAACTGCCAGGTCACGTCGTCGAACCGATGGTCCCCGCCGTCGAACCAGAGCGTGGACCGGCCCTGGCCGA
>Ga0318554_10000315_pt1 | contig 16456 bp, 12 predicted proteins | sample GRESIP082b2f22_FD_203687 | JGI IMG/M metagenome (GOLD analysis project Ga0318554, IMG submission 203687) | Tropical soil microbial communities from Luquillo Experimental Forest, Puerto Rico - GRE.SIPMG.082b2f22 | ecosystem: Environmental > Terrestrial > Soil > Tropical forest > Bulk soil... | reverse complement strand
GTCTACGACCGCATGAGTTACGGCCTGATCGTCGGCGCGTCCAACACCATTCACGTCGGGGCGCCGGTCCACAATCCCTGACGCGCCGCCCGGCGCGCACTTGCATGCCATTTGCCGGCGGCGCCAGCCGCCGCGCTTCCTTTATGCTCGCGGGCGATGGAGACGAGCCGGGCCCGCGCCGTGTTGGCACGCACCCCCGCCCTCACCGCCCGGCAGCTGGTAGAGCTGCTCGACGCGGCAGGCGGTGAGCCCGCGCGCGCGCTCGGTGCGCGCGCGACGCAGCGGGTGGAGCTTGCGGCCCCGGCGCAGCGGTTTCTCGCCGCACCCGATGAGGCCGCGGTCGATGCCGATCTCGCCTGGCTCGCCGCGAGCGGCGCGTGCCTCGTGCTGGCGACCGATCCCGGGTATCCGCCGCTGCTGCAGCAGATCGCGGCGGCACCGGCGGCGCTTTACGTGCAGGGCTCGGTGGAGGCGCTCGCTTGCGCGCAGCTCGCGATGGTCGGCTCGCGCAGCCCCACACCGGCCGGCCGCGCCACGGCGCGCGAGTTCGCTGCCTGGTTCGCGCGCGAGGGTCTGGCGGTGACGAGCGGGCTCGCGCTCGGCATCGATGCCGCGAGTCACGAAGGCGCGCTCGCCGGCGGCGGTCAAACCATCGCCGTGTATGCCACGGGGCTCGATCGCGTTTATCCGCCCGAGCACGCGGCGCTCGCGCAACGCATCCGTGCACGCGGCGCGCTGGTGTCGGAATTCCCGCCGCGTACGCCGCCGCTGCCGCGGCATTTCCCGCGCCGCAATCGCATTATCGCCGGGCTGTCGCTCGGCACTCTGGTGGTGGAAGCCGCACGTTACAGCGGCTCGCTGATCACCGCGCGTCTCGCGGGGGAATTCGGGCGTGAGGTGTTCGCCATCCCCGGATCGATTCACAGCCCGCTCTCCCGCGGCAGTCACCAACTCATCAAGTCCGGCGCCAAGCTGGTCGAGGAAGCCGCGGACGTGCTGGCGGAGCTGCGGTTTTCTCTTCCGAAAGAACGAGTTAGCGCGCAGTCGGACGAGCCGCGAGCCGCGCGGGCATTGGACAAGGAGTATGAAATGCTGTTAGATGCCCTCGGGTTTGAACCCGCGACCGTTGATGTTCTCGTCGCACGCACGCACCTGCCGGGCGAGTCAGTAGCCTCCATGTTGCTGATACTCGAGCTCGAGGGGCGTGTAGCGGCGCTCCCGGGCGGCCGCTATACCCGAACACCTTGAGATGACTGGCAGCGTTCTCGACATCCTGATCTACGTCTTCGACCGCTACATGCTGGTGGAGACACCGACCGTGCCGCGGCGCGAGCATCTGGCGCGCGATCTCGAGCACGCCGGCTTCGCGCCGGCAAAGGTCGAGCGCGCGCTCGACTGGCTCACCGATCTCGCCTTCGGTCCGGAACGCCACACGACCGCGCAGGCCGCAGCGCAGGGTGTGCGGGTCTTCACCGAGGGTGAGCTCATGAGGCTCTCGACCGAGTGTCGCGGGCTGCTGTTGACGCTCGAGCGCGCGCGCGTGCTCACCGTGCAGCAGCGCGAGATCGTGATCGAGCGCATGATGGCGCTCGATGCCGATGAGCCCGACACCGAGCAGCTCAAGTGGGTCGTACTCATGGTGCTCTCGAGCCAGCCCGGCTGCGAGTCGGCGGTCGAGCGCCTCAGCGGTCTGATGCTGGAAGCACCGGTCAATGCGCCGCACTGAGCGGATGGCTCAGGGCAGCAGTTGAGTGTGGTCCGCGGCTCGTCCGCGGTTTTTTGTTTCAGGATCGAGCATTTTTCGGTAGGTCATGGCAGAGAACCTGGTCATCGTCGAATCCCCCGCCAAGGCACGGACCATAAAGAAATACCTGGGTCGGGACTTCGACGTACTCGCCTCCTACGGTCACGTGCGCGATCTCGTGCCGAAAGAGGGCGCGGTCGACCCGGACAAGGGCTACGCGATGAAGTACCAGGTGCTCGAGAAGAACGAGCGCCATGTCGCGGCGATCGCACGCGCCCTCGGCAAGTCGAAGGCGTTGTATCTCGCGACCGATCCGGATCGCGAGGGCGAGGCGATCGCCTGGCACCTGAAGGAGATTCTCGACTCGCGCGGCGAGCTCGGCGGCAAGCACGTGCATCGCGTGGTGTTCTACGAGATCACGCGCAACGCGATCCGCGAGGCGGTCGGGCAGCCGCGCAGCCTGTCGATGGAGCTGGTGAACGCGCAGCAGGCGCGCCGCGCGCTCGATTACCTGGTCGGCTTCAATCTCTCACCGCTGCTGTGGAAGAAGGTGCGCCGCGGCCTCTCGGCGGGGCGCGTGCAGAGCCCGGCGCTGCGCATGATCTGCGAGCGCGAGGAGGAAATCGCTGCCTTCGTCGCCCAGGAGTACTGGACCATCGAGGGCGAGGGTGCGCACGGCGGCCAGGCTTTCCCGCTGAAACTTCTCGAGTACCGCGGCGCGAAGGTCGAGCAGTTCACCTTCACCAACGAGCGCGCGGCGCGCGAGGCCGAGAATGCGCTGCGGGCGGCGGCCGGCGCCACCGGCGGCGCCCCCGGGACGCTGCGGGTACTTGCCATCGACCGCAAGCAGCGCCGCCGCAATCCGGCGCCGCCCTTCACCACATCCACGCTGCAGCAGGAGGCCGCACGCAAGCTCGGCTTCAATGCGCGGCGCACCATGCGGCTCGCGCAGCAGCTGTACGAGGGACAGGACATCGGCGAGGGCAGCGTCGGACTCATTACCTACATGCGCACCGACTCGGTGGCGCTGGCGGCGGAAGCGATACGCGAGATCCGCGAAGTCGCCGCACGCTTGTACGGCGCGCACGAAGTTGCCGAAGAGGCGCGCATCTACAAGACCAAGTCGAAGAATGCCCAGGAGGCGCACGAGGCGATTCGCCCGACCTCGGCGGCGATCACTCCCGCCGACGTCGAGGGCAAGATCGACGACGACCTCTACCGGCTGTATGCGCTCATCTGGAAGCGCGCAGTGGCGTCGCAGATGAGCCACGCGGTGTTCGACACCGTGGCCGTCGATCTGCTCGCGGGAAGCGACGGGCCACAACGGCACCTGCTGCGCGCCAACGGCTCGACGCTGGTGAAGCCGGGCTACATCGCCGTGTATCAGGAAGGCAGCGATGACGCCAAGGCCGACGATGCGGATCACGTGCTGCCGCCGCTGCACGAAGGCGACACCGTCAGCCTCGACCAGCTCATCGCCACGCAGCACTTCACCGAGCCGCCCCCCCGCTACAGCGAAGCCTCCCTCGTCAAGGCGCTCGAGGAGCATGGCATCGGCCGGCCCTCGACCTACGCCACCATCATCTCCACGCTGCAGGACCGCGAATACGTCGAGATGGACAACCGGCGCTTCGTGCCGACCGACATCGGCAAGATCGTCAACCGCTTCCTCACCCATCATTTCCATCGCTACGTGGAGTACGGCTTCACCGCGGCGATGGAGGATGAGCTCGATGCGGTGTCGCGCGGCGAGGAAGAGTGGACCACGCCGCTCGAGAAGTTCTGGAAGCCCTTCATTCACCAGGTCGACAAGATCGAGCGCACGGTCACCCGCGAGCAGGTCGCGCAGGCACGCGAGCTCGGCAAGGACCCTGCCACCGGCAAGCCGATCACGGTGCGCATGGGCCGCTACGGGCCGTTCGTGCAAATCGGCACCAAGGACGATGAGGAGAAGCCGCGCTTCGCCGGGCTGCGGCCCGGGCAGAAGATGGACGCGCTGACGCTCGCGGATGCCATGGAGCTCTTCAAGCTGCCGCGCACGCTCGGCGAGACTCTCGAGGGCGAGATCATCGTCGCCAACGTCGGCCGCTTCGGTCCGTACGTGAAGTACGGCAGCAAGTACGCTTCGCTCAAGGAGGACGATCCCTACACGGTGACACTCGAGCGTGCTCGCGAGGTCATACGGCTGAAGAAGGAGGCGGACGCGCAGCGCCTCATCCGCGATTTCCCGGAGGAAGGGATCCAGGTGCTGAACGGGCGCTACGGGCCCTACATCACCGACCGCAAGAAGAACGCCAAGATCCCCAAGGACCGCGATCCGCGCTCACTCAACCTGGAGGAGTGCCGTGCACTCCTCGCGGCAGCACCCGAGCGCGGGCGCTTTGGCCGCTGGGGCCGCGGCAAGCGGGCGGCCCCCGGTGCCGCGGCCACGGCGGCGGCTGGCACCGGCGGCGACGGCGTGCAGTCCCCGGCTGCCGCAGCGGCGCCCGCACGCGCCAAGGGCGGCGCGAAAAAGAAGGCGGCGGGCACCGTGAGCGCCCCACGTGCGGCGGTAAACCGGCCGCCGGCGGTTGGCGCGCGCGCGAGGCCAAAGGCCTCCGCGCATGCCGGACGCAAGCCGCAGCGCCGCGCGAAGGCGGCGCGCAAGGGCAGCGCGGGGAAGGGGCGGGCCAAGGCATCAGGCGTGGCACAGGGCCGCGCCCGTGGAGTCAAGTAGACCGCGGCAGAAACTCATCGATCGCCGCGAGGCATTCCGGCTCATCGAGCAGGGGGACGTGACCGCGGTTCGCCACCTCGAGCACCTCGAGGTCCGGCTTCTCGCGCTGCATGCGCGCGAAGGTCGCCTGACTGAGGATGTCGGAGTAAGCGCCGCGGATGGCGAGGATGGGAAATTCAGCGAGCGCACCCCACAGCGGCCAGAGGTTGGGGGCTGCAGTCTTGTTGTCCCGCAGGGGCTCGGCGATCAGCGGGTCCGCGTCGGCTTCCGGCACACCCTGCGCGTTGGCCCGGTAGCTGCGACGCGCGATCCTCTCCCAGCGCTCGTCGCTCAGCCCCGGCCAGGCGCCGCCGTAGATGCCGCGCACCTGAGCGATCGCCTGGCCCCAGCTCTCCACCGGCGGTGATTTGCCGGCGTAACCGCGGATGCGCTCGAGTCCCTGGCCGTCGACCTCGGGACCCACATCGTTCAGCACGATGCGCGCCACCAGCTGCGGCTGCCTGGCAGCGAGCACCATCGCCATGAGTCCGCCCATCGAAGTGCCGATGATGCTCGCGCGCGGGACACCGAGACCCGCAGCGAGCCGCAGCAGGTCATTGATATAGACCGGGATCTGGTAGTTGCTGAAGTTGGGATCGCGTGCCGAGAGGCCGCGCCCGCGAACATCGGGCACGATCACGCGGTAGCGCGTGGCCAGGTGCGGCGCCAGATCCTCGAAGTCGCGGCTGTTGCGCATCAGGCCGTGCAGGCACAGCACGACCGGAGCATCCGCGCGCGGCGCCGCGTACACGCGGCTGAAGAGTCGCACGCCATCCTGACTGTCGAACCAGTACTCAGCCGCTGTCATGGGGGCTTCCTCCTCGCCGATCTTACCGTTGGCATTACATTGCGCGCCGGGGGCATTCACCGGACACTGTCGCGTCTGCCGGCTTTTGCGGTGCATTAACGTGAGCAGCAAGAAGACCCCCCTGCGCAACGGCAAGGAGCGCATCCTCGATGCCGCGGAGCAGCGGTTCGCGCAGCGCGGCTTTTATGGCGTGTCGCTGCGCGACATCACCCAGGCGGCCGGAGTGGATGTGGCGCTCGTCGGCTACCACTTCGGTGGCAAGCGCGAGCTGTTCGCCGCGGTGTTCGAGCGCCGCGCGGAGGTGCTCAATCGCGAGCGCCTCGAACTGCTCGAGAGCGTGCGGCGCTCTGCACTCCCCGGCGCCCCGGCGCTCGAGGCGATCATCAACGCCTTCACGCAGCCGCTGCTCGAGCGCTCGGCGCGCGGCGGTGCGGGATGGAAGAGCTACTTCGCGCTGGTCGCCTACGTGAACAATTCCCCGGAATTCGGCCCGCTGATGATGACGCAGCATTTCGACCCGCTCGGCGAGCGCTTCATCGCGGCAATGCGCGAGGCCTTGCCGCACTGTCCGCCGCGGGAGATCTACTGGGGCTACCAGTTCCTCACCGGGGCGCTCACGCTCACCTTCGCCGAGACCGGGCGCATCGATCAGCTCTCCGGCGGGCTGTGCCGCGCGGCGGACCTCGCTGGCGTCCATGAGCGGCTGGCGCCCTACGTGGCGGCAGGGTTGCGTGCGCTGTGCGCGCGCTCACAGCCTGCGCCGCGTCCGGGCAAGCGCGCGGAGCGGCGGGCGTCACCCAGGCGGTGAGGCGGCACCGGCGGCTCACCCGTGAAGTACCGCCACCGCTTCCACGCCGGGAATTTCGCCGACGTTCACAAGCACATCGCGCTGCTCGCGCTGCTGCGCGCACTGAAGAGGAAGGATAAGGGATTTCTGTACCTCGACACCCACGCGGGTCGGGGCAGCTACGATCTCTCGGGGGCGCAGGAGGCGCCGGCGGGTATCGAGCGCTTCATGCAGTCCGAGCATCGTGCGCCGGAGCTGCGCGAGTACGCCGATCTGATCAGGCAATTTCGTGCCGGGGCGGCCCGTCGTCATCTCTATCCCGGCTCGCCGCTCATCGGTGCGTCCGAGCTGCGCGCGCAGGATCGGGCGGTACTGATCGAGCTGCAGGGCGCCGAGGCGCACGCGCTCGAGCAAGCATTGGCGGCACTGGCTGCGGCGCGCGGCGGGGAGCTCAGCGCGCGGGTCGAGCGTGGCGATGGGTTTGCGCGGTTGCGGGGGTTCCTGCCCCCACCGGAGCGGCGCGCCCTCACCTTTCTCGATCCGCCGTACGAGGAGAGGCAGGAGGACTTCGGTCAACTCACCGCCGCGCTCGCCGAGGCGGCGCGCCGCTTTCCGAGCGGGGTGCTGGCGGCGTGGTATCCCATCAAGGACGAGCGCGACATCGGACCCTGGCAGGCCGCGTGCCTGCAGGCGCTGCGCGCGGTGACAGAGCGCAGCGCGGTGCTGGCGAGTGAGTTGTGGCTCTACCCGCGCGACTCGCGCGTGGCGCTCAACGGCTCGGGGCTGTTGCTCGTCAACCCACCCTGGCTCATGCTCGAGCGCATGCAGGTGTGGCTGCCTGAGCTGCAGACCGCTCTCGCCGTCGGCGAGGGCGCAGGCAGCAGCGCGCGAATACTGTCAGAATCCTCCCGATGAGCCCCGCTGTCGATCAGTACGGCGTCTTCGGCCACCCGGTGAGTCACAGCCTCTCGCCGTTCATCCACGGTGTGTTTGCCCGCGACACCGGACAGCAGATGAGCTATCGCACCTACGACGTCGCGCCCGAGGAGTTCACCACGCGGGTGCAGGAGTTTTTCGCCGACGGAGGCCGGGGCCTCAACATCACCCTGCCCCACAAGGTCGCGGCGGTCGATGTGGCTCAGGAGCTCACGGGGCGCGCCGCACACGCTGCGGCGGTCAATACGCTCGCGCGGCAGGATGACGGCACCCTGCTCGGCGACAACACCGACGGCTCAGGACTGGTGCGCGATCTGTGCGACAACCTCGGGTTGATCATCACGCAGCGCCGGCTGCTGATTCTCGGCGCGGGCGGCGCGACCCGCGGGGTGCTCGCCCCGCTGCTCGGCCTCGAGCCCGCGATCGTCGTGATCGCCAACCGTACCCCTGAGCGCGCCGAGGCGCTCGCCGCGGCGTTTGCCGACCTTGGTGTCACCCAGGGAGTGGGTTTCGCGTACATCGGCGACACGCCCTTCGATGTGGTGATCAACGCCACCTCGGCGAGTCTGTCGGGCGATATACCGCCGATTCCGCCGGGCGCGATCAGTCCGCAGACGATCTGCTACGACCTCGCCTACGGGCGCTCCGCGATGGCCTTCGTCCGCTGGGCACAGCAGGCGGGCTGCGCCCTCGCGGTGCAGGGCCTCGGCATGCTGGTGGAGCAGGCGGCGGAGTCCTTCCGGCTGTGGCGTGGCGTGCGGCCCGAGACCGCACAGGTGCTCGCGGTGCTGAAAGCACGCGTCGGCAGCGTCTGACCCACCCCATGAAATCGCGCCTGCGGCGACCGGAGGACATCCAGCGCCGAGCAAGACGCGCGATTTCACGGGGACCCCCGCAGGCACCCCACGAAATTTCGCTCGCCGCGCCCGACAAGAACGTCGCGCACAGTAAGACGCGAAATTTCGCGGGGACCCCTCCGGGGGGAGACTGGGTCACCGCATCGTGACGAATTCCTCCGCCGACGTCGGATGGATCGCCACCGTGTCGTCGAAGTCCTTCTTCGTCGCGCCCATGCGCACCGCGACCGCGAAGCCCTGCAGCATCTCATCGGCCCCCGGCCCGACGACGTGCAGGCCGACGATGCGCCGCTCGGCGCCGGCGGTGATGAGCTTCATCTCCGAGCGCGGCTTGGCCGCGGTGAGGGCGTGATAGAGCGGCACGAAGCTCGAGCGATACACGGTGAGATTGGCGGCGCCGAAGCGCGCACCCGCCGCCTTTTCCGACAACCCCACCGTGCCGAGCGGTGGATGGCCGAAGATCACCGTGGGAATGTTCTGGTAGTCGAGATGCCGGCCCGCTTGCCCGCCGAACAGCCGATCCGACAGGCGCCGCCCGGCGGCGATCGCAACCGGCGTCAGCTGTTCGCGCCCGGAGACATCGCCGATCGCGTAGATCCCCGGTACGTCGGTCGCCTGGTACTTGTCGTTGCGAATGAAACCCTGCACGTCGAGCCCGACTCCGGCATGCCCGAGGGCGAGATCCTCCACCGCCGCACCGCGGCCGATGGCCCAGAGCACGCAATCGAACGGGCCGAGGTGCCGGCCATCGTGAGTCTGCAGCTCGAGCGCCCCGTGGGCCGCGCGCCGCAGCGCGACGGGTAGCGCGTTCACGATGACCTCTACTCCGTCGCTGCGCAGCATGCCGAGCGCGACCTCGCCGAGCATGTCATCGAAGGACTTCAGCGCGGTATTGCCGCGCATCACGAGCGAGGTCTCCGCGCCGAGACCTGCGAGGATACCGGCCAGCTCGATGGCGATGTAGCTGCTGCCCACCACCGCCGCCCGCTGTGGGCGCTGGCTGAGCTCGAAGAAGCCGTCGGAGCTGATGCCGAGCTCTGCGCCCGGTACCAGCGGCAGCCGTGGCCGGCTGCCGGTCGCGATGAAGATGTGATCGGCGCGCAGCCGCCGCCCGCCCGCGCTCACGGTGTGCGCATCGAGGAAACTGGCGCGGGCGTGCACCACCTCGATGCTGCGCCGGGCGAGGTTGGCGGCGTAGATGCCGTTCAGTCGCTCGATGTACAGGTCGCGCCCGGCCTTCAGCGACGGCCAATCGACGCCGCGGGTGTGGACGTCGAAGCCGTACTCGCGCGCCTCGTGCAGCGCGCTGCCGAGCTCGGCCGCGTTCCACATGATCTTCTTCGGCACGCAGCCGACATTCACGCAGGTGCCGCCCAGGCGGCCGGACTCCACCAGCACCACCTTCGCGCCGTATTCGGCGGCACGCTGCGCGGCGGCGAGTCCGCCGCTGCCGCCACCGACCACCACCAGGTCGAATTTCTCCGTCATAGAGCCACCCCAGGAAATCATGCTCGCCGCCACCCGCGAAATCCTTAGCATCTAGCAAGACGCATGATTTCCCCGGGACCCCGGCAGAGCCCGGCAACAGCCCATGTTATCGAAGTGGGCGCCCGGCAGCCGCCGCCACCTCCGGGCCGGGGTCCCCACGAAATTGCGCATCTTGCTGAGCGATGCGAGCTCATCGATCGAGGCAGGCGCAATTTCGTGGGGTGACCCCTACAATGGCGGCCGCGCGAAGCTGATGAGGACTGCATGGACAATCCGTTGCTGGGTCAGGATCCGCTGCCACAGTTCATGTGCATCCGTCCGGAGCACGTGGAGCCCGCGGTGCGCGAGCTGCTCGACGCCAACCGCGCACGCATCGGTGAGCTCGCGACGCTCACCGCGCCCACCTTCGCCACTGTGATCGAGCCGCTCGAGGAGCTGCATCACCGCACCACGCGCATCTGGTCGCCGGTGAGTCATCTGAACGCGGTGCTGAATTCCGAGCAGCTGCGCGCCCACTACAACGCCTGCTTGCCCTTGCTGTCGGCCTATCAGACGGATCTGGCGCAGAGCGAGCCGCTGTACCGCGCCTATCGCACCATCGCCGAGCAGGAAGGCGCGGCGCTCGCCCCGGTGCAGCGCCGGGTCATCGAGCATGCGGTGCGCGACTTTCGCCTGGCGGGCGTCGGCCTCCCTCCCGAGCGCAAGCAGCGCTTCAAGACCGCGATGCTGGAGCTGGCGCAGCTGCAGGCGCGGTTCGAGGAGAACGTGCTCGATGCCACCAACGCCTGGAGCCGGCCGGTCTCCGATATCGACGAGCTGCGCGGGCTCAACGAGATGCTCATCGAACAGGCGCGGCGGCGCGCCGAGGAGCAGCGCCAGCCGGGCTGGATCCTGCGCCTCGACCAGCCGACCTACGTCGCCGTCGTGACCGATGCGGAGTCCCCCGAGCTGCGGCGCGCCTTCTACGAGGCCTGGACCACGCGCGCTTCCGACCGCGGACCGACCGCCGGACGCTGGGACAACTCGGAGGTGATGGAGGAGATCCTCAGACGGCGGCACGAGGTGGCGCGGCTGCTCGATTTTCCGAACTACGCGCAGTACGCGCTCGCGACGCGCATGGCGCGCAGCGTCGAGGAGGTGCTCGGTTTCCTGCACGAGCTCGCCGCCGCCGCGCGCGGCGCGGCGCAGGCGGAGTTTGCCGAGCTGGAAGAGTTTGCCGGCCGCCGGCTCGCCGCGTGGGACGTCGGTTTCTACGCCGAGCGGCTGCAGCGCGAGCGCTTCCAGGTGTCGCAGGAAGAGCTGCGGCCCTACTTCCCCCTGCCGCGGGTGCTCGCCGGACTCTTCGAGGTCGCCGAGCGGTTGTTCGGCGTACGCATCCGGGAGCGCAACGGAGTGCCGACCTGGCACGAGGACGTGCGCTTCTTCGACATCACGGCCGCCGGCGGCGAGCGCGTTGGCGGCTTCTACCTCGACGCCTACGCGCGTCCTCACAAGCGCAGCGGCGCCTGGATGGACGAATGCATTGGGCGCAAGCGCCTCGCCTCCGGTGCGGCGCTGCCGGTCGCATACCTGGTCTGCAACTTCCTGCCGCCGGGACGCGGCCGGCCCGCGCTGCTCACGCACGATGATGTGGTGACGCTGTTTCACGAGTTCGGCCATGGTCTGCACCACCTGCTCACCCGGGTGGACTACCCGAGCATCGCCGGCATCAACGGCGTCGCCTGGGACGCGGTGGAGCTGCCGAGCCAGTTCCTCGAGAACTACGCGTGGCACCCGCAGGTGTTACAGCGGATATCCGGACACTTCGAGAGCGGCGCACCGCTGCCGTTGGATCAGCAGCAGCGGCTGATCGCCACGCGCAGCTTCCACGCGGGACTCTCCATGATGCGGCAGCTCGAGTTCGCGCTGTTCGATTTCCGCATCCACACCGAGTATGCCCCCGAGCGCGGCGGGCGCATCCTCGAGATCCTGCGCGAGGTGCGCAGCGAGGTGGCGGTGGTGCCGGTGCCGGAATGGAATCGCTTTCCCAACAGCTTCGGACACATCTTCGCCGGCGGCTACGCCGCGGGCTACTACAGCTACAAGTGGGCGGAAGTGCTGGCGGCGGATGCCTTCGCCGCCTTCGCCGAGAGCGGCGTGTTCGACGGTCCGACCGCGCAGCGTTTCCTCGACACCATCCTCAGCCGCGGTGGCAGCCGGGACGCCCTCGAGGCGTTCGTCGAGTTTCGCGGTCGCCGTCCGGACGTGCGCCCGCTGCTCAGGCAGCACGGTATCGACGGGGCGGGTGAACCGGCGTGAGGGGCGCGCTGCGCGGCACGCAGCTTGCGATCCTGGTGACGGGACTCACGGCCGCCGCGACGCTGCGGGCCGAGTCGCTCTACGTCATCGAGCAGCTGGTGGTCGCAGTGAACAGCGCGCCGGATGCGAGCGGCGAGCGAGTGGCGACGCTCAAGAGCGGCGATCGCGTCGAGGTCATCGAGCGCTCCGGCGAGCAGGTGCACGTGCAGCTCGGGAGTGGACCCGAGGGCTGGGTGCGCGCTTCCTATCTCACGGCGGAGGAGCCGCTGCGCACGCGACTCGCGCAACGCGAGGCGGAGGTCGCACGGCTCGGCGATGAGGTGAAGCGTCTCGAATCGCAGCTGCGCGCCAGTGCCGCGCCCGCAGCGGCAGCGCCCGCACCGAGCGCAGCGGTCGTCGAGGACTCGGCCGCGCCGCCGGGGCGCGCGCTCTTCGGCGCGGGCGAGGAACGGCCGCGGCCGGTGTGGCCGTGGATGATCGCCGCCGCACTCATCGCCTTCGGCAGCGGCTTTGGCCTCGGCGCGCTGCTGCTCGATCGGCACATCCGCCGCAAGTACGGTGGCCTGCGGATCTACTGAAGTGTGCGCCGCGTCGCGGCAGCGGCCGGACGGATGTGTCTAAATTGCCGAATAAGTCATTGATCTGATGCCACAGGGGAAAGCCGCGCGAGCTCAGCCGCGCTCTGTTATAAGCAAAATGACCAACAGCCGGCGCAGCGACTTTGACGTAACCAACAGCGTGCAGGTCAGTTCACCGAAGGCGGTGCTCGCCGCGGTGGAGACGCTCTATGGGCCGACCTGGCCGGGGATGTCACTCGAGCCGTTGCGCCGCGCCTTCGCCCACTTCGAGCGGCTGTTCGCCGGTCAGGTACCGGGCTATCACGGCGTCGACACCGTCTATCACGACCGCCAGCACACGCTCGACATAACACTGGCGCTGGCGCGGCTCATCGTCGGTTACGAGCGGCAGCAGGACGAGGAGGGCAGGCTCGGCGGGGCGCGCGCCACGGTCGGGCTGGTCACCGGTCTGTTTCACGACGTCGGTTACCTGCGCCGCGCCGATGACCACCAATCACAGAACGGTGCCGAGTTCACCCGCACGCACGTCTCGCGCGGCGCCCGCTTCCTCGAGGAGTACCTGCCGGTGCTCGGCTTCGGTGCCTGGGTGCCGGTCGCGAGCGAGATCATCCACTTCACCGGATACGAGGTGCCGTTCGAGCAGATCGAGTCGCGCGTCGCCGATCCCCGCGACATAACTCTCGGGCATCTGCTGGGCACCGCCGACATGATCGCGCAGATGGCGGATCGCTGTTATCTCGAGAAGTGCCGCGACCGGTTGTACGCCGAGTTCGTGCTCGGCGGGGTGGCGCTGCCGGTGAACGAGCGCGGGCCGCAGGTGAAATATGCCTCGGGCCTGGACCTGCTGCGGCAGACACCGGAGTTCGTGAGCGACGTCCGCGAGCACCGTCTCGACCGCGATTTCCGCGGCGCCTACCGCTACCTCGAGATCCTCTACGAGGGCCGCAATCCGTACCTCGAGGCCATCGACCGCAATCTCGACTACCTGCGCCAGGTGCTGCGCAGCGAGAGCTGGCAGCTGCTGCGGCGGCGGCCCCCGATCTTCGCCGCCAGCGCCGATCCCATGGCGACCATGCGCGGGCTCATGCTTGGACATATAAAGAGAGTCTGGTCCGGCAACTGAGGCGGCCATAGCCTTCGGTCCCGGGCGGCGGTTATTATCGGTCCGATAATTGGGGGATCAGCACGCGCTACCACGCACGTGACAGCAGCCAGCTTCAGGCTTAAGTACGCCATCGCCAGTTTCCTCGTCGTACTGCTTGCGGCGGTCGCCGTGGCGGCGCTGTTCATGATGCGCCACGCCGCGGACGCCCGCTCCCTGAGCGGACTCGCGGAAAATGCCGCCCGGGAGCGGCTCGAGCCCGAGCTCACGGCGCGGGCGCGCAGCAGCGCCGCCCGTGGGGCCGATGCCATCGCCGGTGCGGTGCGCGCCGGCGACGCCGAGGGCGTCGTACGGCGGCTGCAGCCGCTTACCGACGATCCGACCGTGGCGCAGATCAGCGTCACCTCGAGCTCCGGGCGCACCCTGTTCAGCTGGCACCGTGACACCGCCGGCGCGCCCGGCGCCCTCACCGCCCAGGCGACGGCAAAGGTCAGGACCTTCGCGGAGAATATTCCGGGCGCAGCGACGCCCGAGACGCTCGCAACGCTCACGGTGAAACTCGAGCAGGTCGCCCCCGTTCCCGGTGTGAGCCTCGCGACACGCGTCGAGGAAGTCACCGGGCGACGCGCGCGCGTCACCTGGTGGCTCGCGCTCGCCGTCGGCGGCGCCGGCGCGCTGCTCGCCGCGGCGCTCATGTGGCGCGCGGTGAGTCACCTGCAGCGACCGCTCGATTCGCTCATCCGCAGCGCCGACCGCATCGGCCAGGGCGATTACACGCGGCCGTTCGAGGTGCAACGGCGCGACGTGCTGGGCGAGCTGCAGCAGGCGCTCGAGCGCATGCGCGGCCGGCTGCGTCAGTCGACCGTCAACAAGAGCTACCTGCACAGCGTGCTCAACAGCATGACCGATGCGGTCTTCGTCACCTCCCCCGACGGGGTCATCAAGGTCGCCAACAACGCGGCCCGCAAGCTGCTCGGCTTCAGCGAGGAGGAGCTCCTCGGTCGCACGATTCTGGCGGTGCTGGAAGAGCGTGAGCGCGCCGAGTTCGATCTGCTGCAGGCCTCGCAGGAGACCCGCGAGACGCTGGTGCGCACCCGCGCCGGACAGACGATACCGGTGTCCCTCACCGGCTCGCGCATCGACACCGACGACCCGCAGTTCCAGGGCAATATCTTCGTGGCGCGCAACATCACCGACCGCAAGCGCGCCGAACGCCGCATCCGCTACCTGGCGCGCTACGACGCGCTCACCAAGATTCCCAACCGCATGCAGTTCCATCACGTGCTGCAGCAGACCATCGCGCGCGCACTGCGTGCCGGCCAGGTGGTGGCGGTGCTGTACCTCGACATGGACCGCTTCAAGGAGGTGAACGACACCTTCGGGCACGCCGCCGGCGATCGCGTGCTCGAGGTGCTGGCCGAGCGACTGACGCGCGCGGTGCCGCGCGAGACGGTGGTCGGACGTCTCGCCGGGGACGAATTCGCGCTGTTCGTCGAGTCGCTGCCGGCGGATTCCGACAACCGCGGACCGATCGCGCAGCTGGCGCGCGCGCTGCTCACCGAGGTGAGCCGGCCGTTCCAGCTCAATCAGCACGAGGTGTTCCTGACGGCGAGCGTCGGCATCGCCTTCTGCCCCCGGGACGCCGAGAACGTCATCGACCTGATCCGCAACGCGGATGCGGCGATGTACTACTCCAAGCAGAACGGCGGCAACACCTTCGCCTTCTATTCGCCCGAGATGAACGCCGCGGCGGTCGAGCGGCTGATGCTCAAGAGCAAGCTGCGCCGCGCGCTCGAGAGAGACGAGCTGGAGATCCACTACCAGCCCAAGGTGGACCTGCGCACCGGCCGCATCAGCGGCGCCGAGGCGCTGCTGCGCTGGCGGCTGCCCGGGCACGGCGACATTCCGCCCTCGCAGTTCATCCCGCTCGCCGAGGAGACCAACCTCATCCTCGATATCGGCGAGTGGGTGTTGAACCGGGTGTGTCTCGATTACCGCCAGATGCAGGCCCAGGGCGGCGATCCGGGGCGCATCTCGCTGAATCTCTCGCTCAAGCAGCTGCGCCAGGCGAGCTTCATCCTGCGCTGCCGCTCGGTGTTCCGCCGCCACCATGTGTCGCCGACCGCCTTCGAGCTGGAGATCACCGAGACCACGCTGATGGCCGATCCACAACGCACGGTGCGCCTGCTCGATGAGCTGTACGCGATGGGGCTGCACCTCTCGATCGATGACTTCGGCACCGGTTACTCCTCGCTGTCAGCCCTGCAGCAATTCCCCATCGGCACACTGAAGATCGACCAGTCCTTCGTGCGTGATGCCACCGAGGATGCCGGCGATGCCACCATCGTCCGTACCATCATCGAGATGGGCCGCAGCCTCGGAATGGAAGTGATCGCCGAGGGAGTCGAGTCGCATCGCCAGCTGCAGTTCCTGCGTGTCAATGGCTGCCACTACGGTCAGGGGAGGCTGTTCGGCGAGGCGGCCAGCGCGGAGGAGCTGCTGGCGCTGCTGGCCAAGCAGGCAGCAGGCGGCGCGGCGCCCTTCGCGCACCTGCTGCGCGATGCCGAGCAGGCCGCACCCCGCTCGGCCTGACCGTCTTCTCCACCCGGGGTCAGTTGAGGGCGCTGCGCTGCAGATCGGCGCGCACCGCCTGCACCGCCTGCTGCGCGAGCTGCTCGAGCGCCGTACCGGTCGCCTGCTCGAACGCTCCTACCACATCTGCCAGGCGGTTGGCGGGCGCGGCCGCCGCCCCCGAGGCACTGAAGGTCGCGAGAACCTCGCGCCCCTGGCGGCGGCCGATGATGCAGTCGAGCACCACGTGCACGGTGGGTGCGGCGCCGCCCTCGGTGTAATCGGCCTCGAAGCGCCGTAGGTGCAGCTGCAGCAGATAGTCCGAGGGAAACGGGCTGGCGGAATCCTCCACCGACGACCACGCGCCGGAGGCGCGTAACGTCTGCACCGCGAGCGCCTCGATCATCTCCGGCGCCGGGCCCGGCCAACGGCTGCCGCTGTAGAAGTTCATGCGGTGATCGGTCTGCAGCAGCATGATGTGCGGGCTGTCGAGACCCGGGTTGGCGACCGGCCGTCCGATCCGCACCGAGAC
>Ga0318554_10000312_pt1 | contig 16477 bp, 11 predicted proteins | sample GRESIP082b2f22_FD_203687 | JGI IMG/M metagenome (GOLD analysis project Ga0318554, IMG submission 203687) | Tropical soil microbial communities from Luquillo Experimental Forest, Puerto Rico - GRE.SIPMG.082b2f22 | ecosystem: Environmental > Terrestrial > Soil > Tropical forest > Bulk soil... | reverse complement strand
GGGGCTGCACCAGGCCACCGACCTGGCCGGCGGCTTCCGAGCCTGGCGTGCCGCCGGCCTGCCCGTAGCCACACCCGGACGACCAAGCCGGCCGCGGCTGCCGCGGCCTGCATGAATAAGGGAGAGGTCATGACTGACATCGACATCGCCGAACTGCACGCTCAGGCACTGGACGCCACCGGACGAATCGTGGCGGGCATCCCGGCGGACCGCTGGCACGCAGACACCCCCTGCGAGGGCTGGGATGTGCGCGCCCTGCTCAACCACGTCGTCTCGGGCAACCTGTGGGCCGCCGAGCTCGGCGCGGGCGCCACGATCGAGGGCGTGGGCGGCCGCCTTGACGGCGACATGCTCGGCGCGGACCCGGTCGGCTCCTACGCCGCCTCGGCGAAAGCCGCGGCCGAGGTTTTCCGCAGGCCCGGCGCGCTGGACGCGCCGTGCGCGGTCTCCTACGGGCCGGTTCCCGGGTCGGTATACGCCGGGCACCGGTTCATCGACGTGTTCATCCACGGCTGGGACCTGGCGGCCGCCACCGGACAGGACACCACGCTGGACCCGGACCTCATCCGGGCCTGCCGGCAGGTCGCGGAGCCGCAGGTGGGGGCCTTCCGCGACGCGGGCGCGCTGGCCGGGCCGCTGCCCGTCCCGCCCGGCGCGTCCGACCAGACGCGCTTCCTGGCGATGCTCGGCCGGGCAGGATGACGCCGACGACCGCCAGAGCCGACCGCTACGCACGCCTGCGGTGATCTCCGGGGACTTCGTTCACCTTTTTTCTACCGGCGGCACGCAGCCGTTGACCACGCAGTTACCGCCCGTACCCGCAGGCTAGGGGTATGTCTCGTTACGGCGAGCCCGACATCCTCTTCCCGGCCACGGACGCGCATGCCGGTGGCGGCCAGTCGCTCCAGCGGATCCTGGTCCCGGTCGGCCCGGACGGGCAGGCTGACCGAGCTCTGGCCCTGGCGGCGCAGTTCAGCGCCGGGGTCGGCGGCCAGCTACGCCTCGTCCACGTGCGCATGTGGGATCCTCCGCTCAAGGGGACCGGACGTTTCTATCCGGAGACCAGCCTGCAGGCCACCGAGGTGCTGGAGAACGCACTGACCAGCGCCTGGGCCTACGGTGTGCCCGCGAGCGGCGTGGTCGTGGACGCCGTCCGGTCCCGGGTGGCCTACGCCATCGCCACCGAAGCGCACGCTTGGCGCGCCGAGGTCATGGTGGTGACACGGCGCCGCCGCAGGGCGGTCGGCGTTCTGCTGTTCGGCAGCCTGTCGAACCGGCTGATACGAGTGGCTAGCTGCCCCGTTCTCGTCGTACACCAGGACAGGCAGAAGGTCAGCCGTTGACGAACTCGAGCTGACCGCTACCGGCAGCGCGGCGGAGCCGGGGACGGCTCTGGCCCCGCCCCTGCCCGGCTGGTCAGCGCCGCCCGGCCACTGGTACATGGACGCCCGGCAGCACCTAATCTGGTCGGCAGAGGTGGGCGATGACCAAGCTGCTGCGTCCGCGAGCCGACGGCGGCCAAGACCGAAGGGCGGCGCTGAAACGCACCATAACGGGCACGGTAGCGGCCCTGGCCACCATGGCCGTGCTCACCGTGGCGATGCTGCCGCTGCGCGGCAGCCTGGGCATCGCCACCACGGCGCTGATCCTCGTCGTGCCGGTCGTCATTGGCGTAGTCGTGGGTGGATTCCTGGCCGGCGTGCTGAGCGTGGTCGCCGGGTTCCTGGTCTACGACTTCTTCTTCATCCCGCCGTACCACACCTTCTGGGTGGGAGCGCCGGTGAACTGGGTCGCACTGGGCGTTTACCTGGTGGTGATGATTCCCGTCGCCCGGGTGGTCGCCGGAATGAATGCCGCCCGGGCCAAGGAGCGCCGGCAGGGCAGCGAACTGCGCGAGCTGTTCGCGGTGTCCGGCCTGCTCCTGGAGGACAAGCCGCTGGAGGAGCTCCTGCCGGCCATCGTTACCACGCTCGCCGACGTGTTCGGGGCCCGGCAGGTCGCGCTGCTGCTTCCCGGGCCGGTTGCCTGGAGGTGGCCGCGACCGCGGGCGAGCCGCTCAGCGCGGAGCAGCTGCGCCAGGCGGTACCGCCACCGGGAGCGCTGGGCAGCGTGGGCGAGCAGCCGGGCGACCAGGGCGACCTGCTGCTGCTGGCCCTCACCGCGTCCGGGCGCCCGGTCGGGCTGCTGGCCCTGTCCGGTCCGACGGTGGCCCGCAGCGAGCGCGAGCCGCTGCTGCTGTTCGCCAACCAGATCGCCCTGGCCGTGGAACGCGCCCAGCTGCGCGAGCAGGCGCTGCGGATGCGGCTGACCGAGGAGATGGCGCGGCTGGCGAAGACGCTCGTCGCCGCCGTCGCCCACGACCTGCGCGCGCCGCTCTCCTCCATCAAGGCCTCATCGTCCACCTTGTCCGACCCCGACCTGGACCTCAGCCCGCAGGCGCGGCAGGACCTGGCCAAGCTCATCGACGTCCAGGCCGACCGGCTGGCCGACCTGGTCACCAACCTGCTCGACATGAGCCGCATCCAGGCCGGGGTGCTGGAACCACGACGGGTCCTCACCCAAGTCGCCGACCTGGTGGCCAGCGTGTCCGGCGATCTCGGTCCGGCGTTGCGCGGGCACGCGCTGACCACGCACATCGCGGGCCACCTCCCGCCGGTCGACGTGGACGCCACCCTGATCAGCCGGGTGCTCACCAACCTGGTGCAGAACGCGATCCGGTACAGCCCGAAGGGTGCTGCCGTCACCATCGGCGCCCGGCTCAGTCAGCCGGGCACCGTTGAGGTCTCGGTCACCGACCAGGGCCCCGGGATCAGCCCCAGCCGGCGTGACGAGATCTTCACGCTGTTCGTGCGCCGGGCCGACGATGCGGGCGCGGGCCTCGGCCTGACCATCGCCAAGACGTTCATCGAGGCCCATGGGCAGCGCATCTGGGTGGAAGATGCCCCTGGCGGCGGGGCGCGATTCTGCTTCACGCTGCCGGTGGCAGCGAACGTGGCCGAGGAGCGGCAGCTTGTCGAGGATTCTCATCGTCGATGACGACCCGGATCTGCTCAGCGCCTGCACGGTGGGCCTGACCGCGCTCGGCCATCAGGTCTGGGCCGCACACACGGGAGCCGAGGGACTCGATCAGGCGGCGATCCGCGCGCCCGAAGCGATCGTGCTTGACCTGGGCCTGCCCGACCTGGACGGGCTGGAGGTGTGCAAGCGCATCAGGACGTGGAGCGACGTGCCGATCGTGGTGCTGTCCGCGGACGGCTCCGAGGACCGCAAGGTCGAAGCCCTGGAGCAGGGAGCCGATGACTACATGACCAAGCCCTTCGGGATGCGGGAGCTCAACGCCCGGATCAAGGTCGCGCTACGGAATCACGCCGCCCCGGGCGACGGGCAGCCGTCGGAGCTTGACGTCGGTGACCTGCACCTCGACCTGGTCCACTGCGAGGCCTCCCGGGGCGGCCGCCCCCTGGATCTCACCCCGAGAGAGTTTGATTTCCTGGCCTACCTGGCACGGAACGCGGGCAAGGTCTGCACCCGGCGGATGCTCCTGGAGAACGTCTGGGGGCCCGGCTACGTCAGGGAACTGCACTACCTCAAGGTGTATGCGTACCGGATACGGCGCAAGCTCGGCGATGAACGCGGTGAGCTACTGCAAAGCGACCCCGCGGTCGGCTACCGGCTGGCCCTGCCCGGCGACTGAGCTCAGGAGCGGGCGGGGCTGGGCCGGCCGGGCTTGCCCGGGTGGCCAGATGCGCCGGGCTGGCCGGGCGCGCCGGGCAGGTCAGGGGTGGCCGATGTCGTCCGCAGCAGGGCCGGGAGCTTGCTCAGCTCCTTGGCGTAGTTGGCCTTGAACTCCCGGACCGCGACACCCAGTGCCTGCTGGTTGGCGGTGGCGAGCTGCCGTTCGTAGCTGCCCTGGATAGCGAAGTAGATGCCGCCCAGGTCCGTGTCCAGCGTGCAGTCGGCGTCGGTCACGGCCGCCGCGATCTGCGCCTGGTTCTGTGCGGCGGTCGGGCTCGGGCTCGATCCGGGGGCTGGTCCCGGGCCAGGATTCGTCCTCAGGTACTGCTGCCATATCGTGTTCGGCTGCTGCGAGTCGTACCCGTTCCTGGCCATGCACGCCGACCATGCCTGCTGCGCCTTGATGAGGTCGGGGTCGTTGATCACGTCGTCTCCGACGTCGTTGTTCAGCGTCTCGATACCGGCTGTGGACGTGACGAACTGCGCGTTGTTGAAATCCATGACGATGTTGAGGCACTTGCCCGCGGCCGCCTGCGCGCCGGTGGGCATGCTGGCCGGCGAAGGCGGCGGCGCGTCGAACTCGTCGGGGCCGCCGGTCTCCGGGGCGTTGAAACCGTACTGCGTGGCCAGCGAGACCCCGATGTAGCCCCACGGCCCGAACGGCTGCGGGAACCCCAGGCCCCGGTTCGCGCGGAAGTTGAACGGGGTGCTGGCCGCGTACTGGCCGTAGCCCGCGTCGTTCATGCACGCGGTGTGCAGGGCGGCGTAGGTGTCACCGGGGGCCAGCCCGTCGTTGGCGCTGGCGCCGAGATCGAAGTAGGGCGTCAAGGCCTCGCTGGCCAGGGCCGCCCCCTCGGAGGAAGGAGCCGGCGGCCGGCCGATGATCGGCCTCGTCACGCTCGCGTCGGGTCCCTGGGGCGCGGCGGCCGTGCACGCGGCCAGGCCCGCGCAGCAGCAGATCAGGACAACCAGGCCGGTACGGATGCGCATTCGCCGCTCCTAGCAGGCACATGGCGTCGGCTTACCGGACGACTTAACGGCCGGCTTGGCGAACGGCTGGGCCTTCGCCGTCCGCAGCAGCGCCGGGAGCTTGGCCAGTTCCTTGGCGTAGGCGGCGCGGTACTGCCGGACCGCGGTGGTGAGCGCCTGCTGGTTGGCGTTGACGAGCTGCTGCTCGTAGCTGGCCTGGACGGCGAAGTAGATCCCGGCCAGGTCGCTGGACTGGGTGCAGTCGGCGTCCGTGACGGCCGCCGCGATCTGCGCCTGGTTGGCGGAGGCGCTCACCGGGTCGGTGGGGCTGATTCCCCCTTTCACGCCGCCGTGCATGGCCTGCAGCTCCTGGAAGAACACGGTCTGCGGCTGCGGGAAGGTGTAACCGTTCTTCGCCATGCACGCGGACCAGGCCCGCGTGGCGTGCTTCACCGCCGGGTCGCGCAGCACGTCGTTGGCGATGTCGTTGCTCAGCTTCTTGATGCCGGACAGCGCTCCGTTCTGCTGAGCGTTGTCCCAGTTCTGCATGATCGTGCCGCACTTTTCGATCGCGGTCTGCTCGGCCGCGGGCGGGTTGGGCAGGTTCCCCGTTGGCGGCGGCATGTCGATGCCCAGTTGGCTGAGCGCGGAGCCAGGCGGAACCCGGAAGCCGTACTGCTGCGCCTCGGCGGCGCCCAGGTAGCCCCAGCCGCCCCAGGGCTGCGCGAACGACAGGTTCGCCGGTCCGATGCTGACGGAGATGGGCACGTTGCCGCCGCCTGCGCTGCCCGGGTACCCGGCGGCGGTCATGCACGCCACGGCAAGGGCGAAATCCGACTCGCCCGGGGCCAGCCCGTCGTTGTTGGACTGGCCGAGCGCGGCGTAGGGGGTGAACGGCTCGCTGGACAGCGCCGCCTGGGCCGAGGCGGGCGGCGGCGGCCTGCCCACGCTCGGCGTGTGCACGGTCGCGTCGGGTCCCTGGGGCGCGTTCGCGGTGCACGCGGCCAGGGCCGCGCAGCAGCAGGCAGCCAGGCTAAGGCCTATGCGGTTGCGCATTATCGTTCCCTTCATGCGTGCCGCAGCGCCGCGAGCGGGCTGGTCCGGGCCGCGCGCAGCGCGGGGTAGGCGCCCGCCAGCAGGCCGACGACGCTGCCGATGAGCGGGGCGGGCAGCGTGTAGGCCGGGTTCAGGATCGCGGTCCAGTCCTTGGCCGCGGCGAAGATCACCACGACCCCCACGCCGATGCAGGTGCCGATCAGCCCGCCGAGCGTGCCGAGCGTGGTGGACTCGGTGAGGAACTGCGCGGCGATGTGCCGCGGCCGGGCGCCCACGGCGCGGCGCAGGCCGATCTCCTCGGTGCGCTCGAGCACCGCGACCAGCGTCGTGTTCGCGATGCCCACCGCGCCGATCAGCAGGCTGATCAGCGCGAGGATCAGGAACAGGCCGGCCAGGTCGGCGCTCACCTCGCTCTGCAGGTTCTGCGGGTTGGGCGGGGAGGTGACGACCAGCCGGGCGGGGTCGGTGGGCAGTTCGGCGGCGGCGATCTGCCGCGCCACCGTCTGCGCGGCGCCCGTCTTGGTCGCGATGACCATCTGGGCCTCGTCCTGGTTTCCGATGCCGGGTTGGGGGTTGCCGTAGTCGGCCAGGGCCGTGTTCTCCGGGATCAGCATCGCGCTCTCGTCGCTGACCACGCGCTGCGCGGAACTGTAGACGCCGACCACGGTGTAGGCGACGCCGTCGACGAACACAGCGGGGTGGCTGGGCAGGCGCGCGGGGGAGATGCCGAGCTCGGCGGCGGTGGTGGTGTCGATGACCGCGACGTGCTGGCGGGTGTTGTTTTCGTAGGCGGTCAGCGGCGAGCCCGCGACCATCGACAGCCCCATCGCCTTCACCGCGCCCGGCGAGGCGGCCAGCAGGCTGACCGTCTGGGAGGCGGTGGCCGACAGCGCGAGCGAGCCGGTGAAGCTCGCGCCCGTGGGGAGGGACACCGGCCACCAGACCCCCGCGGCGGTCACCCCGTTGATGTGGTCGGCGACCTGGTCCGCGTCGGCCGGGAAGCCGATGGCGGGATTGGTGCCGGGTGCAGCGACGTTGTTGGCCGGGCCGTTGTCCTCCACGGTCACCGTGGTGTCCTCGAGGACCGTGAACTGGCGCGAGATCTGGCCGGCCCCCGTGGCGGTCAGACCGAGCACGGCCACGAACGCGCCCACGCCCAGGACCGTGCCGAGCATGGTGAGCACGGCCCGGCCCGGCCGCTGCACGATGCCCGCGACCGCCTCGGCGGCCGCGTCCCGCGTGGTCAGCCGGGGCGACGGCAGGCCGGTCACCGGGCTAGCCATGGTCGGCCCCGCCTTCGGTCAGCGCGCCGTCGCTAATCGTGATCGTCCGGCTGGCGTGGGCCGCCACCCCCGGGTCGTGCGTAATCACCACGATCGTGTAGCCGGCCGCGTTGAGCTGGTCGAGCAGGTCCATGAGCGCGGCCGCGTTCCGCGAGTCCAGGTTCCCGGTCGGCTCGTCGCACAGCACCAGGCTCGGCTGGTTGACCAGCGCCCGCGCTATCGCGACCCGCTGGCTTTCCCCGCCGGACAGGGTGGTCGGCAGCGCGTCGAGCCGGTGTCCCAGCCCGACCGCGGCGAGCGCGCCGGTTGCCGCCTGGACCCGCGCGCCCCGGGGGGTGCGGTTGTACATCTCGGCGAGCAGCACGTTCTCCAGGGCCGTCCGGTAGGGCATCAGGTGGAACGCCTGGAAGACGATCCCGATCCGCCTGCCGCGCAGCGCGGAGCGGTCCTTGTCGTTCAGCGCGGACGTGTCCAGGCCGTCGAGCAGGTAGCTGCCTTCGGTCGGCGCGTCGAGCAGGCCGAGCAGGTGCAGCAGCGTCGACTTGCCCGAGCCGGACGGCCCGGTCACCGCGACGTAATCGCCGTCGGCGATGATCAGGTCGGCCGGGCGCAGCGCCGGCACCGGCGGCGGGCCGGGATAGGTGCGGGCCAGGCCGCGTAGCTCGATCACCGGCCTGGTCATCAGCCGCTCAGTCATCAGCCGCTCACCACCACACGGTCGCCCGCCGCGAGCGCGCCGGACTTGACCGGGGTCACCTGGACGTAGCCGTTCTCGGAAATGCCCGGCGTCACCGGCACCTCGGTCTGCTTGCCGTGTGCGCTCAGCACGGTGACGTAGCTCGTGCCGGACGCGGTGGTGACGATCGCGGCGACCGGCACCGTAAGCACCGGGCCCTCGGTCTGCCCGGTCTGCACGGTGACCAGCACGTTCTCGCCGTTCAGCGCCGAGGACAGCGCATGAGACGGTCGCACGGTCAGCGGGACGAACGGCGTCTGGCCCGAGCTGCTCGAGCTGCTGGAACTGCTCGACCCGGTCGAACTGGAGCTGGAGGACGCCGACGAGCTCGCCGAACTGGGGCTGCTCCCGATGTCGACCGCCGTCCCGGTCGGTACCGTGGTCGTCGCCGCGCCCAGGTTGGTCACGGTTCCCGTCGCGTGCAGGCCGGTGACCTCGTCGTAGATCGTCACCTTCAGGCCGGGTTTCACCTGGCCGGCGTAGGCCGGCGGCAGCTCACCGGTCAGCGCCAGCGACCCGCGCGGCGCGAGCTCGAGGAACGGCTGGCCGGGCTGCTCGCCGGTGGTGCCGTTCACCGCCACCACCGTCGCAGGCAGCGACGGCAGGAACACCACGTCCGCCGCTGGCACGCCGCCCGAGGATGGGGCGGTGTAGCCGAGGTGCTGGTAGTAGAGGTACACCGCGTACTCGGTCGCCGAGCCGAAATACCCGGCCGTGTCACCGTTGTCGTAGTACCCGAGCGAGGCGAGGGCCTTCTGCAGCTCGGTCACGTCCGGCCCGCTCTCGCCCGGTGTCAGGTCCCGCCACGCGGGCACCGTGCCGGTCAGCGCGAACAACGGCTCGCCGTCGAGCTCGGCGAGCTGCTCCCCGTTGCTGATCGTGTCGCCGGCGGCGACCTTCAGCTTCGAGATGTACACCGCCCCCGCCGCCGACGACCCCGTCGAGGACGAGCCGCCCGCCGCCGAGCCGCCCGCCGATGACGACGAACTCGACGACGGAGCGCTCGCGTACACGTCGTACTGCATCGACGGGTACACCACGCCGCGCATCTGCACCGACGAGGTAAGAACCTGGGAGACGACCGTGGCCGTGGTCACCGTGGGGGGCGGGGCCGCGGAGTCCGCGGCGAGCTGCTGCGGCGACTTCACGAAGGTGGCGCCGATCAGCCCGCCGATGGCCAGCAACGCCGCGGCGATGCCCACCCCCAGCAGCACACGGCGCCGCCGGGCGAGCCGCGATCCGCGCACCGCCTGCCCGTGGCCGCCCCCGTCCCGGCCGCTTTCCGTGGCCGGGGAGCCAAGTTGTGTCACGAAATCCTCCGATGTCTCGCACGCCGTCTAGGGCTCAGGAAAGGAACCGGAACACGCCGAACCTGGGTATCGGCCTCATCCTCTAAGGTTCTTTTCAGGCCACCGCGTGATCTCTGTGTGAGTTCGATGTCAACCCACCCTGGCTAGCACCAGCAGTTTCCATCGGGGCCAAGCCTGCCCGGCGTCTGCGGCGCAGTCATCACACCAGGGAGCCAGTTCGGCCGTCATACCACCGCTGTAGTGCGGCGGCCCGGCCGTGCGCGGGTCGGGCCGGCGCCGACCGGTGTACGGGTCTACAGTCGTTGGTGGCGGCCGAGCGCCCGATCAAGCTGGCGCATGGCGCTGGGCAGTAGGGCCGATGGAGGCTGACCGTGGGGTTGCCGCCCGGCATGGCAGGGCCCGATGGCAGCGCGTGACGGTTCGCTGGCAGGCCGTCGCCCGGCTGTAGGGGCGGGGATCCGCACCCTCAACCCCGGTTATTTCGCGCTGGTCATGGCCACGGGGATCGTCTCGCGGGCGGTCGCCGCCGACAAGTCGGCCCGGCTGTCGGGCATCCTGCTGGGCCTGACCATCGCGTTCTATGCGGCCCTGGTCGTGGCTTACGGGTGGCGGCTGATCGGTTACCGTCGCGAGTTTCTTGCCGACCTGGCCGACCCGCGGAAGGCGTTCGCCTTCTTCACCTTCGTCGCTGCGTCGGACGTGCTCGGCTCGCGGCTGGCTGCCGATGGCCACAGCTGGGCTACCGCTGCCCTGCTGGTCGTCGCCATCCTGGCGTGGCTGGTCCTGACCTACGGTGTGCCGCTGCTACTGATAAACAGGCACGGTACCCAGCCAGTGCTGGCTGGCGCCAACGGGACCTGGTTTGTCTGGGTGGTCGGCACGCAGTCCATCGCGGTCTCCGCGACCGTCCTGCCGTCACCGTCTGCGGCACTGGTCGCCCTCTCGGTGGCCTGCTGGTCGGTGGGAGTCGTCCTTTACGTTGTCGTCACGATCCTGGTGGTGATCAGGCTGCTGCAGTACCCGATCCAGTCGGCCGAGCTGACGCCGGCGTACTGGGTGTTCATGGGCGCGACCGCGATCAGCGTGCTGGCCGGCGCGCAGATCCTGCTGCTGCCGGCCGATCCGCTGGTGGCGGCGATGCGCCCGGTGCTCGCTGGGATCTGCGTCATCCTGTGGGCGTTCGGCACCTGGCTGATCCCGTTCCTGCTCATCGTGGGAGTGTGGCGGCACCTGATACGCAGGGTGAAGCTCAGCTACGAGCCCGGGTTCTGGAGCATCGTCTTCCCGGTCGGCATGTACGGCGTCGCGAGCCGCGAGCTCGGCAAGGCCCTGCACGTTTCCTGGCTGGTGACGCTCGGCAGTGACGAGGCATGGCTCGCGCTCGCCGTCTGGGCCGTCGTCTTCCTGGCCATGCTGGGCTCGTTCCTCGGCCCACTGCGCAGCCGGGCCCGCCGCACTGCCGAGGTCACTGGAGCGGGCGTTGATGGGAGGTCAGGTTGAGCAATTCTGATCACGCGCCGGGAGAGCTGCTCGCCCCGTTGCTGCCCGCCGGTGAGCCGGTCGAGGCGCTGCTGCGCCGGGCCCAGTTCTTCGTCCCCGGCGGCTCGCCGTCGGCCGACTTCCGGGAGGTGCACCGGGCCGGCGGGCGGGCCGCGGAGGAGTTCTACCGGGAGCGGTGGCACCACGACAAGGTGGTGCGCTCCACCCACGGCGTGAACTGCACCGGATCGTGCTCGTGGAAGGTGTACGTCAAGGACGGCATCATCACCTGGGAGACCCAGCAGACGGACTACCCGTCCACCGGCCCGGACTCGCCGGAATACGAGCCGCGGGGGTGCCCGCGCGGCGCGTCGTTCTCCTGGTACACCTACTCGCCGTCGCGGGTCCGGTATCCGTACGTGCGGGGTGTGCTGCTGGAGATGTGGCGGGAGGCGCGCACGCGGCTGGGAGACCCGGTGGCGGCGTGGGCGGAGATCACCGCCGACCCGGAGCGAGCGGCCAGGTACAAGAGCGCGCGGGGGAAGGGCGGGCTGGTGCGGTCGTCCTGGCCGGAGGTCACCGAGCTGATCGCGGCCGCGCACGTGCACACGATCGCCGAGTACGGCCCCGACCGGGTGGTGGGATTCTCGCCGATCCCGGCGATGTCGCAGGTCTCGTACTCGGCCGGCACCAGGTTCCTGTCGCTGATCGGCGGGACGATCCTATCGTTCTACGACTGGTACGCGGACATGCCGATCGCCTCACCGCAGGTGTTCGGCGACCAGACCGACGTGCCGGAGTCCGGCGACTGGTGGAACTCCTCCTACCTGATCATCTGGGGCACCAACCTGCCGATCACCCGGACCCCGGATGCGCATTTCATGACCGAGGCCCGCTACCGGGGGCAGAAGGTGGTCGTCGTCTCCCCGGATTACTCTGACCACACCAAGTTCGCCGACGACTGGCTGGCAGCAGCGCCGGGCACCGATGGGGCGCTGGCCATGGCGATGGGGCACGTCATTCTCAGCGAGTTCTTCGTCGGTCGGCAGGTGCCGTACTTCACCGACTACGTGAAGGCCTTCACCGACGCACCGTTCCTGGTGACGCTGCGCGAGCGCGGCGACGGCCATGTTCCTGACCGCTTCCTGACCGCGGCCGACCTGGGCGAGGACGGCGAGGGCGCGGCGCACAAGACCGTCATGCTGAACGAGGCGACCGGGGAACCGTTCGTCCCGAATGGCTCACTGGGCTTCCGGTTCTCCGAGTCCGGGCTTGGCCGCTGGAACCTTGATCTTCAAGGGGCCGACCCGGTGCTGACGCTCTACGGGCGGCACGAGGCGGCGGTGCCCGTTGACCTGCCACGATTCGACATCGGCGAGACCGGAGGCGGATCGGCCGTCCGACGTGGCGTGCCGGTCATCCGGGTGGCCGGGCGCCTGGTGACGACGGTATTCGACCTGCTGATGGCGCAGTACGCGGTGCGCCGCGACGGGCTGCCCGGCGAGTGGCCGGACGGCTACGGCGACGCGAACACGCCGGGCACCCCGGCCTGGCAGGAGCCGATCACCTCGGTGCCGGCCGCCGCCGCGGCCCGCGTGGCGCGGGAGTTCGCCCGCAACGCCGAACTGTCCCGCGGCCGGTCGATGATCTGCATGGGCGCCGGGACCAACCACTGGATCCATTCGGACCAGATCTACCGCACGTTCTTCACGCTGATCATGCTCTGCGGCTGCCAGGGCCGCAACGGTGGCGGGTGGGCACACTACGTCGGGCAGGAAAAGGTCAGGCCGCTGGCCGGCTGGCAGCAAATGGCGTTTGCCCTCGACTGGCAGCGCCCGCCACGGCAGATGGCCGGCACGTCCTTCTTCTACCTGCACACCGACCAGTGGCGGTACGAAGGGTTCGGGGCTGATGAGCTGGCGAGTCCGCTGGGCCGGGGGCTGTTCGCCGGCCGCTCATCGGCCGACTGCCTGGCCCAGGCGTCGCGGCTCGGCTGGACACCGTCGCATCCGGCGTTCGACCGGAACCCGCTGGCCCTGGCCGACGAGGCAGCCGGGGCGGGCAAGCCGGTCGCCGACCACGTGGTGGATGAGCTGCGCTCCGGCCGGCTCGGCTTCGCCGCGGAGGATCCCGACAACCCGCGCAACTTCCCCCGGGTACTGACCGTGTGGCGGGCCAACCTGCTCGGCTCGTCGGGAAAGGGCATGGAGTACTTCCTGCGTCACCTGGTCGGCACCGACGACGCGGTCCGCGCGCAGGAGTCACCACCGGAGCTGCGGCCGGCCGAGGTGGCCTGGCCTGCGGACGCGCCGCGGGGCAAGCTCGACCTGCTGACCGCGATCGACTTCCGGATGACCAGCACCTGCACGTTCGCCGACGTCGTGCTGCCCGCCGCGACCTGGTACGAGAAGCACGACATCTCCTCCACCGACATGCACCCGTTCATCCACTCGTTCAACCCGGCCATCGCCCCGCCGTGGGAGACCCGCACCGACTTCGACGCCTTCCGGCTCATCGCCGAGGACTTCTCCCGCCTGGCCGCGGTCCGGCTTGGCACCCGCACCGATGTGGTCGCCGCGCCCCTCATGCACGACACCCCGGATGAGCTGGCCCAGCCGGGTGGCCGGGTGCTCGACTGGCGGGCGGGCGAGTGCGAGCCGGTGCCCGGGGTGACCATGCCCCGGCTGGTCACCGTGGAGCGGGATTACGGCGCGGTCGCGGACAAGATGGCGGCAGTCGGTCCGCTCGTCGACACGCTCGGGACCGCGGTCAAGGGCATCACCTGGGTTCCTGCGGCCGCGGTGGACTACCTGCGGCACGCCAACGGCACGGTCCGCGGCGGGGCTGGTGACGGCCGCCCGTCGCTGGCCAGAGACGTGCACCTGGCCGAGGCGATCCTCGCCCTGTCCGGCACCACCAACGGCCAGGTGGCCCTGCAGGCGTGGGAGCAGCTGGAGCGCCGGACCGGGGTGCAGCTTTCCGACCTGGCGGCCGAGCGCGCCGGGGAGCGGATCTCGTTCGCCGACACCCAGGTGCAGCCGCGGGCGGTGATCACGTCGCCGGAATGGTCGGGGAGCGAGACGGGCGGCCGCCGGTATTCCCCGTTCGTGGTCAACGTAGAGCGCAAGAAACCCTGGCACACGCTGACCGGGCGGATGCATTTCTTCCTCGACCACGACTGGATCAGCGAGTACGGCGAGGCGCTGCCCGGCTACCGGCCGCCGCTGGCCTACGGCCGGTACTTTGGCGACCAGGGGCTGGCCGAGGATGGCCGGCCGGAGATCACCGTGCGGTACCTGACCCCGCACTCGAAGTAGTCGATCCACTCCGAGTACGCCGACAACCTGCACATGCTCCGGCTGTTCCGCGGCGGGCCGGTGATCTGGATGAGCCCGCAGGACGCGGACCGGATCGGGGTGTCGGACAACGACTGGATCGAGGCGTACAACCGCAACGGCGTCGTCGCGTGCCGCGCCGTGGTCAGCCACCGGATGCCGCCAGGCACGGTGTACATGTATCACGCCAAGGACCGCCACCTGATGACCCCCAAGTCGGAGGTTTCCGGGTGGCACGGTGGGTCGGACAACTCGCTGACCCGGCTGGTCGTCAAGCCCACGCACATGATCGGCGGCTACGGGCAGTTCTCGTTCGCGTTCAACTACTACGGCCCCACCGGCCACCAGCGGGACGAGATCACCGTCATCCGCCGCCGCTCCCAGCAGGTGGAGTACTGATGCGGCGCCCGATCGGCGCGGCCGGGCCGCAGGAGGCGAGGTTCTGATGCGAGTCAAGGCGCAGGTCGCGATGGTGATGAACCTGGACAAGTGCATCGGCTGTCATACCTGCACCGTCACCTGCAAGCAGACCTGGACCAACCGCCCGGGCACCGAGTACGTCTACTTCAACAACGTCGAGACCAAGCCGGGGGTCGGCTATCCCCGGCGGTACGAAGACCAGGAGCAGTGGAAGGGCGGCTGGGCCCTCGACCGCAAGGGCCGTCTCCAGCTCAGGAGCGGCAGCCGGCTGCGGCGGCTGCTGTCCATCTTCTACAACCCCGACCTGCCGACCATCGACGACTACGGCGACCCGTGGACCTACGACTACCAGGTCCTCATCAACGCCCCGGCCGGCACGCCCAATCCCAGCGCCCACTCCATCTCCGCCCTGACCGGCCAGGACATGCACATGAACTGGGGCAGCAACTGGGATGACGACCTGGCCGGCGGCCCCGCGCACGCCGCCGGCGACCCCGACCTGGCCGGGCTTGAGGATCAGGTGAAGCTGGCGTTCGAGCAGGTGTTCATGTTCTACCTGCCGCGAATCTGCGAGCACTGCCTGAACCCGTCCTGCGTCGCGTCGTGCCCGTCCGGGGCGATGTACAAGCGGGAGGAGGACGGCATCGTCCTGGTCGACCAGGACCGCTGCCGGGGCTGGCGGTTCTGCGTGTCCGGCTGCCCGTACAAGAAGGTGTACTTCAACCACCGCACCGGCAAGGCGGAGAAGTGCACCCTCTGCTTCCGGCGGATCGAGGCCGGGCAGCCCACGATCTGCTCGGAGACCTGCGTCGGGCGGCTGCGCTACCTCGGGCTGTTCCTCTATGACGCCGACGCGGTGCTGCCCGCGGCGGCGACCCGGGACCCGCAGCAGCTGTACCGCGCGCAGCTATCGGTCTTCCTCGACCCGGATGACCCGGCCGTGGCCGACGCGGCGGCCCGGCAGGGCATCCCGGCGGACTGGATCGCCGCCGCCCGCCGCTCCCCGGTGTACGCGCTGGCGGTCCGGCACCAGGTGGCGCTGCCGCTGCACCCGGAGTACCGCACGCTGCCGATGGTGTGGTACATCCCGCCGCTGTCGCCGGTCGCCGACGTCGTGCACGCCACCGGCTACGACCAGGCCGACCCGGACCGGGTATTCGCCGCCATCGACGCGCTGCGCATCCCGGTCGAGTACCTGGCCAACCTGTTCACGGCGGGCGATGCGGACACGGTACGGGCGGTCCTGCGCAAGCTCGCCGCCGTCCGGGCCATGATGCGGGCCGCCCAGCTCGGGCTCGATCCCGGCGGCGACCTGCCCGCCTCGGTCGGGGCGAGCGAGTCCGACCTGGAGGACCTGTACCGGCTGCTGGCGATCGCCAAGTACGACGACAGGTACGTGATCCCGCCCGCGCACACCGAGGACGCCGGGCGGCTGATGGCCCAGCACGAGCAGCTGTTCTGCAGCCTGGAAACCGACGGCGGCCCGGGCATGGGCGGCGCCGGGCCGCCCGCGGCCTCGGTCGAGTCCTTCCACCCGGACGGACAGCCGGCCGACACCCACCTGTTCCGCGGCGACGACGGCCGGGTGCACTTCAACCTGCTCGGCTGGGACGGCCACGGCACCACCCCGCACCTGTTTCCCGACGGCGGCACGTCATGAGCGCGGCAGGCAGCACCCGGGCTGCGGCCGCCACCGCCGAGGTCAGCCCGCTCAAGCTGGCCTCGGTGCTGCTGCAGTACCCGACCGCAGCGCTGTTCGCCGGGCTCGATCACCTGGACGCTGTGGCCGCCGCCACCGGCCCGCGGGCCACCCGCCAGGCGTTCGGCCGTTTCCTGGCCTGGCTGCGGGCCACGCCGCCGGACCAGGTGGCCCAGCACTACGTGGACACCTTCGACCTGCGCCGCCGGTGCGCGCTGTACCTGACCTACTACCGCTTCGGTGACACCCGCAGGCGCGGGATGGCCATGCTCGAGTTCAAGGCCGCCTACCGGGCCGCAGGGTTCGAGCCGTGCGACACCGAGCTGCCGGACTACCTGCCGATGGTGCTCGACTTCGCCGCGCTCACGCCGCGCGGCGCCGCCCTGCTGCGCAGGCACCGGGCCGACCTGGAGCTGCTCCGCCGCGCGCTGCATGAGGCGGGCACTCCGTACGCC
>Ga0318554_10000305_pt1 | contig 16595 bp, 14 predicted proteins | sample GRESIP082b2f22_FD_203687 | JGI IMG/M metagenome (GOLD analysis project Ga0318554, IMG submission 203687) | Tropical soil microbial communities from Luquillo Experimental Forest, Puerto Rico - GRE.SIPMG.082b2f22 | ecosystem: Environmental > Terrestrial > Soil > Tropical forest > Bulk soil... | reverse complement strand
CATCGGCACGGCGACCAGTCACGTGCAGGAAGAGATTGAGCTTCGCGGGGGCCGGCCAGTGCGTGGGCGTCGAGTCGGGCACAGGTGCTCCGTGCTTCGCTCCTGACACACTCATCGCTGCCAGTCATCGACCAGCAGCCGGACCCGCACCGCATCGCGCTGCAGGGTCAGGCGTGCGGGCAGTGCCGCGCCGCCAGCCGGAATATAACTCTGATACTCCACGCGCCAGCCGTCCTGAGTCAGTGCGGAGAGCCGCTGCTGCGCCGGATCGAGCGACTCGCTCGCGGGTTGCTTCGGGTCCGGCACGCCGAGCACCCAGTAGCGCAGCGAGGACAACGGCGGGTCGAATCCCAGGCGCGCGGCGAGTGCCGCGTGCGCCGCCGCACTCTCGATGCGCTCACCCTGCGAAGTGACGACGGTCAGCTGATCGCCCTCGGCGCTGAGCTGCGCCCCACCCACGCCCAAGGGGCCCTCGAGCGTCACCTGCGAGTGATCGCCATCCTGAGTCCAGCGCAGGTTGGCGTTGAACCCCTCGCCGCTCGAGGCCACGGCGACGCGGCCGCGCAGCTGGAAGTGCTCCAGCGCTTGCAGTTGCGGTCGGCGCACGTCCCAGCTGACTCCGGGCGGCGGGGCGGGCGGTAGCGTGCGGCAGCCGGCGAGCACGACGAGTGTCGCCGCGCCGGCCCGCAGCGCGCTAATGCGCATCGGGTATGAGCCGCTTGATGGTCGCTTTGAGCGGTTTGGAATCCGGATCGCGCGCGAGAGCTGCCGCCCACACGCGGCGGGCCTCGGCCTGCTGGCCGCTCACCCACAGGGCCTCGCCCCAGTGCGCGGCAATCTCGGGGTCGTGACCCAGGCTGTAGGCATGTGCGAGCGTGCCGGCGGCGCCGCGGGCATCGCCCTGACGAAACTGCACCCAGCCGAGACTGTCGACTGCGGCGGGATTGTCCGGCGTCACTGCGAGCGCGCGGCGGATGAGCCCCTCGGCGTGCGGAAGCTCGAGCGTGTGATCCGCGAGGGTGTAGCCGAGGGCGTTCAGCACGGTCGGATCATCAGGACGCTCGTTCACCATCCGCTCGAGCACCTCGACCGATTCGTGCACGCGCCCGGCCTGCTCGAGTATCACCGCGCGGTCGTACTCGATGGATGGATGCTGCGGGTGCCGCTCGAGCGCCGTGGAGAGCAGCGCCAGGCCTGCGTCGGCTTCACCGTGATCGGCGAGCAGGCGCGCCTTGGCGAGTGTCAGATCGAGCTCCTCCTCCGGATGATCGGCGGCGTAGTCATCGAGCAGCGCCAGCGCCTCGGTGCGCGCGCTGCGGTCGAGCAGCAGCGCCGCCGCGCGTGAGCGTGCCGACAGCGCCACCGAGGAGTCGTACAGCCGCCGGTAGGCGGCGATTGCCCCATCCGGGTCACCGTCGCGCGCCGCGATGTCCGCGAGATAGAGCTGTGCGGCATCGTTGCCTTCGCCACTCGCGAGCAGCTCGGTGAAGCGCTGACGCGCTTCCTTCATGTCGCCGGAGTTGAAGGCCAGCAGCGCCAGGCGCCGGTCGACTTCCGCCTGTGGCGCGCCGCCGGCGCGCAGCTGCTCGAGCTGCTGGTGTGCTTCTTCGCTGCGATCGAGCGATGCCAGGACCTCGGCAAGCTCGAAGCCGCCGCGGGTCGCGTCACGGGCCTGCGCCCGGCGCGCGGTGGCCACGGCCTGCGGCGCGTCGCCGCGCATGACATAGGCGCGCGCCAGCACGCGCAGCGCGGCGAGGTCCTGCGGATCGAGCTGCAGCGCGCGCTGCGCGTAGCCCTGGGCGCGTTGACCGTCGTAGGCCGCGAGCGCCAGCTCCCCGAGCAGCGTGAAGGTGTCGGGCGAGTTGGCGGTCGGCTCGAGCGCACCGCTCATCGCGGTCAGCACTGCGGGCGCATCCGATTCCTCCAGCAGCAGCGCCGTCAGCTCGCCCATGCTCCGCGTCGCGCGCTGCTGCGCGCGTGCTGTCAGGACCGGCGGGGCCGCGGCGGCATCGGGCACCGGCGAGCTCTGCGGCGTGCCGGGCGCTGTCCCCGCGGCCGCATCGAGCTGCTCCTCGGCGCGCCAGAAGTCGTTGATCGCGGCACGGGCCTCCGCGGTGCGGTAGAGCTTGAGTGCGATGGCGGCATAGAGCGCATTCGCTTCGCGATCGTTCGGGGCGAGCGAGCGCCAGCGCTGCGCCGCCTGCCACGCAGCCGGCAGATGCTCGCAGGCCATGGCCACCTGGGTCGCCTGCCGCGCGACCTGCACGTCGCCAGCCGTGGCCGCCCGCGCATAATTCTCCGAGGCCCCGCGGCAGTCACCGCGCTTGAGATCGGCTTCGGCGATCACGGCGAGTGCGGCGGCGTCGCGGTGCAGCGGCGCGGACGCCGGCTTCGCCGCGTGCTCGCTCGCACAGCCTGCGAGCAGCCCGACGACCAGCGCCCAGCCGCGGAGGGTCCTCAGAAACGGGCAGATTCTACGGTCCATCCTCATCACCTTATCACTATAGAGCGTCCCTGCGGCCTGCGCATTGCGCAGCTTGTCACAAAGCGCAAACATCCCGGAGAATGCCGCGCCCGCGGTTGACTACCGCAAACGGCGCCGGGAGGCCGCTAGCGCGCTTTTTACGGCGAACCCCTGCCCGGCCCGGTGCCGACATCCCATGAAGGACTCCATACATCAGCGCCTGCAGAAACTCTCCGATCGGTTCGAGGAGATCGGACGACTGCTGTCGAGCGAGGAAGTCGCGGGCGGCTCGCGGCAATTCCGCGAGCTGTCGATGGAGTACGCGCGGCTGCAGCCGCTTGCGGAACGGCTGCAGCGCTACCATGGCCTCGAGCGCGATGTGCAGGCGGCGCGCGATCTGGAGGCGGATGCCGACGCGAGCGTGCGCGCGCTCGGCAGCGAAGAGCTTGCGCTGCTGACGCGCCAGCTCGAGTCCGAGGAGCTCGAGCTGCGCCGCCTGCTGCTGCCGAAGGATCCGCGCGACGACCGCGGCATCTTCCTCGAAGTGCGCGCCGGCACCGGCGGGGACGAGGCCGCGATCTTCGCCGGCGATCTGTACCGCATGTATGCGCGCTATGCGGAATCCAAGGGTTTCAGCGTCGAGGTGTTGAGCGAGAGCCCCGGCGAGCACGGGGGCTACCGCGAAATCATATGTCGCATCGCCGGAGCGGGCGCTTTCTCGCGTCTGAAGTTCGAGTCCGGCACGCATCGTGTGCAGCGGGTGCCGGCCACCGAAGCGCAGGGACGCATCCACACCTCCGCGTGCACCGTGGCGATTCTCCCGGAGCTCGATGAGGTCGAGAGCATCGAGATCAACCCGGCCGATCTGCGCATCGACACCTACCGTTCCTCGGGCGCCGGCGGCCAGCACGTCAACAAGACCGATTCCGCGGTGCGCATCACGCATCTGCCGAGCGGCATCGTGGTCGAATGTCAGGATGAGCGCTCACAGCACAAGAACCGCTCGCGCGCCATGGCGCTGCTGCGGGCACGCCTGCTGGCCGCAGAACAGGAAAAACAGCAGAGCGCGCAGGCGCAGTCGCGCCGCCTGCAGGTGGGCAGCGGCGACCGCTCCGAGCGCATCCGCACCTACAACTTTCCCCAGGGCCGCGTGACCGATCATCGCATCAATCTGACGCTGTACCGTCTGCCGCAGATCATGGACGGCGACCTCGATGAGCTGATCGACGCCCTGCAGCAGGAGCACCAGGCGGAGCTGCTGGCGGAGGAAGCGTGAGCGCCTCGCTCCAGGAGCTCACCGTCGGCAGTTCCACCGGGATCGACGTGTCCCTGCCGGTGGCGGGTGCGGGCGCGCGCGCCTATGCCTTCCTGATCGACTGGTGCATCCGGCTGCTCATCGCCCTCGCCTGGTTCAGTGTCGCGGCACTCATCTACAACGGCAGTGTGAGCCTCGCGCCGCCGCCCGATAACGATGCCCGCTGGTTCGGCGCCGTGGTGACACCGCCGCTCGCGATCTATTTCCTCTATCACTACCTGCTCGAGCTCGTCATGCACGGCCGTACGCCCGGCAAACGCATGGCCGGCGTGCGGGTGATCAGCCGTGATGGCAGCACACCGGGTGTCGGCGCGCTGCTGATCCGCAACGTGTTCCGTCTGATCGACAGTCTGCCGCTGTTTTACGGCATAGGACTCATCGCGGTGATCGCCAGCTCCGAGCACCGGCGCATCGGCGATGTGGCCGCCGGCACCGTGCTGGCGTACGAAGCTGCCGCTTCAGCCGCGCCGGCTGCTGCCGAGCTTCCCGCCGCCGCCGCGCCTTACGATGCGGTGGCCGCCGAGCTGGTAGCCGAACTGTTGGGACGCTGGCCGCTGCTGACCTCCGCGGCACGCCGCCGGTTGGCGCTGCAACTGCTGTCGCGGTACGGCGTGCCGAGCGACACATTGACCGGCGCCGACGATGCGAGCCTGTACGCCAGTCTCGAACGCCTCGGAGTGCCTGCGGCGCCGCCTGCCACATGAGCGCCGCGGCGCGTCGCCAGGCGCTCACTGCGAATCTCTTGAGCCGAGTGAGGCTGTGGCGCGAGGCGGATGCGCGCGCCCGCCGGCTGAACCTCGGTCACGTCGATCAGGCGACCGACGCCATGCGGCTCGCGCAGGACTATCGACTGCTGGCGCACGATCTGGCGCGCGTGCGCAGTTTGCTGCCCGACACCCGCACCCGCGAGTACCTGGAGGGAGCGTACGCGCGCGCGCACCTGACACTCCACCACGGCGCGTGGCGCGCAGATCGCGCCTTGCTGGCGCTGTTCCGCGACGAGTTGCCGGCGGTGGTGCGCTGGCTGCTCCCCTACATTCTGTGGTGTACGGCGATCTTCGCGCTCACGGTGCTGGCCGGCTACGCGCTGGTGCGCGCTTACCCCGATCTCATCGCGCTGTTCGCATCGCCCGATCTGATTGCCACGGTCGAACGCGGCCAGCTCTGGACCGAGGGCCTGCTGAACGTGGTGCCTTCATCGCTGCTCTCGGCGCAGATCCTCACCAACAACATCGTGGTGACGCTGTTCGCCTTCTGTGCCGGAATATTCTTCGCTCTCGGCACGCTTTACATCCTCGGCCTCAACGGTCTGATGCTGGGAGCGATATTCGCGTTCGTAGGTCAGCACGGCCTCGCCCGGCAGCTCTTCACCTTCATCGTTGCGCACGGCTGCGTCGAGATCTCGGTCATGTGTCTCTCCGGAGCTGCGGGCGCCGCGGTCGGCGAAGCATTGGCTCGTCCCGGCCCCGGGGGCCGGAGCGAATCGTTCCGCATCGCGGCGCTGCGTTCGAGCAGGCTGCTCTTCCCGTGCGCACTGCTGCTGGTCGGGGCCGGATTGCTGGAAGGCTATGTCTCGCCGAACCCGCACATCACGCTCGCGACCAAGGCGATTATCGGCGTGTGCTACTGGTTGTTCATGGTGGCGCTGCTCTCGGGACGACTCTTTCCACGCCGCCGCACGGCCGGCTGACTCACACGCGCCGCGCGCGCCGCAACGCCTCGTACTCCCGGAACACTGCCTGCGCGAGCCGCTCCGCGGTCGCCGCGACCACCGGAGCACCCAGCCGCCTCAGCAGCAGCCGCTGCGCACCCGCCTGCGTCTCGTGCTCGCGCGCCGCAAGTGCCACCCACGGGTCCTGCCATTCGCCGCCCGCGCGCCGCGCGAGCGCGCTGATCTCCGCGCTCTGCACACCCGCGACCAGCACCAGGTGCGGCGGCGCGAGCAGCCGAACGGCGCGCGCGAGCTCTGCGGCGACGTTGGCATCGTCGAGATCGGTGAGCAGCACGATGAGCCCGCGGTGCTTGAGCAGCCGGCGCACGCTGACCGCCGCCGCCGTCGGATCCGACTCCGCCGGCCGGACCGCCAGCTGCTCGAGCGCGCGACGTATGCCGACGATCGCCAGCAGGCCGCGCGCCGGGGCGCAGCTGGCGAGCACGCGCTCGGCATACACCACCAGTCCCACACGGTCATCCAACAGCACGGCGATCTCAGCCAGACGGGCGGCGAGGTTGGCATAAAGCCCCAGCCGATCGAGCTGTCCGGCGCGGATGCGGCTCAAACGGCCGGCGTCGATGGCGACCAGCACATCGAGATGCTGATCCTCGCTGAACTCGCGCGCGATGAGTGAGCCGACCCGCGCGCTCGCTTTCCAGTCGATGCTCGCCAGCGGATCGCCGCGCACGTAGTCGCGCAGTTGATGCAGCTCCGCGCCCACACCGGCAACGGCGCGCGGGCGCGTGCCACCGCCGAGGCCGCGGAGACGCGCCGGCGTGCCGCCCGCATCGGGTGCGATCACGGTGTGCTGCCGCGGCTCGAGGGCGAGCGACCACCAGGCGAGTCGCAGCGGCCCGAGGACGCGCACCGGCAGGGCGGGCCAGCTCTGCGGGCCGAGACGTACCGGCAGCAGGCTGAGCGAGTCCTCCGCGAGGCCGTGCGCGGCGGCACGCGCACGGCGCGGTTGCTGCTGCACCTCGAAGCCGGCGGGCGTCACCGGCAGGTACTGCAGCGTGAGCTCGCGTCCGGTGCGGTTGGCGAACGCGAATACCGCAGGTTGCTCCCTGCCGAGAAACGCCCGCGAGGCGGTCGTCACGCGCGCCTCGAGCGGCCCGCGGCGCATGAACAGTCCTTCCACAACGAGCCCCAGCAGCAGCAGCAGCGCCGGCACGTGCCACCAGCCCCAGAGTGCCGGCTCGCTCGACCAGATACCCGCAATGGCGAGCACCGCCGCGAGCGCGACGAGGATGTAGGCGCGTCCGGACAGGTGCACGCGTGCGCCTCAGCGGGGCACGGGAGTTTCCGCCAGCAGGCTCTGCACTACGCCCACGTCGGTGACGCCTTCGAGCGCAGCCTCGGGCGTCAGCAGCAGCCGGTGCGCGAGCACCCAGGGCGCGGTTTCCTTGACGTCATCGGGTGAGACGAATTCCCGGCCGTGCAGGCCGGCCGCGATGCGTGCCGCCTTGAGAAGCGCCAGCGCGCCGCGGGTCGAGAGACCCAGCGTCAGCCGTGGATGCTGGCGCGAGGCTTGCGCGAGGTCGAGCACGTAGGCGCTCAGGGCAGCGGCGACATGAACGTGCTCCACCTCGGCACGCGCCGCGGCGAGCAGCGAGCGCTCGAGCACGCCGACTTCGCCGAGCACGTCCTGCAACCGCAGGGCCACCCCGCCGTAACGCGCCAGGATTTCCGCTTCCACCTCCCGCGCCGGATAGTCCATGTCGATCCGCAGCATGAATCGATCGAGCTGCGACTCGGGCAGCGGGTAGGTGCCTTCGAACTCGCGCGGGTTCTGCGTGGCGATGACCAGGAAATCTGCCGGCAGCTGGAAAACCGAACGCTCGACGCTCACCTGCCGCTCCTCCATCGCCTCGAGCAGCGCGGATTGCGTCTTGGGGCCGGCGCGATTGACCTCATCGACCAGCAGTACATCGGCGAACAGCGGCCCGGGACGGAACACGAAGGCGCGTTGCTGTTCCTCGAACACGTGTACCCCGATGATGTCGCTCGGCATGAGATCCGCGGTGCCCTGGACGCGCTTGAACTCTCCGCCGAGTGAGCGCGCGAGTGACTTGGCGAGCAGTGTCTTGCCCAGTCCCGGCGCGCCTTGCAGCAGCACGTGTCCGCGCGCCACGAGCGCGATGAGCAGGGCGCGCACCGGCGCCTGCACGCCGAGCACCACCCGGCCGAGCTCCTGCTCCAGGGATTCTTCGAGTCTGCGAAGTGCCGAGCTCATGCGGCCAGCTGCCTTTCGGTACGAACGATGAGGTCGTGCAGGCGCTGCAGCGGAATGCGGCGCTCGGAGTAGGCATCTGCGTACCACTCGCGCAGCTGACGCACCTCGGCGGCCGACAGACGCGGATGATTTTCCAGCCACTCCCACGGCGGGCCCGCCGCGCCGCTGTGTCCGGTCAGCCGTTGCAGGCGCAGGAAAAACTGCTCGAACAGCCGGCGCGCGGCCGCCGCCGGCTGCAGCACGCGCGCGAGAAACAGGCCCGTCACGCGCACCAGCTCGGCTTCGCGCGGGGCACTCACGCGCTGCGTTGCCGGACGCAGCCGCGTGCCCCCGAGCACCCATGCGAGCCACACCGCCACCAGTACACCGAGTGTGGCATACAGGCGCCGGTCGGAATAGAACTTGGCCGGATCGTAGCTTGCCGTCAGCCCCTGGTGGGTGTCATCGAACACCACGGCTCCGCCGGGCCCGAGGCTCGCAGTGACGATGTTGGCGAGCAGCCGCGCGTTCTCCGCCAGCCCCAGCGCGCGATTGGAAAACAGCGAGCTGAAGGCACTCACGATGATCGAGCCACTGCCCGCCGGCCTCAGCCACAGCACGCCCTCACCGAGCTCGCGCTCACGGGCGAGCGCCAACACGAAGCCGGCGCGTGGCACGCTCACCTCCCACACGTTGTGCGGATAGTCCGAGAACGCCAGCGCGGAATTGACGCCTGCGAGATAGGGATGCGGCCGGTTGGCGATCAGCGTGCTGCGCAGCGGCTGCGCCAGCTGCTGAAAAGCCAGCCCGGCCGTGCCGCCCTGGCGGGCGCCGCGCGCCGCATCCGGCGGCGGCCCCGGCGCGGCGCCCGGCTGACGCTTCGCCAACACGAACTCCAGGCCGCTCAGTGTCTTCAGATCGGCATGCACCGCAGCGAGCCCGGACCAGGCGGGGCGGTCGGAGAGCGCGGCGAGCAACAGCAGGGTATTGCCCGCACGCACCCAGCGATCGAGGCTGCGCATCTCGGCGGTCTTGAAGGCATTCACCACCGGGATACTGATGATCAGCAGATTGCCCGCGCCGGGCAGATCGTGGCGTTTCTCCAGGGTATCGAATCGCTCGCGCAGCGATACGGTGCGGATGCCTTCCTGCCCGAGCCAGCTGCGGGCCGCAAACAGGCCATCATCGCCGCGCTCGCTCGTGGTGGGCGGCGCGCCGCGCGACAGCTCCATCGGTCCACGCAGGAACAGCGTGACGAACACCAGCAGCGCACCGAGCGCGCACACCAACGTGGTGACACGCTCGCGCACCGCTAGCTCGACCCGGCCGGCTGCGCGCACGGTGTTTCGAGCGAGTGCAGCAACTCGCGCCCGCGCGCTGCCGCGCCCGCCAGCGACGCCGCCGTCGCGTCCTCGGCAAAGCGTGCGCGCTCGCAGGCTGCGGTGAGCGCAGCAAGACGCTCGCGATCGAGTCGATCCTTCAGCCGCGCCGCGCGCTCGAGCTCGCTGAAGGTCAGCGCACCTGCGGGCGGCAGCCGTTGCTGCTCGTGCAGCCGCGCGATGATCAGCCGCAGCAGCAGATGAGGCTGCTCGGCGGCGCCAGCGCGGTCCACCTCATCGAGCGTCGGTGCGCTCTTGCCGGATGGAAGCTGCGCAGACCGCCCGCTGCCGCGGTGCCTCCGGGCGCGCCACCAGCCCGCGATGCGCAGCTCATTCACGACGATCCCGCCCGCCAGCAACACCACCAGCAGCAGCGCGCCCCAGACGATGCCCCGCGTCACGCGCTGCGAGAGGTCGAGGCTGCCGATCAGACGCTCGAGCCAGCTCCGTTCCCGGACTTCCTGCTGCGGTGTGAACAGATCCCGCAGCCACTGCTTGAAGCGCGCCCACCAGCCGGGTTTCGCCGTATCGTTGCGGTGCAGCTCGCTCAGCACGGCTGTGAGCTGCGTGACTCGCGGCGCGCGCACCGCCGCGGGCGAGTCCGGCCGTGTCAGCAGCCTGCGCAGCTCGACCAACCCGCCGACCGACAGCTCGTTGTCCGGCTTGCTCCAGTCCGGCGGCAGCCAGGCGGCGTAGCCACTCGCTGCCAGGCTGCGCGGTACCTCGGGACAGCGCTGCGCAACGCGTTCGTAGCCGACATCGAGACTGGGATCGAGACTGTGAATACAGCTGTCGATGGCGGCGATGACATCGTCAGCCGCGGCGGCCGGCGCCGTCCCGCATGCCATCAGCAGCAGCGCCAGCACCCCGCGCTTCATGCCGTTACTGGATCGCGGGAGCAGAAATCCGCTGCGCCAGATCCGCGCCTTCGCGGCGCGCCGAGAGCTCGCCGAACACCGCCAGGATGAGCGCGTGATAGAACGGCGTGAACAGCGCCGCCAGCAGTGCAATGACCGTGGAAGATACGGCCACCCACAGGACGACATCTCCGCGCCCCAGCCACATCGCCACAATGCCTCCGGCGATGCTCGCCAGCACGTAGAAAACCAGGAGCAGTACCGCCCCGACGCTGTAAATGATGGACAGTCGCCAGAAATTACCCGCGGTGAGCTCCCAGCTGTGACTCATGCTCGCGATCGGACCCCGCTCGGTGAGGAGGTATATCGGCACGGAACAGGCCCATCTGATCGCTACCCAGGAGCCGGCGATCAGCACGGCGAGAACGATCCCGATACCCAGCCAGATCGGGGTGGAGGTCCCCGCCGTGGGACGGATGACGCCGAGCGCCGCACCGATCGATGCCAGCAGCAGCACTACCGGGATCAGCGTGACCGCAAAGGCCAGCGCGATGATGAGTCCGATCAGCAGTGCGCCCGGCGCCCGCCGCAAGCCCGTGCCGAGCTCCGCACGCATCGATGCCGCGCGGCCGCTCGCGAGGGTGTACTGGCGCAGGAACACCGCGTTGGCGAACATCGTGCTGCCTACGATCACGAGCAGCAGCAACCCCCACCAGGCCGGACTTGCGAGTCGATCCATTTGTGCCGCCCGCAGCGCAGCAGCTGCGCCGTTGCCGTGCCGGTGCAGCACGTCATAGAGCGACAACAATTGCCCGAGTATCACGCTCGCGAAGCTGTAGGGCAGGCATCTCAGCAGCGTGGCGCTATAGATCCGGAACGCGGAATCGAGCACCTCGCCGACGGACTGCGGCCTGGAGGGTGGGTACAGTATGCGCACCATGCGCACATTTTAACGTTGAGCGGCGCAATTGACTGCAGGGAATCTGACCATTGGTGACCTGCGGGCGGCGGGAACCCGGCGCCTGCAGCAGGCAGCCGCGGCTGGCAGCGCGTCGACCCCCGAGCTCGATGCGGAAGTGCTGCTGGCCCACCTGCTCTCGGTCTCCAGGGCCTACCTCCGCTCCCACCCCGAGGCAACGGCCGGCGAGCGGGCCGCCGAGTACCAGGCCCTGATCGACCGTCGCGCGCGCGGCGAGCCCCTCGCCTACCTCACCGGAACGAGGGAATTCTGGTCGTTGCCGCTCACGGTCACCCCGGCGGTGCTGGTGCCGCGTCCGGAGACCGAGCTGCTCGTGGAGCGCGCGCTCGCGCTGCGCGGTGAGCCGTACGGCCGCGTCGCCGACCTCGGCACCGGTTGCGGGGCCGTGGCGCTGGCGCTGGCGAGTGAACGCCCGCGGTGGTGCGTCACCGCCACGGATGTCTCGGCGGACGCCCTCGCGGTGGCGCGCGCCAATGCCGCACGGCTCGGCCTCGCTGCCATCGACTTCCGCGTCGGCAGTTGGTTCACGCCGCTCGCAGCGGAGCGCTTCGATCTCATCCTCAGCAATCCGCCGTACGTCGCCGCCTGCGACCCGGCGCTCGCGGACCCGCCGCTCGCTCACGAGCCGCGCCTCGCCCTGACGCCGGGAGCCGACGCGCTCGAGTGTCTGCGCGCCATCGCGCGCGGCGCGCCGCAGCACCTCACACCCGGGGGCTGGCTTTTGCTCGAGCACGGCGCCGAGCAGGCCGCGCCGGTGCGCCACGAGCTTGTCCTCGCCGGCTTCCGTTATGTACGCTCGCACCGCGATCCCGCCGGTCACGAGCGGGTTACGGAAGGACAATATGGTCAGCTTTGAGACGTCCCACGGCACCTTCACGGTCGAGTTGTTTCCCGAGCAGGCGCCGGTCAGCGTGGAGAATTTCCTCAAGTACGTCGATGACGGCCACTTCGACGGCACGATCTTTCACCGCATCATTCCGGGTTTCGTCATCCAGGGCGGCGGCCTCACCGCCGACTTCGCCAACAAGAAGACGCGCGCGCCTATCGGCAACGAGGCGAAAAACGGTCTGAAGAACACCCGCGGGAGCCTCTCGATGGCGCGCACCAGCGACATCAACAGCGCCACCTCGCAGTTCTTCGTCAACCTCGCCGACAACGCTTTCCTCGACCACGGCCCGCGCGACTACGGCTATGCCGTGTTCGGCCGCGTCAGCGAGGGGATGGACGTCATCGAGCGGATCGCACGGGTGCGCACCGGCACGCGCAAGGGCTATACGGACGCGCCGCTCGAGGACGTCGTGGTGGTGTCGGCACGGCGCGTGCCCGCAGCCTGAGAGCCGCGCCGGGAAATTGCGCCGCCCGCGGCGCGCCGGCCGGCCGGCCGCACAGGCAGCGTGGTCGCCTCGCCGGGTCACTCCTCAAATACCTCGGCATCGCGCTGCTGCTGTGGGTGCTGCTCACCGCGACACCGGTGCTGGCACTGCGCTGGCTGCGGCCACTCACCAGCGCCTTCATGGTCGAGGCGCGCGTCGCCGCCTGGCGTGCGCGGGAGCACGGCTATCACACCGACTTCCGCTGGGTGAGTCTCGAGCAGATCTCCCCGCACGCGGCGATCGCCGTGATCGCTTCCGAGGATCAACAGTTTCCCTTTCACGCCGGGTTCGATTTCGACTCGATACGCGAGGCGGTGCGCGCGAGCGAGCGCGGCAAGCGATTGCGCGGCGCGAGCACCATCTCCCAACAGGTGGCGAAGAACCTGTTCCTCTGGCCCGGGCACAGCTTCGTGCGCAAGGCCCTGGAGGCCTGGTTCACTATCCTGATTGAGACGCTCTGGCCCAAGGAGCGGATTCTCGAGGTGTATCTGAACGTCGCGCAGTTCGGCGATGGCATCTACGGGGTGCAGGCCGCCGCCCAGCGCTTCTGGCACAAGCCGGCGCTACGCTTGAGCTCGGCAGAGGCGGCGTCGCTTGCGGCCGTGCTGCCGAATCCGCTGCGACTGCACGCGGATCGGCCCTCGCCCTACCTGATCGAGCGCCGCGAGTGGATTCTCGGCCAGATGGGCGACCTCGGCGGCGCGTCCTACCTGCGCGCGCTCGAGAACGAGCGGCGTGGCGCCCGCTGAGGGGCGCAGAAACCTTACGGATGCGCCGGGCGTTCCCCGCAGATCGCCACCGGGAAAATCCCGAGCGGCCAGCCACTCACCCCGCTCGCCCCTTTCGAGCGATGTCAACGGCAAATTTCCTGCGGTACGATGCCCGGGCATGAGCCGGGGACCTCATCATGACTGAGCGGGCGCTCGCCACGGCCGACTGGCGCGGCTACGGCCGCGAGCATTTTCCGCAGGAGTCCTGGAGCGTGGACGGCGATGTGCTGCGGGCGGTGGCGCAGGGCGAGCGCATCGACCTCGTCACGCGCGAGCGCTTCGGCGATTTCACGCTGCTGTTCGATTGGCGTTTGCCGCGCGCCGGCAGCACCGCGGTGCTGTGCCGCGTGGACGAAGCGGCCGGACCTGCCGCGCACACCGGCCCCGCCATGCAGCTGCTCGATGACGAGCACCACCCCGATGGCGCCGATGCGCTCACTTCCTGCGGCGCGCTCCATGGTCTCATGGCGCCATGGCACGATCAGCGCAGCAGCGCCAATACCTACCACAGCGCGCGCATCGTGATGAAAGGCTCGTTGGTCGAGTACTGGGTCGATGAGGTGCAGGTGATCGGCTGCGACCTCGCGAGCGAGGAGCTCCGCGCGCGCATCGCGCGCAGCCGCTTCCGCGACTATCCGCAATTCGCCCGCCTCGCCGACGGACACATCGTCCTGCAACATCGCGGCACGGAAGCCTGGTTCCGGCGGCCGCGCATCGAAATCACTGCCGCCTAAATACCACCGGTTGGGGATGGGAGGCGTTCAGGGTTCGTAGCCGAGCTGCGGCGCGAGCCAGCGCTGCGCTTCCTCCGGCGTCCAGCCCTTGCGGCGCGCGTAATCCGCCATCTGGTCGCGATCGATCTTGCCGAGCGGAAAGTAGCGCGCCTGCGGGTGGGCGATGTACCAGCCGCTCACCGCCGCGGTCGGGTACATGGCGTACGAGTCGGTGAGGCGTATGCCGGCGTTGCGCTCCACGTCCAGCAGCTGCCACAGCTTCGCTTTCTCGGTGTGATCCGGACAGGCGGGGTAGCCCGGCGCGGGGCGGATGCCGCGATACTCCTCGCGCACCAGTTGCTCGTTGGTGAGTGCCTCGGCGGCAGCGTAACCCCACAGCTCGCGCCGCACGCGCTCGTGGAAGTGCTCGGCGGCGGCTTCCGCCAGGCGATCGGCGAGCGCCTTGAGCATGATTGCCGAGTAGTCGTCGTGCGCACGCTCGAAGCGCGCGATGTGCTCCTCGATCCCTGCCCCGGCGGTCACGGCGAACGCGCCGAAGTAGTCGCGCACGCCGCTCGCCGCCGGTGCCACGTAATCGGCGAGGCACTCGTGCGGCTGGCCCTGCGGCTTGCCCTTCTGCTGCCGCAGGAAGTTGAGCGTGGCGAGCGGCTCGCGGCGTGCCTCGCTCGCGTACACCTGCACGTCATCGCCGACGGCGTTGGCCGGGAATAATCCGAGCACCGCGCGCACGCTGAGCCAGCGCTCGGCGATCAGCGTCTTCAGCATGCGGCGTGCGTCGGCGTACAGGTTGCTCGCCGCCTCCCCGACCACCGCATCGCTGAGAATGTCGGGGAACTTGCCGGCGAACTCCCAGGCGTTGAAGAACGGCATCCAGTCGATGTAGCCGAGCAGCTGGGCGAGCGGGTAGTCGTCGAAACGCTGCACGCCGGGCACGCGCGGCGCGAGCGGCGCGTAGGCGTTCCAGTCGATCGGCACGCGGTTGGCGCGCGCGGCCTCGAGTGAGGCTTCCGGGACCTTCACCTTCTTGGCGGCATGCTGCTCGCGGCGGCGCTCGTGCTCTTCGCTGACGCGGGCGACGAATGCCGCGCGCTGAGCGGGCTGCGTGAGCGTCTGGCAGACCCCGACGGCGCGCGACGCGTCCTTCACGTACACGACCGGCGAGCGGTACTGCAGCGCGATCTTCACCGAGGTATGCGCGGGAGATGTGGTGGCGCCGCCGATCAGCAGCGGCAGCTCGAAGCCCTGGCGCTGCATCTCGCGCGCGACGTGCACCATCTCGTCGAGCGAGGGCGTGATGAGTCCCGAGAGGCCGATGAGATCGGCGCGCTCGCGCCGCGCGGTCTCGAGGATCTTCTCGCACGGCACCATGACCCCGAGATCGATGACCTCGAAGTTGTTACATTGCAGCACCACGCCGACGATGTTCTTGCCGATGTCGTGCACGTCGCCCTTCACGGTGGCGACCACGATACGGCCGTTGGTGCGCGGCGCGGCGTCGGTCTTGCCCTGCTCGATGTAGGGCACGAGGTGGGCGACCGCGCGCTTCATCACGCGCGCGCTCTTCACCACCTGGGGCAGGAACATCTTGCCCGAGCCGAACAGGTCGCCGACCACGTTCATGCCGTCCATGAGCGGGCCCTCGATGACATCGAGCGGCCGCGTGCTCGCCTGGCGCGCCGCCTCGGTGTCCTCGACGATGTAGTCGTCGATCCCCTTGACGAGCGCGTGCTCGAGGCGCTTGCCGACCGGCAGCTTGCGCCACTCGAGATCCTCGCTGCGTCGCGCGCCGGGCTCGCTCTTGTAGCGCGCCGCGATCTCGAGCAGCCGCTCGGTGGCGTCCGGGCGGCGGTTGAGCACCACGTCCTCGCACGCCTCGCGCAACGGCCCATCGAGCTGCTCGTAGACGCCCAGCTGCCCGGCGTTGACGATGCCCATGTCCATGCCGGCGGCGATCGCATGATAGAGAAACACCGAGTGCATGGCCTCGCGCACCGGATCGTTGCCGCGGAAGGAGAACGACACGTTGCTCACGCCGCCGCTCACCAGCACGTGCGGCAGCTCGCGCTTGAGCTGCCGGGTCGCCTCGATGAAGGCGAGCCCGTAGGCGTTGTGCTCCTCGATACCGGTGGCGATGGCGAAGATGTTGGGATCGAAGATGATGTCTTCGGGCGCTAAGCCGACCCGCTCGGTGAGGATGCGGTAGGCGCGGTGGCAGATCGCCGCGCGCCGCTCGACCGTGTCGGCCTGACCCTGCTCGTCGAAGGCCATGATGACCGCGGCCGCGCCGTAGCGGCGCACCAGCCGAGCGTGCTCGATGAACGGCTCCTCGCCCTCCTTGAGGCTGATGGAGTTGACGACCGCCTTGCCCTGCACGCAGCGCAGGCCGGCCTCGATCACCGACCACTTGGAGGAGTCGATCATCACCGGCACCCGCGCGATGTCCGGCTCCGCCGCCACCAGATTGAGGAAGCGCACCATGGCGGCTTCGGAATCGAGCATGCCTTCGTCCATGTTGACATCGATCATCTGGGCGCCGTTGGTCACCTGTTGGCGCGCGACCTCGAGGGCGGCGGAGTAGTCACCCGCTTCGATCAGCTTGCGGAATTTGGCGGAGCCCGTGACGTTGGTGCGCTCGCCGACGTTGACGAACAGACTGTCGTCGTCGATGTTGAGCGGTTCGAGTCCTGCGAGACGGCACTTGACCGGCAGCGGTGCGAGGCGCCGCGGGGCACGGCCCGTCAGCCCTTCCCGCAACAGCCGGATGTGCTCCGGAGTGGTGCCGCAGCAGCCGCCGACGA
>Ga0318554_10000303_pt1 | contig 16622 bp, 17 predicted proteins | sample GRESIP082b2f22_FD_203687 | JGI IMG/M metagenome (GOLD analysis project Ga0318554, IMG submission 203687) | Tropical soil microbial communities from Luquillo Experimental Forest, Puerto Rico - GRE.SIPMG.082b2f22 | ecosystem: Environmental > Terrestrial > Soil > Tropical forest > Bulk soil... | reverse complement strand
GCGGCGACCAGGCGCGCATTGCGGCCGGCCGGGGCGTGAGTGCGTGGGTGCCGGCCGCGAGCCTCTATTCGATCGAGGAGCTCAAGTGATCGCGCGCTGGCTCTCGGCCGCGCTGATCCTGTCGCTGCTCGCGCCCATCGAGGGATGGGACGAACAGTCGGAGCACGCGATCCAAGACCTGCGATTGCACGCGCTCGAGCACCCGATGCAATCGATCTCGAGCGCGTGCAATCCCACCACGCTCTCCGCCGGCCTGCTCGCGATCGCGCTGCTGGGCGGGCCGCCGGGGATCGAGACCGCGCGCATCGCGGTGCTCGCGCTCGCGCCGACGAACCTCGTGGTCGAGGGCCTGAAGCGGCTCACGTTCCGTGCCCGCCCGGACGGGGAGCACAAACGGTCGAACGCGTCGTTTCCCTCGAGCCATGCCGCGAACCTGTTCGCGCTCGCCGTGGTGTTCTCGCGCCACTGGCGCCGCGCCGCGCCGCTGTTCTACCTGATCGCGACGATCGTGAGCGCCTCGCGGCTCTATCTCAACCGCCACTTTCCGACCGACGTGCTCTTCGGGGCCGCGATCGGCGCCCTCTGTGCGTTCGGAACCCTGCGTCTCTGGGAGCGGCGGCGGGCGCGGCGCGAGGCGGGACTGGCAGGGCGCGCGATGCAGTGATAGATTGCGGACGTCAGGGAGGTGCGCCGCCGATGCACGGAACGCTGGTTCCCAGCGCGCTCGACCCCTCGCTCTTCATCCCGGACCTCAAGTGCCGCCGCAAGGACTCCGCGCTCGCGGAGCTCGTCGCCTGCGCCGGCCGGGGTGGCGTTTTGCGTCACCCGGAGCTGGCGCTGGAACTGCTCGCGGCACGCGAGGCGCTCGGCTCCACGTCGCCGGGACGCGGGGTCGCCGTCCCCGCGATCCGATCGCTCGCCGTGCAGCACGGGCGCGTCGTCGTCGCGCGCTCGCGCCGCGGGATCGAATGGGGGGCGCCCGACGAGCTGCCGGTGCACGTGATCGCGCTCGTGTGCTCGCCCGCCGAGTGTCCCGCGTCGCAGCACGTCGAGACCGTGCTGCGGGTCGCCGCCGCGATGAAGCCGCAGCGCGCGCGCGCGAAGCTCATGGAAGCCGAAACATTCGAAGCCATCGCGGCGCTGCTGCGCGAGGCGCTGCCGTGAGCGCCGCGGCCGCGCTGATCCGCCTCCACGATCTCGATCTCCTGCTCGCGGAGCTGCGCGAGGTCTCGCTCGCCGCACGCCTCCGGCGGGCGGGCTTCGCGCTCGGCGACGCGCGCGACCTCGAAGCGGCGCGCGCGCGCCGCTTCGGCGAGCTCGATCCGCGCTGGCGCCATCATTACGAGCGCGCCGGCCGCCGCTACGGCGCCGCGGTCGCGAGCGTGCGGGGCCGCGTCTGCCAGGGATGCTTCATGACGCTGCCGCGCTCCGCCTCGCGCGGCGACGCCGAGAGCGTCTCGCTGTGCGAGTCCTGCGGGCGCATCCTCTACCGCGGACGGGCCGAGAGCGAGGTCTCCGAGAGCCCCGTGACCCCGCCTCCGCGCTCGGCCAGCCCGGGACCGCCCCGCTCGCGCCCGTCCTGAATCCACCGAGACCTCGCAGGGTCGCCGCGCGTCCATCCTCGGCAGGCCCCTGCACCCGCTCGCGGAGCTTCCGCCATCTGTTATCCTAGCGACGCCGGGCGGACCGGGTGGGTCGGCCGGAGGGGAGCCACGCATGCATTTCAGGGCCTGGCCGCGGCTGGCGGGCGGTTTCATGATGCTCGCCGCGGCGGGTTGCACCGCATTGAAAGACATTCCCCGCGATCAGTACACGGCGAAGGAGAAGCGGAAGGACGTGCACGTCGAAACGAGCGACGGGCTCGTGTACGAATTCGACTACGTCAGTCTCCGGGGGGACAGCCTCGTCGGCTACCGCCGCCGGGACGTCGAGGGGGACATCGCGGACTACACCGCGGTTCCCATGCCGCTGGGGGACATTTCGCGCATGAGCGCGCGCGGCGTCGACTGGAGGCGCACGAGCCTGATCGGCGTCGGGGCGGCGGCCGTCGTGGTCGCGGTCGGGCTCAGCGCGTCGAACCAGAACAACTCGGGCTCGGGGTCGTCCGGCGGCGGCAAGGGCGGAGGAGTGCCCTAGCGCACGAGCTGATGCACGAGCACGGCCGCGGCGGCCGCTCCCACCAGGTCGGCCGCGAGATCCAGGGGATCGAAGCGCGTGACCCGGCGGTCGCGCAGCTCCTTTGCGAGCCCGAGCCCGAGCGTGCCGCCGAGCGCGAGCGCGGGGGAGCGGGACGCGATGCCGATCCCGAGGCCGAGCGTCAGTGACAGCGTCGCGTGCTGAAAGCGGTCGGCGCCGGGAACCGGCATGCCCCTGGGGCCGGCGTGCTCGGCCACGTCGGCGGCGATCGCGAGGCTGTCGGCCGGAGCGGCGGCGGCCGGTCCGTGGAGCATTCCGGCCAGCACCAGCGCCGCGAGAAGGCCCGCGCGCGCTCCCTTCGGAGATCCGTTGCCCATGAGACCCGAGTCCGCCTCCCTCCGCGACCGCCCGTCGCCCGATCCGGACGACGCGGCGCTCCGTCTTGCCGCCGCGCCCTGGCCGGCCGCAGCGCTCGCGGCGCTGGCCCGCCTGCGCGAGGGAGGCCATCAGGCCGTGCTCGTCGGCGGATCGGTGCGCGACGTCCTGCTCGGGCGCCCGCCGCACCATGTGCTCGATGTCGCGACCGATCTCACCCCGGACCGCGTCTCGGCCCGCTTCGAGCGCATCGAGCCGGTCGGCATCGCGCACGGCACCGTGATGATCCTGCTCGCCGATCTCATGCTCGAGTGCACCACGTTCCGGCGCGAGGGAGCTTACCCCGATGCGCGCCATCCGGAAACCGTGACGTTCACGCGCTCGCTCGAGGAGGATCTCGCGCGCCGCGACCTCACCGTGAACGCGCTCGCGTGGGATCCCGGGCAACGCGTGCTCACGGATGCGTTCGGAGGGCTCGAAGATCTCGCGCGCGGGGTGCTGCGCGCGGTCGGCGATCCCGAGGCGCGCTTCCGCGAGGACGCGCTGCGGCCGGTGCGCGTCGCGCGGTTCGCCGCCACGCTCGAGATGACGCCCGAGCCGGCGACGCGCGCCGCGCTCGCCCGGGTGCGCGATCGCGCGGCGCGGGTCGCGGTCGAGCGCGTGCGCGCCGAGCTCGAGCGCACGATGGAGGCGGATCGCCCGTCGATCGCGTTCGAGCTGCTGCGCGAGGCGGAGCTGCTCGATCTCTGGATGCCGGAGCTCACCGCGTGCTACGGCGTGACCCAGAACCGCTGGCACGCGCACGACGTGTGGACCCACTCGCTGCTCACCTGCGACGCGGCGCCGGCCGACAAGCCGGCCGTCCGCTGGGCGGCGCTCCTCCACGACATCGGGAAGCCGGGGGCCAAGGCCGGCGACGGGCCCGCCGCCACGTTCCACGGCCACGCCGCGCTCGGTGCCGAGCTCGCGGACCGGCTGCTCGAGCGGTTGCGGTTTCCGAACGATGCGCGCGGGCAGATCGTGCACCTCGTGCGCGAGCACATGTTCGAGTACCGCCCGGAGTGGACCGATGCCGCGCTGCGCCGCTGGCTGCGCCGCGTCGGGCTCGATTCCGTCGCCGATCTCTTCGATCTCCGCATCGCGGACGTGATCGCGAATCCGCGTCACGGCCCGCTGCCTTCGAACCTCGAGGAGATGCGGCGGCGGATCGAGGCGCTGCTCGCCGGATCGCCGGTGCTCACGATCCGCGATCTCGCCGTAGACGGCGCCGACGTCATGCGCACCCTCGGCATTCCGCCCGGACCAGCGGTCGGGGCGGTGCTGGCCGAGCTGCTCGAGGAAGCGACCGAGCGGCCCGAGCACAATCAGCGGGAATGGATGCTGGAGAGGATTCGCGAGCGCGGCATTCCATCGCGATCCGAGCCGCACAAAGCTTGACACTCCGAAAGACGCGCCCGTATCCTCCGCCGCGCCAAGAGGAGCGGGGTCAACGCCACGACCCCGGCCAGACCCGACATGTCCATGACGGCGGTCCAAAAACCGGTGCGGCGCGAGCTGGAGCGGGTCCAATCCCATCTCCGGGCGCTGTTTCGCACCCCCATCCCGATCCTGAACCAAGTGGGCGGGCACGTGCTGGCGACCCGGGGCAAGAAGTTCCGCCCGACGCTGCTGCTGCTGGTCGCGCGGCTGCGAGGGCACCTCGGCGCGGATGCCGTGCTCTGCGCCTCCGTGGTCGAGATGGTGCACGCCGCGGCGCTCATCCATGACGATTCCGTGGATCGCAGCGACTTGAGGCGCGGCATGCCGACCGTGAACGGCCTGTGGACCGACGAGATGGCGATCATCATGGGCGACTACCTCTATGCCCAGGCGATGTCGCGGCTGGTCGAGCACCAGATGAACGTGCCGATGGAGATCCTGGCGCGCGTGGTCACCGAGATGTCGTGCGGTGAGGCGCTGGAATTCCAGTACGCGTTCGATCTCGACGTGACCGAGGATCAGTACGTCGAGCTGGTGCGCGCGAAGACCGGCTCGCTGATCGGCGCCGCGACCGAGATCGGCGCTGGGCTGAACGGCGGCGGCAAGGAGCCGCGCCGGCGGCTCAAGTACCGCCGCTTCGGCGAGCGCGTCGGGGTGGCGTTTCAGATCGTGGACGACCTGTTCGATTACCTCGGCGATCCGGACACCACCGGCAAGCCGGTCGGCTACGACCTCGCCGAGGGCAAGGTCACGCTCCCGCTCATCGCCGCGTTGCGCGGCGCCGGGGATCGCGACCGCGCGCGCCTCAAGCAGCTCGCGCTGCGCAAGCGCTGGACCCAGGCGCAGTGGAATCAGCTGCGCGCGCTGATCGAGCGCTGCGGCGGATTCGAGTACGCCCGCCGCCGCGCCGAGGAACTGGCTGGCGAGGCGCGTGACATGCTGGCGTCGGAGCCGGACGGCGCGGCGCGGCGCGCGCTCGACCAGGCGGTCGACTACGCGGTCCGGCGCGACCATTGACGCGGAAGCGCGGAACCTGCTCTTGACCGCCCGTCCGCGCGCCGGCAGCGCAGGGCTCGACCTGGTCCGCCGCGCCGCCCACGCCGCGCGCTCCAAGAAGGCCCACGACTTGGTGGCGCTCGACCTCCGCGAGCTGGACGGTGTCGCCGATTACTTCCTGATCTGCTCCGGCGGCAGCGAGGTGCAGGTCAAGGCGGTAGCCGAGGCTGTGGAGGAGAAGCTGCGCGAGGCGGGGGCGCGGCCGTGGCACGTCGAAGGTCTCGAGGGCCGGCGCTGGGTGCTGCTCGACTACGTGGAGATGGTCGTGCACGTGTTCCACGAGAAGACCCGCGAGTACTACATGCTGGATCGCCTGTGGGGCGACGCGCGGAGCATCGAGCTTGGTCTGGACGCGGCTGACTGACGGTCTCACGGCCGCGCTGCGCGGCGCGGGGGCGTGGGACGCCGCGCGGCCGCCGCGCATCGAGCTCGCGATCCCGCGCGAGCGCGCGCACGGCGACTGGACCACGAACGTCGCGCTGATCGTCGCCAAGGAGCGGCGCGTGAATCCGCGCGAGCTCGCGACCCGGCTCGCGGCCGCGTTCCCGCGCGATCCCGAGCTGTTCGCGTCCGTGGAGGTCGCCGGGCCCGGGTTCGTGAACTTCCGCTACGCGCCCGCGTTCCTGAACCGGCTGCCCGGGGAAATCCTCGCCGCCGGCGCATCGTACGGCACGTCGCGCGGCGGCGCCGGCGAGCGCGTGCTGGTCGAGTACGTGAGCGCGAATCCGACCGGTCCGCTGAACGTCGTGAGCGCGCGCGCCGCGGCCGTGGGGGCCGCGCTCGTGCGCCTGCTGCGCGCGACCGGCCACGCCGCCGAGGGCGAGTTCTACGTCAACGACGTGGGCAACCAGATGGACCTGCTCGGCCGCTCGCTCGCCGCGCGCTTCTCGGAGCGCGGCGGAACGCCGCTCGCGGTGCCGGAGGAGGGCTACCAGGGCGAATACGTGAAGACGCTCGCGGAGGCGCTGCCGGCCGCGGACGCGGCCGCGGCGCTCGCGCGCTCCGATTTCGCCTGGTTCCGGGACCAGGCGCTCGCGCGCATGCTGGAGTGGCAGCGCAAGGATCTCGCAGACTACGGTGCGGAGTTCGCGCGCTGGTATCGCGAGTCCGAAGTGCACGACTCCGGCGCCGTCCAGCGCGCGCTCGCCGATCTCGAGGCGCGCGGCGTCACGTATCGCGGGCGCGTCCCCGAGGTCGCGCCCGAGGGACGGACGCCCGAGGCGGACGAGGGCGACGCGCGCGCGGACGCCACGTACCTGCGCACGTCGCGGTTCGGCGACGACACCGACCGCGTGATCGTGCGCGGCAACGGCGCGCCCACGTATCTGCTGCCCGACATCGCGTATCACCGCGACAAACGGGCGCGCGGATTCCACCACGCGATCGATCTCTGGGGGCCGGATCATCACGGCTACATCCCGCGCATGCAGGCGGCCCTGCGCGCGCTCGGCCTCGAGCCCGATTTCCTCGAGGTGCTGATCGTGCAGCAGGTGAACCTGCTCGCGGGCGGACAGCCGGTCCGGATGAGCAAACGGGCCGGCGAATTCGTGACGCTGCGCGACCTCATGGAGGACGTCGGAGCGGACTGTGCGAAGTTCTTCTTCCTGATGCGCTCGACGAGCGCGCACCTGGATTTCGATCTCGACCTCGCGCGGCGCCAGAACGACGAGAATCCGGCGTACTACGTGCAGTACGCGCACGCCCGCATTGCGGCGCTGCTGCGCTTCGCCGCGGAGCGCGGGTTCACGCCGGCGCCGGCGCCCGGGGCATTCGACGATCCGGCCGAGATCGCCCTGATCCGCCAGCTCGCCGCGTTCCCGGAGGTGGTGCGCGGCGCGGCGGCGGCGCATGAGCCGCACCGCCTGCCCGCGTACCTGATCGAGACCGCGGCGGAATTCCACCGCTTCTATCACGCCTGCCGCGTCGTCACGGACGACGTGGCGCGCTCGCGGCTGCGGCTGCAGCTCTCGGGCGCCACGGCGACCGTGCTGCAGAACGGGCTCTCCCTGCTCGGGGTCAGCGCTCCCGAGCGCATGGATCGCGCGGTCGAGGTCTCCTCGTGAACGACGGGCGCGCTCCCGGCGCAGGCGAGATCCTGGTGGTCGGCTCGGTCGCGCTCGACAGCGTGAGGACGCCGTTCGGCGAGGCGGTCGAGGCGCTGGGCGGCTCGGCGTCGTATTTCGCGATCTCGGCGAGCCACTTCGCGCCGGTGAAGATGGTCGCGGTCGTGGGCGAGGATTTCCCGTCCGAGCACCGGCGCCTGTTCGAATCCCGCGGCGTGGACGTCTCGGGCCTCGAGGTCGCGCCGGGGCGCACGTTCCGCTGGCGCGGCGAGTACTCCGCTGAGCTCGGTCACGCGCACACGCTCGAGACCCAGCTCAACGTCTTCTCCACGTTCCATCCGCGGCTCGAGGACGCGCATCGCAGCTGTCGGTTCGTGTTCCTCGCGAACATCGATCCCGACCTGCAGCTCGAGGTGCTCGGGCAGATGCGCTCGCCCCGTCTCACGGTCTCGGACACGATGAACTACTGGATCGCGCGCAAGCCCGACCGCGTGATCGAGGTGCTGCGCCAGGTGGACGTCGCGCTTCTGAACGAGGAGGAGGCGCGCGCGCTGGCGGCCGAGACCCAACTCGTCAAGGCGGCCGAGCGCCTGATCGAGCAGGGCGCCCGGGCCGTGATCGTGAAGAAGGGCGAGCACGGCGCGCTCTACCAGTCGCGGAACGAGCGGTTCATCACCCCGGCATACCCGGTCGACGAGCTGACCGATCCGACCGGGGCGGGGGACTCGTTTGCGGGGGGTTTCCTGGGCTATCTCGCGCGCCGCGGCGAGCTCGGCGCGCACCCGCTGCGCCAGGCCCTCGCGTGCGGGGCCACCATGGCTTCCGTGGCGATCGAGGGATTCAGTCCGCAGGGCCTGGCGGAGCTCGGCCCGGCCGAGATCTCCCGCCGGGTGTCCGAGCTGCACCGCATGGTGCACTTCGACCTCGCGCCGATCTTCGGCTGAGCCGCCCGCCGCGGGCCCGGCGCGGGCGCGCGGAATTCGTGATGCATCTCGTTTCGTGTGCTAAACTTGTGTACAGAACGCGCCATGTCGGCGCGCCGGGGGAGCTTCCGTGGCCGTGGATTCGAATCGAGCCGCCTGGACGGCGAGCGCCGAAGCCGCGATTCGCGCGCTGCGCGATGTCGAGGACGTCCGCATCCAGACCGAGGGCGACGGGGTTCGGGAGATCCACGTGGTGACGAGCTCGCGCCGGCCCGCGAAGCAGATCGTGCGCGACATCCAGACCGTGCTCGTGACGCGCTTCGACCGCACGATCGATCACCGCGTCGTGTCGGTCGCATTCACGGACTCCACGCCCGAGCCGGCGCTGATCCCGCGCGCCGCGCCCGCTCCGGCGCCCGCGATCGAGCTGCACACTAATCCCGAGCCGTCCGAGCCGCCGGACGACCGCGTCCGCTTCGGCAGCGTGAACCTGTTCGTCTCGGGCGCGCGCGCGCAGGCGCAGGTCGAGCTGCGCTGGAAGGGCGTGCCCCGCACCGGAAGCGCGAGCGGGTGGAGCTCGCGCGACGGCGCGCTGCGGCTCATCGCCACGGCGACCCTGCTCGCGGTGCAGGAATTCGTGGATGAGGAAATCGGGCTCGGCCTCGCGGAAGTCGAGCTGGTACGCATGGGACGACAAGAGGTTGCGGTGGTTGGGCTGACCCTGCTCGCCCACCGCCAGGAAAAACTTCTGGTGGGAAGCTGCACGGTGGAGCAGGATGCGCAGCAGGCGGTGGCTCTGGCGACGCTGGCCGGATTGAATCGCGTGCTGGGAGGCCTGCGCACGAAAGAGCCCACGGAATACGTTTTGAGACCGTCATCGGCACAGGAGGCTAGCGGAGCGAAGAGAAGTTAACGGAAAAGCGAAGCGGACCCGCCTGTAGACACATGTCTGCAGAGTCTCCATTCACTTGAAGGAGGTGGGGTTCGTGTTCGACATTCTCGATGATCTGATTAGCTTCTTCGGTCGGGCGAGCTGGTAGCCTGACGCGCAAAGGCCGGGACTGAGGTAGCCCCGGCGCCCTTCTTCCGGTGACGGTCTCTCTGATCCTTCGGTTCCGCCCCCGATTCCAGTCCCCCGCGAAAGCGCCATCGTGAGTGCGCTGCGGGACGCCCGACATCCCAAACGATTCGCGCTGCTCTACGCCTGCGTGCTGCTCGGCGCGGGCGCGCTGCTGATCGGCGGCTATCCGACGCGCGGGGCGGCGCATCCGATCGCGATTGCGGTCGTGATCGCGCTCCAGATCTTCTCCGAGGCCGGCCCGGTGCAGCTCCCGAGCGGCGGCACCGCGACCGCGAGCCTCGTGATCGCGCTGCCCGCGCTGCTGCTGCTCGGGCCGTGGTGGGCTTCGGTCGTGGACGCTGTGGCGCTGCTCGCCGTGCAGGGGCTATGGCATCGCAAGGCGCTGGTGCGGCTCGTGTTCAATGCGTCCACCTTTACGCTCACGAACTACGCCGCCTGGTTCACGTGGCGCGCCGCGTCGACGCGCGTGCCGGCCGGATTCCTCTTCGAGCTGCTGGCGATCGTCGCCACCGGCCTCATGCTGTTCGCGGGGAACGCGCTGCTCGTGTCGGCCGTGATCTCGCTCACCGAGGGACCGGGACTGTTCCGCGTGTGGGAGCGCAACTTCCACAACAGCCTGATCCACCACCTGTCGTTCGTCGCGCTCGGCGTTCTCGCCGCGGTGACCTACCGCGCGGTCGGGCCGTGGAGCCTGCTGCTGTGCGCGCCGCCGTTCCTCGTCGCCCGCCAGTCGTTCGGCCTCTACATGGAAATCCGCTCCGACCTCAAGGACTTCGTGCGCGCATTGTCCGAAGTTCTGGAGGAGGTGGACCCGTACACGCGCCACCATTCGCTGCGCGTTGCGCGCTACGCGGTGCGGCTCGCGCGCGGGATGAGCGTCTCGGAGCGCGAGATCGAGGAGATCGAGTACGCCGCACTCGTGCACGATCTCGGCAAGATCGGGCCGCAGCACCAGCACATCCTCCAGAAGCCGGGATCGCTCTCGCAGGAGGAGCAGCGCACGCTCCGCTCGCATCCCGCCGCGGGCGCCGAGATCGTGGCGAAGGTGCGCGCACTGCGCCGCGCGTCCGAGATCGTGCGCAGCCACCACGAGCGTCCCGACGGCCAGGGCTACCCATTCGGCCTGCGCACCGAGGACGTGCCGATCGGGGCGCGCATCCTGAACGTCTCGGACGCGTTCGACGCGATGACGTCGGACCGCCCGTACCGCCGCGCGCTCTCGGCCGAGGCCGCAATCCAGGAGTTGTCGCGCGGCGCCGGCACGCAGTTCGACGCCGGCGTGGTGGACTGCCTGGTGCGCCTGTACCGCGCCGGCGCATTCCCGCTGCTGCCGAGTCCGACGAGCGAGGACCTGCTGCAGCTGCGGCTGACCCCGAGACGAGCCCGGGCCTGATGCGCTATCGCGACACCGGAGTGGACGTGACGCGCGGCGACGCCATCAAGGAGAAGCTCGCGCGCGCGGTGGCCTCGACGTGGACGGACGCGGTGGTCCCGCTGCCGGGCGGATTCGCGGGCGTGATGCGCTGGCCGGCGGCCGCGGCGCTCGTGGCCGCGACGATGGACGGCGTCGGCACGAAGCTCCATCTCGCGCAGCAGGCCGGCCGGCTCGCGGACGCGGCGGCCGATCTCGTGTACCACGGCGCGAACGACCTGCTCGTGCACGGCGCGCGGCCGCTCGTGATGCTCGACTACATCGCGCAATCCCGCCTCGCGCCCGACGTCGTGCTCCCGGTGGTCGAGGGGCTGTCGCGCGCCTGCCGCGAAGTCGGCGCCGCACTGATCGGCGGCGAGACCGCGGAGATGCCCGACACGTACCTGCCGGAGGTCGTGGACGTGGCGGGCTGCATGATCGGGACCGGAGATCCCGCGACGCTGTTCGACGGACGCGCGGTGCGGCCCGGCGACGTGCTGATCGGACTCGCCTCGCGCGGACTCCATACGAACGGATTCTCGCTCGCGCGCGGCGTGCTCAAGCGCTCGGGCCGCGCGCTGACGGACGCGCTGCCGGGCGGCCCGGGCGTGACGCTCGCCGACGCGCTGCTCGCGCCGCATCGCTGGTATGGCCCGGCGCTCTGGACCGCGATCGAGGAGCGCCGCGTGCACGCCCTCGCGCACATCACCGGCGGCGGGATCGCGGGCAACCTCGTGCGCGTGCTCCCCGAGGGCTGCGCGGCGCGGATCGACGCGCGCGCGTGGCCGCTACCGCGGCTCGACGCCTGGCTGATCGAGGCGGGCGGGATCCCGATCGAGGACGCGCGCACCGCGTTCAATCTCGGGATCGGCATGATCGCGGTGTGCGCCGCATCCGAGACCGCCGCGCTCGTGCGCATGGCCGAGGCGTCCGGCGACCGCGCGCTCGTGATCGGCGCCGTGACCGCCGGTGAGCGGTCGGTGCAATGGAATGACGCAGGGTGAGGCTCCCGTGAGGCGAAGGCTGGATCCGAGGAGGGGACGATGGAACGCCGCACCATGGAGCGCAGCGCCCCCGCGCTTCCGGAGCTCTTGGGAGACGCACCCGCCTGGCGCGAAGTCCGCGCCTCGCTCCCGCGCATCGCGGAGAGCGGACTGCCGGTGCTCGTGCAGGGGGAGACCGGTACCGGCAAGGAGCTGGTGGCGCGCGCGATTCACGTGCTCAGCCCGCGCCGCGACGCGGGCTTCATCGCGCACAATTGCGGGGCCACGCCCGACACGCTGATCGAGAGCGAGCTGTTCGGTCACGCGCGCGGCGCGTTCACCGGCGCGATCGGGGACCGCGAGGGGCTGTTCGAGGCCGCGCACGGCGGCACGCTGTTCCTGGACGAGATCGGTGACGCGAGCGCGCTGCTCCAGATGAAGCTGCTGCGCGTGCTCCAGGAAGGCGAGGCGCGCCGCGTCGGTGACACGCGCACGCGCCGGCTCGACGTGCGCGTGATCTCGGCGACGCATCGCCCGCTCGAGGCGGATTCGCAACCGGGAACGTTCCGCCCCGACCTCTACTACCGACTGAACGCGGTGTGCGTGTGGCTGCCGCCGCTGCGCGAGCGCGGCGGCGACGTGCTGCTGCTCGCGCGCGCGTTCCTCGCCCGTGCGGCGGCTGCGCGGCAGGCGCCGCCGCCCGAGCTCGCGCCGGCGCTGATCGAGCGGCTGCGCCGCCACTCGTGGCCCGGGAACGTGCGCGAGCTCGCGAACGGGTGCGCGTATGCCGTGCTGGTTGCCGGCGGACGCGGGCGGATCGAGCCTTCGCACTGGGCGCCCGGCGCGGTGCGCGACGGCGTGGCGCCGGTTCAGGCCGCGCACGGCCTGCACGCGGAGACGCGCGCGCTCGAGGAGCGACGGTTGCGCGAGGCGCTCGCACGCGCGCGCTGGAACAAATCGCAGGCCGCGCGCGCGCTCGGACTCTCGCGCCAGGGCCTGCTGAAGAAGCTCCGCCGCCTCGGGCTCGAGCACGCCGACGCGACCGCGGTCGCGGAAGGTCCGGTTCCGCCGGAACGCGAGGCGCCTCCGTCGCTTGACGCTCCCGAGGTCGCTCCCTAGACTGCGCCGACCCAAGGAAGGAGAACCCCGTGCCTCGCAAGACCTTGCGCATCGGATTGGTCGGGGTCGGCGCTGCCGCCCAGATCAATCACATCCCGGCCTTGAAGCGCCTCGAGGGCGTGGAGATCGTCGCGCTGTGCGACCGCGACCCCGAGAAGGCGGCGCGCGTGGCCCAGAAGTTCGGCGTCCCGCAGTCGAGCGGGCGGTTCGACGATCTGCTCGCGAACGACGAGCTGGACGCGGTCGATCTCTGCACGCCGAACTTCCTGCACGCCCCGATGGCGACGGCGGCGCTCGAGGCCGGCAAGCACGTGCTGTGCGAGCGCCCGCTCGCGCGCAGCGCCGAGGAGGCCGCGGCGATGACGCGCGCCGCGAAGAAGTCGGATCGCGTGCTGATGTGCGCGCTCCAGCACCGCTTCCGCGCCGATGCCCAGCTGCTGAAGAAATTCGTCGAGAAGGGCGACCTCGGCGAGCTGTTCTTCGCAAAGGCCGGCTGGCTGCGCCAGCGCTCGGACTGGGACTCCGACGAGTGGCGCCGCCAGAAGCGCGAATCCGGCGGCGGCGTCGTGCTGGATCTCGGCTTCCAGATGCTGGACCTCTCGCTGTGGATGCTCGGCGGCCCGCGGGTCGAGTCGGTGACCGCGAGCGTGCACCGGCAGCGGAAGGGGGAGGTCGAGGACAGCGCGTCGGCGTTCTTCCGCCTCGCCGGCGGGGCGACGCTCACGCTCGAGCTCACCTGGGGCCTGCTGATGGAGAAGGACTTCGCGTACGTGAACCTGTTCGGGTCGGGCGGCGCGGCGCTCCTGAATCCGTTGCGCGTGCACAAGGCGATGCACGGTACGCTCGTCAACGTGACGCCGACGCTCGAGACGTCGCGCAATCAATACAAGCATTCGGTCGAGGCGCAGCTCGGCCACTTCGCCGACGTGCTGCGCAAGGGCGTGAAGCCGCTCGGCACGGCGGAGGAGATCCTGCCGGTGATGGAGCTGATGGACGCCGTGTACCGTTCCGCGGAACAGGGCAAGGAGGTCCGGCTCGACTAGGTCCAGAGAGCGCTGGCTCGCGCTGCTCTCGGGCGCGCTGCTCGGCGCGGCCTTCCTCTCCGCGCGCCTCGGCTTCCTCGCCTGGTTCGCGTTCGTTCCGCTGCTCGCCGCGCTCGACTCGCGGGTGCGCCGCGGGGCCTCGCTCCGCGCGCGATTCGCCCTCGGCTACCTCTGGGGCTTCGCGTTCTACCTGACCGGCACGCACTGGATCGCGCGCCTGTCGGACGTCGCGACCACGGTGACGTGGATCAAGTACCCGGCCTGGATCGCGGCCGCGGCATACCTCGCGCTGTTCGGCGGCGCGACGACGCTGCTCGCGGGCGTGCTCGCGCGGCGCGTGCCGCTCGCGGCGACGTTTCCGCTCGCGCTCGTCGTGATCGAGGAGGTGCGCGGATCGGGCGAGCTCGGCTTCCCGTGGTTCCAGCCCGGCTACACGCAGCACGCGTACGCCCAGGTGATCCAGCTCGCGAGCCTGGGCGGCGTCATGCTCGTCACGCTCTGGCTCGCCGGCGTGAACGCGCTGCTGTGGCGCGCGATCTCCGGCCGGAACGCGCGCGCCGCGCTCGGCGCCGCGCTGCTGCTCCTGCTGCCCTGGGGCTGGGGCCAACGTGTGCTGGACGCGGCGCCGCGCGCGAAGGGCGCGAAGGGGCCGACCGTCGCGCTCGTCCAAGCCAACATCCCGGGCGAGATCAAGTGGTCGGGCAAGCATCAGCCCGAAATTCTGAAGACGTTCCTCGATCTCACCGCGCGCGCCGCGGCGGCGCACCCCGCGGTCGTGATCTGGCCCGAGACCGCGACCGGGAGCTACCTGCGCAAGCAGCTCGACCAGGCGCGCGCGGTCGTCGAGCTCGCGAGCGTTACCCGCGTGCCGATCTTCTCCGGCTTCGCGGACTACGACTACTCGGCGAGCGACCGGATGCGGATCTACAACGCGGCCGGAATGTTCCGCCCCGATGGCACGACCGAGCCGGTGTACGCGAAACGGCACCTCGTTCCGTTCGGCGAGCGCATGCCGTTCGAATGGCTGATCCCCGCGCTCGCGCGGGTGAACTTCGGCCAGGCGGAGTGGACGCCCGGGAGCGGCGTCGTGCTGTTTCCGAGCGCCGCCGGCCCGTTCGGGTGCCTGATCTGCTTCGAGTCCATCTTTCCGGATCTCTCGCGCGCGTCGGTGCGGGCCGGCGCGAAGTGGCTCGTGAACATCACGAACGACGAGTGGTTCGGGCGCAGCGTGGCGATCGATCAGCACGCGGCGATGGCGGCGTTCCGCGCGGTCGAGAATCACGTCCCGCTCGCGCGCTGCGCGAACACCGGGCGCACCGTGATCTTCGATGCGAACGGCCGCGAGCGCGCCGCGCTGCCGACGTTCGAGGCTGCAGTGCTGACCGGCGAGCTGCCGCCGCCCGGAATCCGGACGCCGTTCACGCGCTTCGGAGACTGGGTGGGCGTCGCGTGCGCGATCGGCCTCGCCGCGGCCGGCGTGGTCGCGTTGACAGCGCGGCGCGCCTCCGACTAACATGCGTTTTCTCCCTTTTCACCCAGTTCTCGACTCCTGCGGCGAACCGGTGCCGTGACACCAACCCAGGCGAGCTCATGAACCGTGGCGTGGCGATTCTTGGAGCGACCGGCCTCGTGGGTCGGACCACGCTCGCCCTGCTCGAGGAGCGGGATTTCCCGCTCGAGTTCGTGCGGCTGCTCGCGAGCGAGCGGGAGTCCGGGCGTACCGCGCGATTCCGCGGCCGCGAGCTGCCGGTCGAGCCGGTCTCCGAGGCGGGCTTCCAGGGCGTCGAGATCGTGCTGTTCGCGGTAGCGAACGAGCTGTCGGAGCGCTGGGCCGGCGCGGCGCGCGCGGCCGGCGCGCACGTGGTGGACTTGAGCAGCGCGTTCCGCTACCGGCCGGATGTGCCGCTCGTCGTGCCCGAGGTGAACGGGGCGCTGCTCGATGCGCGGCCGGCGCTGGTCGCGAATCCGAACTGCTCGGCGATCGGCATCGTGATGGCGATGAAGCCGCTCGCGGATCGCGCGCGCCTCACCCGGCTCGTGGCCAGCACGTACCAGTCGGTGTCGGGCGGCGGGGCCGAGGCGCTCGCCGAGCTCGAGCGCGGCGTGCGTGCCGGGCTCGACGGCGAGCCGCCCGCGCGCGCCGATGCGGGGCCGCCGTATGCGTACAACGTGATCCCGCAAATCGACCGCTTCGAGGACAACGGCTACACGCGCGAGGAGATGAAGATTGCCTGGGAGTGCAGGAAGATCCTCGGCCTGCCGGATCTCGCCGTGAGCGCGACCGCGGTGCGCGTCCCGGTGCGGGTCGGACACGCAGCCGCCGTGCACGCGACGTTCGAGCGGACCGTGACGCCCGAGGAGGCGCGCGAAGCGTGGCGCGCGTTCCCGGGCGTCCAGGTGATCGACGATCCCGCGGCCGGACAGTTCCCGACGCCGCTCAGGGCCGCGGGACGCGACGCGGTCCTGGTCGGGCGCGCGCGCGCATCACTCGCCGCACCGCAGACGCTGGAGTTCTTCGTGTGCTCGGACAATCTCAGGAAGGGGGCGGCGCTGAACGCCGTCCAGATCTCGGAGCGCCTGGCGGCGCGAACCCCGGCGGCGCGATGATGCCGGCCGCGGCGACGGCCGGCGCGGAGCGCCGGGCCGTGACCGCGGACCGGACCGTCCGGCGGGACGCCTGGGCGCCGCTCCTGCTCGGGGCGCTGCTCGGGGTCATGGTGGCGGGACGCTTCGAGACCGTGCTGCTCGGGCTCGCGCTCGCCGCGTGCGGCGCGTGGGCACTCGGCGCGCCGCGTCCGGCGCGGCGATGGATCGCGATGCTGGCGGCGAGCGTCGCGCTCGCGCTCGTGCTGAACCTCTATCTCGTGGGCGGCCGGCCGCTGCCGTTGCCGCGCCTCTTCGGCGCCCCGGCGACGCTCGAAGGCCTGCGCTTCGGAGCGCTGCTCGCGCTGCG
>Ga0318554_10000292_pt1 | contig 16720 bp, 12 predicted proteins | sample GRESIP082b2f22_FD_203687 | JGI IMG/M metagenome (GOLD analysis project Ga0318554, IMG submission 203687) | Tropical soil microbial communities from Luquillo Experimental Forest, Puerto Rico - GRE.SIPMG.082b2f22 | ecosystem: Environmental > Terrestrial > Soil > Tropical forest > Bulk soil... | reverse complement strand
GGTCGGCGAACTGGTCATCGCCGGGCCGATGCCGTCGATGCCGACCGGATTCTGGAACGATCCGGCCGGGGAGCGCTACCGGGCCAGCTACTTCGGCACCTACCCGGGGGTGTGGCGGCACGGTGACTGGATCACGATGCTGCCTGATGGCGGCTGTGTCATCTTCGGCCGGTCCGACGCCACCTTGAACCGGGGCGGGGTACGGATGGGCACCAGCGAGTTCTACCGGGTGGTGGAGCGGCTGCCGGAGATCGCCGACAGCCTGGTGGTCGACACCGGCCAGCTGGGCGCGGCGGGCCGGCTGATCCTCTACGTGGTCCTCGCCGACGGCTGCCAGCTCGACGATGCCCTGATCACGCGGCTGAAGTCGGCCGTGCGGGCCGAGCTGTCGCCCCGGCACGTGCCGGACGAGATCCATCAGGTGCCCGGCGTGCCGCGGACCCTGTCCGGCAAGAAGCTGGAGGTGCCGGTACGGCGGATCCTGCTGGGCACCCCGGTGGCGGAGGCGGCCGACCCGGACGCCATCGCCAACCCCGAGGTCCTGGCTCTGTTCACCCCCCAAGCGCCGCCCGCGTAGAGTCAGAATCAGGCCAGGCAGGGCGATCAACGGTGATCGAGGAAAGCGCGTGACATCAGCAGAGCAGCGCGTGGCATCGGCGGGACAGCGGGCTGCGACGGGCACCAGCGAGGCGGTTCAGGCCCTGCTGGAGGAGGCAGCCGGAGCCGCCGCGGCGGCGGGGGCGAGCGAACTCGGCGTCGGTGACCTGGTCAGCTATCTCACCAGTTACTACCGGCTGGTGGCGGCCGAGGATCTGCTCCCGTACGGGCCAGCGGCGATCGGCGGGATCGCCACCGAGCACGCCCGGCTGGCCGCCCGCCGCCCGCAGGGCCGCGCGCTGGTGGAGGTCCGGGCGGCTGGCCAGAGCACTTCGCTGGACGAGGTGCGGGGTGTGGTCGACATCGTCACCGACGACATGGCGTTCCTGGTCGACTCGATCATGATGGAGCTGAGCCGGCACAACCTGGACAGTTATCACATGATCCATCCGCAACTGCTGGTGCGGCGGGACGTCAGCGGGGAACTGTGGGAGGTGGTCGGCCCGCCGGTCGAGGGACGGCACGGGCACGACGAGATCGCCGAGTCGTGGATGCACATTGAGATCGACACCACCGGGGAAGACCTTGATCAGCTCGACAAGGACCTGCACCGGGTGCTGGCCGACGTCCGGGTGGCGGTCGAGGACTACCCGAAGATGCAGGGCACGGCGCTGCTGCTGGCCGACCGGCTGGCCGCTGAGGGCCCGGCCGCGCCGGCCGAGACCCAGGCCCTGCTGCGCTGGCTGGCCGACAACCACTTCACCTTCCTCGGTTACCGCGAATACGACCTGACCGAGGGCCCGGACGGGATGGGACTGATCGCGGTGCCCGGCACCGGGCTGGGGCTGCTGCGGCACGACAAGCGCGGGCCGTCGTCGTTCGCCGCGCTGCCGCCGGAAGTGCGGGCCCGGGCAAAGGACCCGCAGCGGCTGATCCTGACCAAGGCCAACTCCCGCTCCACCGTGCACCGGCCCGCCTACCTCGATTACATCGCCATCAAGCGGGTCGACCAGGCCGGTCAGGTGAATGGCGAGTACCGGTTCATCGGGCTGTACACACACGCCGCCTACCACGAGAGCATCGCCCGGATCCCGGTGCTGCGGCGCAAGCTGGCCGGTGTGCTGGAGCAGGCCGGGGTCGCCACGGACAGCCACGATGGCCAGGACCTGGCCGAGATCCTGGAGGGCTACCCCCGGGAGGAACTGTTCCAGATCTCCGTGGAGGAACTGACCCCCATCGCGCTGGGCGTGCTCCGGCTGCGGATGCACCGGCAGACCCGGCTGTTCCTGCGCCGGGACGTCTACGGCCGGTTCATGTCCTGCATGGTCTACCTGCCACGGGACCGCTACACCACGCCGGTGCGGCTGCGCGCCCAGGAGATCCTGCGGCAGGCGCTGAACGGGGTGTCGGTCGAGTACAGCGCCACCGTGGGGGACTCGCCACTGGCCCGGCTGCACGTGGTGGTACGGGCCAGGAAAGGCACCTCACTGCCGGACGTGGACCCGGCCGCGCTGGAGGCCGCGGTCGCCGCGGCCGTCCGCAGCTGGGACGACGACCTGGCCACTGAGGCTGCCCGCAAGCTCGGCGAGGGACCGGCCCGGGTGCTGCTCGGCCTGTGCGCCGTCGGGATACCGGAGACCTACAAGACCGACGTGCCCGCGGCGAACGCGCTCACCGACTTGCTGCGGATCCAGCAGTTGCTGGCCGACGGCCAGCACACCGCGTTCGACCTGTGGGAGGCCGAGAGCTACACCGGCGGCCGCCCGGTCACCGACCTGTCCCGGCAGGGCGTCTGGCGGCTCACCATTTACCGGACCGGATCCCCGATCACGCTCACCGACGTGCTGCCCCGGCTGCAGCACATGGGTGTTGAGGTGGTGGATGAGCACCCGTACGAGTTCGCCGGCCCGGGAGCGGCCACGCCGTTCTGGATCTATGACTTCGGGCTGAGGCGCAGTACCGAAGCGGGCCAGGCCGCGCCGCCGCCCGGGCATCCGGGGCCGGTCAAGGCCATGTTCGAGGATGCGCTGCTGGCGCTGTGGCGGGGCGACATCGAGGACGACGGGTTCAACGCGCTGGTGCTCAACGCCCACCTGACCTGGCTGCAGGTGGTGGTGCTGCGTGCCTACGCGAAGTACCTGCGGCAGGCGGGCATCGCGTTCAGCCAGCGCTACATCGAGCGGGTGCTGGCGCTGAACGTGTCCATCACCCGGCTGCTGATCCGGCTGTTCGAGTCCCGCTTCGACCCGGCCCGCGGCCAGGGCGAAGCCGAACGCAGCGAGGCCATTACCGAGGAGATCCGCGGCCAGCTGGACGAGGTCGCCATTCTCGACCACGACCGGATCCTGCGCAGCTATCTCGGGCTGATCCTGGCCACCTTGCGGACTTCGCATTTCCAGAACGGCCCGAGGCCGGGCTTGGCCGAGCCGGACGGGCCGCCGTACCTGGTGGTCAAGCTGGAGGCCGACCGGATTCCGGAGCTGCCCGCTCCCCGGCCGCGGTTCGAGCTGTTCGTCTACTCGCCCCGGCTGGAGGCGGTGCACCTGCGGTTCGCCCCGGTGGCCCGGGGCGGCCTGCGCTGGTCGGACCGGCGGGAGGACTTCCGGACCGAAATCCTCGGGCTGGCTAAGGCACAGGAGGTCAAGAACTCGGTCATCGTGCCGTCCGGGGCCAAGGGCGGGTTCGTCTGCAAGCAGCTGCCTGATCCGGCCGACCGGGAGGCCTACCAGGCCGAGGTGCGCGGCTGCTACCAGACCTTCATCCGGGCGATGCTGGATGTGACCGACAACCTGCGATCCGGCCAGGTCATCCCGCCCACCGGCGTGGTCCGGCACGACCGGGACGATCCCTACCTGGTGGTCGCGGCGGACAAGGGCACCGCCACCTTCTCCGACACCGCCAACGAGATCGCCCAGCAATACGGGTACTGGCTGGGCGACGCGTTCGCGTCCGGCGGGTCGGCGGGCTATGACCACAAGAAGATGGGCATCACCGCCCGCGGTGCGTGGGAATCGGTCAAGTTCCACTTCGCGACACTCGGCGTGAATGTCGACCGCGACGACTTCACGGTGGCCGGGATCGGCGACATGTCGGGGGACGTGTTCGGCAACGGCATGCTGCTGTCGGAGCACATCAAGCTGGTGGCGGCGTTCGACCACCGGCACATCTTCCTGGATCCCATGCCCGATCCGGCGGCCAGCTTCGCCGAGCGGCAGCGGATGTTCGAGCTGCCCAGATCATCCTGGGCGGACTACGCCCCCGCGCTGATCTCGGCCGGTGGCGGGGTATGGCCGCGGACGGCCAAGTCGGTGCCGATCTCGCCGCAGGCGCGGCAGGTGCTGGGCCTGGATGACGCGGTCATCTCGCTGGTGCCGGACCAGCTCATCTCGGCGATCCTGGCGGCGCCGGTGGACCTGCTGTGGAACGGCGGGATCGGCACCTACGTCAAGGCGAGCTCGGAAACCCACGCCGATGCCGGGGACCGGGCCAACGACGCGGTCCGGATCGACTCCACTCGGCTGCGGGCCAAGGTGGTCGCCGAGGGCGGCAACCTCGGCCTGACCCAGAGCGGCCGGATCGAGTACGCGCTGGCCGGGGGACTGGTCAACACCGACTTCATCGACAACTCAGCCGGGGTGGACACCTCCGACCACGAAGTGAACATCAAGATCCTGCTGGCCGAGAGCCAGGCCGAGGGTGAGCTGACGCCGCAGGCCCGGACCGAGCTGCTGCACGCGATGACCGATGAGGTCGCCACCCTGGTGCTGCGGCAGAACGCGGACCAGAACCGGGCGCTGGCCGCGGCCCGCGCGCAGGCCGCCCAGATGCTCCACGTGCACGCGCGCTACCTGCGCAGACTGGAGCGGGACCGGCGGGTAAGGCGGCACATGGACTCGCTGCCGGGGGAGAAGGAGATCGCTGAGCGGCGGTCGGCAGGGCTGGGCCTGACCAGCCCAGAGTTTGCGGTGCTGCTCGCCCAGGCAAAGATCTCGGCCGTGCAGGACGTGCTCGAATCGGACCTGCCCGATGACGGGTTCCTGCGCTCGGTGCTGTCGGACTACTTCCCGGCGCTGCTGCGGAGCACCTACGCCAGCCGGATGGATCAGCACCCGCTGCGGCGGGAGATCATCACCACCGTCGTCGTCAACGACATGGTGAACGAGTCGGGGACGACGTTCCTGTTCCGCATGAACGAGGAGACCGGGGCTCGCACGCCCGACATCAGCCGGGCCTGGCTGGTGGCCAGGGACGTGTTCGACATGGCCGGTTTCTGGCGGGAAGTGGAGGCGCTGACCGGCAGCGTAGACGTGCCCACCCAGATCTCGCTGCTGCTGGAGGGGCGCAAGCTGACCGAGCGGGCGACCCGCTGGCTGCTGCAGACCCGGCGGCAGCCGTACGCGATCGGCGAGATGGTGGACTTCTTCTCAGCCGGAGTGGCCGCGGTCGAGGCGGACCTGCCCAAGCTGCTGACCGGCCGGGACCTGGCCGGCTACACCGAACGGCGGGAGGCCTACACGGCCCGGGGGGTGCCCACCCGGCTGGCGGAGCGGGCCGCCGCGATGATCCCTGCGTACTCATCCTTCGACATCGTGGAGATCGCCACCAGCACCGGCCGCGACATCAGCGAGACTGCCGAGGTCTACTTCGACCTTGCCGACCGGCTGCAGATGAGCCGCCTGCGGGACCAGATCGTCGCGCTGCCGCGGGACGACCGGTGGAACACCATGGCCCGCGGTGCGCTGCGGGACGACCTGTTCGCGGCGCACGCCGCACTGGCCGCCGACGTGCTGATGTCCACCGGGCCGGGCACACCGGAGCGGCGGCTGGCGGAGTGGGTGAGCCAGAACGATGCGACGGTGCGGCGGGCAGCCGACATCTTCTCCGAGATCTGGGAGAGCGACCGGTTCACGGTCGCCACCCTGTCGGTGGCGGTGCGGGCCATCCGATCGCTGGTCACCGGGGGTGCCGCGGCCGCACCGGCCGGCCCGGCCGCTCGCGTAGGCTTTCCGGCATGACAAGTACCGACCCGGCAGCCGAAATCTCGGAACTGTCATCGACTCTGGCGTCGGTGGCTGCCGTCCTGGATCCGGATGCCATGCGGGGGGAGGCGGACCGTCTCCGGGAGCAGGCCGGTGACCCCGGACTGTGGGATGACCAGGAGCGCGCGCAGGCGGTCACCCGCCGGCTGTCCTACCTGGAAGGCGAGCTGGCCCGGCTAGACAACCTGCAGCGCCGGCTCGAGGACACCAAGGTCATGTTCGAGCTGGCCGACAGCGAGCACGACGAGCCGACCAGGGAAGAGGCGCTCCGCGAACTGGCCGCGCTGCGCAAGGAGATCCAGCAGCTGGAGGTCAGGACGCTGCTGTCCGGCGAGTACGACGCGCGGGAGGCGCTGATCTCCATCAACTCCCAGGCCGGCGGGGCGGACGCGGCCGACTTCGCGCAGAACCTGCAGCGGATGTACCTGCGCTGGGCAGAGCGGCACGGCTACCCGACCGAGGTCTACTACACCTCCTACGCCGAAGAGGCCGGCCTCAAGTCCACCACCTTCGCGATCAAGGCGCCGTATGCCTACGGGACGCTGCGGGGGGAGCACGGCACCCACCGGATGGTGCGCATCTCCAAGTACGACAACCAGGGCCGGCGGCAGACCTCGTTCGCCGGGGTGGACGTGATCCCGGTGGTCGAACAGGCGGACGACATCGACATCCCCGAGGACGAGATCCGGGTAGACGTGTACCGGTCAAGCGGGCCGGGCGGCCAGGGGGTGAACACCACCGACTCGGCGGTCCGGCTGACCCACCTGCCGACTCAGATTGTGGTCTCCTGCCAGAACGAGCGCAGCCAGATGCAGAACAAGGCGACCGCGATGGCAGTGCTCAAGGCCAAGCTGCTGGAGCGCAAGCGGGAGGAGCAGGCGGCCAAGCTGGCCAACCTGCGCGGGGAGACCACCAGCAGCTGGGGCACCCAGATCCGGAACTACGTGCTGCACCCCTACCAGAGCGTCAAGGACGTGCGGACGGGGATGGAGACCGGTAATACCAGCGCGGTGCTGGACGGCGAGATCGACGATTTCATTGACGCGGAGATCCGCTGGCTCCGCAAGCAGGAGGCAGGCGGGGACGGCTAAGCCAGCTGACGGCCAGGCCGGATGCTAGCGTGCGAGCTGAATCCAGAGGGTGAACAGCAGCAGCGCCAGCAGGACGGCGGCGATCACTGGCAGGCTGAAGCCGGGAGAGTGCCGGTGAACCTGGGCCCGGGCGGCCTGGCAGGCCGGGCAGCGGGCTTCTACCACCGGTGACCCGCACTGGGCGCAGATCAGGTGTTCGCAGCTCATCGGTGTTCCCCCTGGCCTGGTGCGTTCCCGGTCACTTCACCAGTGTTGCACGTCTGAATTCAGTTTCCCCCCTAGACTGTCGTCTGGCCAGGCCCGGCTGAGCACCATAACCCGGGCCGGCCTGGCACAGCAGCGGCCGCCCGGCCCCCGCGGCCGCACCGGTCCTTATTCGTCGAGCGCGTGTGATGGGCCAGTGATCCACTTCGATAACGTCACCAAGACGTATGCAAATCAGAGCAGGCCTGCTCTGGAGAACGTCAGTCTCGATGTCGAGAAGGGCGAATTCGTCTTCCTGGTCGGACCGTCCGGCTCGGGGAAGTCCACCTTCCTGCGGCTGATCTTGCGCGAGGAGCGGCCCAGCGACGGCCGGATCTATGTGGCTGGCAAGGACCTGGCCAGGCTCACCAACTGGAAGGTGCCCTACCTGCGGCGCCGGATCGGGTGCGTGTTCCAGGACTTCCGGCTGCTGCCGAACAAGAGCGTCTACCACAACGTGGCGTTCGCCCTGCAGGTCATCGGCAAGCCGCGCCGGTTCATCCGCAAGGTCGTGCCTGAGGTGATCGACCTGGTGGGGCTGGAGGGCAAGCACGACCGGATGCCCGACGAGCTGTCTGGTGGGGAACAGCAGCGGGTGGCGGTGGCCCGGGCATTCGTTAACCGGCCGATGATCCTGCTCGCTGACGAGCCGACCGGGAACATAGACCCGGCCACGTCGATCGGGATCATGAAGGTGCTGGACCGGATCAACCGGACCGGTACCACGGTCGTGATGGCGACGCACGACGCGGCGATCGTGGATTCCATGCGCAAGCGGGTCATCGAGCTTGAGTACGGCAAGGTCGTCCGTGACCAGTCACGCGGGGTATACGGCCAGGCGTACTGACCAGGCCGGCCAGGCCAGCCCGGCCGGCCGAGAGCCACCGATTGGCGAGGTAACGCGAGCATGCGGGCACAGTTCGTTCTGCAGGAGGTCTGGACCGGCCTCCGGCGCAATCTGACCATGACGATCGCACTGGTCGTGGTGGTCGCGATCAGCCTGGCGCTGCTCGGTACCGGCCTGCTGTTCGTCAAGCAGGTGGACAACACCCGGACCTACTGGCAGGGCAAGGTCCAGCTGTCCATCTACCTGTGCACCACCACCAGCGTGAGCCCGCAATGCCATCAGAACGGGCCGGCCACCCAGACGGAGAAGAACCAGATCGCCGCGGACCTGCGGGCACTGCCACAGGTTGAGAAGGTCTACTACGAGTCGCAGGCGCAGGCGTACCAGCACTTCCGGCAGGACTTCTCGCGGGATCCCTCGTTCACGAACCTGGTTACCAGGTCCGAGATTCCCGACTCGTTCCAGGTGAAGCTGCGCAACGCGGCGGCAGACTTCAACATCGTGGCGGGCACGGTGCAGGGCCGTCCGGGGGTTGACCAGATCGTCAACGACTCATCCATCCTGGCCAAGTTCTACAAGCTGCTCGACGGCGCCAGGAACGCGGTGGTGATCATCGCGATCGTGCTGATTATCGCCGCCGTGCTGCTGGTGGCGAACACGATCCGGCTCTCGGCCTTCAACCGCCGCCGGGAGACGGCGATCATGCGGCTGGTCGGCGCCTCGAACTTCTACGTGCAGCTGCCCTTCCTGGTCGAGGGCATCATCGCCGGCCTGTTCGGCTGGCTCATCGCGGCGGGCCTGCTGATCGCGGTGAAACAACTCGGGCTCGACACCCTGCAGCAGTACTTCCCCTACAACATCCAGCTCACCGCGGCTGACCTGGTCGAGGTCATCGTGCTGGCGATGGTAATGGGTGTGCTGCTGTGCGGTGTCACCTCATTCGTCACCCTGCGCCGCTACCTGCGCGCGTGAGGCCGGCGACTGCCAGGGCCATGGCGGCCGACCCAGGGCGCAGGGTTGTTGCCCGCAACCGCCGGGCGAGGCACGATTATCACATCGAGGATGTCGTTGAGGCCGGCCTCGTCCTCACCGGCACCGAGGTGAAGTCCCTGCGTGCTGGCCGCGCCTCCCTGACCGATGGGTACGGCCAGATCACCGATGGTGAAGTGTGGCTGCTCGGGGTGCACATCCCTGAGTACACACATGGCACCTGGACCAATCACGAACCCAGGCGCCCCCGCAAGCTGCTGCTGCACCGGAAGGAGATCGACAGGCTCGCCAGCAAGACCGCCGAGCGCGGCCTCACCCTGATCCCGCTCTCGCTGTACTTCTCCAACGGGAAGGCCAAGGTCGAGCTGGCGGTGGGCCGTGGCAAGAGGACCTATGACAAGCGCCAGGACCTGGCGCAACGAGACGCTGCCAGAGAGGTTGAACGTGCCCTCCGGCGGCGAAGGTAGCGGAGGGGCAGGCGATGGCCTCCTACCGTAGGCGGGGCTCGCACGCGGCCCGGCCGGTCACCGCTCCCTTCGTCACCGGCAAGCAGGCACCGGAAAACGGCGCCGGCGGAGACCGGCCGGTGACGGGCGGCATCCCGGGGGATGCCCGGAGGAGCGTACGGGGGATGAGCTTGAGTGTGTTCCGCGGCCCGCCGTCGCTAGCCAAGGTGATAGCGGCGGTTATCGCGGCCGGCCTGGTCGTGGCCGTCTTCGCGGGCGGGCTCTGGTCCACACCCTCCGCCGAGCCCACGGTGGAGGCCTTCTTGCTGGCCTGGCAGGACAACCAGTACCAGGCGGCCGCCCAGCTGACCACCGGCAACCCGGCGGTGGTGGCGCGCGCGCTGCAGGATGCCTACTACCAGCTGGACGCGGCGGCCTTCTACCTGTCGATGGGGCCGATCAACCAGCACGGAAACCAGGCCCGGGCCACCTTCCAGGCCTCGGTGGACCTCGGCCAGGACGGCGCGCCGTGGAACTATAACGGCCGGTTCGACCTGCGCCAGACACCGGCGGGCTGGCGGGTGGTGTGGTCACCGCAGGTGATCAACCCGGGCCTGGGTCCGGGATTGCGGCTGGCGGTCGTCTCCACCACACCGAAGCGGGCGCTGCTGGAGGACATCAGCGGTGCCCCATTGCAGCAGCCGTCGACCGTGTACGTGGCCGGGGTGCGGCCGGACCGGCTCGCGCATCCAGCGGCGACCGCGGCCGCGCTCGGCCGGGTCACCAAGCTGGACGCCAGCCAGCTGCTGGGCTGGATCCTGGCCGCGCCCCGGTCGTCGTTCCAGGAACTGGTGGTGCTGCGGCCGAGCCAGTACCGCTGGATGGCACGCCGGCTGGCCCGGGTGCCCGGCCTGATCATCAGGCCCGCCCGGGCGCGGCTGTTCACCAGCATCGCCCCGGCCGTGGTCGGCTCGGTGGGCACGGAAGCCGCCGCTGAGCTGCGTGATCAGGGCATCACCTACCGCCCGGGTGCCACGATCGGCCTGACCGGCCTGCAGAAGGCCCGCAATCACGACCTGGCTGGGACACCGACCGTCCAGGTTGTCACCGAGACCGCCAGAGGCCGTCATGTATCGGTGCTGAAGAGCTGGCCGGGACAGCCCTCCCGGCCGGTCCGCACCACCATTGACGCCGGTCTGCAGACCGCCGCCGACGGCGCGCTGGCCTCACTGCCGGCGTCGGCCGCGGTGGTCGCCGTCCAGTCGTCCACCGGGCGCATTCTCGCCGTCGCCGGGCACACCCAGCCCGGCATCGGCGGCGTCGACCCGCTGGCCGGCCAGTACCCGCCCGGCCCTGCCTTCACGATCGTCTCCACCGAGGCGCTACTGGTCAGCGGGATGCAGGTGAACCGCCAAGTCCCGTGCCACCAGGTGAACGACGTCGGCGGTGAGCTGTTCACCAATGTGCCGCGAGAGCAGGATTTCGGCAGCCAGCCCGCGTTCTCGGCGGATTTCGCGCATGCCTGCGGCACCGCCTTCAGCGGCCTGTCGCTCGGGCTGACCGGCCGGGACCTCGCTGGCGCAGCGGCCAGGTTCGGGCTCGGTGCCCGGTGGCAGCTGCCGCTGCCCAGCTACTCCGGGACCATGCAGCCGCCCGGCAGTGTGGCGGCGGTCGCGGCCGGCACCATCGGTGAAGGCAGTGTGCTGGTCAGCCCGCTGGCCATGGCCCTGATCGCGGCGCAGGTGGACAGCGGCGCCCGGCACGCCCCGTCCTTGATCATCACACCGGGGGACCCGCCCGCGGCGGGCAAGGCGGCCGGCACCGTCAGCGCCGGGGACCTGGCGACGCTGCGTGCCCTCATGCGGGCCACCGTGCACCAGGGCGCGGCCCGGCAGGCGGACCTGGCCGGGCTGCCGGTGTACGGCCAGGTGGGAACGGTGCTGGACCGTCCGGGCAAGCATCCGGTCTGGGCAACCTGGTTCGTCGGTTACCGGGGAGACGTGGCCATCGCGGTGCTGGAACTGAGCCGGTCCGCCAGCATGTCGGCGGTCCCGCTGGCGTCCCGGGTGCTGGCCGCGGCCCGCTGAGGACGCCCACATCCCGGGCAGGCCCGGGGAATCCCCGGTTGGCCGCCGGGCGTTGACACGGTAGCGTCGGAAGACGGGACGGGTGGCTGGCGCTGCCCGGTTGACAACTCAACAGGGGGTGACAGGCTTCGACTTCGGTGGTTGATCCAGGGGAAGCGGGCCGAGGACTGCGGACATAACCTCGTTAACACTGTGACCGCATCCAAATAAGTGCCAATGTTAAGCGCACTGCCCTCGCCCTCGCGGCCTGACGCGAGCTAGGGGCTGTCAGCCCGGGAATTCCTCCGGCCCGGTGTCTGGCATCAGCTAGGAGGATCCACCGCACAGCCCGGTCGCGGGGCTGAGCGGGACACCTAACAGCGACTGAGCCCGTCGGCGGCTGGCCTGCACGACCGCCGGGGCTGAGAAAAACGACGCAGGCTGCGCCCGGAGAAGCCCTGGTGATGCACTGAAGGACGCGGGTTCGATTCCCGCCACCTCCACGAGGCGGCGAAAGCTGCTCAACGGCGGTCCCCTGCCGGGGCCGCCGTTTTCGCGTGGGCCCGCAATGCAGCCCGGGGCGACCCCCCGGACCCCACGATCCTGGGTTGCTGCCCGTTGACGGGTGGCTGCCGGGGCATCCGCCAGCTGCCGCGGAGGCGTTTACCGGCCGGGCCGGCCGAGGCCGGCCAGGCGGCACTGGGGGCGGGCATAGGCGGCCAGCCGGGTGTGCCCGGTGAACGCGGTGCGGCACAGGGCGCGGGCGGCGGCGCCGCAATCATGCACGATGCCACCACCGGTACTGCTGGGGATGACCACGTTCACACAGCCATCCCCAGATCGGCCGTAGCCGCCGGACCTGGTGGCCGCCCACGCCCCGGCGCCACCAAGCAGGCCAACCAGCACCACGCAGACCACCAGGAAGACCCGTTTCTGGCGGGGCGTGAGCGATTCCCCGCGCCGGCTGGGCTGGCGGCCGTCCATGACGACTCAGCTTAGGCGCCCTGGCCGCAGCACTGCTGGCGTGCGTACCGCCCATCCTGGCCGGTCAGCGAAGGGCGGACCAGGTGGCGTAGATGGCCAGGCCGCCGAGCAGCACCGCGGTCACGATCTGCAGGTGCCGGTCGCTGATCAGGCGGCCGAGGTGCCGGCCGCCGGTGACCGCGATGGCCGCCGCCGACCACAGCGCCAGCAGCGCGCCCGTCCCCACCGAGAGCGGCGAATGGTACTGGGCGGTCAGGCTGGCAGTCAGAATCTGGGTCAGGTCACCCCATTCGGCCACGAAGATGACGGCGAAGGCGGTGATCACCGGCCGCCAGCCGGAGGGGCCGGCGGCTGTCCTGACCGCGCTGCCCGGCGGCTGGTCCGCGTCCAGGCCGTGGGCCTGGCCCCGGGCCTGGCCGGGCTGTCCGGCTGACCGCCGGCGGGCCAGCCAGCCGGATGGCCCGCCTGGCTGCTTGCCCTCTGGCTCGCCACTGTCCGGGCTGCCCGGCGAGCCGGGTGTCCTCCGCGCGCTGCGGGCGGCGATCACCGCGCCGGCCAGGAAGACCACGGCGGTGGCCGCGTCCACTACCCGTGGTGGCAGCAGCCGGAACGCCAGCACACCCAGGGTCGTGGCCAGCACGACGTGAACCGTGAATGCCGCCGCCGCACCCAGCCAGGTGGCGCCGGGCCGCCCGCGCGCGGCCAGGACCAGGGAGGCGAACATGGTCTTGTCCGGCAGTTCGCCAAAGAAGATCACCGGGAAGACGGCGGCGGCGATGGCGAGGTTCATTCCAGCCAGCGTTCCAGCCAGCTGAACTCCTCCGCGAGCAGGTGCAGCACCGATTCGCGGGCCAGGTAGGCATGGCTCTCATACGGCAGCAGCACCAGCCGGGCGGTGCCACCGGTGCCCCGGATCGCGTCGAACAGCCGCTGCGACTGGATCGGATACGTGCCCGGGTTGCTGTCCTGCTCACCATGGATCAGCAGCAGTGGCGCGGTGATCTGATCGGCATACCGGAACGGCGAAACCCGGTCGTACACGGCGGGCGCTTCCCAGAAGCTGCGCCGCTCGGTCTGGAACCCGAACGGGGTCAGGCTGCGGTTGTAGGCGCCGCTGCGGGCGATGCCTGCTGTGAACAGGTCACTGTGGGCTAGCAGATTGGCAGTCATGAACCCGCCGTAACTGTGCCCGGCCACCGCCACCCGCGCGGGGTCGATGATGCCGGCCTCATCCAGCGCCCGGATGTGCGCGCCGGCCGCGGCGGTGATCTGCTCCAGGTAGGTGTCGTTCATCGTCTCCGGGTCGCCGATCACCGGCATGGTGGCATCTGCCAGCACCGCGTAGCCGCGGAGCACGAACGCCACCGGCCCGAGCGCTGTCAGCCGGGTGAACTCCGCGGTGCTGCCCCGGACCTGGCCCGCCATGTCGGCGCTGCCGAAGTCATGCGGGTACGCCCACAGCAGCAGCGGCAGTCGCCCATCGCGGGCTGGGTCATGGCCCGGTGGCAGGTAGAGCATCCCGGACAGGGCTACCCCGTCGCCCCGGTCGTGCACGACCAGCCGCCGGGGGATGCCGGTCAGTTCCGGGTGCGGATCCGGCCAGGCGGTGAGTGGCCTGGGCGGGGAGCCGTCGAGCGCGGCCGCGCGGAGGTTCGGTGGTTCGGTGGGGCTTTCGTGCCAGATCACCAGCTCGGCCAAGCTCGGGCCGGTGAAGCCGAGCACATGCTCGGTACAGCCAGGCGGGCCCTGGTGCAGCCGGGTCGCGGTGCGGGTGCCCAGCTCGAAGCGGTCGAAGAACGGGTGGTTTCCGTCCGGCGAGGCGCCCTCGCCACGCAGATAGATGACGGAACCGTCGCCCAGCAGGGTGCGGCGGCCGTCCGGCCGCAGCGTCGTCAGCGGTGCCCCCGGGTCGCCATAGGCGTCGTCGACGGACAGATCGAAGATCACCCGGCCATCGGCCGGTTCCGCCAGGTCCAGCAGCCAGGTGGTCAGCCAGCGCCGGTCGCGGTCGTGCTCGGTCAGCAGCAGCTGGCCCGGCCCGTCCAGGTCGTACCAGCCAAGGCAGCGGTGCTGCAGGTCGGTGACGGTGGTCGCTTCGCCGGTGAACGGTGCGGCGAGCCGGAACAGCCGGTCGCGGTGCTTGGCCTGGGCTACCGGGTCGCCGCCGTCCAGCGCCTCCACCCAGACCATGCTCGCGGGGGCTCGCTCCTCCCAGCTGACCAGGCGAGGACCGGTCGGTACCCCCTGCCGTGGCACCTCGTCGCTCACCGGCAGGTCGGCGATAACGGTGACCAGGGTCCCGTCGGCCCGCCAGACTTCGGCCCGGCGGGCGAACAGCCCCCACGGCACCCGGAACGAGAACGGCCGCTGCAGCCGGTGCACCAGCAGGTAGCCGCCATCGGGTGAATCTTCGGCGCTGTGGTACAGCCCGGGCGGCCCGAGCACCGTGCGCTCGCCGGTGACCGGGTTCACCCGGCAGGGTTGCGTGGTCGCCAGTGCCTCGAACGCGTCCTCATCCGCGGGCGTGCGGAGCAGATCCGTGAAGGTGGCCATCTGGGACCGCTTGCCCGCGGCCTCGTCGATCTGCGGCTCGATCGGCGGCTCCGGCGGCCGCGGTGCGCCCTCCGGGGCGGCGAGCACCAGTAGCGACCGGCCATCGCGCGACCAGCGGACGGTCGAGCTGTCCCCGCCCAGCACGTCCCGGACGGTCAGCTCCGGCACCGGCTTCGCCGTGCCGTCCCCGGTATCGGCTACCCACACCCCGATCCCATCCGGGCGATCCACGGTGAAGGCGAAGTGCTGCCCGTCCGGGGCCCACACCGGCGGTCCTGGCTGAGCCCCGTCCGGCAGCGTCAGCCGCCGCTCGGACCCGTCCGCTACCCGGATCACCGACATGCCAGTGGATCGCCGCAGCCGCCGCCGGCCGGCCAGCCGGGGATCGATCCTAATCCCGGCCAGTGCCCGGTACGGCCGGGCCAGCATGGCGATGGGCGGATGCGACTCATGATGCCGCAGGGCCAGGAAACGGCCGCCCGGGGCCAGGTAGGTCATCGGCGTCGGCGGGGCGTCGACGATCGGCGTCACGTCAGCGCCTGGGTTTGCGTAGGGCACGAACGGGTCCTTCCCGGCGAGGGTGGCGGTAATGCGGTCGCGGTCAGGTGGGGGTGAGCGACCGCGCAAAGCGGCGCAGCAGGGACGGGGGTACCCCGGCCGCCCCGAGGGCCACCAGCCAGCTGGCAATCCGGCGTTCGGGCCTGGCGTCTACGGTGACCTGGACAGCGATCCGGGACGGTGTCGGCATGGCACCAGGTTACTGACCGCTGCCCGGGCCGCCCCACCGCGACGTGTGGCCGGATCTGGGCCGCGGGGGAGGGCTAGCCGGCCCGGACCCCGGTGACCGCGAATCGCTCCACCGCCGCGTTGTGGCCGCCGGTATGCACCACGATCGTGAGCACCCGGTCCGGGCTGGCGTGGAACGGCACGGTCAGTGACCACGGACTGGCCTGGCCACCGGCCGGCCGGCAGCAGTAACTGCCGACCGGTACCGCCGCTGCCAGCCAGTGCACCTCTGCCCACAGGTTCTCATCGACCCCGGTGATCTTCCCGCCGATCCGCACGGGCAGGTAACGGTGCTCCCGTAGCTCGGCAGATCGAGGGTCAGGGTGGTGTCGTTGGTACCCACTACCTCCCACGGGGTGTTCGCGCCGTTCCCGTACCGGACCAGGTGGATGACGGCGGCGGCGCTGACGTGCCCGTTGGGCAGCCTGAACGCGACCGTGACCCGCGCGTTGGTGCCGCTGGCCGCCTGGACAGGCGCCCGGTCGATGCCGCGGAAGCCCAGGTATCCCTGGGTGAAGGACAGCGCGGTCAGGCGGGCGTCCGGCTGCCAGGGCTGGTGGCCGCCCGCCGCGTAAGCAGCCTGCCAGGCCCGGGCGGCCGACCGGCTGGCAAACGGGTACAGCGGCAGGTAGCCGAACGTGCTGGGAGCCGCCGCCGGGCTGGCCGGCTGGCTGGGCGACGGGACGGGCGAGTGGGTGGCCGCCGGGTGAGATACGCTCGCCGGGGTGTGCTGCTGGGGTTCTGCCCGCTGCTGCACCCCGGCACGGCCAGCCCGGCGGCCGCGGCGATCACGATGAGCCGGCCGGTGAGAGGCATCGGCCCTCCGCCGCTCTCCGGACAGTAATGCATGAGTCACGTGCAAGTATGGTCTGGTCTCGGGCGGTTGGCTGCCCGGCCTGGTGGCGACGGTCACTTTCGGGCGGCGGCGCCGGTCTGGACACCGCACACACCTCCGCATAGCCTTGACTGTATGGTCAGTCAGTCGCAGTTGTCCGCCCCACCCGCCCCGCTGGACCCGGCCGGGGTGGCCGCATCGCTCGCGCCGTTCGGGCAGAGCCGGATGCTGCCCCGTGCCGCT
>Ga0318554_10000289_pt1 | contig 16731 bp, 13 predicted proteins | sample GRESIP082b2f22_FD_203687 | JGI IMG/M metagenome (GOLD analysis project Ga0318554, IMG submission 203687) | Tropical soil microbial communities from Luquillo Experimental Forest, Puerto Rico - GRE.SIPMG.082b2f22 | ecosystem: Environmental > Terrestrial > Soil > Tropical forest > Bulk soil... | reverse complement strand
GCTCCGACGTCGAGACCCTCTTGATCTCCGTCCCGCCCTCCTGGAAGAAGACCTGCTTCACCGCGTTCTGCACCGTCTCGGTGGGACCTCCTGCCGCGGCGGTCGAGGCCAGCAACACCGACAGAATGAGATTCAGCATGGGTCCTCCTTCCCTGCGTGGGCTCTCCAAGAGACGAGCGCTCAGTTTCGCACGAATGTGATCCTCCCGGAAGAAAGCCACAATTCGCTGCCGAGCCGCCGTCCTCCGAGAGAAAATGCCTGCCATGGCGCGCACATGGACGGTGGGGGTGGACGCGGGCGGCACGTGGCTGCGTGTCCTCGCGGAGAACGGCGCCGGGCAGCGCTGGACGGTCACGAGCCGGGCTACGCGTGACATCGCCGCGAGTCTTCGCGCCCTCTGGCGCCGGCGGGGGCTCCGCGCGCCGAGCGTGGAGCATCTCGTAGTCGCCACGCGCGGGGTGTGGACCCCGAGCGAGCGACGCGCCGCCGTGCGACGACTCGGCGGTCTCGCCCGGCGCGTGCACGTGCTGTCGGACGTGGAGGCGGCGTATCGCGGGGCCATCGGTGAGCGCGCGGGTCTGCTCGTGCTCGCGGGCACCGGCTCGATCGTGCTCGCGCGATCCGAGTCCGGACGCTGGGTGCGCGCAGGCGGGCTCGGGCCGCTCTTCGGCGACGGCGGCTCGGCCTTCGCGCTCGGGCGGGACTGGCTCGCCGCCACCAATCCGATGCGTGCGCGCCGTCTCGCCGTGTCGTCCGACGCGGTCGCCCGCATCGCCGCCCTCGCTCCACGGGTGCTGCGTCTCGGTCGTCAGGGCGACGGGGCCGCGCGGGCCGTGGTGGCGCGGGGCAGTCTCGCTCTCGCCCTCGGCATTCGCGCCGCCACGCGATCCGCGGCTCTGGAGACACCCGTCACCGTGAGCTGGGCCGGCGGGCTCCTCGAGGATCGCGCGTATCGCGCCCTGACGTGGAGGACCGCGCGCGGACTCGGCCTCGACATCGCGCCGGTGCCCCCACGCCGGAGCGCCCTCGAAGCCGTCGCGGAGCTGGCCGCCCGTTAAGCTAGAGGAATCCAGGAGCTAGTGAGGTCCGCCGCCTCGGGTCCGCCAGAGCCAGAGCGCGGGGCCGGTGAGCGCCGCGGTCACGCCGGCCGCGGTGTTCTTCCAGCCCGCCGTTGCCATGGCCAAGGCGGCTGCCGCCGACGGCAATAGCGCCGTGATCCACAGGCCGAGGGCTCCCCCGCCTACGCGCCAGGGCCGCGCCAGCCGCGGTTCCCGGAGACGGAGGGCGACGAAGGCCGCCAGCTCGAGGAGGAGCGTGAGGGAGTACAGCCACACATTCAGCACGATCAGGTCCTTGAACGAGGCCACTGCGAAGACGCTGTACACCACGCTCGAAGCGAGCACGGCGGCCCAGGGCACGCCGGTGCGCTCCTGGGTCCGTGTCAGCCAGCGCGGGAGCTGGCCGCCGAGCGCGAGGGCATAAGGAAGACGGGAGTTGGTAAGCACGAGGGAGAGGAAAAGCCCGGCCGAAGCAAGCACCGCGCCCGTCACCACGGCGTGCGCGAGGACCGGTCCCCCGATCACCGCGGCGACGACGGGCCAGTAACCCGTCTGCCAGCGCTGCCAGTCTCCTGTCGCCGAGAGCACCGCCGCCACAGGCACGATGTTCGCGAGACCGACCGAGGGCAGCGCCCACCACAGCGCCCGGCGATATGCCGTCTCCGCCCGTTGCGTCTCCCCCAGCACCGTGCTGGGCGTGTCCCAGCCGGAGTAGTTCCACATCATGACCGCAATGCCGACACCGAGGCCGCTCCAGAGCCCGTGCCCCGGGGCAGCGAAGGGGGCCCACGGCGCGGCGTGCGCCCGAGCCACGGCCACGCCGATGAGGGCGAGGATGGGCGCCAGAGCGCCCACGGCGAGGGCGACCGCGCCCCATCCCGTGACCCGGATGCCGGCTAGATTCACGGCGGTGAGGAGCCAGATGAAGGCAAGCGCGATCAGCCAGCGCTCAAGCGCCGTCATCTCGGGACGCCAGAACCGCAGGTAGTCGGCGAAGAGCGCGGGATACACCGCGACATCCACGAAGCTGTTGACCCAACTCCACCAGCCAACCTGGAAGCTCCAGAAGGGGCCGAAGACGCGGCGCACCCAGGTGACGTAGCCGCCCTCCTCGGGCAAGGCGCCTCCCATCTCCGCCATGGCGAGCGCGATGGGGAGGGCGACGAGCACGGGGGTGAGGGCGAGGAGGAGGAGGGTGAGACCGGGGCCGAAAACGGAGACGGCGTCCTCGATCCCATACGGACCGCCGCTCACGTTGAAGAAGACGACGGCGAGGAGCGGAAGGAAGGAGAGGCGCCGGGGCGCCGCTGTCACGCGGACTGGGCGGCGCGAATCAGGTCAGGCAGGCCCTTGAGCCACTCGTCGATGGGCGTCTCGGCGTCCACGATGATCTCGAGCTTGCCGCTAGGTAGTCGTCGCACACGGCCCTTGCCCGTGCCGAGCGGGATGACCACGTGCTCGCGATGCACACCCATGGCATCGATAACGGCGAAGATCTTATTGATCTCGTTCATGCCGACCGCATCGAGCATGGCAGGCCTCCCCGTCGGGCATCCTAAGTTGTGATAGGCTCCCGGTCAATGACTCGCCGGATCGCCCTCGCTCTCGCGCTCCTGCTCATGGCCGGGCCCGTGTCCCCCACCCTTGCCGCCGATGCGCCGCTCGCCGACGCCCACATCCACTACAGCGCGCCCGACTGGAGCGTCTACTCCCCGGATCAGGTGGTGGCCATCCTCGATCGGGCGGGGATCCGGCGCGCCCTCGTATCGAGCACGCCCGACGACGGGACGCTGAAGCTCTACGACAGGGATCCCAAGCGCGTGGTGCCCATGCTGCGCCCCTACCGGACGCGTGACGACATGAGCACGTGGTACCGTGATCCGTCGATCATCCCCTATCTCGAGCAGCGCCTGGCTCGGGGCGTTCACAAGGGCATCGGCGAGTTCCACATCAGCGGCTCGGGCCACCGCAATCCCGTGCTGAAGCGCATCACGGAGATCGCGGTGCAGCGTGGTCTCTATCTCCAGGCGCACTCGGACGAGGCGGCGGTGGTCGAGCTGTTCGCCATCGAGCCGCAGTCGAAGATCATCTGGGCACACGCCGGCATGTCCTCGGGCCCCGCCGCCGTGGGCCAGCTGATGGACAGGCAGCCCAATCTCTGGGCCGATCTCTCCTATCGCTACGGCGACGTGGCACCGGGCGGCACCCTGGACCCTGCTTGGCGGGCGCTCCTGATTCGCCATGCGGATCGCTTCATGCTGGGGAGCGATACGTGGACCACCTCGCGATGGGAGCAGGTGGTGGGCATGTCGTCGGAGGCGCGTCGATTCCTCCAGCAACTCCCTCCCGACGTCGCCGAGAAGATCGCCTACCAGAACTTCGAGCGTCTGTTCCCTTAGTCGCGGCGCCGCTGGTTGGGTCGCGGTGCTGCTGGTTCACGGGCGACGCGGGGGATGCGCTCCCTCCCCAGACCACGCTGAGTCGCGCTCCCCTCGGCCACTCTTGCGAGCCACGAGACTTTAGTCTTCCGCTTCGGAGAAGCTCCCCAGAAGATACGGATCTGGGGAGGGAGCGCACCCCCCGCACCGCCCTCTCCGCGCGCCAACGGCCAGAATCGGCGCCGCCACTACTTTTGGTGGGGATTAGATGGAAGTGCGAGGTTTCACCCCGGGGAGAGGCGGGTGGGGCCGGGGGGCTTCCCCCTAGACCCGTATCTTCTGGGGAGCTTTTTCGAAGCGTGAGCCACAATCTCGTGGCTCGCGAGAGTGGCCACGCGGAGGGCGACTCAGCGTAGGGGGAAGCTCCCCGGCCCCGGCCGCCGTGTTAGGAGAGGCTACCTCGCGGAGACCTCGGCGGCGACGCGCTCGATCTGGGTCCAGGTTTCGTCCTCCACGGGCACGCCGTCACGCCGTCGCTCCGCCTCGAGCCTCGCCTCCGGCTCGCCGGGAATGAGGATTTCCTTCGAGCCCTGCGCGAGCGGCGCCGATTTCACGAAGCCGAAGAGATCGGCGACCTGCGCGTGGAAGTTGGCGAGCGGGATGAAGCGCTCCACGTCGAGACAGATGATGAGGGTGCCATTGGCGAAGAGGCCGGAACCGGGCCCCGCCGCTCCCGTGCCGGAGAGGATGCCGCCCAGGATCTCCACGGCGAGGGAGAGCCCAAAGCCTTTGTGCTCGCCCGCGGTGAGCAGCGAGCCGACGGGATCGCCGTAGAAGATCTCGGGATCGGTGGCGGGCCGGCCCTCGGCGTCGATGAACCAACCGGGCGGCGCCTGCTGCTTGCGATTCTTCTTCACGCGCATCTTCCCCTCGGCGACTACGCTCGTGGCGAAGTCGAGGACCATGGCGGGGCCGCTCTGGCCCGGGATCCCGATGGCGTGTGGATTGGTGCCGAGGCGACGAGCCGCGCCACCCCAGGGCGCCACGTTGAGGCCGTGCACGGCGTTGACCCACAGCATGCCGACCAGCCCCTGTCGCGCGGCCATCTCCGCGTAGTCGGCCAGGCGGCCCACGTGCGTGGTGCGCGACAGTACGGCCGCGGCGAGACCGGAAGCCCTCGCCTTCGCGATGGCCATCTCCGTCCCACGCCGCGCCACCACCTGGCCGAAGCCTCGACCGCCATCGAGACGAGCCGTTACCGGCGTCTCCGCCAACACGGTAATGGGCGACTTCGGATCGATGCTACCCGTCCTCACGCCCTCGGCGTACTGGGGGATACGGATCACGCCGTGAGAGTCGTGCCCGCGCAGGTTGGCGAGGACGAGGAGACGCGAGATCCAGGAGGCGTCGGCGGAGGGGGCACCCAGTCGTTCGAAGATGCGAGTGGACAGGCTCTCGAGGCGCCCGGCGTCGATGGTTGGCATGTCCGATACAATACCGCATGGTGAAGGATCCGCGCGAGCCCGACTCCTCTCCCGCCTGGCGGTCGCCCGACCTCGAGATCAGGATTGGCATCTCCTCCTGCCTGCTCGGCGAGGCCGTGCGCTACGATGGCGGCCACCGCAAGGACGCCTACATCACCGGCCCTCTCTCGCGTCACTTCACGTGGGTCCCCGTCTGCCCCGAGATGGAGCTGGGGCTCGGCGCTCCCCGCGAGACGCTCCGCCTGGTCGGCCGAGCCGATGCTCCGCGCCTAATGGCGACCGACAGCGGCATGGATCTCACAGAGGCCATGGACACCTACGCGCGGGCGCGGGCGGGTGCCCTCGCCGCGGAGGACCTCGCGGGCTACATCCTCAAGCGCGCGTCGCCCTCTTGCGGTATGGAGCGCGTGAAGGTCTACCCGGAATCAGGCCGACCATCGCGGAGCGGCCGCGGCCTCTTCGCGCAGCGTCTGATGGATGCGTATCCCCTGCTTCCCGTGGAGGAGGAAGGACGGCTGTCCGATGCTCGCCTGCGCGACAACTTCATCACCCGCGTGTTCGCCTTTCGCCGGCTGCGCGCGCTCCTCGAGAGCGGAGCGCGGGCCCGGGACATCGTGGGCTTCCACACTGCGCACAAGTTCCTGCTCCTCGCCCATAGCCCCACGGACTACGCACGCCTCGGCCGCTTCCTGGGCGACCTTACGCGCCATCCCCGCGCCGAATGGCTCGCTCGCTACGGCGAGGGCTTCATGGGTGCCCTCGCGGTGAGCGCGACGCCGCGCAAGCACGTGAATGTGCTTCAGCACATCATGGGTTTCTTCAAGGCGCGCCTGTCCGCCGCAGAGAGGCGCGAGCTGGTGGAGCTGATCGGCGACTACGCGCGCGGCCTCGTGCCCCTGATCGTGCCCATCACGCTGGTCAAGCATCACGTCGCGCGGTTCGGGGTCGCCTACGTCGCGGACCAGCTCTACCTCTCGCCGCACCCCAAGGAGCTCATGCTCCGCAATCATCTCTAGAGGCCCGCGGGCCCGGGCATTTCCTGGGTTTCGTAGTCCGCCGGTGGATGGTCAGAATTCTTGCCTACCTGTCCAAACTCTCGTAACCTGAACTGACGGAGCCGTGATCGCGCACCCGCGCTCCGCGAGCGGGTGGCCGCCTTGGAGCTCTACGCATGAGAAGTCGCCACGACCTCTCCCGTCCATCGGGCGCCGCCGCAGAACCGCGCGAGCGCTTCCCGTGGGGCTATCTCGGAGCCTTCCTCTTCGGCACCGCCCTCATCTCCACGTTCATCTGGTTCCAGATCGAGGGCGAGCGGCAGACCGCCCTCGCCCAGTGGCAGGCCCGCATCACCACCATCGCCGAGGGACGCGCGCGCCTTCTGTCCGACTGGTTCAAGGGGCGGCGCGCCGATGCAGACGTGCTCGCCTCCTCGCCCGCTGTGCGCTCCCTCATGCTCGACGGCTCCCGTGAAGTGGACGTGCACGGCCAGATCGTGACGCAACTCGACCGAGTCGCTTCCGCCTACGACTATGCCGGCATCTCGCTCATGGACAGTCACGGGCAGATCCTCGCGCGCTCTACGGGCGCCGCCGACGTGAGCCGCGAGAACATCGAGGCTGCCGTGACGGCGGCCCAGAGCGGCACCATGCACGTGGACCTCGTGGAGATGGACGGGCGCCGAATGCTCGTCATGAGCGTGCCCGTCTTTCCCGATGGGGGCGTCGATTCCTCTCGCCCGGCCATGGGCGTCGTCACCCTGCTCATGCGGCCGGAGACCCGGCTCTTCCCGCTCCTCACGGACGACACCGCGCCCGCGCGCACGGGCGAGACCCTGCTCTTCCGCGTGGACGGGAGCACGGCATCCTACGTTTCGCCCCTCAAGGGCGACCCGGCGGGAGGGACCGCCGTGGCTCGCTCCCTCGAGACGCTGGGGCCCATGGCCAAGCGCGCGGCAGCGGGACGCGACATGTTCGGCGAGATGATCGACTACCGGGGGGCGCCCACTTTCGGGGCCGTACGCTGGATCGTGCCGCCGGGCTGGGGCCTCGTCGTCAAGGTGGACCGCAAAGAGGCCCTCGCCGACTTCTACCAGGCGGGCAAGCTCGCCGGCTTCGCGGCGGGCTTCCTCACGCTGGCGCTGGCCGGCCTTCTCTTCAGCCTATGGCGCCAGGGCGAGCGGGCGGGCCTCCTGCGCGAGCAGATCAAGCAGGAGCGCGCCATCTTCACCCTCAAGGGGTACGCGGAGAAGATCGTAGCCTCGGTGCCCTCGGGTCTGCTCGTGCTGGCCGCGGACTTGCGCGTGCTCTCCGCCAACCGCTCCTTCCTCGAATCCTTCTTCCTCCGACGCGACGACACGCTGGGCCGCGGGCTCGAGGAGCTCGTGCGCGCGGAAGGCCTGGTACGGCGGGTCCATGAGGTGATGCAGACGGGCACGGCGCAGAGCGATCTCCCCTTCGACCTCTATCTCCCCCATCGTCGCGAGACGCGCCCCGTCCGCGTGACCATCACGAGCATCCGCATCGAGGAGCAGGAGGACGCGCGGCTCCTCTTGATCGTGGAGGACCTCTCGGAGGAGGAGCGGCTGCTCGCCGCGCGCAAGGAGTCGGAGCAGCGCTTTCAGGACCTCGTGCAGGGCCTGGACGCCATCGTGTGGGAGGCAGACGCGGCCAGCCTGCGTTTCTCCTTCGTGAGCCAGCGTGCTCGAACCGTGCTCGGCTTCCCCACGGAGCGGTGGCTGGACGAGCCGGATTTCTTCAGCGCGCGGATCCATCCCGAGGATCGCGCGAGGGTCATGACCGCCTTCCGCGCCGCCCTGGCCCGCGGAGAGGATCATGAGTTCGAGTACCGCGCCCTCCGCGCGAGCGGCGACGTGGTGTGGCTGCGTGACATCGTGCGCGTGGTCCCCGGCCGGGACGGGCGGCCGGGGCAGCTCCGCGGCCTCACGGTGGACCTGACCGAGCTCAAGCGCGCCGATGAGGCGCTTCGGCAGAGCGAAGACCAGCTTCGGCAGGCGCAGAAGATGGACGCGGTGGGCAAGCTCGCGGGCGGTATCGCACACGACTTCAACAACCTGCTCATGGTCATGCGTGGCGACGGCGATCTCATCCTCCGCCGCCTTCCGGCCGGGCATCCCCTGCGCCAGAACGCCGAGGGCATCCGGGACGCGGCGGATCAGGCAGCCGCTCTCACCCGCCAGCTCCTCGCCTTCAGCCGCAAGCAGGTGCTGGCGCCCAAGATCCTCGATCTCAACGACATCATCTCGGGCATGCAGACCATGCTCCAGCGCCTGATCGGCGAGACCATCAATCTCGTCACCTTGCCCGAGCCCGGCCTCGGCTGCATCAAGGCCGATCCTGGCCAGATCGAGCAGGTCATCATGAACCTTGCCGTCAATGCTCGCGACGCCATGCCCGACGGCGGGCGGCTCGTGATCCGCACCGCGACGGTGCGAGCGGGCGAGGCGCCGACGCCGCCCGGCATTCGTCCTAGGCTCGGCTCGCACATCCTCCTCGAGGTAACGGACAGCGGCACCGGGATGGACGTGGCGACACAGGCGCACCTCTTCGAGCCGTTCTTTACCACGAAGGAGCCGGGCAAGGGCACGGGGCTCGGGCTCAGCACCGTGTACGGCATCGTGGAGCAGAGCGGCGGCTCCGTCACCGTGGAGACTGGGGTGGGCCGCGGCACCACGTTCCGGATTTATCTTCCCCAGGTCGAAACGCCGGTACCGGCCGGTCGCCCGCTCTCCGTCGCGCGGCCCGCGGCGCCCATGACTCCCGTGCCGCTGCGGCTGCCCCCAGCCGTCTCGCCGGCGCCCGTGTCCGCGGCGCCGACTCCCCCACCCCCAGCGCCGCTGCAGCCTGTGCCCGGGCCGATGGAGCCGGCGACGGCGAAGGAGACTCCGTCCACGCAGAACGAGACCATCCTGCTCGTCGAGGATGCCCTCCGCGTGCGCGCGGTGGTCCGCGAGATCCTCGAGATGAACGGCTACCACGTTCTCGAGGCACGTCACGGCGCGGAGGCGATCGAGATCAGCGAGCGACATCGCGGACCGATCCACCTCATGGTCACCGACGTGGTGATGCCGCAGATGAGTGGGCGCGAGCTCGCGCAGCGTCTCCTCCCCGTGCGCCCGGACTTGCGTGTCCTCTACATGTCCGGTTACACCGACGACGCCATCGTCCGCCACGGCGTGCTCGGCGCAGGCATGGCTTTCCTCTCCAAGCCCTTCACGCCGGATGCTCTCGCCGTGAAGGTTCGCGAGCTTCTCGACTCGCCGCCGGCGCCCGCCAATCTTCCAGGTCCGGAGACGCCCGCCTACGCGCAGGCGGCGGCCGGCCCCCATGCGCCGCGGGCGGGCGACCTCGGCGCCATGCGGCGCACACGCGCCTAGTCGCCACCTCCTCGCCGAGCCATGACCGCGCGCCCCCTTCGGGTCCTGATCGCCAAGGTCGGCCTCGACGGCCACGACCGCGGGGCCAAGGTGGTGGCGCGCTGCCTGCGCGACGCCGGCATGGAAGTCGTATACACGGGCCTGCATCGCACGCCCGAGGAGGTGGTGGCCGCCGCCGTGCAGGAAGACGTGGACGTACTCGGGGTGAGCTTGCTCTCCGGAGCCCACATGACGCTGGTGCCCAGGGTGATCGAGCTGATGCGGCGGGCCGGAGCCGAGGACATCCGCCTCGTGGTGGGCGGGGTCGTGCCCGACGAGGACGTGTCGGAGCTCCGCGCTCTCGGGGTAAGCGACGTGATCTTACAGGACACGCCGCCCGAGGAGATCGTCGCTCGCGTCCGCGCTCTCGCGCCACCCTCCGCCGCGTAACCGCCCCGATGCTCGCTCTCGACCTCGCCCGGCTCCGCGGCGCGCGTGGGGTGGATCTCGGCGTATGGCCGCCGCGCTACGATCCCGCCTACGCTCCCGCTGCTCACGAGACTTGCTGGCTGCCCGAGGTCGAGTGTGCCCCGCCCGCCGCACGCGATGCCCTCATCCTCGCCAAGCTCCGCGCCCAGGTGCAGTATGCGTGGGACCGTTGCCCCTTCTATCGACGCAAGTGGGAAGCGGCAGGCGTGGCGCCCGCTACGCTCCAAAGCCTCGCGGATCTCGCCGCCTTCCCCGTGGTCGAGAAGGCCGAGCTGCGCGCGGCCCAGGCCGCCGTGCCCCCCTTCGGCGACTACCTCGGCATCGATCCGCATGAGGTGGCGCGGATGCACGGTACCAGCGGCACTACAGGACGGCCCACGGTGTTCGGCATCGGGGGAGAGGACTGGGTGCGCATCGGCGAGGCGCACGCCCGCATTCTCTGGGGCGCGGGGATCCGACCTCACGATCGCGTCATGATCTGCTCGTTCTTCAGCCTCTACATGGGCTCGTGGGGCGCCCTCGCTGGCGTGGAGCGGCTGGGCGCCACCGCGTTTCCTTTCGGGGCGGGCGCCGCGGGACAGACCCTAGCCGCGGTAGGCTGGGCCCGCGATCTCTCCCCCACCGCGTTCTACGGGACGCCCTCGTACGCCCTCCACTTCGCGGAGACGGCGCGGCGTGAGGGCATCGACCCGCGGAGTTTCGGCTTCCGCACCCTCTTCTTTTCCGGCGAGCCGGGAGCGGGCATTCCCGCCACCCGGCGGGTGATCGAGGAGACCTTCGGCGGCATCTGCGTCGACATGGGCACCATGGCCGAGATGAGCCCCTGGATGACGAACGCCGAGTGCACCCACCGCACGGGCATGCATCTCTGGCAGGACATCGTCTATACGCAGGTATGCGATCCTGCCACCTTCAAGCCGGTGCCCTACGGCGCCGAGGGCACGCCCGTCTACACGCATCTCGAGCGGACCTCCCAGCCCATGATCCGTCTCGTGTCGGGCGATCGCGCGCGCTGGACCGACGAGCCCTGTCCGTGCGGGCGCACCTATCCGCGCCTGCCCGCGGGGCTCTATGGACGCTTCGACGACATGATCATCGTGCGCGGGGAGAACGTGTACCCCAGCGCTATCGAGGACACCCTCCGCTCCGTCGAGGGGTTCGGAGGCGAGTTCCGCGTGATAGTCTCCCGGCGGGAGGCCATGGACGAGCTGCTCGTGCGGGTCGAGGCGGCGGCCGATCTCACGGACCCGCCGGCGCTGGAAGCGCTGCGTGTCCGCGCGCGGGAGCGCCTTCGTACCCAGCTGGGGGTGCATCCCGTGGTCGAGATCGTTCCGCAAGGCACGCTGCCGCGCACGGAGTTCAAGGCGCGGCGAGTCATCGACGATCGCGATCTCTATCGCGACGTCCTCGACAGGAAGGAGGTCTAGATGTTCGACCGGGATGAGATCGCCCGTGCCCGCGCGCTCCGCGAAGCCTGGGAAGCGGGAGAGCTCCGCGCCTTCCTCGACCGCCAGCCTGAGTCGCGCCCCGAGTACCGCACGCTGTCCGGCCTGCCCTTGAAGCGTGTCTACACCGCGGAAGACCTCGCGGATTTCCGCCACGACGACCTGGGACTGCCGGGGCAGTATCCGTATACGCGCGGGCCGTATCCGACCATGTATCGCGGCCGCACCTGGACCATGCGACAGATCGCGGGCTTCGGCACCGGCGAGGACACTAACGGCCGCTTCCGCTATCTCATCGAGCAGGGGCAGACGGGGCTGTCCGTGGACTTTGACATGCCCACCCTCATGGGCTACGACTCCGACGACCCGCGAGCGCTGGGTGAGGTCGGCCGCGAGGGCGTGGCCGTGGACACCCTCGACGACGTGGAGGCCCTCTTCGGGGGCGTCGATCTCGAGCGCATCTCGGTGTCCATGACCATCAATCCCACCGCGTGGATCCTTCTCGCCATGTACGTGGCCCTCGCCCAGGGCCGCGGCCTCGACCTCAACCGGCTCTCCGGCACCGTGCAGGCGGATATCCTCAAGGAGTACATCGCCCAGAAGGAATGGGCCTTCCCCATCCGGCCCTCCATGCGGATCATGCGCGACATGATCGTGTGGTCGGCGCGGAACATGGCCCGCTACAATCCCATCAACATCAGCGGCTATCACATCTCCGAAGCGGGAGCCACCTCCGTGCAAGAGCTCGCCTTCACCATGGCCAACGCCGTGGCCTATGTGGAGGAGGTGACGCGCGCGGGGGTGCCCGTGGACGAGTTCGCCCCGCGCCTCGCCTTCTACTTCGTCTCCCAGAACGACTTCTTCGAGGAGATCGCGAAGTTCCGCGCGGCCCGGCGCATCTACGCGCGGCTCATGAAGGAGCGCTTCGGGGCGCGCAGGCCGGAGTCCATGCGCCTGCGCTTCCACTGCCAGACGGCGGCGGCCACCCTGACCCGCGCCCAGCCCATGAACAACGTGGTGCGCACGACATTGCAGGCGCTCTCCGCCGTGCTGGGCGGCGCGCAGTCGCTTCACACCAACGGCCTCGACGAGGCCTATGCCATCCCCTCTGAGGAGGCGATGAAACTCGCCCTGCGCACCCAGCAGGTCATCGCAGAGGAGAGCCGGGTCGCCCACGTGATCGACCCTCTGGGCGGTTCCTACTTCGTAGAGGCCCTCACCAACGAGATCGAGCGCCGCGTCTTCGACATCCTCGCCAAGGTCGACGCCCTCGGAGGAACCATCAAAGCGGTGGAGGATGGCTACTTCCAGAAGGAGATCGCCGATTCCGCCTACGAGACGGCGCGACGGCGGGCCTCGGGCGACCAGCCTCTCATCGGCGTGAACCGCTTCGTGGAGCCGGCGGCGCCGGTGCCGGTGCCCATCCACAAGGTGGAGGCGACGGTAGAGACGCGGCAGGTGGCCGGCCTGCGTGAGGTGCGCCGACGGCGCGACGGCGCCCGTGTGCAGACCCTTCTCGAGCGCCTGGCCACGGAGGCGAGGGATCCGAACGCCAACCTCATGCCCGTCACCATCGAGGCGGTGAAAGCGCGGGCCACCCTGGGAGAGATCGTCGCGCGCCTGCGCGAGGTCTTCGGCACCTACGTGGAGAAGCCGGTCTTCTAGTGCGGAGGGCCGGGGCCGGCCGTGAGCGGCACGGTCCACCACGCGGCATCGGCCCACCGGGGGCGGAAAGCCGCTGATCGATCTCGCACGAGGAAGGGCTGAGCTTCAACGCGAGCAGAGAAAAGATTGCCCGCGAGGACGTGCTTGCGCAAAAGCACACAGCATGAAAAATAGTCGAGCAATTTCTTCCGCGTCACCGGGTGAGGATCACCGTCACCGCGACCGGATCGGGCAGCGCGCTACTTCCCTGCTCCGATTGCCAGGAACCGATTTGTGCTAGCCCACGCGTGAACTCGGCGTAGCGCGAGCGTGGGACTTCCAGCCACACCGTGGACTCTCTCTCCGCCTTTCGCGAGCCGCCGAGGCGGGCCAAGAGGAGACCGATATCGCGACGCGCTTCCTGCCGATCCTGCACGAAGAGCTGGGCGATCACATCCGAATGCGAGGCGGCGAGCGGTCTCGTCGCGGCGGCCTGGGGGCGCTCGTCCTGGACCCGCGGCGACTGCGCCACGCTCGGCTCCTTGGCGGGCTTCTGCGCGGCCGTCTTCGGCTCGGGCGATCGAATAGGTCCGGGGGGCGCCGCGGAACGCGGAGGCAACGTACGCGGAGCGGACGGCGAGACGGCCGGTCGCGTCGCGGCCGCGGGTGGTGGCGGCACGGGTGGCTCAGGGGCGACGGCAGGCGAAGACGGCAGAGGTGGCGCTGTGGTCGCTGAAGGACTGGGAGATGCCAAGGTCGAGGCCGGCGCGGCGGGAGATGCTGAGGCAATCGGTGAAGGCTCGGCCGGCCGCGCACTCGGCGGCGGAGGCAACGGCATCGCCTCGGAAACAACGACACTCTTCGATTCCTCGGCGCGTGGGGCAGGCGACGGCACCGCCTCGGGAGCAGCGGCGCTCCTCGATTCCTCGACGGGTGGCGCAGGCGACGGCGACGGAGGCGACGGCATCGCCTTGGGAGCAGCGTCTCTCCTCGATTCCTCGACGGGCGGGGCAGGGGACGGCGCCGTCGCCAGCCGACGGGCCGAAGCGGTCAAGGAATCCAGCAATCCTCCGGCGACGGCGGGCACGTGCAAGCCTCGCCATGCGCTCACGGACATCTCGGGAAGCCGACGAATCTCGGAAAGTCGTGGATAGGCGTAGACCCCAACTGCCCCCAGTATAAGGGCGGCCGTCACACCAATTCCCACCCGCTTCGCCAGACGTCCCGTCCGCGAGGCGACGGAGGGATCCCGATCGATGTGCTCCTCGAAACGGCCGTGATAGCGGCGGTTGAGGGTCCGGTCGCAGGTCTCACAGGCGGCGGTGTGGCCCTCCAGCTCTGCCCACTCTGTCAGGCCGAGCCGTCCGGCGAGCAGGCCGGACATGGCCTTGCGCGCCTCCGCGCAGGTCATGACCCCACCGACATGGCGCGGAGGAAGGCAGGCTCTTCCAGCGCCTTGCCCACGCCGAGCACCGCGCAGCGAGCGGGCTCTTCGCTGACTCGCACCGCGAGGTGCGTGATGGCGCGCAACCCCACGTCAAGCCCGGTAAGATGGGCACCACCGCCCGTGAGCACGATGCCCGTGTCGAGGATGTCCGCCGCCAGCTCGGGAGGTGTTCGCTCCAGGCACGTGCGCACCGTCTCCAGGAGAGCGGCCATCGGTTCGCGCAGCGCCTCGCGAAGCTCCTGGACCGATACCCCGATGGTCTTGGGCAGGCCGGTGATGAGATTCCGACCTTTCACCTCACGGATCACCGAGAGACCGCTATCCCCCTCGGGACCGCTTCCGGCCATGGATCCAATGGCGAGCTTGAGATCCTCGGCCTGCCGGGGGCCGATGAGGAGGCTGTGGCCCTTCCGGACGTGCTGGATGATCGCCTCGTCCAGATCGTCGCCGCCGAAGCGCAACGACTCGCAGCCCACGATGCCGGACAGGGAGATCACGGCCACCTCCGTGGTCCCGCCGCCAATATTGACGATGGTGTGCGCCCCCGGCTCCGACACGGCCAGGCCCGCGCCGAGGGCCGCCGCCACCGGCTCTTCCATGAGGTGCACGGCGCGCGCGCCCACGCTGCGCCCCAGCTCCTGCACGGCGCGCTTCTCCACCGGCGTGGTGCCAAAGGGCACCACCACGGCGAGACGCGGGCCGCGGACCCGCCAGCGGCCGATCACCGTGTCGATGAAGTAGCCGAGCATATGGGTGGCCGCGTGCACGTTGGCGATCACACCCCGGCGCAACGGGGCGATCACCTCCACGTTCTCGGGCACCCGGCCGATCATGGCCTTGGCCGCGCGGCCCACCGCAAGCACCGAGCCCTGATGTAGCGCGATCACGGAGGGCTCGTCGAGGACCACGCCCTCGCCGGGGACGTACACTCTCGTGTTCGCCGTGCCCAGGTCGATGGCGAGGTCGCCCGAATCGAGGCGCGGATGCATCACGCGCGTCCGGGCAGCGCGGTGCGCCGTCCGCGGCCGGCTCCGTTCCGTCGGCATCGGCAGGAAACGACCATGGCTTGCGCATGAAGCAACTGCCGTGCCCACGCCGCGCGGGCTCCGCCCTCGCGCGAAGATGCCGATCTCCCAGCCTCTGTCGTGCGCACCGTCTCGGCCGCGAAAGAAATACCCGGTGCGCCGAGCCGCCGCGCTTGTAGTTCTTACACGCTCTTAGCTCGCGAGCCACGCCGGAGCCACGCCGAGGCGCCGCCACGTGCGGGCCACGCGCTCGGGAGTGCCGAGGTCGCACCACGTCAGCTCGGGCACCGTGGAGACCACCAGCGAGAGCGACGCGTCCTGGAGCACGGCGCGGGAGAAGTTCGCGGTGGGAGCGAGCATGCACGCCTGCCGCATCGCCCACGGCTCGTGCTGGGTGCCCAGGAAGAGCTCCATACGACTCAGCCGATCGTGGAGGAGGGGGACACAGGAGCGACCGGCATCCACGAGCGCCGACACGCGGGCCGCGAAGACGAACATGTTCCACAGGCAGCCGGCGTGGAAGAGCGCGTCCGCCTCCGCGAGCGAGGGTTTCTCCAGGAATCGCCGCACGCGGTGGAGCGGGCCGCGCGCCGTCCACGCCACCGTTTCCCCAGGCTCGATCCAGCCGTACTCGGGCTCGGGATTTGTCGCCTCCGCGGCGAGGAGAATCATGGACTCCGAGCGTCGCGGCACCGTCCGCGCCACATCGGCCACGTGGCACATGAAGGCCGACTCCTCGAGCACGAAGTGATCGGAGGGAAAGACCACCACCGTCGCCTCCGGATCGCGCGCGCTGATCCAGTGCGCGGGAAGGAGCACCCCCGCCGCCGTGCCGCGATCGTAGGCCTGCGCGAGCACGTGCGGGCGCGGAGCGCCACGGAGCTCCGCCTCCACGTACGATCCATGGCTGGCCAGGGTCACCACGATGGTGCGCTCGGGGGGAATGAGGAGGGCCACCCGGTCGAGCGTCTGGCGGAGGAGCGACCGCGCTCCCACCACCGCCGCGAACTGCTTCGGCCGCTCGTCGCCGTAGAGATGACGGGTGAGGGTGCGGAGACGGAGCCCTTCTCCGCCCGCGAGCACGATGGCCCAGAGGTGTCCGCCCTCTTCCGGCCACGCGCGGAAACGACGCGATGACGGTGCTGCCACGGCAACCGACCCGTTCATGCCAAGCCTCCTTATGGGGATCTCTGTCGCGTCTGGGGTCCGGCGCGTACCTCGAGAGCCGGACGATGTCGACGGGAACCTCACGGGTCCGCCCGCCGCTGCGCTTCGCACATGGGGCGAGCCCGTGCCGGCAGCAGGTCAGGCGATCAGGCGGACCCTAGGCGGACGGTGGGCTACGAGTGCCGTCCGAGCGCAGGCGGCGAGGCGGGAGCTCGCCCCATG
>Ga0318554_10000284_pt1 | contig 16811 bp, 11 predicted proteins | sample GRESIP082b2f22_FD_203687 | JGI IMG/M metagenome (GOLD analysis project Ga0318554, IMG submission 203687) | Tropical soil microbial communities from Luquillo Experimental Forest, Puerto Rico - GRE.SIPMG.082b2f22 | ecosystem: Environmental > Terrestrial > Soil > Tropical forest > Bulk soil... | reverse complement strand
TCCACTCGGCGGTCCGGGCCCAGCTCTTCCCGGATGAGGGACCACCGCGCTACAGCGGGGTGACGATGTGGCGCGGGGTCTCGGTGTGGCCGCCCATCCTCACCGGCGCCAGCATGATCCGCGCCGGATGGCTGGCCACCGGCAAGCTCGTCATCTATCCCATCCGGAATCACGCTGACGGCCGGGGCGGGCAGCTGGTCAACTGGGTCGCCGAGCTCGAGACCCCGCAGCGGGCGGGCCGCGACTGGACCCAGCGAGGTGACATCGAGGACTTCCTGCCCCGCTTCGCTGACTGGCGGTTCGACTGGCTGGACGTGCCGGCCTTGCTGCAGGCCTCCACGGTCCTGCTCGAATACCCGATGGTGGACGCCGAGCCCTTGCCGAGATGGAGCCACGGCCGGGTGACCCTGCTCGGCGACGCCGCGCACCCGATGGTCCCCCGCGGCTCGAACGGCGCCGGCCAGGCCATCCTGGATGCTCGCGCGGCCGCCGACGCGCTGGCCGCCGACCCCGGCGACCCGGTCGCCGCGCTGGCGGCGTACGAGGACCGCCGTCGGGAGGCGACCGCAGCGGTCGTGCTCGCCAACCGGCGCAGCCCGCCTGACGCGATCCTGCGGGAGGTGTTCGAGCGGACCGGCGATCGTCCGTTCGAGCGCCTGGAGGACTACGTGACCGTTGCGGAACTCGCCCGGATCACCGAGGAGTACAAGCGCGTGGCCGGGTTCACGGTCCGGGAACTACAGAAAGACCCGTGACCGCGACAACCAGGGCGAGATAGGGCGATACGGATCAGGCCGGACGAGGGCCGCGAGAGGGGCTAGCCGGACTAGAGTGGGCGAGAGGGTAGTCAGTTAACAAACCATCGCTAACCCTTGCCAGCACGACCCATTCGGGCGAACATTTCAGGCAAGCCGGGCGACTGGCCGCAAGGTCGCGTCCTGCAGGTCGTCGGCTTTCCCTCGCCTCCCCTCTAGGAGCTACCGATGGAACCCTTCACCCAAGTCCTCGACCCGCTGAGCTCCGTGGCCGGCAGTGCCCTGCTGGCCCTCCTGCCGGTCGTCTTGTTACTCGTCTTACTGGCCGTCTTCCGGATGACCGCGTGGCAGACGGTGATCATCGGCTCGGTGGTCACGGTCATCCTGGCGACGGCCGTATGGCATGCCCCGTTCCCCAACACGATGGCCTCCTACGGCCTCGGCGCCGCGACCGGCGTCTGGTCGGTCGACTGGGTCGTGTTCTGGGGCGTGATCATCTATTTCACGATGGTGATGACCGGAACCTTCGACGACTTCAAGCGCTGGCTGATCCGCCAGGCGGGCGCGGACATCCGGGTCCAGACGCTGCTGATGGCCTGGGCGTTCGGCGCGCTGCTGGAAGGGCTGGTCGGGTTCGGTTATCCCTGGGCCATCGTGGCCCCCATCCTCATCGGGCTCGGGGTGGCCGACCTGGCCGCGATCCGGGTCGCCGCGCTCGCGAACAACGCCCCGTGCTCCTTCGGCTCCCTGGGCACTCCGATCATCGGGCTGGCCGCGGTGACCGGCCTCCCGCTGCTGTCGCTGTCCGCCTCGGTCGGCAAGATCGTCGCGCTGCTGGCCCTGCTGCCGCCCTGGATCCTCATCTACCTCGTCAGCGGCAAGCGGGGCCTGCGTGACGGCTGGCCGCTGGCCATCGTCGGCTCGCTCGGCTACATCGCGGGGCAGTTCCCCGTGGCCGAGTGGCTCGGCCCCTACCTGCCCGACATCGTCGGCTCGCTGGTCTGCTTCGCCGCGCTGGTCGGCCTGCTGCGGATATGGCAGCCGAAGACCGTGCTGGGCTTCGGCGGCCGGGAACTCACTCCGGAGGAGATCAGCGCCTACGACCAGGAGCCCGTGCCGGCCGGAGCCACGCCCGCGGACAGCCCCGGTACCCCGGCGGCGCACTGGTCGGCGGGCAGCCGGCGACAGCGCGTCATCCGGTCGCTGGTGCCGTTCCTCATCCTGATCGGGGTGGTCATCGCCTGGACCGGCCCCTGGTCGTCGCTGCCCAAGTACATCCCGTTCGAGCCGAAGGTGAGCGCCGTCGGCTCGCTCGGTGGCACGGTCGAGTCGTCCTGGAAGTTCGAGCCGTTCATCGCGGGGACGGCCATCATGGTGTCCTGGTTCCTGATCGCCCTGTTCTTGCGTCCCCGGGGCCAGATCCGCACCATCTTCCGCAACACGTTCCGCCAGACCTGGGGAGCGCTCCTGGTCGGGCCGTTCATCTTCGGTCTCGCCTATGTGTACGCCTACTCGGGCATGGCGAACTCCCTGGCCAACGGCTTCTCCAAGGTGGGCACGCCGTTTATCTTGCTCTCGCCCATCCTCGGCTGGATAGCGGTCGGCCTGTCCGGCAGCAACACCTCGTCCAATGCGCTGTTCGGGGCGGTCCAGCTGTCCGTGGCCAAGATCCTGGGCGCCCCGGTTCTGCTGTTTCCCTCGCTGAACTCGGTCGGCGCCGAGGTCGGCAAGGCCATCGCTCCGCAGACGACGAGCGTCGGGGTATCCACGACCAAGTACGTGCGCAAGGAGGGCGTGGTGATCAGGTACAACATGGGCTGGAGCCTGTTCATCCTGGGCTACCTGATCCTCATCGCCCTGCTGTACTACTTCGTGCTGCCGGACGCGATGCGCCTGTAAGCCTGCGCCCGCGGGGAGCGGCGCCCCGGACCGCTCCCCACGGTCACGGCTCCTGCCTGCGCTCCATGATCGTCTCGATCGGGTAGCCGGGGCGCATCGCGCTCATCGCGAACTCGATGATGAGGTTCGAGCTGTCGTACGTGGTCCTGGAGATCCGGAGCACCGGCTCGCAGGGCTGCAGCCCGAGCGCGGCCCCGTCAGGCTCGCCCGCCGCCGCGGCGGTGATGGACTGCCTGGCCCGCATGATCCGCACCCCGTACCGGGCCTCGAGCATCGCGTACAGGGAACCATCCAGCAGCGGATCGGCGTCCAGGCCCGCGAAACGCGCATACGGCAGCCACGAGTTCTGCACCACGACCGGGCAGCCGTCCACCACCCGCACTCGCCGGACCGCCACCGCGGCGGCGGACGGTCCGAGCTGCAGCGCCTCACGGGCCGCCGGCGGCGGCTGCTCGACCGCGGCACTGATCAATCTTGTCTCGACCTGGCGGCCTTGCCTGCGCATCTCCTCGGTGAAGCTCAGCAGCAGGTCCACGGTCCTGGTCGGGCGCCCGTCGGCCGCGAAGGTCCCCAGGCCCTGCCGGCGGATGATCGCCCCCTCCGAGGCCAGGGCGCCGATGGCCTGCCGGACCGTCATGCGCGCGACACCGTACCGGGCGGCGAGCTCGGTTTCGGAGGGCAGCCGCTCCCCGGCGGCCCATTCACCGGCGCTGAGTCTCATCCGCAGGTCATCGCGGATGCTGATGTGCACCGGCCGGTTCATCGTGTCCCCCCGGGGCTACCAACCTGCGGCTGGACAGGGTGCCGGGCCAGCCATCTGCTCTGGAAAATGCCCTCACTGTATCAGCGGGCGAACCAGCTTCCGGGCCGGAACGAGATGCGCCGCCGCCAGGACCGTCCCGGCCCGCGCAATCGTTACATCCCGCGGTTATGCGGTCACGCCATGACCGCGCACCACCGCCGGAAGCGCCGCTCGGTGGCCGCTGCCCCGGCTGGATCAGGCTCATGCCACCGCATTCGCGGCGTCATCCCCGCCGCCGCCTGCTGCGCATCCCCGAACAGCCCGCCCGCCACCGCCGCGACGAGCGCCGCGCCGCGCAGGCTGGCGTGCGGCTCGGCGGTGGTGGCCACCCGGACGCCCCAGACGTTGGCCCGCAGTTGCGCGGCGCGCGGCGAGAGGGTCGTGCCGCCGGCCAGGATCACGCCGCCGACCACGGCTCCGCTGGAACGCAGCGCGTCGATCCCCAGGCGCACTTCGAAGGCACCGCCCTCCTCGGCCGCGCGCATCAGATGGGCGGGCCCGTGCTCCCCGGAGATCCCGTCGATGCGCCCCCGCAGCTGGGCATCCCACCCCGGAAGACGGCGGCCGGTAAGCGTGGTCCGGATCATGAGGTCTCCGGGGTCCGCCGCATCAAGGCAGGGGGCCAGGGCCAGGTACGCGGCCGCGGCGGACTCATGGCCGAGGGTGACCGCGAGCCAGTCCAGGCCGCCCCCGGTCAGGCCGGTCGGGCCGCCCATCGTCCACAGGTCAGCCAGGAGATGGGCGTTGAGCACCGTACCCGCGCTGACGTGCTCCGCCGGCCGGTCCGTCACGTGCAGCAGGACGTCGGTCGTCCCGGCGATGTCAATGGTCTGTCCGGCCCGGACCGCTCCTACGCCCAGCGTCCCGGTGGAGCCGTCCGGCCCGCCGACCGCAACCGGGGTGCCGGGCTCCAGGCCGGTCAGCTGCGCCGCCGCCGACGTCACCCGTCCGGCCAGGGCGGTACCCGGCCGGACGCGGGGCAGGATCTCCATGGGCACGCCGCATTCCCGGGCGATCCGCGGCGACCAGTGCCGCTGCCGGACGTCGAACAGTTGCGTGTAGGAGGCCGTGGCCGGATCGGTGCCCGCCTGTCCGGTGAGCTTGAGGACCAGGTAGTCCTTGAGACTCAGCAGGCACTTGGTCCGGCCGGGCAGGTGCGGCCGGGTCTTGGCCAGCATCCGCATCCGCGCCGCCGCGGACTCGGCCGCCGGCGGCCTGCCGGTCACGAATTCAAGCTCCGGGCCGAGCGCGGCCCCCAGTTCCACGGCTTCCCGCCAGGCCCGGTTGTCCTGCCACAGCATCGCGTGCGCGGTCGGCCAGCCGTCGGCGTCGGTCAGCACCGTGGCCAGGTGCGCCGTCAGGCCGACCGCCCGTACCCGCAGGCCGCCGGCGGTCAGCTCGCGGATGGCCGAGGCCACCTCCAGCCACGTCAGGTCCGGATCGAACTGCTCGCCCTGGCCCGGGTCCGGCTTACTGATGAGATGACGCAGCAAGGCCGGCGGATCGAAGAACCCGACGCGTATGCCGCTGCCGCCCACGTCCACGCCGAGCAGGCCGCCCGTCGCTCCTGCCTCCCGCGACCGCGTCATAAGCCGACGCCCGGCGTGACGAGGAAGGCGGCGCGGGGAGCACCCGGCAGATCCGGTCCCAGAATGGCGCGGCTGGCCACTCCCGTACCGAGGCGGGGCCCGCGGATAAACGTGTCTACCATCGCGGACTGGCCGGGGGATAAGGATGAGCCGCGGCCAGCCGCCCGATCGCCCAAGTCAACGGACATTCGGGACCGTCCTTAAACGTAATGGCCGCTCACCCATAAGATAACGGCCGGCGCATCCGACCGCCCCGGCAACTCCGGATTACCGCCGAAACCGGGGCAGATGCGGCCGGGGGCGATCCAGCCGCGCCGGCCCGGCGGCCCGCTTACCGCGATCACCCTGGTATCCCCGGCTGGCCGCCCGGCCAGTAGTCGCCGACCCGGGCCCGGATTCGTGGCGCCTAGCCGCCGGATCCCGGCGCGGTGCGATACATTTCGTGTTTGCACGGTATCCAAACGGTACGGGCCTGGCCGCCCGCACCGAGTCGCCGCGGGACGAGGGGCCGCGGCCGCTACGCCCGGAAAGCCGCCGCCCGGCGGACTCGTCGTCAAGGCTGGTACAGGTGCCGATGGAGTCGCAGATGCCCAGGGACGGCGGTATCGGACTGCCCCGACGGCGCGAGCCTGACCTGGCCGGCCTCGCCACCTTCACCCTGGACCCTAGCGGGCGGGTGACCTCCTGGTCGGTGACCGCTACCCGGTTGTTCGGGCATCCGACGGCGGCCGTGGCCGGACGTGACGTGTGCGACGTGCTGATGACCGGTCCGGGCCAGCGTGAGCTGGTCAGCCTGGCGCTGGCCGAGGTGGCCGCCGGCCGGGTCTGGACCGCGACCGTGGCCGGCGGCCGGCTGGGCGAGGGCCGGTTCGCGATCCGCTGGGAGCCGCTGGGCGGGCTGGGCGGCGGCGCGGTGGTGATCGTCCAGCGGGCCTGGCCGCAGCCCGCGCCCAGCTGGCTGAGCGAGGCCGCGGCCCGGATCGGCAGCAGCCTGGACCTGGCCCAGACCGCGGCCGAGGTGGCCGAGGCCGCCGTGCCCGGGTTCGCCGACCTGACGATCATCTACGCGGCCGAGCGCCTGCTCGCCGCCGATGAGCTGGCCCCGCCGCCGGCCGGGGCGGCGGTGCGGCGGCTGGCTGCCCGCCGGGTCGGCCAGCCCCCGGACGTGGCCGACAAGCTGATGCGGACCGGCGAGGTGCTCGTCCTCGGCCCGGGCACTCCCGGCTCCCAGGCCATGACGGCCGGCGGCCCGGTCCTGTTCGACCACCTCGACGGCGAGACCGCCCGGCGGATCGGCCGCTACGGCTCCGGGAAGGCGACGACCGACTTCACCTCCTACATGGCCATGCCGCTCATCGCCCGTAACGTCGTGGTGGGGTGCGCGATATTCGGGCGGACTCCGGCCAGCCCGGCGTTCAACCCCGGTGATGTGGCCCTGGCCGGTGAGCTGGCCTCGCGCGCGGCGGTATGCATCGACAACGCCCGGCTGTACGACCAGGAACGGCGGACCGCGGCGGCGCTGCAGCAGGGCCTGCTGCCCGGCCAGCCGCACGTCCCCGACGGCCTGGAGGTAGCGCACCGCTACCTGCCGGTCGGCGCGAGCGTGATCGGGGGCGACTGGCATGACATCGTCCCGCTGTCCGGCGGCCGCGCCGCCCTGATCGTCGGTGACGCGATGGGCCACGGCCCGGAGGCCGCGGCGGTCATGGTGCAGTTGCGTACCGCGGCGCATACCCTGGCCGATCTGGACCTGCCGCCCGAGCAGGTACTGCGCCGCCTGGACAAGATGGCCTCCGAGATAGCCGCCGCGCCGTTCGCCACCTGCATCTACGCGGTCATCGACCCGCTCGGCGCGAGCTGCGAGATCGTTCAGGCCGGTCACCTGCCGCCAGCGCTGGTGCCACCCGGCGGCGAGGCGACGATGCTGGACCTGCCCCCCGGGCTCCCGCTCGGCCTAGGTGCCGAGTGTTTCCAGGCCACGCGGCTGAACCTGACCCCCGGAACCACGCTCGCGCTGTATACCGACGGGCTGGTGGAAAGCCGCACCCGGACCATTGACGCCGGCCTGGCCGCGCTGTGCCACGAGCTCGGCCGGGTCCTGGCCGAGCCCGGCACCACGCTCGGCGAGGCCAGCGACGCCGTCACCCAGGAACTGCGCCGACACCGCGAGGACGACATCACCCTGGTGCTGGCCCGGATCCGCGGCTGATCTCGCGTTACGAGTCCCTCAGCATCCCGTTCAGCATCTCCAGGCTGGCCGGCGTCGGCAGGGCCTCGACGCACAGGCGCTCCATCACGGCCAGGTAGTGGTCGACCGCCTCTCGCTTGTCCAGGTAAAGAGCGCTGGTGAGCTGCTCGAGGTAGACCACATCCGGCAGGTCCGGCTCGCCGAAGCGCAGGATCGAGAACGGGCCCCCCGCCGCGGCGTGCGCGCCCCGGGCCAGCGGGATGATCTGCAGGCTGACGTTGGACCGCGCGCCCATGTCCAGCAGGTGCCGGAGCTGGCCGCGCATGACGTCGGGCCGGCCCACCGGGCGCCGGAGCGCCGCCTCGTCCAGCACCAGCCACAGATGCGCCAGCGTGGGGCGGGTGAGCACGGCCTGGCGGGCCATCCGCAGGCTGACCCGCCGCTCGATCTCGGCCGCAGATCCGGCCGGGAAGCCGACGGCCGCGACCGCGCGGGCATAGTCCGGGGTCTGCAGCAGCCCGGGGACGAACTGGATCTCGTAGCAGCGGATCGAGCTCGCCGCCTCCTCCAGGCCCACGTACGGCTCGAGCCAGGCGGGCATGATGTCGGCGTAGTCATGCCACCATCCCCGGGCGCTGGCCTGCCGGGCCAGTTCCTGCAGGGTCTCGCGCTCCCGGTCGTCCGTCACCCCGTAAAAGGTGAGCAGGTCCGCGATGTCGCGTGGCTTGAAGCCGACCCGGCCGGTCTCCAGCCTGCTCATCTTCGAGCCCGACGCGCGGATCACGTACCCGGCGTCCTCCAGGGTGATCCGCTTGGCCTCACGCAGCCGGCGCAGCTGGGCGCCCAGCATGATGCGGAGCGCGGTCGGGGCGCCGGCGCCGGGGGAGGCGATCATCCGATGAACAGCCGCGGTGCCTTCGGGCCCACGCGTGATCATAACTCCCCTTCTCGGGACGCTGGATCATCACATTCTCCCACTTCGGCTGATCAGCGCGCCAACTCCTGCGCCGTCAGCCGCGCAATCTGCAGGAAACTCGAAGGTTGGACGTGCCGCGCCAGGACAGGCGAAGCCGCCACGGGCACGTCGCCGACGCCGGCGGCAGGAATCGGTCATCGGTGCGCAGATCACGGCAGGCGGCCAGGCACCGGCCCCCCAGCCGGGCCCGGCCTACCTGCAGAGCGAGCCGGCGCCTGACGGCACCGGCCCGTGGGCACGGCCAGCCACCCCCCCACGGCTGGCTTTCCTGGCCGTGTACGGAGAGTCTGCCGCAAACTCACATGCAATCCCAGTAGGGATAACCCTTAACGCGGGCGGGCCGGTACGTAAACTACCCGTGTGGCACATCCGGAGTCGGTGGCCGAGCGCCTGCGCCGGGCCCGGCTTGAGCCAGCGGCCGGCGAGGTCCCGGTGCTGGAAACCACGTGGCTGTCCGTTCTGAACGACGGGTCGGAGCGGCCCGTGTCGCGCGTGGCCGCCCTGAGCCAAGCGGCCCAGACCGCGCTGCGGCGCGGCGAGGTGAGCGAGTGCCTGGCCGTGCTCGCCCAGCAGCGGACGGCGGCGGCCGACGACCCCGTGGCGCTGGTGTGGTCCCTGACCGCCTCATCGGTCTGCCGCTGCGTATTCGGCCAGTTAGGGCAGGCCCGGGCCGACCTGGCCGAGGCCAGGCGGGCTTGCCACTACGCGGCCCCGCTGCTGGCCGAGCCGTTCTGGCAATTCACCGAGATCGTGTGCAGCTGGCTGGGCGGAAACTGGACGGCGGCGCAGGCGAGTGCCGCCTCGCTGGACAATAACCAGGTGAGCGCGTTCCCGGCCGCCCTCGCGGGGACCGTCATCGCGCTGCGCGTGGAACTGCTGCGAGGACTCGGGCTGCCCGGGGAGAGCCGCCGGCTCGCCGGGCGGCTGGCGGCTACCGGACCGGCCGAGATGAGCGCCTGGGCGCAGGCCGGCCTGGACACCAACGACGGCCGCCCGGCTGACGCCATGCGCCGCCTGGCGGACGTCTGCGACATCGGCACGCGCAGCGTGTACCGGACGGCCCTGCCGCTCGTGCTGTACCGCCTGGCGGAGACCGCCTTCTCCTGCGGTGACCAGGACGTGACCTGCTACGCCGCGACGGCCCTGGCCGGGCTCGACCAGGCCGCGCCGCTGAATGAGATCCTCAGCGGGCTGGCCCGGACCTACGCGACCCGCAACCCCGAGCCGGCCCGGCGGGCGCTGCAGCAGGCGGAGGCGGCGGGGGCCGCCACGCTGGCCGCCGAGGCGCTCACCGCGCGAGGCCAGATCGGCGACGACCCGGCCACGACCCTGGCGGCCGCGCACGCCGCCTGGGAACGCATCGGCGCACCCGCCCGGGCTCGCGCGGTCGCCGCGGCCATGCGCGCGGCCGGGTTCTCCGCACCGGTCACGACGCTCACCGGAGCGCCCCACGTCCGGACCCGGGGACCGGTGGCGCTGACCGCGCGCGAGCGCACCGTGGCCCTGCTCGTCCACGAGGGCCGCACCAACCAGCAGATCGCCCGCGCTCTCGACATCAGCGTCAAGACCGTGGAGGCCTACCTGACCCGCCTGTACCGCAAGACCACGTGCTCGTCCAGGGTGGAGCTCGCCGTCGCGGTCACCGAGCGGCGGCTGCAACTGGGCGAGAGCGACGACTGACCGCGACACGACCCCCTGGATCTGGCCAAATGGCCATTTATCCCGTCGCCGACCCGATACGCTGCGGCTTGGCCGTCTCTGGGGCGGTCGGGGGATCAGGGGCGGATGATGCAGCTGAAGGCTCGGGCGGCACGATGGGTTCTGCTGGGCGTGGCCGTCGCGGCTGCCGCGGCGGGCCTGAGCTCCCCGGCGCTGGCGGCCGGGTCACCGGGCGCGCTGAAGACCGTGACGTACCTGGGCTACCGGTTCGCGGTCCCGGCCGGCTGGCCGGTCGTCCGCACGACCCGCGCATCGACGGCGTGCGTGCGGTTCAACCGGCACGCGATCTATCTGGGCGATCCCGGGCGGAACCAGCACTGTCCCAGCGGCCTGCTCGGGGCGACCGAGGCCATCCTGGTCCAGCCCGCGGCCGGGCCGGTGCCCGGCGGTTCGGCGGCTGAGGACCGGGTCGCTCGCCGGATCACGGTCGTCAGCCCGGGGATCGAGGTCACGGCGACGTACGACACGAACCGGGCGCTGGTGGCGCGGATCCTGTCCAGCGCGGGACTGCCCCTCCCGTCGTCCGCGAGTCCGGGGCGGGCCGTGAGCCAGAAGAAGGCCCCGAACGCGGCGCGGCGGCTGCTGGCCCCGGCGGCGACGGCCGCGACCGTGCCCGCGGGCGCGACCAGTTATACCGGCGAGGGTTTCGACGCCTGCGCGGCGCCGAGCTCGGCCTTCATGAGCGCCTGGAAGGGGTCGTCTCCGTACGGCGCGGTGGGCATCTACATCGGCGGCGCCGAGCGAGCGTGCGCCCAGCCGAACCTGACCGCAGGCTGGGTGTCGCAGCAGGCCGCGGCCGGCTGGTGCTTCATCCCCATCTACGTCGGCCCCCAGGCCGAGTTCAACCAGATCACCTCTCCCGCCAGCCAGGCGGTCGCCGCCGCCGAAGACGCGGTCACCCAGGCCGCCGCCCTGGGCTTCGGGCCCGGCAGCCCGGTCTACTACGACATGGAGGCCTATCCGTCCGCCCAGAAGGCCAACGCCCTGGCCTTCCTGTCGGCCTGGACCACCCAGCTGCACGCCGAGGGCTACCGGTCCGCGGTCTACAGCAGCTCGTCGTCCGGGGTCACCGACCTGGTCGGCGACTTCACCAAGGACGCGATGCCGGACGTGATCTGGGATGCGCTGTGGAATGGCCAGGCGGACACGACCGACCCGGTGATCCCCGCGGCGGACTGGCCCACGGGCCGGCGCGCCCACCAGTTCAGCGGGGGAGTGAACCAAACCTTCGGCGGCGACACTATCGATGTTGACCAGGACTACCTGAACGTGAGCCTCACGCCCCTGCCCCCGGTCAACCCGGGGCAGTCGGCGCTCACCAGCAACGGCACCGTCGCCGACTACGTGATCCAGGGCCGGAATCTCTCCACGTACTACCAGACCAGCCCGGGCGCGGCCTTCACCGGCCCGAAGAAGCTGACCACCACCGGCAACCTGACCGGGACCCCGGTCGCCGTCCAGGCCGCCAACGGCCTCATCTGGCTCTTCGCCGAGACCACGGGGGGAACGGTCGAGGCCTTCCGCCAGTCCTCTCCGGGCGCGGCGGTCGGCCCGCCGGCGAAGCTGGCCGGCCGCGTCGAGGGCAGCCCGGCCGCCATCGCCACCCAGGGCGGCACGGTCGCGGTGTACGTGGTCGGCATCAATGGGGGCCTGTACACCTACTACCAGACCAGCCCGGGCGGAGGCTTCGCCGGCCCGAAGAGGCTCACCACCGCCGCCAACCTGACCGGCAGCCCAGCCGTGGTCCAGGTCGCTAAGGGCATCCTGTCCGTCTACGCCAGGACCACCGGCGGGGCCGTGAAGGCCGTCTGGCAGAACTCCGCCGGCGGCGCGGTGACCAGGACCGCCAACCTCGGTGGCCGCCTGCTCGGCAACCCGGCCGCGGTCGTGACCGCGGCCAACACGATCGCCGTGTACGCGGTCGGCGCGCACGGGCAGCTGTACGGTTTCCAGCAGCGCAAGCCCGGCGCCCTTTTCACCGGCCCGACCAAGCTGACCAGCACCGGAGGCCTGACCGGCACGCCGGTCGCGGTGCCCTGGAACAACGGCACGGTGTCGGTCTACGCCCGGACCACCAGCGGGTCGGTGCGGTCCAAGTGGCAATCCGTCGCCGGCGGCCCGTTCAACGGCAGCGCCGCCCTCGGCGGGCGCATGGCCGGGAACCTGGCCGGCCTGCTGGCCAGCGGCGGCGTCTCGCTCTACGCCACCGGGACCAACGGCCGCCAGTACGCCGACCGGGGGACCGCTCCGGGCTCGTTCAGCGGCTGGGCCGTCATCTAGGCCACGCCGGTCATAAGCCGGGGCGGCCGCGCTCGGGCTCGTAGAATGACCCGGTGCCTGCCGAGGATCCCGCGAACGAGGTACTGCGCCGGGTCTTCGGCTACGACTCGTTCCGCGGTTTCCAGCAGGAGGTCATCGACCACGTCACCGCGGGCGGCGACGCGCTGGTGCTGATGCCGACCGGAGGCGGCAAGTCGCTGTGCTACCAGATCCCGGCCTTGCTGCGGAAGGGCACCGGGGTCGTGGTCTCGCCGCTCATAGCGTTGATGCAGGACCAGGTGGACGCGCTGCGCGCGCTGGGCGTCCGGGCCGGGTTCCTCAACTCCTCGCAGGACCTCGACGAGCGCCGCCTGGTCGAAGCCGAATTCCTGACCGACCAGCTCGACCTGCTCTACCTGGCGCCGGAACGGCTGCGCGCCGAGTCCACGCTGCGCCTGCTCGACCGCGGCACGATCTCCCTGTTCGCCATCGACGAGGCGCACTGCGTGGCGCAGTGGGGCCATGACTTCCGGCCCGACTACCTGGCCCTGTCCGCGCTGCACGAGCGCTGGCCCGCCGTGCCGCGCATCGCGCTGACCGCCACGGCCACGAAGGCGACGCGCGCTGAGATCGCGCAGCGGCTGAACCTCACCGGCGCCCGGCACTTCGTCTCGAGCTTCGACCGACCCAACATCCAGTACCGCATCGTGCCGAAGAACGAGCCGAGGCGGCAACTGCTCGGACTGATCCGCACCGAGCATCCCGGCGACGCGGGCATCGTCTACTGCCTGTCCCGGGCGTCGGTCGAGGCGACAGCAGAGTTCCTGATGCGCAGCGGAATCGACGCCCTTCCTTACCACGCAGGCCTGGACTCGGCCACGAGGAGGGCCAACCAGGCGCGGTTCCTCCGCGAGGACGGGCTGATCATGGTGGCCACGATCGCGTTCGGTATGGGCATCGACAAGCCCGACGTGCGATTCATCGCTCACCTCGACCTGCCCAGGTCCGTCGAGGGCTACTACCAGGAGACCGGCCGGGCCGGGCGGGACGGCCAGCCCTCCACCGCCTGGATGGCCTATGGCCTGGCGGACGTCGTGCTGCTGCGCAAGCTGATCGATACCTCCGAAGGTGACCTGGCGCACCGGCGCCGCCAAGCGTCCCATCTAGACGCCATGCTGGCCCTCTGCGAGACCATCGAGTGCCGCCGCGCGCAGATGCTCGGCTATTTCGGGGAACAGGCCGGCGAGTGCGGCAACTGCGACACGTGCCTGACACCGCCCAAGGCCTGGGACGGCACGCTCGCTGCGCAGAAGCTCCTGTCGGCTGTGGTCCGGCTCAAGCGCGAGCGGGGCCAGAAGTTCGGCGCGGGCCAGGTGATCGACATCCTGCTCGGGAAGCAGACCGACAAGGTCGGCCAGAACCGGCACGATTCGCTGAGCGTGTTCGGCGTCGGCAAGGACCTCACCGATACCCAGTGGCGCGCGGTGGTTCGGCAGTTGCTCGCGCAGGGCGTTCTGGCCGTCGAAGGTGACTACGGGACGCTGCTGTGCACCCCGGCCGGCGACGAGGTCCTGTACCGCGGGCGGCAGATCCGGCTGCGAGACGACCCGCCCCGGGCGGTGCAGGCCAGGCCCGCCAAGACCCGCGCGACCCGCGCGGGGACCGCCGCGGCTGGCGCGGCCGACCTGACGGAGGCGGCTGCGGCCGTGTTCGGCGAGCTCCGCGCCTGGCGCGCCGCCGCCGCCAAGGAGCAGGGCGTGCCCGCGTACGTGATCTTCCACGACGCGACCCTGCGCCAGATCGCGGCGGAGGCGCCGTCGACCCTGGCCGAGCTGGCCACGGTGAGCGGCGTCGGCGAGAACAAGCTAGCGAAGTACGGCCAGCAGATTCTGGACCTGCTGGCGAGCCTGCCCGCGGCGGGATCCCGGCCGTGACCGGACGGTTCGGCCAACTTCCAGATGTCTGGGAGTTGCCGGCGTTTCGTTGACGCGCGGGGGCAGGAGTTTGCATCGTCGATGACGAGCCATGCGGTGGCGCATGCGCCGGATAGATCAAGGACGGTGCTCGATGACGGAGCGCGGACAAGCGGCGCGCCGGCCGGCGCGTGTTCCGCTGCCGCGGCGGAGCCGGATGCGGTGGGCGGCGGCGGCCGGCGTCACGGCGTTCTGGCTGGTTCTGCTGGACGTGACGGGTTCGGTCATCGCCGCGACGATGCTGCTGGCCTTCCTGGCCGGCCTCGTCGTCGTGGTCGTTATGGTCCTGCGGGCCTTGGGCATCTCCCGGGAACATCCGTGGGTACGGCAACTGGCCGCGCGGCCGTGGCGTGACGGGCAGGAGGTGCTGCACCTCGCCCTGCGGCACCTGCCCGAGGTGTTCATCGTCACGCCGAGCCGGTCCCTGATCGCGCCCAACGTCGTCGAGCTGCGGCTGAATCCCGATGACCTGGGCTCGCTGACCGAGCGCATGGACCTCGGCCTGATCGCCGAGAGCGCGGCCGAGGTGTACGAGGAGCAGGCGGCCGCGCACGGCGCCCGCTTCGCCGGGCCCGGCCCGGCCGAGGTACACCTCCTCGCCGACCCGTCGGTCCCGGAGGGCCGCTACCGCCTGCGCCAGGGGCAGCCGGTCGACGCCGGCGCGCAGCCCGGCTTCGAGTTCGCGTACGCCGGCGCCCAGAACCCCGGCGCCCAGAACCCCGGCGCCCAGAACCCCGGCGCGCAGAATCCCGGCGCCCAGTACCCCGGCGCCCAGTACCCCGGCGCCCAGCCTGCCGCCGCGCCGTACGCGGCCGCGGGGTACCCGGTCGCCCCGTCTCCCGACGCGCGGCTGCACGCCATGGAGGTCACGCACCCTGGGTCTCCTCCCGCGTCTGCTCCCGCGTCTGCTCCCGCGTCGGCCGGACTGGAGGCCGCCCCGGCGGGCCCGCACCGGGTGCTGGGCGGGCCTTACCCGGGATTTGTCGGCCACGACGGGAACACCCAGGCCCAGCCCGGGCCGGGCGGGATGGCCACGGCAGGCCGGTCGACGATTATCGAGCTGACCCGCAGCCCGGTCCCGCTCCTGCGGCTGATCACGGAGGGCTCGGTGGCGCAGACCGGGGTATCCGGCGCCCGGGCCGGGCGCGGAGCCGTCGAGCTGAGCCTGCCCGACGCACCGACGGTCTCCCGGGAGCATGCCCGGTTCACCTTTTCCGACGGCCGGTGGTGGATCGCCAATCTGGGCCGGAACGGGCTCACGCTCAACGGCACTGCCCTGGCGGGCGAGCAGCCGCTCAGCAGCGGCGACTCGATCCGCTGGGGCATGAGGTCGGACGCACTGCTGTCCAGGGTGGAGATCGGCTGAGGCTTTATCCGTGGCCGAGGCTGCGCCGCGCCGACGGGGGCCGGCGCAGCCATCGGCCGCTCAACTCCGTGCCGCCTGCCCCGCTCAGTGCCACAATTGTGATCTGAGGCACAGGCAAGACCGGATGGCCGCCGCGGTGGCGCGCCGTTGTCCTGAGGTGGCGGCTGAATGGATCTCTTTCATCCTCCCTACAACTCCCCGCATACGTTGAGCGGGAGATCGACGGATGAAACAGGTTCAGTGACGACAGGCGAGCTCTTCATCTGGTCGTCGGCGCGCAGCGAGTGGGTGAGCTGCCCGCCTGACGAGATCACCTGGCTAGACCGGCGCCTGCTCAGCGACAACGAGGACCTCACGCTGCACCGGGCACCGCGCTGCGCGGGCTTCCGCTACGTGCAGCACCGGTGGGAGCTGTTCAGCCGCGACACCACCTACCGGGTCTACCTGGCGCCGCACGGGGGCGGGTCCCTTCCCCGAGCCGAGCTTGTGCAGCGCGCCGCCCGCCACGTCCTGCCCGCGGCCCCGGCCCGCTACGAGGCCCAGCCGGTGCCGCTCGAAGCAGGAGCGTGGCTGGTCAGCATCGGCGCGTGGGTGCTGCCGTTCCGGCTCGACCTGCCCGCCAGCCCGCCCTGGCCGCCGGACGCCCTGGACGGCGACCAGCAGCCGCTCACCGGCGACGGCACGGTACAAGCGGCCCGGCGCGATGACCCCCCGGACGCGGTGGCGCACGTGCGCAGTTACTTTGAGCGCAACGCCACCGCGCGGATGGCGATGGCCTACTACTACCAGCAGTACATCCTCGGCCTGCCCGCCCCGCACCCGGTGCCCATGATGGACGTGGTCATCGCCCTGGACCTGACCGGGGAAGGCACGGTGTCCGACTACAAGAAGCTGCTGCAGAGCTTCATCTGGAAGGAGCGGGGCCACGCGCGGGACCTCGCCGACTTCCTGCTCTCGCACGCGCTGCTGACCCCGGCCGACCTCGACGAGGCCCGGCGGATCGCGGCCGACAACGAGCGCAGCGGGGTCTGCGAGCAGGCCCGGCAGCGGCTGCGGTACCGGCCGAAGGGCACCTAGAGCGGCCGGTCCGGGTGTCAACGGGGGGTCAGTGCAGGATCATCTGCCTGACGTTATATGTCCCCTGCAGGAACCCGAATTCCGTCATCAGGTCGGCGACGCGCTGGATCAGGACCGGGTCGGTGTTCAGCGGGAAGCTCGGCACCGCCATGACCGCCGCCTGCGTGGCCGTCACACCCGGCGAATAGGTCACCAGGGCCTTCTCGAC
>Ga0318554_10000283_pt1 | contig 16823 bp, 14 predicted proteins | sample GRESIP082b2f22_FD_203687 | JGI IMG/M metagenome (GOLD analysis project Ga0318554, IMG submission 203687) | Tropical soil microbial communities from Luquillo Experimental Forest, Puerto Rico - GRE.SIPMG.082b2f22 | ecosystem: Environmental > Terrestrial > Soil > Tropical forest > Bulk soil... | reverse complement strand
CCCGGGACGAGCGCTTCGAGTTGCTGCTCGGCATCTTCGTGGACGGCCTGGCGCAGCACGCGGCCGCCCGCTGACCGCGCCCTAGCCGGGCGCTCCCGAAAATCGCTGGTATCTGCGCGCCGGACGCCGTCTCCTAACTAGATGAGGGATGCGTGATCCGCCAGGCGGCGGGATCACGCCCGGCGGCCCGGCCGCGAAGCTGCTGCCTTGCCACCGGGCCGTCGCTCGCCAGGGTGCGCGAGAGCCGCGTACCGTGCGGAGGGGGCCCGCGATGAAGCAGATAAGGATCACCAGGCGGCATCGCCCGGATGACTGGCGGCCGGATCCGCTGCCGCTGGACCCGCGCGACCCCGACATCGTCCGGGCCAAGGAACTCGCCCGGCGCTCCCGCGGTGCACAATCGCAGGCCGGGCGTGCGCAGCAGGCAGGACCTGACGGCCCGGCAGCGGCTACCGCGTGATCCAGCGCTCGGTCTGCTCCTGCCAGGTGGGAGCCTGGCCCGGCAGCGGCGTGCGCTGCCCCGAGCGCAGCCCGTCGATGATGACAGCGAGGTGGCGCTGCCGGAGTTCGGCGGTGCGGGCGGCATCCCCGAGCTTGACGCCCGCCAGGAACTCGAGGAGGAACTCGATGTCGAGGAACGTGACGTCTTCGCGCAGCAGCCCGGTTGCGCTGACCCGGTCGAACATCTCGATCGCGAGCGACCGCATCTGCTCGGCGAGGGCCAGTTGCTCCTCGCTCGGCACGAACATCCCCGCGAGCCGCACGGTCAGGCCGTGTGTGTTGGCGGCCACGATCCGGCGCAGGAACTCAGTGAACGCCTCCCACGGCTCGGCGTCTGCGGCGAGGGCCCGCCGGATCTCGGCGAGGTAGATCTCCTGCCCGTTACGGCACAGGGTGCGCAGCAGGTCTTCCTTGCCCGCGTACCGGTGATAGAGGGCGCCGATGCCGACCCCCGCCCGCTCGGCCACGGCGGCGATCGGGGCGCCCGGATCGTCAAGGAACACCTCTCGCGCCGCCTGGAGGATGGCCTCGTCGTTGTGCGCCGCCTGCGCCTGGCGCCCCCGCAGCCGGGCCGGGCCTGCCGTCATGAGCACCCCTGCTCTACTTGAACGGATCATTCAGTTCTGATAGTCTTTGAACAGAACGCTTCGTTCAGATTAGTGAGATTCGGAGGCCCCCGCAATGACCAGCCCGGCCACACCCGACATCCAGCAGTTCCGGATCGATATCCCGCAGGCAGACCTGGACGACATGGCTGACCGCCTGGCCAGGACTCGCTGGCCAGCCAGCCTGCCCGGCCCCGCCTGGGAGCGCGGCGTGCCCGTTTCCTACCTGCGCGAGCTAGCCGAGCACTGGCGCAGCCGGTTCGACTGGCGCGCCGCCGAGGCGCGGCTGAACGCGTATCCGCAGTACGTCACCGAGATCGACGGGCAGAAGATCCACTTTCTGCATGTCAGGTCGCCAGAACCGCAGGCCACGCCGCTGCTGCTGATCCACGGCTGGCCCGGCTCGATCGTGGAGTTCCTGCACGTGCTCGGCCCGCTCAGCGATCCGCGCGGGCACGGGGCCGCCCCCGCCCCGGCATTCGACCTGGTCGTCCCGTCCCTGCCGGGGTTCGGCTTCTCCGGTCCGGTCGCCGAGCCTGGCTGGGGCAGCAAGCGGATGGCGCGTGCGCTCGCGGAACTGATGCGCAGGCTGGGCTATGCGCGCTACGGCGCCCAGGGCGGGGACTTCGGTGCATTCGTCGCGCCCGACCTCGGCCGGGTGGACGCCGAGCATCTCATTGGCATCCACGTCAACGCGGCCACGATGGGCTTCGTCCCGTTCGGCGATGTTTCCGAGGAGGACCAGGCGACGTTCAGCCCGGTGGAGAAGGAGCGGCTGCAGCGGATGCAGCAGTACCTGAGCGAGGGCAACGGCTACTTCCAGATCCAGTCCACCCGACCGCAGACGCTGGCCTACGCGCTGACGGACTCACCGGCCGGGCAACTGGCCTGGATCGTGGAGAAGTTCAAGGAGTGGACCAACTCCGGTCACGAGCTACCTGAGGACGCGATCTCGCGGGACGAAATCCTCACCGATGTCAGCGTGTACTGGTTCACCGGAACCGCGGGCTCCTCAGCGAACGTCTACTACGAGTCCATGCACTCCGGCGACTGGCCCGTCCCCTCTGGCGTGCCGACCGGCGTGGCAGTCTTCGCCGAGGACATCGCCATCCGCCGCTACGCCGAGCGAACCAACAACATCGTGCACTGGAGCGACTTCGAGGCCGGCGGCCATTTCGCCGCGCTGGAAACGCCCGAGCTGCTCGTCCAGGACATCCGCGCCTTCTTCGCCTCGTTGCCTGCCTAGCAGCCAGGGCCAGGCGCGGTCCCGCGCCGCGCTCCTCCGCCGTGGTCAGGCCCTCCGGGCCTGACCACGGCTCCTGATGGCCGGAGCCGCATGACGGCCCGGCAGATGCGTTCGGCAGGTGCGCTAGCGGACGGTGTACGGGCCGGTGGAGACCGGGTGATACCCCTTGGCGCCGACCGCGCGGGCCAGCGGGCTGCGCGCATCCTCGCCGGCCTTGAGCAGGTCAAGCACGCGGCGGAAGTCGTATGCGGGCGCCCAGCCCAGGTCCGCGCGGGCTCGCTCGTTCACGTAGACCCGGTCGATGCGGGGGAACATCCGCCACCCCCGGCGCGCGTACTCCGCCTCCTGATCGGGGAACAGGCGGCGCACCACGGCGGGCGCGTCGGCGCGCAGCCCGGGCAGGTCGGCGGGAGTGAACGGGGTGGTGGCGCTGACGATGTACCGGCCGAACCCGATCGCGGGCGCCCGGTCCATCGCGAGCAGGTGGGCGTCCGCCACATCCTGGATGTCGGCGCGCCGGTACAGGTACTCGTTGGCCTTGATGTTGGCGTCGGGGTAGGCGTCGCGGACCTCGGTCACGTCGTCGGGCTCGGGGAAGAACCGCGAGGTGCGCAGGATGACCACGGGGAGGCCGTGGTCGGCGTGGATGAGCGCGCACAGGTCTTCCGCCGCGGTCTTCGTTACGCCATAGACGTTCCGCGGCACCGGGGTGACCGCCTCGGTGATCCAGGCCGCGGGGGCGCCCGGGGGCGGGGTGAGCGCCCGGCCGAAGGCGCTCGTCGTGCTGGTGAACACGAAGGAGTCGACGCCCGCGGCGGCGGCCTCCTCGAGCAGGGCCAGCGTCCCGGTGACGTTGGTGTCCACGAAGTCCTGACGGCCATGCGAGCCCACATGCGGCTTGTGCAGGGTCGCGGGGTGCAGCACGGCGCTCACCCCGCCGAGGCAGCCGCGGACCGTGGCCCGGTCGGCGACGGAGCCGACCGTGGTGGTAAACGGGGAGGGCAGCACGTCGAGGCCCACGACATCACGCCCACGGGCCCGCAGCACGCGCACGAGCGCCTCGCCCAGGTGCCCGGCGCTGCCGGTCACCAGCACGCGGTCACCAGGCATGCGCCTCACGATACTGCCCGCCCGGTCCCGCGCTGCCGGGCCCGATCGCCCGCGCGCCCGCCCGCGGCCCGGCGTGGTGGGATGGTCAGATGCGCCCCCACATGACGATCCCCGGCAAGCTCGCCTCCGGCGACCGGGTCGCGGTGGTATCACCCTCGTTCGCCGCGCCGGGCCCGTTCCCCGAAGTACATGAGGTGGCGATGACCCGGCTCCGGGAGGAGATCGGCCTGGAGCCCGTGGAGTACCCGACCACCCGGCAGCTCGGTGCCTCCCCGCAGGCCCGTGCGGCCGACCTGATGGCGGCGTTCGCCGACCCCGGCATCAAGGCCGTGCTGGCGGCGATCGGCGGGGACGACCAGATCACCGTCCTGCCGTTCCTGGACCCGGCCGTCTTCACCGCGAACCCCAAGGCGTACCTCGGTTACAGCGACAACACCAACCTGCTCAACTGGCTGTGGAACCAGGGTGTGGCCGGGTACCACGGCGGGTCGACCATGGTGCACCTGGGCCGGCCGGGCGGGCTGCACCCGGTGTCCACCGCATCGCTGCGGGCGGCCCTGTTCGACGGTGGCGAGGTCCGGCTGCGTCCGGTGGATCGGTTCAGCGAGGTGGAGCTGAGCTGGGCAGACCCCGACGGCATGCACTTTCCGGCGCCGACCTCCCCGCACCCGGGCTGGGTGTGGCACCGGCCCGACCGGGTGGTGGCCGGGGCGACGTGGGGCGGCAACCTGGAGATCCTGCACTGGAACCTGGCGGCCGGGCGCTGGATCCGGCCGCCCGGGGACTACGCCGGGTGCGTTCTGATCCTGGAGACCTCTGAGGAGATGCCCTCGTCCGAGGAGGTGTTCCGGATGCTGCGCAACATGGGCGAGCGCGGGCTGCTCGCCCAGTTCCCCGCCGTGGTGGTCGGCATCGCCAAGGCGACAAGCCTCGACCGGCCGGTCAGCCTGGACCACCGGGAGCCGTACCGGACCGCGCAGCGCGACGCCGTGCTGGCGGCGTTCGATGCCTACAACCCGGAGGCGATGATCGTCTTCAACGTCGACATCGGCCACACCGACCCGCAGTGGGTGATCCCTTATGGGGGCACGATGACCGTCGATGGCCCGGCCCGCACGATCACCGCGTCGTATTAGTCCCTGGTTTCCCCTGCGGTGACGCCCTGCGGGCGTGAAAATCGGGGGTGGTTGCCCGCCGACGTCGCGCTTGCTTGGTGCTGTGAGCCCGGGTATTAGCCAGAGCTCGCCAGCCGGCCAGCAGGTTCCGGGCCTTCCAGGCATCGAGACCGGCAGCTACGTGGTGCTTGCCGTCATCCTGCTCGGCGTCGCGTTCTGGGTACTCAAGCGGCGGGATGCATAGCGAGGCCGACGGCGACCTACGATGAGTGGATGCGGTGGTATCGGCCGGTATCAGACTCTCGTCCCCCGATCGGGCGCCCGTGACCGCCCCCGGTGCGCCAGGCGCCCCCGGTGCGCCAGGCGCTCCCGGTGCGCCGCTCGCGGCAGGTGCGCAGCCGCGCCCGGTGATCCTCACCGTGGACGACGACCCTGGCGTGTCCCGCGCCGTGGCCCGGGACCTGCGGCGCAAGTACGGGGAGCGGCACCGGATCGTGCGGGCCGAGTCGGGAGACGTGGCCCTCGACTCGCTGCGCCAGATGAAGCTGCGCGGTGAGCAGGTGGCGGTGCTCCTGGCCGACTACCGGATGCCCCAGATGAACGGCATCGAGTTCCTCGAGCAGGCCATGGACATCTATCCGGGCGCGCGGCGGGCGCTGCTGACCGCCTACGCGGACACCGGCGCCGCGATCGACGCGATCAATGTGGTGGACCTCGACTACTACCTGCTCAAGCCCTGGGACCCGCCCGAGGAGAAGCTCTACCCGGTGGTGGATTCGCTGCTGGAGGCCTGGCTGGCTTCCGACCACCGGCCGGTGCCGGAGCTCAAGGTGGTCGGGCACCGCTGGTCGGCCCGGTCCTCGGAGGTCCGCGAGTTTCTGGCCCGCAACCAGGTGCCCTACCGCTGGTACCCCGCGGACGAGGCGGAGGGGAAGCGGCTGCTGGACGCGGCGGCGGCGGACGGCATGGCCCTCCCAGTGGTCATCACGGCGGACGGTCAGGCACTGGTCGAGCCCTCCGACGCGGACCTGGCGGCCCGGGTGGGGCTGCCGACCACGCCGTCGGCCAGGTTTTACGACCTCGTGGTCATCGGCGGCGGGCCGGCCGGCCTGGGCGCGGCCGTCTACGGTGCCTCGGAGGGGCTGCGCACCGTCCTGGTGGAGCGGACCGCGACCGGCGGGCAGGCGGGCCAGAGCTCACGGATCGAGAACTACCTCGGCTTCCCCGACGGCGTGTCCGGTGCCCAGCTCACCGACCGGGCCCGGCGGCAGGCTGCCAAGTTCGGCGCTGAACTGCTCACCACCCGCGAGGTGGTCGGCCTGGAGGCGCACGGCCCGGCCCGGCGGGTGCGGTTCTCCGACGGGACCGCGATCGACTCTCATGCGGTGATCCTCGCGACCGGCGTCGCCTACCGGCAGCTCGCCGCGCCCGGCCTCAGCGAGCTGACCGGGCTGGGGGTGTTTTACGGGTCGGCGCTGACCGAGGCCACCGGCTGTGCCGGCCAGGACGTCTACATCGTCGGCGGGGCCAACTCGGCGGGCCAGGCGGCGGTATACCTGTCCCGGGGCGCCAAATCGGTGACGATCCTGGTCCGCGGCCCGTCGCTGCGCAAGTCGATGTCGCACTACCTGATCGAGCAGATCGAGCGCATCCCAGCCATCACGGTGCGCACCTGCACCGAGATCGCCGAGGCACGCGGCGACGGCCACCTGGAACGGCTCACCCTGCGCGACAGCAACACCGGCAGCACCGAGGTCGTCGACGCGCAGTGGCTGTTCGTGTTCATCGGCGCGGCCCCGCTGACCGGCTGGCTTGACGGCGTCGTGCACCGCGACAAGCGCGGCTTCGTGCTGGCCGGCCCCGACCTGACGGCGGAGGGAGAGCGGCTGTCCGACTGGCCGCTGGACCGGCCGCCGTACCACCTGGAGACCAGCGTGCCCGGCATCTTCGTGGCCGGAGACGTCCGCGCGGAGTCCGCCAAGCGGGTCGCTTCGGCGGTCGGAGAGGGGGCGATGGCCGTCATGCTGGTGCACCGCTACCTGGAGCGAACATGAGCACGGACGGGCTCCGCGACCCGGCGCCGGGCGTCTCGCCCGCGGTCTGCCGTCCGGATGAGCTGCGCCGGCTGTTCCTGTTCGAGAAGCTCACCGACGACCAGCTCGCCTGGCTGTGCCGCCACGGTCACGTCGAGCAGGTCGAGCCGGGGATGCTGTACACCGAGGGCGAGCCTGCGGAGAACCTGTATGTGCTGCTGGACGGCGCACTGGTGATGTCGCGGCGGGTCGGCGCGGACGACATCGAGACCGGCCGGACCTCCAGCGTCGGCGTGTACGCGGGAGCGTTCATGGCCTACCTGGGCGACCGGGTACCGCAGGTCTACAACAACTCGGTGCGGATCACCGAGCCGTCCCGGTTCTTCGTGCTCGCCGCGGACAAGTTCGCGCAGCTCATGAACGACTGGTTCCCCATGGCGGTGCACCTGCTCGAGGGGCTGATCTTCGGCAACAAGAGCGCCCAGGAAGCGATCGGCCAGCGGGAGCGGCTGCTCGCGCTGGGGTCCCTGTCGGCCGGGTTGACCCATGAGCTGAACAACCCGGCCTCCGCGGCGGTCCGCGCCACCGCGGCACTGCGGGACCGGGTGGCCGGCATGCGCCACAAGCTGGGCCTGATCGCCGGCGCCCCGCGCCCGCCAATCGCTCTCGTCGCGCTGGTCGGGCTGCAGGAGGAGGCGGCGGAGCGGGTTGCCAAGGCGCCATCGCTGAGCCCGCTGGAAGCATCCGACCGGGAAGATACCATCACCGACTGGCTCGACGAGCATGGCGTCCCGGGCGGCTGGGAACTCGCACCGGTCTTCGTGCAGGCGGGCCTGGACACGGCGTGGCTCGACCAGGTGGGCGCGACCATGGCCGAGGCGCCGGATGCGCCCGAGGCGGGCGCGGCGCTGGAGGGCGCGCTGCGCTGGCTGGGTTACACGATCGAGACCGAGCTGCTGATGAATGAGATCGCTGACTCGGTCACCCGGATATCGTCCCTGGTGGACGCGTCGAAGCAGTACTCACAGCTGGACCGGGCGCCGTATCAGGTGGTGGACGTGCACGACCTGCTGGACAGCACCCTGACGATGCTGGCGGCCAAGATCGGCGAGGACATCACCGTGGTCAAGGACTACGGGGCGGGGCTGCCCCGGATCCCGGCCTACCCGAGTGAGCTGAACCAAGTCTGGACGAACCTGATCGACAACGCCGTCGCCGCGATGGACGGCCATGGCACGCTCACCGTCCGCACCGCGATCGACTCCGACCGGCTGCTGGTGGAATTCGCCGACACCGGCCCCGGTATCCCGGACGGCATCAAGGGCCGGATCTTCGAGCCGTTCTTCACCACCAAGCCGGTGGGCCAGGGAACCGGGCTCGGGCTGGACATCTCGTGGCGCATCGTGGTGAACCGGCACCACGGAGACATGCGCGCCGAGTCGGTTCCCGGCAATACCCGCCTTCAGGTGCGGCTGCCCCTCGAGGCCAAAACATGAGACAGGCATAGCCGCCGGTCAGCTTGGGCCTAGGCAGGCCGGCCGGCCAGCGCCTTGCCGCTGCCCTGCAGCAGCACGTCGGCAACCAGTGCCGGGTCGTCGGTCATCGGCACGTGCCCGCAGCCGGGGAGCGGCCGGATCCGAGCCTGCGGCAGCCGCGCCTTGGCGACCAGCACCTGCGGCGGACGGAGCAGCCGGTCCTTGGTTCCCCAGGCGATCGTGACCGGGATCCCGCCTGGGACCTGCCCGGTGAACGGGGTCATCCCCGCCAAGACCGCGTCGAACGCGTCATGCGCGGCCACGAACGCGGCCATGTCGCCCTCCGCCTGCCCGGCGGTCATCCGGGACGGCCGACCGACGATCGCGCCATACAGCAACACCCGCCCCGCGGTGTGCTGGGACAGCGCCGGGCCGAACGGCCGCAGCCAGCCCCCCGCCGCCTCGATGGCCTTGAACGCCACCCGCGCCATGGCGGCCTCGCGGTCACTGCGCCAGAACCCGGCGGGCGACAGCCCGGTCGCCGACGCGGCCCATCCGGCCACCGCGGCCTCCAGGGCCAGCCTGCCACCCAGCGAGTTCCCCGCCACGTGCGGGCGCACCACGGCCAGGTCGTCGAGCAGGGCAGTCACCGGGCCGAGCAGCGCGGCCACCAGCGGCAGCCCCCGTTCCAGGGGCGGCGACTCGCCGTGCCCGGGCAGGTCGACGAGGATCACGTCCCGGTGCGGCGTCAGCCGGTCGAGCACTGCCCCCCACGCCTGGCGGCGGTGCCCCACCCCGTGCAGCAGGACCAGCGGCGGTCCCGACCCCAGGCGTTCGTAGGCCAGTCCCATGGCAGCTCCCTACTCGTGGGTAACGCAGGATCGTACCGCAGCCGGGTCCCGGGGCCGAAATGGCCTGGGCGGCGCGGGCCCTGTGCCGGGCGGAGCTACAGGAGGCCGGTGTCCTTCGCCCTGGTGGCGGGCGCCTGCCGGGAGACCGCGCCTGCGCCGGCGAGCCGGGCGGCAAGCAGGACGGGGATGATCGTCAGCAAGATTACGATCGTCACCACCGCGTTGACCTCGGGTAGCTGCTGGCCCAGCCGGAGCTGTCCGAAGATCCACAACGGCAGGGTGAAGTTGGCCCCGGCGGTGAACACCGTCACGATGACTTCGTCGAACGAGAGGGCGAACGCGAGCAGCGCCCCAGAAACCAGGGCCGTCGCTACCTGCGGGAACATGACGTAGAGCTGAGTCTGCCAGCCCCGTGCGCCAAGGTCCATCGAGGCCTCGCCCAGCGACCGGGGTGTCCGCCGGAGCCGGGCGATGAGATTGTTGTAGACGATCACGATGCAGAACGTCGTATGGCCGATCACGATTGTCAGCGCGCCGAGCTGGATGTTCGTGAAGCCGAAGAAGTTATTCAGCGCGACACCCGTGATGACGCCGGGCAGGGCGAGCGGCAGCACCAGGAGGAGCGAGATCCCCTCGGCGCCGAAGAACCGGAAGTTGTGCAGCGCGTACGACACCGCGGAGCCGAGCACCACGGCGATGCCCGCTGCGAGCAGCCCCACCTTCACCGACAGCAGGAAGGCCTGGCGCACGGCCGGGTCGTGCCAGGCAACGGCGAACCAGTGCCAGGTGAAGCCCCGGAGCGGCCAGGACTGGACGACCGACGGGCCGAACGCGTATACCACGATCAGCACGATTGGGGTGAACAGCGCCAGCAATACCAGCACGACCCAGATCCGGAGCGCCACGCGCAGGCCCGTGGGTTCCATGGTCAGATCTCCCTGAAGGCGCCGAGCGCCCTGGCCGCGAGCAGGTAGCAGGCCATGATCGCAATCGGGACCGTCGCCATGGCGGCCGCGAGCGGCAGGTTGTTCGCGATGCCGATGTTCGACTCGATCACGTTCCCGATCAGGACGACGTTCCCGCCCCCGATCAGGATTGGCGTGATGTAGTCCCCCAGCGTCAGGGAGAACGTGAAGATCGAGCCTGCCACGATGCCGGGCAGGGCCAGCGGCAGGATCACCGACCTCACCGTCCGCAGCGTCCGCCCGCCCAGGTCCTGCGACGCCTCGATCTGCGAGGCCGGGATCCGCTCCAGCGCCGCGTATACCGGGATGATCATGTACGGCAGCCAGATGTAACAGAAGACGATGAACACCGCGGTGTTGGTGTAGATCAGGTTCAGCGGCCCGATCCCCGTCTTCCCGAGGGCCCAGTTCAGCACGCCGTCGTGAGTGAAGATCAGCAGCCAGGCGAAGACCTTGGCTAGGTAGCTGGCCCACAGCGGCAACAGCACGCAGACGAAGAGGAAGATGCGGGTGCGAGGCCGGGCGATCCGCGCCATGTAGTACGCGAACGGGATCGCGACGATCGCGTCCACTACGGTCACACCGGCGGCCATGGCAACGGTGCGCACGATGATCTGGCGGTAGGCAGGGGTCCCCAAGATGTTGGTGAAGTTGCTAAGGGTCCAGGTCCGCTCGATGTTGGTGGTGAACGGGTTGGTCGTCCAGAACGCGGTGATCAGCAGCACGGCCAGCGATGCGATGTAGATAAGCACGAACCACGCCAGCGGGGGCGTGAGCAGGAGGGTGGCCCGGGCCCATGGCCTTCGCCACAGCACCGCCGACACGCGCGACCAAGGCCCTTGCTGCGCTGGCCCGGCCGGGGCCGCGGTCGCGGCCCCGGCCGGTGTGGTCACGCTCATCGGCGGGCTGTCCTGCCAGAACCTACTTGATCTGCGTGTTCCACGCCGCCACCCAGTCGACGTAAGGCACGCAGTCCGGCTTGCCGTTGTCGCACGTCGCTACCGGCGTCTTCCACAACGCGATGGTCTTGAAGTACGCGGCCGGGGCATTGGCGTGATACTGCGCGCAGGAACCCTTAGCGATCTGGTTCATGTACCCGCAGGCCAGCATGTTGTCGGGCGTTTCACCGTAGCTCACGGCCTGCTCGGCCTGGACCTTCGGCGTGCTGATGTAGCGCATCCACATGTAAGCGCAGTTCGGGTGCGGTGCCTTGGCCGCGAGCATCCAGGTGTCCGCCCACCCGGTGGCGCCCTCTTTCGGGATCACTGCGCCTATTGGGAAATGCTGGCCCATGAGGGTCGACACCTGATAGGGCCAGCTCGCCCCGACGGTGACGTCGCCGTTGGCGAACGCCGAGATCTGCGCCGGCGCGCTGCTCCAGTACTGCTTGACCAGCGGGTGCTGGGACTTGAGCAGGTTCACCACCGCTTGGAACTGCGGCTGGGTCAGCTCGTACGGGTCGGTGATGCCGAGGGAGGGGTCATGGGCCTTGAGGTACAGCGCTCCGTCCGCGATGTAGATCGGCCCGTCATACACCGAGATCTTGCCGGTGTACTTCTTCGAGTAGAGAACGTTCCACGAGGTCGGTGGGGTGGAGAACGCCTTCTTGCTATACATCAGGACGTTCGGCCCCCATTGCAGCGACACCCCGTAGTGGACCCCGTTGACCGTGTTGAACGGCGGTGACCTGAAAGCGGGGAAGAACTGCTTCCAGCTCGGAATCAGGTTGATGTTGACCGGGTGCGCGTCTCCGGCGTAGATGATCCGGAGGTCGGCGTCGCCGGACGACGACGCCATGTCCCACTGGCCGCCGCCGCCGTTCTTCATCAGCGTGACGAACTCGTCGGAGGTGTTGGGGTATGTGGCGTGGATCATGCAGCCGGTCTGCTGCTGGAACGGCTTGACCCACTGAGGCTGCAGGTAGCCGGCCCACGCGATGAGGTTGAGCTGGCCCTCGCCCTTGCCGATCTTCTGCAGCACTGGCAGGTGCGCGGTGGGCACCGTGAGCCCGGCTGCGGCACCGCTGGAGTTAGAGCTAGTCGGGGCGGAGCTTGAACTGCTGCCGCAGGCGACGAGGAGCACGAGCGCGCCGGCCAGCGATACGGCTCCAGCCGCCCTGGAGTGGTTTCTGATTAGGTTAAACATCCGTACCTGCCCTTCCGCGCCCTGTTACTGGTGCGCGTCCTCCCCTTGCGAAATCGTGATGGTCTGATCGGGCAGCCAGGCGATTCTGGCAGGTGTCTTGCCACGATCGTGAGTTGCCGCGGGAGCCTGCTCGTTCTGCCTGGCGACGACCAGCTCGCCGCCCGCATCAAGAGCAACGACGTAACGGGTCAGCACGCCGGCGTAGACAACATCCCGGATCTGCCCGGTCTCTACGCGTGCGCCCGGCGGTGGCTCCTCGCCCTCTGCCAGCAGCCTGATCTTCTCCGGGCGTATTGTCATATGTCTGCCGTCGCGCTCGATCAGGTTCGAGATTCCGATGAACCCCGCGACAAAATCGGTCCGCGGCCGTTCGTAGACCTCTAGTGGCGTACCGATCTGCTCGATTCTGCCGCTGCTGAGCACCGCGATCCTGTCGCTCATCGCGAGCGCCTCTTCCTGGTCGTGCGTCACGTAGATGAACGTGATGCCGGCCTCACGCTGCACATGCTGCAGCTCGATTTGCATCTCTTGCCGCAGCTTGAAGTCCAGCGCGCCCAGGGGCTCATCCAGCAACAGCACCTGGGGCTCGTTCACGATGGCGCGGGCCAGTGCGACACGCTGGCGCTGGCCACCCGACAGCTGGGCGGGCTTGCGGGCACCGAGCCCGGGCAGCCGGACCATCTCCAGGGCGCGGTCCACCTTCTCCCGCCGCTCCGCCTTAGCTACCCGCCGCACCCGCAGGCCGTACTCGATGTTCTGCCCCACCGTCATGTGCGGGAACAGGGCATAGTCCTGGAAAACGGTGTTCACGTTCCGGGAGTGAGGCGGAACCCGGGTGACGTCGGCACCGCCCAGTTCGATCCGGCCATGGTCCGGACGCTCGAACCCGGCGATCAGCCGGAGCAGCGTCGTCTTGCCCGACCCGGACGGGCCGAGCAACGTGAAGAACTCACCCGCCCGGATGACAAGGTCCACCCCGGCGAGGGCGACCACGTCCCCGTACCGTTTCCGCAGGCTTGAGACGTGCACGGCTACCGCTGCGGCAGCCGGGTCACCTGCGGCAGCGAGTGGCGCAGAGCCGGGATCGGTGATCATTCGGCTCGTTGTAGCACGGTTCAACGGCCCCCCGCAATGGAGCTGTGGCCCGGCTGCGGATCGCGGCTGAGCGCAGCGCGGCGGCGGCCGGATGACCGGCCGCTCACCAGAGTGTTTCCGAAGGTCAGCATGCCCGCAAGAGTATTGGCCGGGCGGTGTGAGCTACGGCACCGCAGTGGCTGTGGCGGGCACGGCAGCACCTAACATCTTGGTAACGGTTGCGCCGTGATCCGTGGACTGCCGCCGGGCGCGCGCCGCCCAGTGGTGGGGTGTGAGACACGAATGTAGGTGATTGGGGGTTAAGGCTGGTGGCGGCGTAGTCTGGTTGTGGATAAAACAATCAGATTTAGGGAGGCGCCGTGACCAGTCCGCTGCTGGCTGAGCTGGAGGCCCGCCGTGCCCGGCTGTTTGAGCGGCTGGCCGCGGTTGGGGATTTCCGGAGGGGCGGTATCAGCGAGAACTACCGGCGCTGCGGCAAGGCGAACTGCGCTTGCGCGCAGCCGGGTCATCCTGGGCACGGCCCCCGCTACCTGTGGACCCGGACGGTTGCTGGCCGCGGCACGCGGGGCCGTCAGCTTGCCGCCGGGGAGGTGGCCAAGGTGCGGGCTGAGCTGGCCCGCTATCGGGAGTTTGCGGCGATCAGTGAGCAGATCGTGGAGGTGAGCGAGGCGATCTGCGAGGCCCGGCCCGCGGTGCCGGCGCACGGCCGCCAGGACCGGGAGGCGCAGCGGCAAAAAGGGGGCTCTGCGAGGCACTTGCGGCGGACGCAGCCGCCGAGATAGGGCGGCTAGCGGCGGCGGCAGCGGCCACCCTGGCCAGCGGCGGCAGCCTGGAGGCGGTGGAGCTGGCGGTTCGCACCGGGCTGACCCAGCTTGGCGGCCGCCTGCTGGAGGGCCTGCTGGCCGCCGATGCCGGCCACCGCGGCGCGGCCGTGGACTGCGGGGCCGGGCACCAGGCCCGGTTGGTCTCCTACCGGGGCAAGGCTGTGGACACGGTGCTGGGACCGGTGACGGTTCGCCGCGCCTGGTACCACTGCGCCGAGTGCGGGCATGGCCTGGCGCCCAGGGACGCCGAGCTGGGCGTGGCCGGGCAGGCAATGTCGCCGGGCTTGCGGAAGATGGCGGCCCGGGCCGCTGCGGCGGTGCCGTTCGCCAAGGCCGCTGCCCTGGTGGGCGAACTGGCTGGGATCACGCTGACTGGCAAGCGCGCTGGGCGGTCCGCTGAAGCCGGCGGCGCCGCGGCTGCCCGCGTGATCGAGGCCCAGGCTGGCGCGATAGCCGCCCGCGCACTGGTACCCCTGCCCCCGCCATCGCCCGCCCCCGGCAAGCTCTACATCGCCATCGACGGCACCGGGGTGCCGGTAGTGGCAGCCGAGACCGAAGGCCGAGACGGCAAAGGAGACGACGGCAAGGCCCGCACCCGCGAAGTCAAACTGTGCGCCGTGTTCACCCAGACCACCGCCGACGAGGATGGGTATCCGGTCCGTGACCCCGGCTCGTCCTCCTACCTGGCCACCTTCGCGCCCGCCGCGGACTTCGGGATGCTCATGGCCGCCGAAGCGCGCCGGCGCGGCGCTGAGCATGTCCGCCAGCTCACCATCCTCGGCGACGGCGCGGTCTGGATCTGGAACCTCGCCGGTCAGCATTTCCCCGCCGCCACCCAGATCGCCGGCCTCTACCACGCCCGCGAGCACGCCCACGACCTGGCTGCCCTGGCCACCCGGCTGCTGCGTGACAGCCAGCCGGACTGGCTCACCCAGCGGCTGGAAGAACTCGACGCCGGGAACATCCCCGCCCTGCTGGCCGCCGGCCGCGGCCTGAAGTTCGCCGGCTCCCTGGCCCGTGAACGCGACAAGCAACTCGGTTACTTCGAGGTCAACGCCCACCGGATGCGCTACGCCCACTTCCGGTCCCTGGGCCTGTTCGCCGGCTCCGGGGTGGTCGAGGCCGGCGGCAAGGCCGTCATCGGGCAGCGGCTCAAACTGTCGGGCATGCGCTGGACCATCCCCGGCGCCGCCAGCATCGCCACCTTGCGCTGCCAGGAAGCCAGCAACCGGTGGGAAGAGATCTGGCAGCGCCCGCACAACCAGGCACCGGGCGCTGACCTCACCAGACAAGCAAGCTGATCTTGCTACCTACAAATTTGTCCCACACCCGCGGAGCAGGGTGCCAGCTGTAGCTGTCCGCATCAAGAGGTAGCCTTGAGCCACAACCACACGGGAGCTCGGGCTGACCGGGCTGAGAGGGTGGCTGGCCGCAGGGCCCGCGCCACCGACCGTCCGAACCTGATCGGGTAATCCCGGCGTAGGGAGATGAGACACCAGTGGCGGGCACGGCCAGTGCCTTCGCTATTGAGCTTCGGGGGGTTGGGAAGGCCTTCGGCGAGGTGGTTGCCCTGACGGGCATCACCCTTCTGGTCCCCCGCCAGTCGAGGGTGGGGTTCGTCGGACCCAGCGGTGGGGGCAAGACGACCCTGCTGCGGATCGTGGCCGGCCTGCTGGAGTCAGACACCGGGCTGGTCCGCGTCGAGGATGCCACCGCGGCGCGGCAGCGGCTGGCGCGCTGCGCGCTCATGCCGCAGCGTGACTTGCTGCTGCCGTGGCGGACTGCTCTGGACAACGCTGCGATCGCCCTGGAGAACCGGGGGGCGTCCCGGGCCGAGGCGCGCAGGCGCACACGCCCGCTCTTCGAGCGATTCGGGCTGGCAAGCTTTGAGAACGCCCGGCCCGCGCAGCTGTCAGGCGGCATGTGCCAGCGGGTGAGCTTCCTGCGGACGCTGATGGCCGGGAAGGACATTCTCCTGCTCGATGAGCCGTTCGGCGCGCTCGACTCGATCACCCGCGCCCAGCTGCAGGAGTGGCTCGTGCAAGCCATGGACGCGGTCCCGCGCACCGTGTTGCTGGTTACTCACGACGTCGAGGAGGCCCTGCTGCTGAGCCGGCGTGTGGTGGTGCTCTCTCAGCGGCCTGGGCGGGTGGTCCGGGTCCTTGAGGCCGATCACGGATTCGAAGGGTCTAGGCGGGAGATCGTGACCAGCCCCGAGTTCGTGTCGCTGAAGGAACAGGCGCTGGAGGCGCTCGGGCATGAGTGACGCAGCGCGAGAAGCGACCCGGGAGCAAGAGCCAGTTCCAGCGGCACCGGGCAGATCCGCCCGGGTGCCAGCCTCCATCTGGCGCTATGGGCCGCCCATCATGATCACGCTCGCCGGGGTGGGCCTGTGGCAGCTGATCCTGCCGCTCGCGCACGTCCCCGAGTACCTGGTTCCCACGCCCTCCGAGATCGCCGCCGACATGACAACGGATTGGCCGGTGCTGGAGCCCGCGCTGCTTGTCACCGCCCGGGAGATCCTGCTCGGGTTCGTGATCGCAGTGGCAGGAGGGGTGGGGCTGGCCGTGCTCCTGCACCTGGTCTCGGTGATACGGCGGGCTGTCTACCCGGTCCTCATCGGCTCGCAGACGATTCCGATCGTCGTGCTCGCGCCGATTCTCGTCATCTTGTTCGGGTACGGCATCACGCCCAAGCTCGTCATCGTCGCGCTGATCTGCTTCTTCCCGATCGTGGTCAACGGGATCGACGGCCTGCGGTCGGTGGACGGCGAGCTCATCAGCATGATGCGGACGCTCGACGCGTCACGCTGGTCGATTCTCAGGCGGGTCGAGTTCCCGGCCGCCTTGCCCTCGATC
>Ga0318554_10000281_pt1 | contig 16845 bp, 14 predicted proteins | sample GRESIP082b2f22_FD_203687 | JGI IMG/M metagenome (GOLD analysis project Ga0318554, IMG submission 203687) | Tropical soil microbial communities from Luquillo Experimental Forest, Puerto Rico - GRE.SIPMG.082b2f22 | ecosystem: Environmental > Terrestrial > Soil > Tropical forest > Bulk soil... | reverse complement strand
GGCGACCAGGCCGAGCAGCCGCGCAAACGCGGCGATTCCATCGATGGAGCGGGAGAACTCCGGCATCACGAAACCCCCGCGGCCGTCCGCGGCGAAGATGACGTCCTTGGCGGCGGTGGCCTCGTAGAGCCCGTGCAGCGACGTCGGCGTCCAGTCCACCTGGACCGCGTGGAACTGGGAAACCTGCTCGGCCACCATGGTGGTGGTCACCGGCAGCGCCACGCGCCCGCTCCGCCGCTCGGCCGCGATCAGGTCGAGCACCACGAGCAGCGCCCGCTCGTCGCTGACCAGGGCGCCCTTGTCGTCGACCAGGGTGATCCGCTCGCCCACCGGATCGAACCGGACGCCGAACGCGGCCCGAGACGACGAGACAAGCTCCGCCAGCCGGTGCATCCCGGCCCGGATCTGGGCCAGCGACTGCGTCGGTGACGCCTCGTCCAGCCGGTTGTTGACGGTCAGGACGTCCACGCCGATCCGGCCGAGCACGACCGGCAGCACCAGCGACGCGGTCCCGCCGGCACAGTCGGCGACGACCTTCAGGTCGGCGTCCTGGACGCCGGACATGTCGACCGCGCGCAGCAGGGCGTCGGTGTACGCCTCGACCACGCGCGGCGGGTAGGTGAGCTCCGCGATCTCGCCCGGGAACGCGCGCCGGTACTCCTGCCGGGAGAACACGCGCTCCAGCTTGCGCTGCGCGGTCAGCGACATGTCCGCGCCGTCGGAGTCCAGGAAGATGATGTCGATGGACTGCGGATCGCCCGGCGTGGTCCGCAAGGCCACTCCGCCGCTGTACTCGCTGCGCGCCGTCTCGAACCTCGCCACGGGCAGCGGCTGAGCTTCCAGGTCCACGACGTTGATCGCGCTCGCGTTGAGCGCGCCGTGCACCGCGCGCTTCAGCGCCCGCGCGGCCCGGGACACGTCACGGGACGTGGTGACGGTCGTGCCCTTGCGCAGCGTTGTGGCGTAGGCACTGGCCAGCCGCACGCACAGCTCCGGGGTGACCTCCACGTTGACCAGGCCGGACACCCCGCGCGGGCCGAACAGCGTCCGCTGGCCGCGGGACTCCCAGATCACGCTGGCGTTCACCACGGCGCCGGCTTCGATGGTCTTGAACGGGTACACCTTGACGTCGGCGGAGACGTACGCCTCGGGCTCGATCACGCACTCGTCCCCGACGACCGCGGACTCCTCGATCCTGGCCGACCGCATCACGTCGGTGTTCTTGCCGACCACGCAGCCGCGCAGGGTGGTGCCCACGCCGACGTAGACGTTGTTGTGCACCACCGCGCGGTGCAGGAACGCGCCCTCCTTGACCACCACGTTGCTGCCGACCACGGTGAACTCGCGCAGCCGGGCCCCGCCCTCGATCTTGGCGTAGTCCCCGATGGCCAGCGGCCCGGTCAGGGACGCGTCCGGGTCGACCTCGGCTCCCTCGCCGACCCAGACGCCGGGCGACACCTCGAACCCGGCGATCTCCGTCTGCACCCGTCCCGCCAGCACGTCGGCCTGGGCCTTCAGGTAGCTCGCATGGTTACCGACGTCCTCCCAGTAACCGTCGGCGATCCAGCCGTACAGCGGCGCGCCGCGGTCCAGCAGCCGCGGGAAGACGTCGGCCGACCAGTCGGTGACCTCGCCGACCGGGAACTCCGCGAGTACCTCGGGCTCCATCACGTAGATGCCGGTGTTGACCGTGTCCGAGAACACCTGCCCCCACGTGGGCTTCTCGAGGAAGCGCTGGATCCGGCCGTCATCGTCCACGATGATGATCCCGAACTCGAGCGGGTCGGGCACCCGGGTGAGCCCGACGGTGACCAGCGCGCCGTTGTCCTTGTGGAAGCGGACCAGCTCGGACAGGTCGATATCGGTGAGCGCATCGCCCGAGATGACCAGGAAGGGCTGGTCCCGGAGCGCATCCTCGGCGTTCTTCACGCTGCCCGCGGTACCGAGCGGGGTCTCCTCGGTGGCGTACTGCAGGCTCATCCCGAAGTCCTCGCCGTCGCCGAAGTAATTGCGCACCATCGACGCGAGGAACTGCACCGTGACCACGGTCTCGTCGAACCCGTGCCGCCGCAGCAGCCGCAGCACGTGCTCCATGATCGGCTGGTTGACCACCGGCAGCATCGGCTTGGGCTGGTTGGCGGTCATCGGGCGCAGCCGGGTGCCCTCGCCGCCTGCCATCACAACGGCCTTCACCGCTGCCCAGCCTCCCTGTCTCCCCCCGGATCCCCCTGCGGCATCTCGCCAGGGGGATGGTCCCTCCCGTTCTCCCGATCCTCTCGTATGAGGCGCCGTGCCTGCTCGGCGTACAGCAGGGCCGCCAGCCAGTACAGTGCACTTCCCCAGATGGCAAACGCCCAACCGGCAATTCTGCACGCCTCGGAGTAGCTGGCCGTGTGCGAGCCCAGGAACAGCAGCGGGAACGCGTACAGCAGCGCCAGCGTGGCGGTCTTGCCCGCGAAGCTGACCTGCAGCGTCCCGTAGCCGTGCCGGCGCAGGATGAGGAGCACCACGGCCATCATCACCTCGCGGGCCGCGAGCAGCCCGACCAGCCACCAGGGGATGATCTCCCGGATGGCGAGCGCGATCACGGTGGCCGCGATGTAGAGCCGGTCCGCGGCCGGGTCGAGCACCTGGCCCAGCCGGCTCTGCTGGTTCAGCGCGCGGGCGATCTTGCCGTCCAGCCAGTCGGACAGCCCGGCGGCGATCAGCAGCGCCACGGCCCACCAGTCCCCGGCCGTGCTGCGGGGGCCCAGGACCAGCCACAAGAACACCGGGACGCCCAACAGGCGCGCGACACTGATGGCGTTAGGGATCGTGACGATCCGCGCCTGCGGGTCGCCCGCGGTCACATCGCCCGCCGCTGCCTTAGCCATCCTGCCTCGCTGCACGCCTGCCAGCCCTTTCCTTCGCGGGCGGTCCGCCCAGGATACGGCGGCAGCGTGTTCAGCCTGCCGGGCACGGGGCGCAGTAGGGTAGCCGGGGAGGCCGCGTCGGGCCGGCGACGGCAGGTGTCCGCGGGGGGCGGAAGGTAAATCTTGGACGCCAGTAGCTTGGAGACCCTGCTGGTGGTGGCCCTGGTGGCCGCCATCGCCCCGATGCTTGTTGCCGCGCTCCCGGAGCGGTGGCGCGTCCCGCAGGTGGTCGTCCTCATCTTCAGCGGCATCCTGATCGGCCCGCACGTCCTCGGCCTGTCCGAGACCAGCAGCGTCAAGCTGCTGGCCAACATCGGTCTCGGCTTCCTATTCCTGCTCGCCGGGTACGAGCTGGACCTGCGTCTACTGGCCGCTCACGAGGGCCGGCTGGCCATGATCGGCTGGGTGGTCAGCGCCGTGATCTCGCTGGTCGCCGTGGCCGGGCTGACCAAAGCCGGATTCGTGCGCGACTTCATCCCGATCGCGCTGGCGCTGACCACCACCGCGCTCGGCACGCTGCTGCCGATCCTGAGCGACAACGAGATGCTCCGCGGGCAGTTCGGGCGCTACGTGCTGGCCGCCGGTGCGGTCGGGGAACTGTTCCCGATCGTCGCGATCTCGCTGTTCCTGACCAAGCGCGACGAGTTCGCGGCGATCGCGTCGCTAGTCGCGATCGCCGTGTCGGCGGTGCTGCTGACCATGCTGCCCCGGATCATCGGGGACGAGCGGGTCCAGGCCATCATCCGGCAGGGCCAGCGCGCCACCGCGCAGACCACGCTGCGCTGGTCCGTGGTCCTGCTGCTGGGCCTGCTGGCGCTGGCCGAGCGGTTCGGGCTGGACGTGGTGCTTGGCGCGGTGCTCGCCGGGATGGTCCTGCGCACCTGGCTGCGCCGGGAAGACGTCGACGTGCATCCGCTCGAGGAGAAGCTCGACGCCGTGGGGTACGGCATCTTCATCCCCATCTTCTTCGTCACGTCGGGCATGACCCTCGACGTCCCGGCCATGGTGAAGGACCCGCTGCGGGTGCTCATCTTCCTGGGCCTGCTGCTCGTGGTCCGCGGCCTGCCGTCTCTGGTCGTCTACCGCAGGTCGCTGCCGCGGCGGCAGCGTGTCGAGATGACCTTCATCACCGCGACCACGCTGCCGCTGCTGATCGCGCTGACCGAGATCGGGCTGCAGGACGGCGTCATGCTGCCGGCCAACGCGGCGGCCATCGTCGGCGCCGGCGTGCTGTCGGTGCTGATCTACCCGGCGGTGGCCGTGGGGCTGGCCCGGCGCGACCGGTGGGAGACGGGGTCGGCCGGCCCCATCATCGGCGAGCCGGGCGTGGCGACAGCGGCAGATGGCGCGTGGGGAGCCGATGGCCCGCTGGAAGCCGATGGCCTACCAGGCAGGGACGGGTCGCCGGGAATGGACCGGACGCCCGGGATTGAGGAGGCACCGGGCGCGCCGGCCGGGTGACGCCGCCGCCACGCGGCCTCCCACAGCGTGGCGATGCCCTGCCCGACGCCGATGCACATCGTCGCGGCGGCGCGCGCCACGCCGCGCCGCCGCAACTCGTGCAGCAGCGTGGTGGTGATCCTGGCGCCGGAGCAGCCCAGCGGATGGCCGATGGCGATCGCGCCGCCGTTCACGTTGACCAGCTCAGGGTCCAGCTTGAGCTCGTCGATGACCGCAACGGCCTGGGCCGCGAAGGCCTCGTTGACCTCTACCAGGCCAAGGTCGTCCGCCTGCCAGCCGGCCCGGGCCAGCAGCCGGGTCATCGCGGGCACCGGGCCGATCCCCATGAAGTCCGGGTGCACCCCGGCGGCGGCGGTGCCCGCGTACCGGGCGATCGGCTCGACCCCGGCGGCGGACACCGCCCGCTCGGACAGCAGCAGCAGGCCGGCCGCGCCGTCGTTCAGCGGCGAGGAGTTGCCGCCGGTCACGGTCCCGCCGGGGCGGAACGCGGGTTTCCTGGCCGCCAGGTCGTCCAGGGTCAGATCCGGCCTGATCCCCTCGTCCGCGGTGACCTCGCCGCCCGGTCCCCGGTCCCCGGGCACCGTGACCGGGATGATCTCCTCGGCCAGCGCCCCGGCGGCCGCGGCGCGGCCCGCCCGCTGGTGGCTGCGCAACGCGAAGCCGTCCTGCCGGTCCCGGCCCACCCCGTAGCGCTCGGCGACGTTCTCCGCTGTCTCGCCGAGGCTGACCGGCGGGTAGAGCTGCTGCATCAGCGGGCTCACCAGCCGCCAGCCGAGCCGGGTGTCGGCCACCCCCGCATCGCGCGGAAACGGCTCGGCGGCGCGCGGCAGCACGAACGGCGCCCGCGTCATCGACTCGGTGCCGCCCGCCAAGCAGACGTCGGCCTCGCCCGCCGCGATGGCCCGCGCGGCGTCGGCGATCGCCTCCATCCCCGATCCGCAGAGCCGGTTGACCGTGGCGCCGGGGATCTGCACCGGCAGCCCGGCCAGCAGCACGCCCATCCGCGCCACGTTCCTGTTGTCCTCGCCCGCCTGGTTGGCCGCGCCCCAGTACACGTCGTCGATCTGCGCCGGATCGAGCCAGGAATTGCGCGTCATCAGCGCCCGGATCACGTCCGCCGTCAGGTGGTCAGGCCGCACGCCCGCCAGCGATCCCTTGATCTTGCCCACCGGCGTCCGGCAGGCGTCAACCGCGAATACAGCGCTCATCGGGAACCGGCCCTCATGGATGGATGTGCCGTCGCTCGGGCTATTACCCGCTCAACGGTATGTTCATCGTCCCTCAGCCCCCAGGGGCCGGACGGGCGGGCGCGTGCCCGGTGATGTACGCGGCCAGCGTGCCCAGTGTGGCCAGCGCGTCCAGGTTGAGATCCTCGGCCGCCACGTCCACGCTGAACCGCCGGTGCACCTCGCGCAGCAGCAGCGTGCCGGTCAGCGAGTCGAGCCCCACGCCCGCGCCGAACAGCGGGGTCTGCTCGCTCAGGCCGAGCAGTTCCGCCCGTCCGGTCGCCCGGGCCAGGATCTCCCGCAATTCGGCGACGACCTCCGGAGCCCCGTCGCTGCTCACGGCTCGGTTACCCGGCCGGCCACGCTGCTGGTCACCCAGCCCGGCACCTCGGGCAGCGGGCCGGACAGCGACCTGGAGAACACCGCGCGACGCTGGCCGGCCGGGACACCGGGATCGGCCCGGAAACCGGCCGCGGTGAGCGCCAGCCGCAGCGGCACGTTCCTGGGGCTGACCAGGCACGGCACGGCCAGCCTCGTCGCCCCGCCGCGGGCCGCGGTGCCGGCCAGCCAGGCCAGCAGCGCCTCGATCACGCCCCGGCCCATGGCCCGGCAGGACATCATCAGCAGCGTCACGGTCCAGGTGCCGTCCTGGCCGGCCCGGGTCACGCAGCCGCCGACCAGGCCGTCATCGCCGAACCTGTCGGACAGGCGCACGGTGGTGACCTGGTCCTCCGCCGAGCCGACCATCCGCCGCAGCTCCCGTTCGGCCACGGGCTCGCCGCCGGTGTTGAACTGGTGCGTGCGCACCGAGAGCTCGTGCAGCCGGGGCACGTCGGTCTCGGCTGCCCGGGCGATCGTCACCCGTGTGCCGCAGTAGCGCAGGAACTCGTCCCGGGACCCCGCGAACGCCCGGGCCTCCTGCTCCCGCCGCCTCCGCTCGGCGTACATCTCGCCGCGACGGCGCGCCTCCGCGGTCACCACGGCGGGGCTGAGCTCGGGCCAGCCGACGGCGTCGGCCATGTCCTCCGGCGACAGCACCAGGACCTCCGGCACCGCGAACGAGACCTCGGCCCGCTCGTAGGGATCGTCGTCCACGAACGCGACCGCGTCCGGCGACAGGCCCAGGTCCGCGGCGATCCGCCGCACCGCGTCCGACTTGCGGTCCCAGCCGCACTCCGCGGCCGCGAAATCCAGCCCGGTGACCCGCGCGGCGTACTGCGCCGCCTCCGGCGGGTTCCGGCTGGCGATCGCGTGGATAATCCCCCGGTCACGCAGCTGAGCCGCGGCCGCGACCAGGGCCGGGTCGGGCGGGGGCGGCTGCGCTTCCGATTCCAGGTACACCCCGGACAGCAGCGTGTTATCGAGGTCCCAGACAACGCACTTCACGATCATCGTAGGCCGTGCTCCGCCCCGGGAGCCTGCCGCTCCATCGTGATGTGCGTCGCCTCGAAGCCGAACTTCCGGTACAGCGCGCGCATGCCGAGGTTCCTGGCGTGCACCTTGCCGGTCAGCTGGCCCATCCCGGCCTCGTCGGCGGCCTGCAGGACCGCTTCCAGCAGCAGCTCCCCTACCCGGCTGCGGTCCGGGATGTCGGCCACGGCCAGCGACCTGAAGTTCCCGTACCGGGCCCCGGTCAGCGAGTTGGTCCGGGCCGACAGCCAGGCCCAGCCCACCGGCCGGGCCGATGCGCTGCGCGCCGCCGCGACCAGCGTGATCTCCCCCGGCTTCCCCAGCGCGCCCGCGACCCGGCGGCGATGCAGCCCGGCGTCGGTGACGGCCTCGTCGCCGAAGGACACCTTCGCGATCTCGACCTCGAACCCGGCGATCGCGTCAAGATCGTCTTCGTCGGCCGGCCGGACCAGGTAGCCGGGCGGGCCGGCGGCCGCGTGCGGTGCGGTCATCGCGCCTGCAGGGGCATGGGCCGGAACACGTCGCCGCCGCACTCCGGGCAGCGGGCCGCCTGCAGGGCGGCGATCCGCAGCCACCGGCTGCCCGGCCCGACCTGGTGCACCGCCCGGCAGCGGGCACACCGGTAGGGCCGGGTGGCGGCCGACCGGGTCTGCGCGGTGTACAGCGGCCCGGAGAAGTCGCCCTCGATGACCGGCCGGGCGTCGGCGGTGCTGCGCAGGTGGTACAGGTGACTGGTGCCGGCCAGGACGCCCGCGCCCAGGTACTCGTTGAAGCCGGGCCACAGGCCCCGGATGGTCAGTCCCATGGAGCCGATCAGCAGCTGGGCGCGCAGGGTCTCGTCCGGCCTGCGCGCCCCGAACGAGAAGAACACGTGCCGGCCCGGTCCGGGCGCCAGCGCGGCGACCGCGCGGGACAGGAACAGCTCGGCTCCGGCCACCGTGTACGGCGGGTCGGTGCAGGCCACGTCGAATCCGCCCGCCAGGCCGCCGGGCAGCGGGCGGCGCAGGTCGTGCTCGACCAGCTCGGCGTCCACGCCGGTTCCCGAGATCTGCTCGCCGGCCCAGGCCAGCACGTCGGGGTCGGAGTCGATCACGGTCAGCCGCTCGATGCCCGCGCCGAGGCCGGCCGTCCCGGCGAAGGCCGCGATGGCCACCGAGATCAGGTCATCGTCGCCGAGCACCAGGATCCGCCGCCCGGTCAGCGCCCCGGCCTCATGCATCCGCAGCACCCGCCGGATCTTCGTGTCGACCGTGCAGTGCGTTTGGTCCAGCTCCGGCTTGGCCGCGGGCGCCCCGGCCGCCGCGCGGTCCAGCCGGTCAGCCAGCCCGGCCAGCGCGCCGGGGACGGCGAGCCCGGTGCCGCCGCAGTCCGGGCACGCCGCGCTCAGGCCGGCGTGCCGTCCGGCGAGCAGGTCCCGGCCGGCCGGGGTGAGCCGCACCGGCCGGGCCCGGTCGACCACGCCGCGCTGGCGCAGTTCGTTGCAGACCGCGGCGACGATCGGGACCGGCAGCTCGGCCATCCGGCTCACGTCGCGGACCGCCACGGGCTCGCTGCGGGCAATGGCGCGCAGCACGTCGCTCACCCCGGCCCGGCCCTCGGCCAGCCCGACGGCCTGCGCCACCTCGGCAATCACTGAGTCCATGTCCACGGGCGTCATGTCTGCGATCATGCTAAGGGCTGCGGGCGACCGGCTATCACCCGCGATCGGGCTGATCAGCCGTGCGGCAGGCGGCCGGGTGTACGGTATCCTCCCACATCATGCCCGGCATGGATGCGGCGAGCAGGTTCGCACAGCTGCGCGTGGCCGAAGCGCTCACGCCGAAGCTCCTGTACGCCGTCGACGCGAGGCTCACGCCGTCCTCGCCGGTGACCGACGCGGCCGAGCTGACGTCGCTGGCCACCGCCGCCGTCGCGGCGGGCCGCGGGCACGTGCTCGACGCCAGCCACGTGATCTTCCCGAACGGCGCGGTCACGCTGGTGCTCATCCTGGCCGAGTCGCACCTGAGCATTCACACCTGGCCGGAGGAGAACCTGATCGCGATCGACCTGTTCAGCTGTGGCGCGATCGACGGCGAGGCCGTGATCTCCGGGCTGGTGCGCGCGCTCCGGCTGGACGCGGTCTCGGTCCGGAGGCTGGGACGCGGGCCGGATCCCGGCCGCGACCAGCCGGCCTAAATCAGACGGTCAGCTCGGTCGCGCCCAAGCCGCCCGTGCCGCTGGAGACGCTGGAGACGCTGGTGGCCGAGGGCGACCCGACCGCGTCGGTAGTCGAGGCGTCTAAGGACGCCGACCTGCTGGTGCTCGGCCTCCGCGGCCGGTCGCCGTTCGCCGGGCTGCTGCTCGGGTCGGTGAGCCAGGGCGCGGCGGCCAACGCCCACTGCCCCGTGGTGCTGGTCAAACTGACCGACCAGCCCGATTAGCTCGTTTAGTCCCGGCCCGTGCCGCCCGGAGAGCGTGTCACTCGCGGGGGCCACTGATCCGCGCTTGGATGGGCTTTCGACCGTAGATACGCGGCCTGGAGGTCCCATGACCGAGCACGAGGTGGACATCGTCGTCATCGGCATGGGCCTGGGGGGCGAGTACGTCGCGGGCCAGGTGGCCGAGGCGGGGCTGCTGGTGGCCGGGGTGGAGGCCCGGCTGGTCGGCGGCGAGTGCCCGTACTGGGGCTGCGTGCCATCCAAGATGATGATCCGGGCGGCGAACCTGCTGGCCGAGGGCCGCCGGATCCCCGGCATGGCCGGCGCCTCCGCCGTGCGGCCGGACTGGGCCCCGGTCGCGGGCCGGATCAGGGCCGAGGCCACCGACAACTGGAACGACCAGGCCGCCGCCGACCGGTTCACCGGTAAGGGCGGCCTGCTGTTTCGCGGGCACGGCACGATCGCCGGGCCGGGCCGGGTCTCGGTCGGCGGCGACGTGCTGCGGGCCCGGCGCGGCATCGTGATCGACACCGGCAGCGCGCCCGTGATACCGCCGGTCCCGGGCCTGGCCGGCACGCCGTACTGGACCAACCACGAGGCCATCGAGGCCGAGCAGGTGCCGGACTCGCTGATCGTGCTCGGCGGCGGCGCGGTCGGGTCGGAGCTGGCGCAGGCCTACTCGCGCTTCGGCGCCGCGGTCACGGTGGTCGAGTCCGCCCGGCGGTTGCTCCCCGCCGAGGAGCCGGAGGCCGGGGCGCTGCTCACGAAGGTATTCGGCCGCGAGGGCATCGGCGTGCGGACCGGCTCGACAGCGGAGCACGTGGCCTACGACGCCGGGCCGGGCGGCCGCGCCGGGTTCACCCTGACGCTCGGCGACGGCACTGAGGTCACCGGATCCAGGCTGCTCGTCGCCACCGGACGGCGCGCCGACCTGGCCGCGGTCGGCACCGGCCGCGTCGGGATCGACGAATCCCGGCCCGCGGTGCCGGTTGACGACCACATGCGCGCGGCGCCCGGGGTGTGGGCGATCGGCGACGTGGTCGGCCAGGGCAACTTCACCCACATGGCCACCTACCACGCGGAGATCGCGGTCGCCGACATCCTCGGCCGGGAGCACCATCCCGCCGAGCACCATGCGGTGCCGCGGGTCACCTTCACCGACCCGGAAATCGGCGCGGTCGGCCTGACCGAGGCCCAAGCCCGGGAGCAGGGGCTCGGGGTCCGGGTCGGCCTGGCGCCGGTCCCGGCCTCGGCCCGCGGCTGGATCCATAAGGCGGGCAACGACGGCTTCATCAAGCTGGTCGAGGACTCCGGGCGCGGCGTCCTGGCCGGGGCGACGTCGGCCGGGCCGTGGGGCGGTGAGGTGCTCAGCATGCTGGCGCTCGCCGTGCACGCCCGGGTGCCGACTCGGCGCCTGCGGGAGATGATCTACGCCTACCCGACCTTTCACCGGGCGGTCGAGGACGCGCTGCGCGCGCTGTAGCGCACGAAGCCGGGCAGCGCCGCGCACACCGCGGCCACCGCGCCCGCGCACAGCAGCCCGCCCGAGAAGAGCGAGAACCGCGGGGTGGTGACGCTCGCCACCGCGCCGGCCCTGATCTGCCCGGCCGACGGGCCGAGGCCGTAGCTGAGCAGCTCCACCCCGGCCAGCCGGCCCCGCAGCGAGTCCGGGATGGTGGCGTTCCACAACGCGCCCCGGAAGATGCCGCTCACCATGTCGGCGGCGCCGGCCAGGACCAGCAACGCCAGCGCCGCGCCGATGTCCGGGGCCAGGCCGAACCCGGTGATGGCCAGCCCCCAGGCGGCCGCGGCCAGCGCGATGGCCCGGCCGTGCCGGTGCACCCGGCGGGTCCAGCCGCTGGTCGCCGACGCGGCCAGCGCGCCAGCCGACGGCGCCGCGAACATCAGCCCCACCGCCCACGGCGCGTGCAGCTCGGCCGCCATGAACGGGAACAGCGCGTTCGGGTAGGCGAAGGTCATCGCGGCCAGGTCGGCCAGGTACGAGCCGATGAGCTCCGGCCGCCCGCGGGCGTACCGGAGACCGGACAGCAGGCCGCCCGGGCGGAGCCGCCCGGGCGCGTCACTGTTCGCGGCCGGGGGCGCGGGCAGCGGGCCGAGCCAGCGCAGGAACCCGAGCGAGACGGCGAAGCTCACCGCGTCCAGGACGTACACGGTCAGCGGGCCGGGCCAGGTGGCCAGCAGCCCGCCGAGCGTGGTGCCGACGATCACGCTCGCGTTGGCGGACAGCGACATCAGCGCCGCGGCCGCGGTCAGCTGATCACGGGGGACGATCCGGGGCACCGATGCCTCCAGCGACGGCCGCTGCAGCGCGGCCAGCGCCATCATGACGGCGGCGATGAGGTAGAGCGGCCACGCCCTTGGCCGCGGCATGGACGCGTTGATCACCAGGAGCGCCGCGCAGCCGCCCAGGCCGGCCTCGCAGCAGCGGATCAGCCGCCTGCGGTCCATCCGGTCGGCGAGCGCGCCGCCGTACAGGCCGAACACCACCAGCGGCACCAGCTCGACCGCGCCGAGCAGGCCCACCGCCGCGGCCGACCCGGTGAGCTGCCTGGCCTGCACGAGCAGCGCGACCTCGCTGGCCTGGCTGCCGAACAGGGTGACCGTCCGGCTGGCGAACACCAGCCGGAAGTCGCGCGAGGTGCGCAGCGGCGTGATGTCCGCCACCAGGTCGCGCAGCCCGCCGCGGCGCCGGGCGGCGCTGCGATCCTGCCCGTCGCGGTCTTCGGTGATCATTGTCGGTCTCCCCGTGCCAAGAGCTGCCTGGACTTAGGGCGCGCGAGAGCGCGCCGGGTACCGAGGGGTGACGCACCGATGGAGACCAGGTCAGCCAGGTCGCGGACCGTTAGGGAAAACTGGCCACGCCGGGATTCGAAGGCGAATCAGGCGTGCCGGAGAAAGCGGCAGGCGCTACCGCAGATCACCCATCGGGCCACCCCACGGTGGCGCGAGTGCGACGAGCTCGGCCCCCCGCCCGGCCTGGGACAGCCCGGCTGGCGTACGCCGGAGGCTCGCGCTGATCTGCGATCCGACAGTCACATGATCACGGTACCAGCGGCGGCAACCGAATTACCCAGCGGCCGCGGGCCCACGCAGGTCAGCCCCAGACCTCGGCCGCGGTCTCCACGACCAGGCGCAGCTTGGCGGCCTGCTCGTCGGGGGTCAGCACGTTGCCCTCGACCGTCGAGGAGAAGCCGCACTGCGGGGACAGGCACAGCTGGTCCAGCGGCACGTACTTGGCCGCCTCGTCGATCCGGCGCTTGAGCCCGTCCTTGCTCTCCAGCTCGCCGCGCTTGGTGGTGACCAGGCCGAGGACCACCATTTTGCCCGGGGGGACGAACCGGAGCGGCTCGAAGGTACCCGAGCGCTCGTCGTCGTACTCCAGGAAGAACCCGTCCACGGCCAGCTCGCCGAACAGCGCCTCGGCCACGAAGTCGTAGCCGCCCTCGGCGGCCCACGACGAGCGGAAGTTGCCCCGGCACATATGCGTGGTCACGGCCAGGCCGTCGGGACGGCCCGCGATCGCGGCGTTGACCTGCTTGATGTAGCGCAGGTGCATGTGTTCGGCGTCCTCGCCGCGTCCGGCGATCATGGCGCGCTGCGCGGGGTCGTTCAGGTAGGCCAGGCTGGTGTCGTCAAGCTGCAGGTACGTGCAGCCGAGGGCGGCCAGCCGCCGCACCTCCTCGGCATAGGTCGCGGCCAGGTCGGACCAGAACTCCTCGATGTCCGGGTACACGACGGGATCGATGGCCGCCGGCCCGCCGCGGTAGTGGACCATGTTCGGCGACGGGATCGTGAGCTTCGGCGTGGCCGTCGTGACCACGGACTGCAGGTAGCGGAAATCGTTCTCGAAGATCGTATGGTCCAGGTGGAGCTTGCTGTCCACGTGCAGCGCGGCCGGGGTCCACTCGACGGTGCCGGACGGGTTGCGGAACTTCACGGCCAGGTAGCCGGCGGCGTGGCTGATGCCGCCCAGCTGGTAGATGAAGTCCATGTGCCAGGTCGCGCGGCGGAACTCGCCATCGGTGGCCGACTGCAGGCCGAGCCCCTCCTGCATCGCGACGGCATCGGAGATCGCGTCGTCCTCGACGGCCCTCAGCTGCGCCGCGTCGATGCGGCCGGCCGCGAACTCATCGCGCGCGGCGTGAACGCGCTGGGGGCGGAGCAGGCTGCCGACATGGTCGGCACGGAAGGGCGGTGTGCTACGCATAGCGATCATCGTGGGGCTGGCCGCCCGCAGGCGTCAATGCCCAGCGCCCCCAATGCGTCACCCTCCGCGCGGTAGGTTGGGCCCATCAAGCGCGTACCGCGCGCGAGGGAGGAACGTGAGCATCGGCAGCCTGGTGAGCTCGGGGCCGCTCCTCCTGGCCATGCCGGTCGCGGCGGCGGCCGGGGCGGTGACATTCCTGTCCCCCTGCTGCCTGCCGCTGGTGCCTGGCTACCTCTCCTACGTCACGGGCATGTCCGGTATCGGCGCCCAGGACGCCGGAAACCAGCAGGCCAGCGCCGCGCTGGCCAGCGCTCAGCCGGTCGGTGCCCGGTCGGCTGGTGCCCAGCCGGCCGGCACCGGGCCGGGCAGCGCCGGCGCGCCGCCCGCTGGGGTCCCGGCCCCGCCGCCCCGCAGCCGGGTGGTAGCCGGAACCGCCCTGTTCGTGCTCGGGTTCTCGGCGCTCTACACCTCGTACGGGCTGGCGTTCGGCAGCCTGGGCACGGCCCTGAAGTCGCACCAGCAGGTGCTGACCCAGGTGCTCGGCGTGCTGACGATCCTGCTCGGCCTGCTGTTCGCGGGCGTGTTTGACCGGTTCATGTTCACGGGACGGATCCTGCGCCCGTCGATGCGCCCGCGTGCTGGGCTGGCGGGCGCGCCGCTGCTCGGCGTGCTGTTCGGGCTCGGCTGGTCCCCCTGCATCGGCCCGACGCTGACCGCCGTGCTCACCCTGGCGGAAACCTCGGGTACCGCGGCCCGCGGCGCGTTCCTCGCCTTCGTCTACTGCCTCGGCCTCGGCATCCCGTTCCTGATCGTGGCGCTGGCCTTCCAGCGCGGCATGCGCGCGTTCGGGTTCGCCCGGCGGCACGCGCGCCTGATCACCGCCATCGGCGGCGGGATGCTGGTGCTGGTCGGGGTGCTCGAGGTGACCGGGCTCTGGACTTCGGCGATTACCTGGATGCAGATCCACTGGTTCCAGGGATACACCACGCCCATCTAGGGCAGGACCGACGGGCCGGGACCCGCGGACCGGCCGCCAGCGCGGCCGGGGCACTCGGGGTTGAGGAGGGACCACATGCGGTTCGGCATCTTCTACGAGCACCAGCTGCCCAGGCCCTGGGGGCCGGACTCCGAGCACAAGCTGCTGACCGACGCGCTGGAGCAGATCGAGCTCGCCGACGCCTCTGGGCTCGACTACGTCTGGGAGGTTGAGCACCACTTCCTCGAGGAGTACTCCCACTCCTCGGCGCCCGAGGTCTTCCTGGCCGCCGCGAGCCAGCGCACCAGGCGGATCCGGCTAGGTCACGGCATCGTCCAGGCGCCGTCGGCGGTCAACCACCCGGCCCGGATCGCCGAGCGGGTCGCCACCCTGGACCTCGTGTCCGACGGGCGGGTCGACTTCGGTACCGGGGAGGCCAGTTCCGCCGCTGAGCTCGGCGGGTTCGGCGTCCGCCGCGAAGCCAAGCGCGCGATGTGGGCGGAAACCCTCGACGCGGTGACGCGGATGTTCGCCGAGCAGCCGTTCGCCGGCTACGACGGGGATTTCTTCACGATGCCGCCGCGCTACGTGCTGCCCAGGCCGCTGCAAAAGCCCCACCCGCCGCTGTGGGTGGCGTGCAGCCGCCGGGAGACCATCCACCTTGCGGCGCGCAGCGGCATCGGGGCGCTGTCGTTCTCGTTCGTCGAGCCAGAGGACGCCGCGCACTGGGTGGCCGAGTACTACGACCTGATCGCCTCCGAGGAGTGCGTGCCGCGGGGCTTCGCGGTCAACCCGAACGTCGCCGTGGTCCTGCCCATGATGCTGCACCCGGACGAGGAGACCGCGATCGACCGCGGCATCGACGGCGCGCACTTCTTCGCCTACTCGCTAGGCCATTTCTACGGCGGCGGCACGCACCGGGTCGGTGACAGCAACCTGTGGCAGAGCTTCGGTACCGACCGCGCGGAGCACGGCTTCGCGCGGGAGATCGTCTACGCGAACGCGCAGCCGCTCTCGGTGCGGCTGCTGCAGGCCGAGATGGGCTCGCTGCGCGGCGCGATCGGCACCCCCGGCCAGGTCACCGACCTGCTCGCCCGGTACGAGGCGGCCGGGGTGGACCAGGTGATGTTCGTCATGCAGGCCGGGCGCAGCCGGCACGAGCACATCTGCGAGAGCATCGAGCTGTTCGCCCGCGAGGTCCTGCCGCGCTTCGCCGACGGCCGGGAAGAGAAGGAGCTGGCCAAGGCGGACCGGCTGGCGGCCGCGGTCGACAAGGCCCTGGCCCGGCGCGCCGGTCCGCGGGCCCTGCCCGCGCCCTACGAGGTGAGCGAGGACGCCGAGGTCGCGGCGGCGCGCAGGTCGGCGCACCTGCCGTTGCGCGTCCTGGCCGGCCACGCGCGCCACGCGGCACGGGAGTCACTGCGCGGCCACGGCCAGGCCGGCCTGCGGCGTGTGGTCGGCCGGATGTCTGACGCCAGGCTGGAGCAGGTCTTCGGGACAAGCCAGGCGCAGCGCGCCGTGTTCGGGATGATGACCCGCCAGTTCGACCCGGACCGGGCCGCGGGGTTCGAGGGCGCGATCGTCTACGACCTCGGGCTGGCCGACGGATCCCGCCGGCCCTGGGCCATCGAGATCCACGACGGGCAGGCCCGGGTGCACCAGGGCGGCAGCGCCGGCGCGGCGCTCACGATCGGCGTTCCGCTGACCGACTTCATCCGGGTGCTCACCACGGCCGGCAGCTTCTACCCGCTGATCCTGGACGGCCGGATGACCATGGACGGGGACCTGGCGCTGGCGGGTCGGCTGGCCGAGATGTTCGGCGCCCGCTCTGCCTACTAATCTCCTCGCTCGCCTCCGGGCGCTTTTACCCGCCGTCTTCCCTCCTCGCTCGGGCGCTCGTTCCTCGCGCCTCCCTCGTCAGTCCAGAGGGCGGCGCGCCCTTTGGCTCGCTCGGAGTCAGGCTGCGGCCGGGCGGCCGCTGGCCGCCTCGCGGAGCTCCTCGAACAGCCGCGTGTCCCCGTCTTCCTCCGGGTGCCACTGCAGCCCGATAGCGAACGGGTGCCCGGTCAGCTCGACCGCGGCCACGGCCTTGTCGTCGGTCCAGGCCACGGCCTCCACGCCGCGGCCCAGCCGGTCCAGCACCGGATGGCGGCCCGCGGGCTCAGGCGCGGCGGGCACCGTCACGGTCGGGCCGAGCAGCCGGCCCAGCCTGCTG
>Ga0318554_10000270_pt1 | contig 17070 bp, 16 predicted proteins | sample GRESIP082b2f22_FD_203687 | JGI IMG/M metagenome (GOLD analysis project Ga0318554, IMG submission 203687) | Tropical soil microbial communities from Luquillo Experimental Forest, Puerto Rico - GRE.SIPMG.082b2f22 | ecosystem: Environmental > Terrestrial > Soil > Tropical forest > Bulk soil... | reverse complement strand
CTCCATGCCGATCGAGACGCCGGCCAGGATCACGGTGGCCGCCCCGGTTTCCGAGGCCTGCCCGATCTCCCGGACCGGCTTGCGGTTGGTCTCGGTGAAGTACCCGGTCAGCAGCTGGATCGCGCTGGCCAGCACCAGGCCGATCACCACCGCGCCGATAGCCAGCCACTGCGGGCTGCCGCCGTGCCGGAGGATGGCCGGGTCGGTCACGCCGGCGAGCTGGCTGAAGTGTGAGGGCAGGTACAAGAACGCGGCCCCGACCACCAGGATCAGCGAGGCCACCGCCGAGATGAAGAACCCGCGGTTGATCGCGGTCATGCCGCTGCGGTCGGCCTTCCTGGGCGCGACCGCGAAGATGCCGATGATCGCGGTGATCACGCCGATCATCGGGATGATCAGCGGGAAGACCAGCCCGGCGTTGCCGAAGGCCACCTTGCCCAGGATCAGCGCAGCCACCAGTGTCACCGCGTACGACTCGAACAGGTCGGCCGCCATGCCCGCGCAGTCGCCCACGTTGTCGCCCACGTTGTCGGCGATCGTCGCCGCGTTCCGCGGGTCGTCTTCGGGAATGCCCTTCTCCACCTTGCCGACCAGGTCCGCGCCGACGTCGGCCGCCTTGGTGTAGATGCCGCCGCCGACGCGCATGAACATGGCGAGCAGCGCCGCGCCGAAGCCGAACCCCTCGAGCACGTTTGGCGCGTCGCCCTTGTAGATGAGCACCACGATCGCCGCGCCGAACAACCCCAGCCCGACCGTGAACATGCCCGCGACGCCACCGGTCCGGAACGCGATCCGCATGGCCGACTGCTCGCCGGACTCCTTGGCCGCCGCGGCGACACGCACGTTGCCGCGCACGGTCAGCGACATGCCGGTGAACCCGGTCAGCGCCGAGAACAGCGCGCCCACCAGGAAGAACAGTGACCGGCCCCAGCGCACCCCGGTACCGTCCGCGGGCAGCAGCAGCAGCACGAAGAAGATCAGCACGACGAACACGGCCAGCGTGCGGAACTGGCGCCGCAGGTACGCGGCCGCGCCTTCCTGGACCGCCTGCGAGATCTCCTGCATCTTCGCTGTGCCCTTGCTCGCCGCGAGCACCTCGCGCACCAGCACGGCGGCCACGCCGAGGGCGCACAGGGCGACCACGGCCACGACGATCACCCAGGTGAGATTGGAACCGGTCACGTCGACCGGCCCGCTCGCCAGGGCGGGGATGACCCTAGACATCTGTCCTCCTTGACAGGGCACACGAGCTTCGCTCGATGCTGTTGCCCGCTGCAGCAACACCCGCAGTGTCACGGCCCCCGGGCTCGGGCATGTCGAACTTCGTCGAGGAGTGCCACGATGGCAGTGCCGGGGAGTCTACGCATCCGCGTCGCTGAATGGTAATGCGCCCCCGGTAGTGATACTGCCATGACAGGTCGCCATGCGACATACCGACCGGTCAGGTCACGAGCCCGACCGACGGCCAGCTCATCCGGATGCTGGTCCCCGCGGAGGTCTCGCGGATCTGGACGTCGTCGGCGAGCTCGGCGATGACGGCCAGGCCGAAACCCTGGGGCCGGCCGGTGTCGGTGACCTCGACCTCGAAGCGCCCCGCCACGTCGGTCAGGGCGATCCTGACCGGCTCGGCCGGGCAGTGCAGCCGGTGTGCCTCCACCGCTCTCGAGCACGCCTCGCCGACGGCCAGCCGCACCTCGTCGAGCAGCGCCTCGTCGACACCGCTGCGCCGGGCCACGGCCGTGGCGACCAGCCGCGCGGTCCGCACGTGGGCGGGCAGCGCGGTGAAGCTGACTTCAACTGTGGGCATCTCGGCGTGTCAGCCGCACTACTTCTCGGACTTCCTGGCCCTGATGGCCTCGTCCACGGTGTCATGGATCCCGAAGACCTTGGTCAGGCCGGTGATCCGGAAAATCTTGAGAATCCGCTCCTGCGTGCAGACCAGGTCCAGAGAGCCGTCATGCGCCCGGACCCGCTTCAGGCCGCCGACCAGCACGCCGAGCCCGGTGGAGTCGAGGAACTCGACCTTCTCCATATTGACGACGAGCTGGTAGAAGCCGGTGTTCACCAGCTCGATCAGAAGCTCACGCAAGCGCGGCGCGGTGTAGACGTCGATCTCGCCTTCCACGTCGACGATCTCGATTCCATCCTTGGTGTGGTGATCCAACTTCAGATCCACAAAGTCCTCCAGCGCCATGCGGTCAGGGTCTGAGCGTGCAACCCGGGGGGCTGGAACGTGCGCCCCCGCGGCTGGCCATGTTACCCGCGCGCGTCCAATCACGCTCTGAAGTCATGTCTATACCAGATTGCAATTCGAGGCACCAGGCCTGGGATGACAGACTGGAACCCTATGCCTGCGGTGCCGCTGCTCGCCGGAGCTGAGCTCCCGATCCCCCCAGGCGCGGCCCGGATCCTGACCGAGGGCGCGCGGTCGGGCAAGCTGACCCACCTGGAACACCTGCCCGCCGCCCAGGGGCAGCGCGTCGGCTGGCCGGGCTGGGCCCCTCCCGAGGTGACCAAGGCGTTCGAGGCGGCGGGAGTGCCCGGGCCCTGGGCGCACCAGGCCGCCGCGGCCAGCCACGCGGCGGCGGGCCGGAACGTAATCATCTCGACCGGGCCGGCCTCGGGCAAGTCGCTCGGCTATCTGCTGCCGGCGCTGACCCGCGTGCTGGACGGCGGCACCGTGCTGTACCTGTCGCCGACCCGGGCGCTGGCCGCCGACCAGCTGCGCATGCTGTCCTCGCTCGGCGTGCCGGGCGTCCGCGCGGCCGTGGTCGACGGTGACACGCCGTACAGCGAGCGGGCCTGGGCCCGGGCGCACGCGAGCTACCTGCTCACCACCCCGGACATGCTGCACCACTCGCTGCTGCCGCGGCACGCCCGCTGGGACGGCTTCTTCCGGCGCCTGTCCTGCGTGATCGTGGACGAGTGCCACGCCTACCGCGGCGTGTTCGGGTCGCACGTGGCCCAGGTCCTGCGCCGGCTCCGCCGGGTCAGTGCGCATCACACCTCAGCCCGGGCGCCCGGCCGCGACCCGGTCTTCATCCTGTGCTCGGCCACGATCAGCGAGCCGGAGACCTGCGCCCGGCTGCTCACCGGGCTGGATGCGGTAGCGGTCACCGCGGACGGCGCCCCGCGCGGGCCGGTCACCTTCGGGCTGTGGGAGCCCCCGCTCACCGCGTTGCGCGGCGAGGCGGGCGCGCCGGTGCGCCGCACCGCCACCGCCGAGGCCGCGGGTTTGCTCGCCGACCTGGTGATCGAGGGCACCCACGCGCTGACGTTCGTCCGGTCCCGGCGCGGCGCCGAGGCGGTCGCGCTGGGCGCCCGCCGGAGCCTGGCCGAGGCCGGCGCGGCCGACCTGGCGCCGCAGGTGGCGGCGTACCGCGCCGGCTACCTGCCCGAGGAGCGGCGGGCCCTGGAGGAGGGGCTGCTGGCCGGCCAGATCACCGGCCTGGCGGCGACCACCGCCCTCGAGCTGGGGGTCAACATCGCCGGGCTCGACGCCGTGCTGGTCGCCGGCTGGCCGGGTACCCGGGCCGCCCTGTGGCAGCAGGCCGGGCGCGCCGGGCGGGACGGCCGCGGCGCGGTCGCGGTCCTGATCGCCCGGGACGACCCGCTGGACACCTACCTGGTGCACCATCCCGAGGCGCTGCTGAACCGCCCGGTCGAGGCGACGGTCCTGGACCCGGGTAACCCGTACGTGCTGGCGCCCCACCTGTGCGCGGCCGCCGCGGAACTGCCGCTGACCGAGGCGGACATCGCGCTGTTCGGGCCGGAGGCGGCCGGGGTCGCGGAGGACCTGAGCCACCGCGGGATGCTGCGGCCGCGGAAGACCGGGGCCGGGACCCGGTGGTGCTGGACCCGCAGCGGCCGGGCCGCGATGACCGGCCTGCGGGGCACCGGGGGCCCGGCGGTGCGCATCGTCGAGGCCACCACCGGCCGGCTGGTGGGCACGGTCGACGAGCCGTCCGCGCACGTGCTGGCGCATACCGGCGCCGTCTACCCGCACCAGGGCGAGATGTACCTGGTGACCCGGCTGGACCTGGACGACTGCGTGGCGCTCGTGGAGGCCTGCGATCCCGGCTACACCACGTCGGCGCGGGAGCTCACCGCCATCGAGGTGGCCGCCACGGCCCGGCGGGCGGCCTGGGGCGCGGCCGAGGTGAGCTTCGGCGACGTCCTGGTGACGCGGCAGGTGATCTCGTTTGCCCGCCGGCGCCTGGACACCGGGCAGCCGGCCGGGGTGGTGCCGCTGGACCTGCCGCCGCGCACGCTGCGCACCCGGGCCGTGTGGTGGACGATCTCACCCGGCCAGCGGGACGAGCTGGCCGGCGCGGGCGTGGACCTGCCCGGCGCAGCGCACGCCGCGGAGCACGCCTCCATCGGGCTGCTGCCGCTGGTCGCCGCCTGTGACCGGTGGGACGTCGGCGGCGTCTCGGCCGACCTCCACCCGGCGACCGGGCGGCTGACCGTGTTCGTCTATGACGGGCACGACGGGGGGGCCGGGTTCGCCGAGCGCGGCTTCCGCGCGGCCCGGGACTGGCTGGGCGCCACGGCCCAGGCCATCGCGTCGTGCGAGTGCGCCGCCGGGTGCCCGTCCTGCATCCAGTCGCCCAAGTGCGGGAACGGCAACGAGCCGCTGTCCAAGCCGGGTGCGGTCCGGCTGCTGGAACGCCTGCTGGGTTAAACCAGGCCGGGATGCAAGCGATTGCAGGTCAGGGGCAGAAAAGAGGCGACCCCCGCCGGGGGGGAGAGCGGGGGTCGCCGTGCGGTCCGGCCCCGGGGGGGCAGAGCCGGTGCCGTCACCCATGAAAGCCTACGTGCAGTGGGCCAAAGTTACCAGCCGGTCATCCAGAGGCAACTTAGAACTCGCTGCCTTACTCTATGCTGCCGGACCGTGGGCAGTTCCGTCGAGAGCGATGGCACAATTGCGGCCGCTTTCTTTGACTTAGACAAGACGATCATATCCCGGTCGAGCACACTGGCGTTCGGCCCGTCGTTCTACCGGTATGGCCTGATTACCCGGGGGGACGCGCTCAAGACCGCGTTCGCGCAGCTGGTCTTCAGGCTCGGCGGCGCCGACCACCAGCGGATGGAGCGCGTCCGTGCCCAGGTGGGCGAGCTGTGCCGGGGATGGTCGGCCGAGCGGGTCAGCGAGATCGTGGGCAGGCACCTGAATGAGACCATCCTGCCGCTGGTGTACACCGACGCCCGGCGGCTGATCTCCGCGCACGGCCGCGCGGGGCAGGACGTCATCATCGTGAGCACGTCGGGCCTGGAGATGGTGGGGCCGATCGGGGCCCTGCTCGGCGCGTCCGAGGTGATAGCGAGCCAGATGGAGGTCGCCGACGGCCGCTACACGGGCGAGATGGTGTTCTGGGCCTACGGCGAGGCCAAGGCGAGCCGGGTCCGGGAGCTGGCGTCCCGCCGCGGCTACCGGCTCCCGGACTGCTACGCGTACAGCGACTCGGTCACCGACCTGCCGATGCTCGAGGCCGTGGGCCACCCCCGGGCGGTCAACCCCGACCGGGCGCTGCGGCGGATCGCCCGCGAGCGGCAGTGGCCCGTGCTGGCGTTCGGCACCCGGTCCGCGCTCACCTTCAGCTCGCGGTCCGCGCCGACTCAAGGCATGTGAACACGCAAAACTATCGACATAACGAATCGGTTACGCCCCGGGCGGGGTTCACAAGCCCGCCGATCCGTCGTAGAAAGAAAACGAGGAAACCACGACAACCCGGTGTACCCACGCGCGACCAGCCGCGGGAGGCGTGCCGGGCCAGGGTCGCCAGACGACCTGTCCCGGCGGAGAAGGTGCACGCTTGGTAACTCGGTCTTGACGTGGCAGGCGGCGGCGCCCCGCACTGGGGCGCCGTTCGCGTCTGCCGGGCCTGCTCAGCTATTTCCCTGCTAAATCGGGTGCCGTGCTGGGCTGCGGCGCGCCAGAGTGGACGCGGCGCGAACGCCGCGGTAGGAGATGAGCGAGACTTGTGCCGACAGCGCAAGAAGTGGAGAGCACCCCGATGGCCGAACCTGCAATCACGCAAGCGGCAGATGGCGCCCCCGAGCAGTCTCTGGGCGACCTGGTATCCCAGGCTGTCGGTGACGTCTCGCAGCTGATCAAGTACGAGCTCGACCTGGCCCGGCTGGAGATCAAGTCCGACCTGCGCAGGATCGCCACCGCCGGGGGGCTGGTGGGGTTCGCGGGCGTCGTGGGCGCCATGACCCTGGTGATGCTGTGCTGGGCGTACGGCTACGGACTGATCGCCGCCTTTGGCATTCCGGCTTGGCTCGCGTTCCTGATCGTGGCCGCCACCTTGGTCCTGCTGGGCGGGCTGGCCATCCTGATCGGGGTGCTCCTGGTCCGCCGGATGAGCGGCCTGCGCAAGACCGTGCGCACCGTGCAGGACGACCTTTCGATGCTGCAGCGCGCGGCCGATGATGTGGTGCAGCCGGCACCCAGGGCGTCGTGACCGCCCCGATGACCACCGGGATCAGCAGGTGACCGCTCTCGGCGACGAGCCGATCTTCATCGAAGGTCCGTGGGCGCACCGGTCGGTCAGCGCCAACGGCACCCGGTTCCACGTTGCCGAGAGCGGGGACGGGCCGCTGGTGCTGCTGCTGCACGGCTTTCCCGAGTTCTGGTGGACCTGGCGCGAGCAGCTGTCGTCGCTGCAGGCGGCGGGGTTCCGCGCGGTCGCCGTGGACCTGCGCGGGTACGGCGGCAGCGACAAGCCGCCGCGCGGCTACGACCTGGTCACCGCCGCCTCCGACGCCGCCGGGCTGATCCGGTCGCTGGGCGAGGCGAACGCCGTCCTGGTCGGCCACGACTGGGGCGGGCTGATCGCCTGGAGCGTGGCCGCCTACTACCCCAAGGTGGTCCGGCGGCTGGCCGTGGTTTCGGTGCCGCATCCGCTGCGGCTGCGCGCGGCGGTGCTGTCCGACCCGTTCGGCCAGGGCAGGCGCAGCGGGTACGCGCTCGGGTTCCAGCTCCCGCTGCTCCCCGAGCGCCAGCTGCTGCGCCACGGCGCGCAGCGCGTCGGGCGGATGCTCAGCGCCTGGTCCGGGCCGGGCTGGCCGGATGAGGCCACGGAGCAGACCTACCGTGCGGCGATGTGCCTGCCCTCGGTGGCGCACTCGGCCCTGGAGTACCACCGCTGGTTCGTCCGGTCCAGGCTGCGCCCGGACGGGCTGCGCTACGCGCGGAGCCTGCGGGCCCCGGTGCAGGCGCCCACCCTGCACCTGCACGGGTCCCTCGACTCGTGCGTGCTGCCGAGCGCGGCCCGGGGGTCGGGCCGGTACGTCGAGGCACCGTACCGGTGGCGCCTGATGGACGGGGCCGGGCACTTCCCGCACGAGGAGATGCCCGAGCGCTTTGACGCCGAGCTGCGGGCCTGGCTGGCCGATCCGGAGCCGGACCGGTGACGACGCCGGCGCCGCGGCCGGCCCGGGACCGGGACCCGGCGGGGCGGCCCAGGAACGCCAGGCCCCGCGACGAGTTCGGGCGGCCGCTGGGCCGCGGCGCGGCGGGGGAGCCGCCGCTGCCCGATGAGCCGGCCCTGGCCCCGGACGCCGCGCTCGACCTGGCCCAGCAGCTGCTCGACTCCGGCCGGGCGTTCCGCGCCCACGAGGTGCTCGAGGCGTCGTGGAAGGCCGCGCCGCCCGCCGAGCGCGACCTGTGGCAGGGGCTCGCCCAGGTCGCGGTGGGCCTGACCCACGCGCAGCGCGGCAACGAGCGCGGCGCGGCGGCCCTGCTGCGCCGGGGCGGCCAGCGGGTGGCCGGCTACGCCGACGGCCCGCCGCCGCACGCGGTCGAGGCGGCCCAGGTGGCCCGGTTTGCCGCGGAACTCGCGGACCTGATCGAGCGCGACGGCCTGGCCGCGGCGACCCCGGACGACCTGCGGGTCAGCCTGCGGGGGGTCTAATCCCCTCGCTCGCCTCCGGGCGCTTTAACCCTCGGTCTTCCCTCCTCGCTCGGACGCTCGTTCCTCGCGCCTCGCTCCCCGCCCACCTCCCCATCCCCCTTCACAGACGGCGGCGCGCCCCTGGCTCGCTCGGGTCAGTCGCAGCCCTGGGTGGAGACGGGGATGTGGCGGCCCGCCCCGGCGGCGGCGTCGGCGGCCACCTCCTGCGCGGTCAGCGCGTACCCGGTGTTCGGCACCGAGGTCGCCGCGGCGAACACCACGCCGTAGACCTGGCCGCCAGGGGCGAGCAGCGGCCCGCCCGAGTTGCCCGGCTCGACCTGCGCCCGGATCGAGTAGATCTGCCGGGTCACCGTGTCCGTCTGGTAGATGTCCGGGCTGGTGGCCTCCTCGATGCCGCCGACGCGCGCGGCCACCGGGGTGAACCCGCCGTTTTGCGGGTACCCCGCCACGACCGCGTTGCTGCCGATCTTGGCCTGGCCGGCGAAGCTCAGCGGCGGGGCGTTGAGGAACGGCACGTAGAGGACGGCGAGGTCGGTCTTCGGGTCGTACAGCACCACGCGCGCGGCGAATGGGCCTCGGGCGGTGAAGACGGTGGGCCCCTCGGTCACCCCGGCCACCACGTGCGCGTTGGTCAGGACGTAGTGCCGCTGGTACACGAAGCCCGACCCCTCGATGCGCTCCGAGCAGCTGGACGCCACGCCGGAGACCTTCACGATGCTGGGCTCGGCCCGGCGCAGCCATCGGGCGTTGGCGACGGCGGGGTCCGGCGGCGGGACCGCGAGCGCGCTCTCGGCGCCGAGCGCGCCGAAGACCTGCGCGTAGGGGCCGCTCTCCAGCAGGCTGCGGAAGTCGGAGAACATGATGCTCGCCTCCGCCGGCATCAGCCGGTCCACCGTCCGGAGCACGGCGGAGTCGTTCACCTGACGGGAGATGGAGGGGAACGGCGCGTACGCCACGGCCGAGCCGATCAGCCACGCGATCAGCAGCACCGACAGGACGCTGACCACGGCCCCGCCGACGGCGTCGACCACCGTGGCCGGCCGCCAGGTCACCCGGGACCGCATGGCCACGCCGAGCCCGGAGGCGAGCAGCTGGCCGATCATGGCACACAGGAACACCACGATGATGGCCGTCACGGCCTGCCAGCCGGGGTTGTGGGTGATCACGCGGGCAATCCGCGGGACGATGAGCGCGCCGATCGCGCCCCCGCCCAGGAACCCGGCGAAGCTCAGCACGCCGATGATGAATCCCTGGCGGTAGCCAGCCACCCCGAAGGCGATCACCAGCACGATGAGGATCACGTCCAGCAAATCACCCGGCACGAGCCCAACCGTATAGTGCCCTGGAGAGTGCGTGGGGAGGGCGGCGCACAGTACAGCGAACTTACAGGAAACTCAAGTGACCGGGTCCGGGCCGCCCGCGGCCGCTCGCAGCACCTCGGGCGGGAGGTCCTCGGCCGTCCCGGCGTCCCAGGGCCGTTCCCAGCCGCCGATCGCGAGCAGGCGGTCCACGATCATCGCGGTGAATCCCCAGACCAGCATGCCGCCGACGCGGAACGCGGGCCCGGCCAGCCCGGACGGATAGCGGGCGGTCAGCCGGTTCGCCGGGTCGGCCAGGTCGGCGACCCTGACCCGGGCCACGGCCGTGATCTCCCCGGGATCGCCCGGCGCCACCGGCACCGGGCGGCGCCACCAGGCCAGGACCGGGGTCACCGAGAACCCGCTCCGCGGGATGAACAGCTCCGGCAGCACCGTGAGCACCTGGACGCCCGCGGGGTCCACGCCCGCCTCTTCCGCGGCTTCGCGCAGCGCCGCGGGAACCGGGCCGCCGTCGGACTCGTCGATGGCGCCGCCGGGGAACGCGGGCTGGCCCGCGTGCCGGCGCAGCAGCGGGCTGCGCTGCACCAGCAGCAGGTCGGGGCCGCCCGGCCCGTCGCCGAACAGGATCAGCACCGCGGACGGACGGCCGCCGCCGGGCGGCGGGCGCATCGCGGGCGGCACTACCATCCCGGCCGCCGCCTGCGCCAGGTTGGTCAGCCACCGGGGTACGTCGGCCTCGCCGCGGCCCGCGGCGGTCGGCCCGGAGCCGGTCACGAGAACGGCCCGGGCCTGACCAGCTTGATGGCGGTCTGGTAGTCGGTCGGGCCCAGGCCGAAGGACGGGCACCAATGGGCCACCTCGCACGCCCCGCAGGCGGGCCGGCGGGCGAGGCAGACCCGCCGGCCGTGCCAGATCAGCAGGTGCGACAGGTAGGTCCAGTCCTTGCGCGGGAACAGCGCGCCCACCTCTTGCTCGATCTTGACCGGGTCGGTCTGGGTGGTCCAGCCGAAGCGGCGGGAGAGCCGGGCGAAGTGGGTGTCGACGGTGATCCCGGGGATGCCGAACGCGTTGCCGAGCACCACGTTCGCGGTCTTCCGGCCCACCCCGGGCAGGGTGACCAGGTCTCTCAGCCGGCGCGGCACCTCACCGCCGAACCGGTCGCACAGGGCCTGGCCGAGGCCGATGAGGCTGGTGGTCTTGGCCCGGTAGAAGCCGGTCGACTTGAGGATCTTCTCCATCTCGCCGCGGTCGGCCGACGCGTAGTCGGCCGCCGTGTGATAGCGAGCGAACAGCACCGGCGTGACCTGGTTGACCGATTTGTCGGTGGTCTGCGCGGACAGGATCGTCGCGACCAGGAGCTCGAGCGGGGTGGTGAAGTTCAGCTCGGTGTGCGCGTCCGGGTACAGCGCGGCGAGCTCGCGGAAGATGCGGCGCGCCCGGCGCACCAGCGCGGTGTGAGATTCGGTACGGGCCTGGGGCACGGCTCCCAGCCTATTGAGTTCCGCCGGCAGGGACAGGGCCGGCGGACTCCGTGAACCTGGAGATCGAGGAATCCGGCGGCAGGGACAGGGCCGGCGGACGCCTCGTCTTGCCGTTGCAGGGTGCGTCCCGGAGCGCGGCGGCCGCAAGGGGAGCCCTCCCCATGCCGCGTGAGGCGCCCGGGCCGCCGGGCTCGCATGCGTCCAGGGCCCGGGCTCCGGTAGGCTCACCGGGGCGGATCCGCGTGCCCGGGCAGGACACTCAGGCCATGGACCATTTCATCCTTCCCCGGACTGCCCACGTACTCTGAGCGAATCGGGGGATGGAGAAGGTTCAATCTTCAGGACGAGCGAGAACGATGAGATGCGTCCGGGCGCGAGGCGATCGCGACCAGCCGGACTCCAGGCCCCTACCAACCGGACGACAGGCCCACCCAGCGGAAGCCCTTGATGCGAACGTCAAAGCCAGCTACCGGACCGGGACATCCTTCCGGTCCCGGCTCAGCCGGCCCCGGGAACGCCGAGCGCCTGGGGAACGCCGCGCGGTGGGCCAGCCGGATCATCCCGGCGGCCCGGCGGCACTGGCTGATGACCGCGCTGCTGCTGGCCGGGCTGGTGCTACGGGTGCTGGCCCAGGTCGCCTACCGGCCCGCGCTGCTGTACATCGACTCGCTCAAGTATCTGTACAACGCCTGGCCCGGCACCGACCCCCTCGGGTACAAGGGAGTGCTCAAGGCCCTCCTGCTGGTCGGCAACCTGCAGGTGGTCACCGCCGTGCAGCACCTCGTCGGCCTGGCCATGGGCGTGGTCATCTACGCGGTGCTGCTGCGCCGCGGCGTGCCGCGCTGGCTGGCGGCGCTGGCCGCCGCGCCGGTCCTGCTCGACGCCTACGAGCTGCAGATCGAGCAGACCATCATGCCGGACGTCTGGTTCTCGGCCCTGCTGCTGGCCGGCCTGGTCCTGCTGCTGTGGCGGCCCAGGCCGACGCCGTGGGCCATCGCCCTGGCCGGGCTCGCGCTCGGGCTGTCGGTGACGATCGCCCAGGTCGGCGAGTTCCTGATCCTGCCCGCGGCGTTCTACGCGGCGATCTCGGCGCGCGGCTGGCGGCGCGCGGCTGGCGGCGCGGCGCTGATGTGCCTGGCGTTCGCCACGCCGGTGCTGGCCTACATGAGCATCTCGGACGTGGCCAGCGGGCACTTCTGGCTGTCCCGCTCGGGCGAGACGACCCTCTACGGCCGGGTGGCCGAGGCGGCCGACTGCGCGACGCTGAACGTGCCCTCCTACGAGCGTGCGCTGTGCCCCACGGCCCGGCAGCGGGCGCTCGGGCCGGATGGCCTCGACCACTCGCCGTCTTCGCCGCTGACCCGGTACGTGGCCCCGGCGGGCATGAGCCAGACCGCGATCGTCTCGGCGTTCACCGAGGCCGTCATCACCCAGCAGCCGCTGCGGCTGCTGGGGGCGACCGCCGCCGACGCGGCGCGGCTGTTCTCGGTGGCACGGGTGACCAGCCCGGGGGACACGCCGATCTCGCGCTGGCAGTTCCAGACCAGCTACCCCAGCTACCAGAACTACGTCCGCACCAACCGTGACGGTGTGATCATCCTGGGGCTGAAGGTTCAGAACCCGCCGCCGGACTACGTCTACCAGCCGCTGGAGGAATCCCTGGGCGGCAAGGCCGCGGTCGTCGGGCCGCTGGCCACGTTCTTGCGCTCCTACCAGCTGCACGGCGGCTATACCCCCGGTCCGTTCTACCTGGCCGCGGTCCTGCTGGGCCTGGCGGGCACGCTCAGCCTGATCGGCCGCCGACGGCGCCGGCCGGGCGAACGGGATCTGGCCATGGCCTGCTGCCTGTTCTTCACCACCGCGGCCGTGATCCTGATCTTCTCGGATATCACCGAGTTCTCCTGGCGCTACCAGCTGCCCGCCATCGTGACCCTCCCGCCGGCCGGGGCTCTCGGGCTCGCCGTGATCCTGGCCTGGCTGCGCCGCCGCCGGCACCCGGACGAGGCGGGGGTCCGGCCGGCCGCCCTGGACCAGGCCACGCGGGCCGGGTAACTACTGCTCCAGGGCAGGCTTGCGGGGCTTGCGCCGGACCGGCCCGATCCAGCCACGCGAGCGGAACAGCAGGTACAGGCTCGTGATCGCGACCGCCTCGCTGCCGAGCCCGAGGCCGATGAAGGCCCAGGGGCTGCCGATGTGTTCCACCATCCAGCCGAAGTTCTGGCCGAAGAAGCCGGTGAGGAACGACAGCGGCAGGAACACCGTGGCGATGATCGTGAGCTGCTTCGTCACCACGTTGAGGTTGTTGGACACCACCGAGAGGTAGGCGTCCATCGCGTTGCTGAGCACGTCGCGGTAGCTGTCGACCAGGTCGCTGATCCGGATGAGGTGGTCGTAGAGATCCCGGACGTACGGCTCGCGCTCGGGCGTCATGCCCGGCAGCGGGACCATGCCGGACACGATGGCGGACATCATGTCCCGCTGCGGGGTGACCAGCTTCCGCATGTTGGCCAGCGATCTCTGCATGGAGAACAGGTCTTCCAGCTCGGCGTCGCTCGGGGTGGTGAAGATCCGCGCCTGGAGATCGTCGATCTGGTCGTCGAAGTCGGCCAGCATGGGGAAGTAGCTGTCGATCAGGGTGTCCAGGACGTGGTGCAGGAAGATCATCTGGGTCGGCTGCCGGTCCCCCGGCAGCTGGCCGCCGGCCTTCTTGACATACTCCCTGAGCTGGTTCAGCGCATCACAGTGCTCGGTGCGCACGGTCACCAGGAAGCGCTCGGAATAAAAGCAGTGCACCTCGGCCGGCTCGGACCGGACCGGCCCGGCCCCGTAGGTGACCAGGTAGGTGACGTTATCGTAGGTCTCGATCTTCGGGCGCTGCCCGAACTCGGTGACGTCCTCCAGCGCGAGCGGGTGGATCCCGAACGCTTTGCCCAGCATGTCGAGACCGTCGTTGTCGATGCCGTTCATGTCCAGCCAGAGCAGCTTGCCGCTGGCCAGCATGTCCTCGATCGTCGCGCGGTCCGGGTCATTCTTCGTGCCGTCGACGCCTAGCAAATGCCAGTGCACAGGCTCATCGTCGCAGACGCTCACCTCGCTCCAACGGCCGGACAAGCACGCAGAACGCCGCCCCCGCCGGGGCCCCGGCCGGGCATCGGCCACGTGGTCACCTCAGGGCCACCAGCAGGTAACCAGGCCGCCACAGGGTCGCCACCGGACCGCCGCATCAGGCGGCGCGTGATCCCTCGCGGGCACCCACCGCGCGGCGGACCAGCATGTCCCTGACATCCTCCACCGCACCACCGAGACCGCCGCGGCCGGAGACCTGGCGGACCGCCATCTCGGCCACCGTCACCGCCTCGGCCGCCAGCTTGCGCACCTCGGGCGAGGTCCTGATCGAATGCCAGGAGGAACGCAGCCGGTCCAGGCCGTCCTTCCCCTCGCGGGTCCCGACCAGGTAGCCGGCCACGAACCCCACAATCGTCTCCATAGTCCTGCCTCACCTCGTCGGTCGTTACGGGACGTTGAGCCTGGTCACATCTCGCGGAGCTCGAGGTAGCGCTTGAGGTCGGGCAGCGACTGGACGATCGCCGCCAGCACCGCGGCCAGCAGCGCCGCCTTGATCAGCCTGGTGATCATGTTTCCCTCCCCCCCGGGTCTGGTGCTTTGGGATCGACGGGCTCGATCTCGTCGGGGGCGAAGTACAGGAACCGGCCATGGCTTCGCTGCAGCTCGGCGACGGGATCGTGGTCCGGGCTCACCGCCACGTGGACCTGGCCGTCGACGTCGTGCAGGACGGCCTCCACCACCGCCGTGCGCCCGGCCAGGAACAGGTCCTGCGCGTCGGCGCGCCGTGAGCCGGGCCGCATCCTGACCTTGCTGCCGCGGGCGACCCTGACGCCGGCGATGACGACGTGGTCGGTCTCGGGTGACACCGAGGCGTCGGCTCCCGGATCCCACCAGGGAACCTGCGGGCGGCTGAAGACCGGATCAGCCGGGTCACCAAGCTCACCGAAGTCACCGGGGGCGCCGGGGCTGCCGACAGCGCCGGGCTCAGGCCGGGGGCCGGGCACGGACCTCAGGTAGCGGATGGCGCCGTGCATGCGCTCCAGCATCTCCGGCGGCATGGTGTCCAGCCGGTCCATGATCTCGGCCGCGCGGGGGTCGGTCGCGCGCGCCTCCCGTTTCTCGGCGTCGGTCAGGGCCAGCGTGCGCAGCGTGAGGATCTCGTCGATCTCGGTGGCGTCGAACAGGTCACCGGCGCTCTCCGCGGCAACCTCGGGATGGTCGTAGAGGATCACCGGCGACGACAGCATCAGGTCGCGGCAGTCCGCCGGACCGGCCAGCACCGGCCAGGTGCCGATGTTCACGCAGGCGGCGGTCTCGGCGGCGGCCCATTCCGGCGGGTCGGTCTGGGACAGGAACGTCCCGCCGCTCACTGCGATCAGCATGTGCGCGGCGATCAGGGAGTGGCGCAGGGCCTGGTCCCTGGTACGCGGCGGGTCCGCCGGGGCCGTGCGGTTCTCCACCCTGACCCGCAGCCGCAGCGCCCGGTACGGGCCGGCCACGCGCTCGGCGTCCAGCCGGATCAGCCCATCGAGCGCGGCCCAGCGCCGGATCAGCCGCCCGGCGGCCCGGCCCGCGGCGTCGGTGAGGTCCTCGCTGACCTCGCCCGAGCCGGTCTGGAATTCCCGGACCTGGCCCTGGCCGAGCAGGTCGGCGACGATGGCGGCCGCCTCCTGCTGCCGCTCCGCGGCCTCGTCCCAGGCGGTGTACTCGCTGCCGTCCACGTGCAGCACGCTGACCTCGCGCCACTCGCCGCCGTCGGCCGGGGCGGCCTGCACGATCCGCTGCTGCGACCGCAGGAAGCGGACCAGGACACGTACCTCGGCCTCGTCGGGGCACTCGACCAGGCACTCGGTCTGGCTGACGGCCAGCTCGCAGTCGTCGATCTCGGTGTAGGCCGGCGGTACCAGCACGCCGAACTGGAACCGCGCCCGGTTCTTCTGCGCCGTCCCGCGGTACGGGTACAGCAGGTAGCCCTCGTACAGGATGGCGTCCGCGACCTTGCGGGCATGCTCGAGGTGCGCGGGGTCCGGGCTCATGACTGGTGCTCCGCCTCGTCGGCGGCGCGGGCCAGCAGGGCCGCGAGCGTCGCGTCCCAGGTCGGCAGCGCCTCGCGGGTCTTGAACTGCTGCAGTTCGTCCAGCGTCTGCAGGCTCATCCTGATCCAGGCGCTGTTCGGGAAGTGGACATCGATGGCCTCTCGCCAGACGCTGACGGGGAGCCGGTAGGACGCCTCCTTGCTCCACGGCACCTGCTGGACCTGCAGCCGGCCTCCGGTGGTGCTGAACACGGTGCCGCTGAACAGCAGCAGCAGCGGGATCTCGCCGGACTCCAGGCCGGCGAAATACCTGACCGAGCCGATCTCCAGGTCGTAGCTGAGCATCACGGGCAGGTCGAGCTCGGTGCTGCCGGCGAATCCGGGCACCATGATGGACACGGTGGTGAACTGCAGCGGGCGGAGCGTTTCCGCCCAGCGCCGTGTGTCGCCGAACAGGTCGTTCAGCCGCTCGGCCTCGGCATCGGAGTAGCGACGCCGGGTCGGCTCGATCCTGATCTGGCAGCGCAGCGCGATCGCGTCCACCCGCACGCCGCTGGTCTCCGCGATCCGCAGGGTGAGCGACATCGACGGGGCGACCGCGTACTTGTCGGGGTGGGCACCGACGCAGTCGAAGGCGAGCTCGGCCACCTCAGGGCTCCCGGCTGAAGTCCCGGGAACGCGCCCGGACGTTCTCGAGGAAGGAGCCGATGCTCTGCCTGGCCTCGGCGCCACCGTCGAAGCCGCGCCACTGCAGGCGCATCCGCCCGGCGAGCTCGTAGCAGGCGTCGACCGGCACCAGGAAGCACTCGACGTCGTCGGTGCCGGGCGGGCCGCGCGAGATCAGGATGGCCTCGACGTCGGGCGCGGCGGCCACCATCATCGGGTGGGCGGCGGCGATCCGGTCCCAGGCCTGCAGGTCGAGCCGGCACTCGGTGGCTCCCGCCGGGCTGGGGTAGAAGGCCGTCATCGCGTCATCGCCCGAACTGCGCAGGAAGAACGCCAGCCCGACGGGGATCTCCAGGGCGTCCCAGTCGGCCACCGACAGCGGGCGGCCCGGGTCGCTGCGGTAGCGGTCCGGGACCGCGCGATACCGTCCCTTGATGCCCTGCCGCCCCGCGCCGGCCTGCCGCCGCTCGCTGGCCCCGGAATGGGTGAACAGCAGGTAGCAGGCCCGGCACGCGCACATCAGCGTCGAGGTGTCGAGGTCGGCCACGTGGCCGTGCTCGGCCGGGATCCGGGTGGCGCAGAAC